>ERZ500994.35-NODE-35-length-47773-cov-16.526468_pt1 | contig 47773 bp, 49 predicted proteins | sample MGYA00248878_ERZ500994 | MGnify/ENA primary metagenome ERZ500994 (study PRJEB25958, sample SAMN03398533) | human skin metagenome | study: EMG produced TPA metagenomics assembly of the Human Skin Microbiome Metagenome (human skin metagenome) data set. | reverse complement strand
CCGCAGCCACATACCTCCGGCGGGCACATCGGGTCCTCGCAGCAGTCGTACATGTCAGACACCTCCTTCCGTTTGCAGCCATGTCCCGGGGATCGGCTGTGGGCAGTCGTCCGCGGGAAGCTCGCTGAGCATGGCGACCATCTGGGAGCGGAGCTCGGTCAGTCGGGCCATCTCCTCATCGATCTCGTCGAGGCGGCGGGCGAGCAACTCTCCCGCCGGTTCACAGGGGCACGTTCCCGTGTCACGCACCGCCAGCAGGTCGCGGATGTCCTCCAGCTTGAGCCCCAGTCGCTGCGCGCCCTGGATGAACCGGAACCGGTCCACCGCCCCGGTGTCGTACTGCCGGTACCCGGCAGCTGTCCGCTCCGGCGGCGGAAGAAGCCCCGCCCGCTCGTAGTACCGGATCGTGCCCGGGCTGACCCCCACGGCACGGGCCAACTCCGACACGCGCATCCTCCGCGTCGGCTCAACGTCAACTGACATTCCTGCACCGTAAACCTTGAAGCTCACTCCAAGGTCAACCCTGGAGCACCGCGCCCTCCCAGTCCGCCCCAGGAGCCTAGTGATCCATCTCAGCCCTGACTTTCTACTGTGTCGAGGGTGGCGCGGGCACGGGCGACTTTCGCCAGGATCGACTCGGCCGTCGCGGTCCACACGTAGGGCGTCGGGTCCTCATTGTTGGCGTCGAGGTAATCCTCGATGCTGGCGATCAGGTCCGGCACAGAGCCGAAGATCCCACGCCGGAGATTCTTCTCGGTCAGGTCGCGGAACCAACGTTCGACCTGGTTCAGCCACGAGGAGGACGTCGGCGTGAAGTGCAGATGGAACCTGCGGTGGCTGTTCAGCCAGTGCTTGACCGCGGGGTGCTTGTGCGTGGCGTAGTTGTCCAGGATCAGATGCACCTGCAAGCCTTTGGGGACCTCGCGGTCGATCGTCTTGAGGAACGACAGGAACTCCTCGTGCCGGTGCCGGGGCAGGCACTGGCCGATGACCGTGCCGGTGAGGACGTCGAGCGCAGCGAAGAGGGTGGTGGTCCCGTTGCGCTTGTAGTCATGGGTCATCGTCCCCGCCCGGCCGGGAACCATCGGCAACGTCGCCTGCGTGCGGTCCAAGGCCTGGATCTGGGACTTCTCATCCATGCACAGCACCACCGCCTGCTCCGGCGGGCTGAGGTACAGGCCCACGACATCGACGACCTTCTCCGCGAACTGCGGGTCGTTGCTGACCTTGAACTCATCGACCCGATGCGGCTTGATCCCCAGCTCGGTCCAGATCCGCTGCACGCTGGCCGGACTGACCCCCACCCGCTTGGCCATCGACCTGCACGACCAGTGCGTCTGCCCCTTCGGAGTGGTCCGGCTCGTCAGCTGAACGATCTCGGCGACCTTCTCCGCACTGATCGTCGGTCTCCGGCCACGACCCGGAGCGACCTTGCCCCAGTTGGCCAGACCGTCGGCCTCGAACGCCTTGCGCCACGTGCGGACGGTGACCGGACTGGTGCCGTGAGTCTCGGCGATCGTCTTGTTCCCCACCCCGTCGGAAGCATCCAACAGCACCTTGGCGCGCAACACCTCCCGGTGCGCTGCAGCCTGTGACTTGGCGATCCGGGACAGGACCACACGCTGCTCATCAGAGACTGCCAGGGGCGGTGCTGGAGAGGACATGCTCCATCGTACCCCACAACGGTCTATCTATTTACGAGACACACCACTAGCTCGTCGCGGGCGGCGCCTGACGGCGCCCCCTCCTACAGTGGCCGGTATGACGGATTTGGGTCTTCCCCCGGCGCTCGTGCGCGAACTCGACAAGGCTCTGGATGAGCGGGTGTCGCCGCTGAGCCGGGCGGCGCTTCTTCGTGGCCTGATCTGGCAGGTGTACACCCGCGTGCGAGCCATCGACACCGGCGACGGCATGGATGGCCACGACAGCCCGGAGCGGGCCGTCATCGGGCAGATCTACGCCAAGGCCGACACCCACTTCTTCGGCGTCGCCAAGCAGGACCGGCAGCACTAGCGCCCTCGCTCAGCGCGCGGGCTGCACCGCGGCCTGGGCGGCGTCACTCAACGGGGCGAGACGGTGCGTTCGCTCGTCGAGCCGCGCAGTTGGCGGGAAGCGTCGCAGGAAGGACGCCAAGGGTGCACTGAGGCCGTGCTCCGCGGCCGCGCGGTCGCCCACGTCCTCGAGGTGACGCGCCCACGCGCGCTGCGCCCACGGGTGGGCGTACGTGGCCAGCAGCAGGATGATGGTGGCCACGCCGATGGCCGGGTAGCCCTGCTGGGTGCTTTGCACGGCGGCTCCGACACCGACGATGGGCCTTCCGAGCAGCCAGCCGGCTCGGAATAGGGGGCGCATCGGCCACAGCAGCTGCCCGAGGGCAGCGATCAGCAGGCGGACGGCGTGCCACGGCAGCGTCCAGTAGGTCAGTGCCAGGTCGTTGCGGACCCGCCCAGCGAGCGTCAGCCCGGTGGCGTGCGCCAGGACCGCAGCGATCTCGTCGGCCGGCAGCACCTGTCCACGCGCCGCACCCAGCAGGCCGCTACTGACGATGACGGTGTGTCGTCCCACGCCCATGGCCTGCACGCCGGGGCCGTCTCGAGCGACGATCTCCACGGGTGCGGTGAGCATTCCCTGCCCCTGCAGGATCTCGCGGGCAGGCGCGAGTAGATGCCTCTCGGTGGGCGTCAGCGGTCGCGCGCCCCGCAGGATCTGGCACGCGGGGCGCTCCCAGAAGCCCAAGCAGAGGGCGATCGCGATCACGGGTCCGACCAGGAGCAGCACCCACGCTGCCGGCGGCGGCATCAGTGCTCCTGCCATCACGACCAGCGTCGTGCTGACGGCGACCGGGACGACGTGTGCGGTGACCTTGCGCATGGTCGCCACCCTTCTTCTACCGGAATGTGTGCCCCGATGAACTAGTGGATACGGACCTATTTTTGGGGTTGGTGTCCGCGGGGCGGGGGTTGTTGTGCTTGGTGTCTACGAGTCTTCCCCCTGAGGCCGACAGCGCGTCGTGGTTATCCACAGGCACTGTGAGGGGCTGTCGTCGCAGGTCGTCGCCGTGGGGAGATGGAGACCCGAGTACGGCGACGCAAGGAGAGAGAGATGGCATCCGCGACGACAACGACAGATCCCGCGATCAAGGACCTCGCCGGGGTGGTGTGGCGGCTTTGGCAGGCCGCTGACCTGGCCTTCCAGGCCGCGGCGCCCGAGGGTGACTTCGAGCTGGACCAGCTGTCGATGGCAGCTAGGAACCTCGCGTGGGTCGGCGCCGATCTGCTGGCGGAGGAGCATCGGGGTCTGTGCGACGTGCCGGCATCGGCCGAGCGTGTGCCTGCGGCGTTGATCCGTGAGGCGGAGCAGGTCCTCGCGGCCCGGCCCGTCGAGCAGTGGCCGGTGGGCGTGTCACGTCTGGTGGTCGGGGTGTGCGACTTGGTCCGAGGGCACGGACGATGAGCGTCGATCACCGCAGTGTCGGCGAACTGCTCGTCGACAACGATCTGATCGCCCGCAGCATCCTGATGGACACCGAGCAGCTGAGTGCGCGCGAGTTGGTGCGCGCTTGGCCGCAGTTCGCGGACGCGGCGGACCGCTTCTGGTCCTCGTTGCCCCACGCCGGCGTGGAGGGCGGAGCCGCGCCGGACTCCGGCCTGGTCCGCGACGTCATGCAGGCCTTGCCGTCTGCGGGGAAGCTGCGCAGTGGGTGGCCAAGCCTCGGGCCTGAGGATCAGCGCCTGGCGGACATGACGAGCAACCTCGAGCGGGCAGGCGAGCTGCTGCGCCAGCATGAGCGACTCGAGGGCGTGAGGTTGTCGCCCGCGGCTGTCCAGGACCTCGAGGCAGTCCGCGTTCGTGCGTTGCACGGCCTGTACGTCGCCGCCCACGGAGTCAACGTGGCGCTGAGGGCCGAGCACAGCGTCTTGGCCTCGCCCGAGGTCAAGCGCACTGGCAATCACGAGCTCGGAGCCGCTGTCGCCAGGCTGCAGGACCGGTTCGCGGGGGTGGAGCAGTCCCTCTCGCTCCACCTGAACCGCCGTTGGCCGGCGGGCCTGGAGGGCGAGCACCGAGAGCAGCCGGTCCAGCAGCGCCTCCACGAGTCGATGGCAGTCTGGGACGTGCAGGCACGCCGGGCTATGAGCGAACCGACGGCCTCCAGCGCCTACTTGGTCTGCCACGCCCACGCGATCGTCATCGGCAACGGTCATGCACTCCTTCGCGCCGCCGCACTGCACGAGTACATAGATCCCCACGAGTACCGCGACAGACTGGCGCCGGCGCTCGACACCGTCGCGGGCCGGCTCAGGGCCGCAGGCGAGGTGTGGAGGTGCATGGCTCGCCCCAGTGAGCGCGTCGACCCGAACTTGCGCGCAGCGGCAGGTGAAGTCACGGCAGCCGTGGGTGACCTGGTGCGGGATGGAGCAGTGGCAGCCTCCGCCGAGACGATCCACACGCGCGTGGACCTGCGAGAGGTCGCGCCGCTGATGCACCGCGCCCTGATCACCGCTGCCGAGACCGCGTACGGCATTCAGGAGGTCGCCCGCTCGAGCGAACTGACCGCCCCCGCCCGGTGGGTCAACGAGGCGAGTGCCGCAGCGCAGGCACGGCTGCACGCGGACTACGTCGAGCCGAGTCCCATGGAGGCATGGGTCTCCCCCAACGCGCTGCGCCGCAACGTGCCGGTGCCCCTGCCTGACGTCCTGAAGGACGACTTGGCAGGCCAGATGGGTCACGTCGTTGCGGCCGCGACTTCAGTGCGCGAGGCCGCCGCCAACGTCCTTGAGCGCGGACCGCAGCTCGCAGGCCGCGCCGCCCAGGACAGGGCGTTGCCTCAAGCTGCGGCTCCCCACTCCCCCATGACACTGCGGTGACCGAATCTCGCGGGATGATGCAGCATCACGACGCGCCGCATTGGTCCTTGCTGATGCAGCATCACTGCTGTTGGATAGCGACCATGACTACCAGCGGTGACTCGCGACGGAAGGCCGGGCAACAGCCGAAGGGGCCTCGTGAGGCCCTGACCACCCGGGTACATCCCGATGTGCACCGGGTGATCACGGCTCGTGCGCGCGCGGCGGGGTATCGAAGGGGTACGAGCGATTACGTCGCGGCGATCTTGGCGAACGAAGTGGGTCTCCCCCACCTCGCGCCACCCCCGAGTCATCCTGTGGACGACGACCAAGACAGGTTGCCGCTGACGGGCTGAGACCTCATCCGGGCAGGGCCCGGAACAAGCGAAACGGCCGGTGCGCCAACACCGACCGTTTCTCGCGAAGAAGATTTCCCACTGAGCAAGGTGAGGAGGCTTCGCTATGTCTGGAAACAGACTAGCGCCTGCTGTTTCGGATTCCAAGAGGCGGACTGCGAGCCGCCCTGGTGTGTCGGAGCAGTGGCGACCCGTCGACGAGTTGCTTTTCGACGCGGCCGCCGGCTGGTTCGTCCTCGACGAGGGGAACCAGCGTGTGGCGGGGGTACGTCCTGCGTCATTGGACAAGGGTCTGTCGATGGTCGGTCGTGCCCGAGTGGCCACCGTCGTGGGGAAGCTGCGCCCGGGGGTGGTCGCGGTCGACGTCGACCTCGTCGGCGAGCGTGGCCACGCGGTGGCGGAGCACGTCGCGGCATGGTGCCGACGCGAGGGCTTGTGGCATGTGGTGCGGCCTTCGGGCGGCGCGGACGGTCGCGCACACGTGGTCGTAGCGTGCGGGCCTCGGCGTGAGCACCTTGAGGCCGAGGTCGACTCCCTTCGTCAGACCTACGGCGTCTCGGGGCGGATGATCGACGTGCGGCAGGCGCTGCGGCCGTTGAGCGCGCCGCACCGGTCAGGGCCGCGCCCGGTGCCTTTGGGCGATGCATCCGCAGCCGCACGCGCACTCACGGCTGCCTTGAAGGAGTTGGAGCGCGCTGCTCGCCCGGTCGATGCTCCTGCTGCTCCCCCTTCGTCCTCAGCGCGGCGCACTCCCCTGGTTCCACGCCGTCAGCGTGGCCGCCGGCCGCTGCCGGACGTGTGGGTGAGGTATCTGGCCACCGGTGAGCGCCCCGAGTTGAGCGAAAGCGCACGCGACAGGTCCGGCTCGACGTTCGAAGCGTTGGCAACGGCGCGGATGCTTCAGGCCGGGTGGACCTCCCAGCAGGCGTGGGCTGCGATCGCGGCCGCGCACCCGGACGCGATGCGCCGCGCCAGGGCCTCGTGGCACCGCTGGGTCGGCGTCTGGAACAAGGCGGTGATGACCGATGACGACTACGTCGGCAGCGTGGAGCTCGCGCCCGAGGTGGCCGCAGCGATCGCGGCCGCGCGGGAGCGCCTGCGATCGCTCGCGTGGTCGACGTCGACCCGAGCTCGTCCGGGCTTGCTGACGGTCGGGTACACCGTCTTGGACCGGATGGAGCGCACTGGGAACCTGCGCGTGCCTGTGCCCCAGCGTGACCTGGTGCTGGATACGGGCATCACTGACCGGGCGACGATCGCTGCCCATTTGCGGGCGCTGCACGGCGTCGTCGGAGTCCTGCACGAGGTCTTCGACCCCCGGGCCCGATCGACCTCGAGCTTTGAGTTCGAGATTCCTCAGGTGGGGGGTATGCCGCAAACCCCACCACCTCGCTTTCACACCCCCAAGGCCAGCGACCTCCCCCCGGACCTCCCCCGCATGACCTGGCCGACTCTCCGGAGCCTGCCGACCACGGGCGGCACGCTGGAGGACCTAGCCCACGCCTGCCAACTCCTCCAGTCCCCCACCTCGGCGGTGACAGCCACACAACGCCGGACTCTGACCACGATCTTGACTGGCTTGGCCAGGATCGGACTCGTCACGTGCGATGAGGAGGGAGTGTGGCGGCCGACAGGGGCTCGGCTTGGCGAGGCAGTGCGTCGACGAGCGAGCGAGGCCCTTGAGCCGGTGCGCCGGACAGTGGCGGTCGAGCGCACTGCCTACCGCCAGCCTCGTCGCTCGGACGCGTGGGCGGCGGCGCGCGCGTCGGCGATCAAGGCGCAGCGCGCCAAGCAGGCCAGATGGTGGGGAGGGCTGCCTGAGATGGAGCGACGCCGCCGCTCGGCCGAACTCGCTGAACGGTTCGCGTCGATGTCGATCCAGGCACAGCTGGACACCAAACAGCGCTGGGCGGAGCGCGACGCGCGCGCCGGCGTGGACCCCAGGACGCGCCACGCCCAGTGGCTCGCTCGCCAAGATCCGGACGAGCTCGCGCGTCGCTCGGTCGAGCGAGCCGCCCACTTCCGCGCGCTCCCCTCCCCCGCTCAACGTGCCACCGTGCAGGCATGGGAGACCTACCGCGCCGCTTGGGCAATCGACCGAACCCCAAATACCCCGTACCTTGCAGCCCACCCTCGTCCCAACGCGGTGACGGTGCCTTCATGAAGACCGTCACCGCGGGCAGTGACCGGGCGCAAACTGCCACTCTTGGGCCCGCGGGCGACTCACATGAACAACAGTTAAAACCCACATACAGACGTAAACACAAACATAAACACATGCACCACGGCAGATTGAAAGGTGAGAGCCTAGGTGGAGTTGTGGCGTGTCGCTGTCCGTGAGTCACGGGGATAGGGCTGTAGAAATGTCTACATGGACGATCTGAGTGAGGCCCTGAGAAGGGTTGTAGTTGTGGCGAACCGCAAGGGGGGTGTGCTGAAGAGTTCGATCGTGCGCAACGTTGCGGACGTCGCGGCCCACGCGGGCTACCGAGTGGCGGTCATCGACGGCGACCCCCAAGGAAACCTCTCCGAGATCGACTTCGGCGTGGACACGGACGGGGGCCGGGGACTGGCCATGGCCCTGCAGTACGGCACCGACCTTGCACCCATCAGTGCCGGGGGAGTGGACGTGATCTGCGGGGGTCCGGAGCTGCAGGGCGCCATCGGCGCAGCGATGATGCCCGGATCCGAGGTCAGCATGGAGCAGAACCTGCGGGCATCGTTGGCGCGGCTGACGCGCGAGCGCGCCTACGACTTGGTGTTGATCGACTCAGGCCCGGGTGACACGAGACTCCTCGACGCGTACCTGTGGGCCGCGCGGTGGCTGATCGTGCCGACACTCGACGACGAGGCGGCGCTGGCCGGCGTCGACAAGATGGGCCAGCGATTCGTCGCGGCCAAGCGCGCCGGCGCAGACGTCGAATTCTTGGGCGCCGTGGTCGGGAAGGTGAACCCGCGAGCGACCGCACGCAACGCGGAAGTGCGGCGCGAGGTCGAGGAGATGCTGGGGGAGGAAGCCACACCCTTCGACGCGACGATCCGCTACGACGCGGCCGGGCGCGTCGACGCAAGACGTCACGCGATGAGCGCCCGCGACGTGGCGGAGGAGGCCGTGCGTCAGGCCAAGGCGCGCCTGGACCGCGTCAAGGGCGGCGCGCACGCGCCAGGGGACGTGTGGTGGTCCAACGCGAAGAACGCAGGCCAAGGCCTCGCTCAGGACTACGAGAACCTCACCCGCGAGGTCCTCACCCGCATCGGCGCGAAGGAGGCGGCATGAGCGGACCACTGAGACCGCGCCGTGCCCGCGGCGGCGCGTTCGCGCCGGATCGCACCGACCTAGACGACGTCACCCCGACTGCCCCGAGCAAGCCGCTAGGTGAACTCATGCCCAAGCTCGACCCCGCAGGGGCCGCGGCGCCGACGGTCACCTCGACGACGAAGGAAGAGATCCCGTCAGCGGCGGGGGAGCGAGCTCGTGGCGCCGGCGGACGTCCCGTGCGTGCGGCGGGAGGGTCTCGCCCGGCGGTGACGCGAGCGGTGACCAAGCGTCCCGCTCGGATCCCTGCAGACCTCTACGCCGCGTCGGAGAGCTTGGTGAAGGGGGCTGGGAAGCCTTCGTGGGGGCAGCTGGTCTATTGGGCCTGCACCACCGAGCGTGACGCGGTCCTCGAGGGGGTGCTGCAGCAGCTCGCCCCGGCCGACCCTCTGGCACCTCGAGGAGCCAACCGGGCCGGCGGGGTGACCACGCCGATCATCCCGCAGTTCCTCGGCGCCGAGATTGAGCCCGTCGACGAGGTCCAGGCCGCCGCACAGGCGCAGGTTGACGCCACGGAGGCGCCGCGGCCGGTGAAGGTGACCGCGACCGCCGTGGTCATCGCTGCTTTGCGGGTGGCCGTCGAAAGAATGTCGTCGTGACGTGTCCTTTAGCGGAGATTCCTGGGCTTAGTGGGGCGCGCCAGAGAGGCGCGGCATCGAGGACAGGAGCAAGGACATGCAGGTGCAGCGACGGACGCGGGCGACGGGCGCGACGGGAATGCTTGTCGGGATGATCTTGGCGGGCGGACTGGTCACCTCGGCGGCCGCGGCGACTGAGCCGGGGCAGGGCGCCGCGAGCACGCAGGGCAAGCCTGCACGTCAGGCCATGACGGCGATGTACCCCGACGCCAAGGTCAAGACCAGGGGCGATGTGACCATCGTGGACCAGGGACGCACGGCGACCGGCGGCTGGGTCGAGTTCACCGGCACCGGCACCGTCGAGATCGACGGAAGTGCTCACACCAGTGACAGCCCGACGATGGGCACCTACGCCTTGGTCGACACGTGGGTCAGTGGCGGCCGCTGGATCTACGGCACCTCCGTCAACGCCGGCGGACAGAAGGCCTGCCACTCCAAGTACCACCACAAGTGGCGCCGGCACAGCGCCACCGCGAGCATGGACGGATACGCCAGCAAGAAGGTCGCGGAGAAGGACGCGTGGGCCAGGGCGGCCGTCATTCGCTGGACGACCGACACGTGCCGCGCGTACTACAACCGCTACGACAACTGAGGTAGTGGGAGCAGAATGAGTCTTGAAGGTGGCCGCGACGAGACATGGGTGGGGCTTGCCCTGCTGGTTGCTCTGGGCGTGGCGCTCGGGGCGGTCAACGTCGCGGCCAACTTCGGGCTGGTGCCGGGGTCGTTCTGGCTGGCGAAGATCGTGGGTGTTGAGTGGGGCTGGCTGATCGCAGGCTTTGCCGCATGCTGGGCCGGGCACACGTGGCGTCAAGCCTTCACACGATCCATGACCCTGCTCCTACCCGCAGTGATCGTCTACGTCATCGCTGACGCGATGATGATCGCCCGCGCCGTCGACGGCACGACCCCTGGCCCCGCGGCGGTCATCATCGAAGGCATGTTCTGGAGCGTCGCGGCGGCGATCGCCTCCCTTGGCCTGGCGACGGTACGGCGGCTGATCCGCGTCGACGGGCTCATCGGGGTACTCGCTGCGGCAGCGTTGCCGGCCTACATCGCCTACTCCGCGTGGAGCACCCGACGCGACCTGGCGCGCACGGGCATCGACGACCCGGCGATGGTCGACGTGGCCACCGTCCTCATGCCGGCTGCAGTGGTGGCCGCGATCGTGGCCGCTGCAGCTCGAGGCTTGGCGCCGCGCCAGCGGTAATGCCCGGCGTCTCCGAGGGCGTGTCGCGGTCTAGGCTTGCCGCGATATGCCCTTTGAGAACCCGCCCCTGAATCCTGAGCGACTGCGCGCGGCCCGGGTCCGTGCTGGCCTGACCCAGGCCGAGCTCGCGCGGGTGATCGGGGTGGCTGGGGGGGAGCGAGTCTCGCGGTGGGAGCTGGGGACGTCCACGCCCTCGACAGCGGTGCGCGCACGACTGGCCAAGGCCCTGGGCATCGACCTCGAGGAACTCCTGCCCTCGCATGGTCCGGCCGACCTGCGGCGACTGCGCGCAGAAGCCGGCCTGACCGTCGCCGAGCTCGCCGAACGCGGCGGCGTGGCTCCAGGCACCATCAAGCGGTGGGAAGCCGGAGCGGCGCTGCGCGTGCGGACACCGCTGGACGCCGTCGCCGCAGCGCTGGGCGTCAGCGTCGACACCCTCCGCGACGCCATCGAGCTCAGCGCCCGCGAGCACTGAACCAAGAATGGCCCGGACCGCGGTGTCCTGGACATGCGCATGGGGGGTGGGCCGACGGAGTGGGCGAGCGGGTCTTGAAAGTGCGCGGGGGCGCGGGCTCGCGTTCACTAGAGAGGTCGGGGAGGGGTGCTTCACCAAATGATCTATATGCACTAGTGTTGTAGGTGTCATTTGTAGATGTGGCGTCCCGCGGAGGCTCGACTCGTGCTTAGTGATGACGACCGATGGAGGAGATGTCGATGACTGGATCGCGCTGGATCACCACGGTGGCGGTCGCGAGCTGCCTGCTGCTGGGCGCCTGCAGTGGGGGAGGGGCTGAGGAGACGACCTCGGCCAGCAGCTCGTCGACCAGCAGCTCGACCACCGCCGACTACCGAGACGAGGCCGTCGAGGCGGCACGTGCGTGGATCGAGGACGACGCCGGACGCTCCACGACAAAGAACGCGACCGCCGAGCAGGCTGCGAAACGGCGGCAGGGAGACGCAGCCTTGAAGAAGGCCGGGATCACGACGAAGGGTCATGACTCCGTGGTCTCGACAGAGGTCGACAAAGGCCTGACCACGCCGACCGACGTGGTGATCGATGTCTGCGTGACGACGGATCAGAAGTTGATGAAGGGCGGAAAGAACGTGCGCACGGACGCCAAGGGGAAGCCGGTCAATCCGGGTGACCGGCTGCTGCAGACGATCTCGATGCAGCGCGACGTCGGCGCCCAGGACTGGCTCGTCGACGACGTGCAAGTGCGGGAGAGGTCGTGCTGACCAGGGCTGCCGCTGTGGCGGCCGCGCTCACTTTCCTGACCGTCGCGCCCGCGCATGCCGATGACCCCGAGCCGATATGCATCGAGTCCGTCTGTACTGGCGAGGTGGAGAAGCCAGCGCCTCCACCCGATCCGCCGCCGGTGGGGCAGCCTGAGCCTCAGCCGTCGCAGACGGCGCGTCCTGGGGGTCCGGAGGCGCAGTACGACGTGGGGTTGCCGGTGTCGGCCCCGGCCGGGCCTGTGGTGCCGGCGGGGCCTCTGCCGGGCCAGCTGTGGGACGACGCTGGCGTGGACGCGGTGGACGCGGCGCAGTGCGATGCGGTGCCGGCGGTGGCGTGCCCGGACGCACCTGCTGCTGCGCCGGTTCAGGCGGCGCCGGCTGCTCAGCCGCAGCCGGCTGTGCCGGCACCTGACCCGGTGGCGGTGGCGCAGCGGTCGGTCGCCAACTTGAAGTTGAAGACTGTGGAGCAGGGGTCGACGCCGTTGGAGCCGGGCTCGATCTCGATCGTGGGTGTGCCGACGTGGATGTGGGCGGAGAACGCCGACGCTCTGGGCCCGGTCACCGACACCGCGCGTGTGCCGGGCCTGTCGTTGACGATGACGGCCAAGCTTTCGAGTGTGACGTGGGACATGGGCGACGGGACCGTGATCGAGTGCGAGGGCACCGGCACGGAATGGTCCCCGGACCTCGGTACGGGCGACTCGCCGACGTGTGGCCACACCTACACGACGCAGGGCACGCGGACGGTGACGTCGACGGCTCACTGGTCGGTGACGTGGCGAGCGTCGACGGGGCAGACCGGAGTTATCGACCGGGATCTGTCGTCGACGTCGACGATCCGGGTCGGCGAGGTCCAGGTCATCAACAGCACGAAGGGGGACGCGTGAGCGTGGGTCAGGAGGACCGAGTGTCGCAGGTGGAGCAGGCAGCAGATCCTGTGTCAAAGCAGGTAGGGGTCGAGGGCTTGCCGTCGGGTCGGCAGCGACGTCGGCCGCTGGTGTTGGTCGCCTTCGTCGGCTTGGTGGTTCTCGGTGCACTGCTGGCGGTGCTCGGGTACAACGCGGCGACGTCGACGAAGGACGTGGTGGCGGTGCGTGAGTCGGTGGCGAAGGGAGAGACCATCGAGAAGGGCGATCTGCGGACGGTCGCGGTGAGCGTGGACGCGTCGGTGGCCACGATCCCTGCGGAGCAGGCGGGACGGATGGTGGAGGGTCGCCGTGCCGCGGTGGACTTGCCGAAGGGGTCCCTGGTCAGTGAGGACTCGATCGCGCAGGGGACAGTCCCCGGGGCGGGTACATCGGTGGTTGGTGTGACCCTGCCGGCGTCGCAGCTGCCGGGCGAGCCGCTGGAGGTCGGGGACCGCGTGCGGGTGGTCGACGCTCCTGGCGTCAACGGCCGCGCCGGCTCGTCATCCCAGGGCAGCGGCGAGGACTCGGATACATCCAGTGAGCCTGCGGAGGTGCAGGTGGAGGTCGCGGGCGTGCGCGTTGCTGGGGATCAGACCACCGTCTCGGTGATCGTCGAGGCGGAGCAGGCTGGCCCGTTGGCGGCACGGGCTGCGACGGGGCGTGTCGTGATCGTCCTGGACTCGCGGGAGCGCTGAGATGGCGTTGATCGTGCTGACGTCGGCGTCGGGGTCACCAGGGGTGACGTCGACCGCGACCGGGTTGGCGTTCACGTGGCCGCGGCCGGTGCTGTTGGTGGACGCGGACCCGACGGGTGGGTCCGCGGTGTTGGCAGGTGTCCTGCGTGGCCGGTGGGCGCCTCAGGACACGATGGTGGATCTGGCGGTGGCAGCTCAGACGGGGGCGGTGGCCTCGCGGCTGGCGGAGGTGGTTCAGGTCGTGCCGGGCACACGCGTGAAACTGCTCTCGGGGGTGCGATCGCACGTGCAGGCGCGAGGGCTGCGAGCTTTGTGGGGGCCGTTGGCGGCGACGTTGCGGGGCTTGGAGAGCACGGGTCAGGACGTCGTGGTGGATGCGGGCCGACTGGGGTTGGAGGGCAGCCCGGGACCACTGCTCGAGGGTGCCGACATGACGCTGCTGGTCACGCGCACGGATTTGGTGTCGTTGTCGGCGGCGCGGTCGTGGGCGCAGTCGCTCAAGGAGCAGATGGAGAGGGCGGGCGCGGCTCGGTCGTTGGGGTTGCTGCTGATCGGCGAGGGAGAGCCGTACTCGGCGCGTGAGGTGTCGAAGGTCCTGGGGCTGCCTGTGGTCGCGCGAGTCGCGTGGGAGCCGAACGAGGTGAAGGTGTTCTCGCGAGGGGCCCGCCCGAGCAAGCGCTTCGACGAAGGCGCGTTGGTCAGGTCGCTGGTCGCCACTCGCTCCGCGATTGATTCGTGGGTCGCGGCCAGCCGGGTGGATCTGCAGCAGACGAGGAGTGGAGCCTGATGAGTAGCGCCGATGGTGTGGACCCCACGAGCCTGCCGCTGTTCGCGCCGGCAAGCGTTAACGGCCGTGTCGACGCCGCGGGCGGGCCGGCGCAGCAGATGGCGCCGCTACCGCAGGCCGCGATGCCGGCGGTGAAGTCAAGCGGGGTGGACTGGACTCTGCTGGCCGACCTTCGCGGGCAGGCCGCCAAGCGGCTGTCGAGCGTGCTCGAGCAGGAGGGGCGTTTGACCAGTGCTGAGCAGCGCGAGCGTGGCCGCGCGATCATCCAAGAGCTGCTGGCCGACGAGAGCCAGGAACGAGTGACCTCGGGTCAGGCGCCGTGGTCACTTCAGGAGCAGGGGGCGCTGGCCCAGGCACTCGACAACGCCTTGTTTGGTCTGGGCCGGCTGCAGCCGTTGATCGACGACGACACCGTGGAGAACATTCAGATCGCCGGCGCAGACCGGGTGGCCGTGGAGCGGATCGACGGCCACCTCGAGGACGTCGACCCGGTCGCCGACGACGACGAGGAGCTCATCGACTTCCTCGTGTTCCTGGCCAGCCGATCGGAGGTCAACGCGCGACCCTTCTCCGAGGCGCAGCCCCGGCTGCACATGCGCCTGGACGGGGGCGCCCGGTTGGCGGCCTCGGCGTGGGTGACGCGCCGACCAAGCGTCGTGATCCGCCGCCACCGTCTGCGTGAGGTGTCCCTGCAGGATCTGGTGGAGCGGGGGTCGATGACCCCGGTGGTGGCCTCGTTCCTGGCAGCGTTGATCCGCGCCCGCAAGAGCGTGGTCGTCGCGGGCGAGCAGGGCGCGGGCAAGACCACGCTCGTGCGCGCGTTGTGCTCGGAGATCGACCCGGACGAGGCCATCGGCACCTTCGAGACCGAGTACGAGCTGCATCTGGACGAGCTGCCGCGTACGCGGCACCGGTTCGTGTACGCGTGGGAGGCCAGGCCCGGGTCGGGCGAGGTCGGACCGGATGGTCGGCAGGCCGGAGAGATCACTCTGTCTGATCTGCTCTACGACTCGTTCCGGTTCAACCTCTCCCGGCAGATTGTCGGCGAGGTGCGCGGCGGGGAGATCGTCGCGATGGTCAAGGCGATGCAGTCGGGGGCGGGGTCGATCAGCACGACGCACGCGCGCAACGCGCAGGGAGTGATGAGCAAGCTGGTCACCTGTGCGCTCGAGGCCGGCGAGTCTCACGACTGGGCGGTCTCGGCGCTGACGGAGAGCTTGGACGTGGTCGTGCAGGCCAGCATGCGCGACATCATCGACGACGACGGCCGCAAGCGTCGGGTGCGCTGGATCAGCGAGGTCCTCGCGATCGGTCCCGGAGAGAGCTGGAACACGTGGTCGAGCACGACGATCTTCTCCACGGTCCCCGGCACGCAGCGTCTCGTGCCGGGCGTGATCCCCGATGAGCTGCGTGATGAGCTGATCCCGTACGGCTTCGACGCGGACGGTTACTACGCGGCGATGGGTACGTCATGATCGTGATGGCGGTAGCAGGTGCCCTGGTCGTGGCGGGGATTCTTGGCGTGGTCGCTGAGGTCGCCGGGTTCGAGGTGCTGCCTCGACGTCCTCGGGCGCGGGCGGTGGCCAGGCGCTCGTGGTGGCAGCGCCTTTCCCAGCGGACCCGACGGTTGATCGCGGCAGCGGTCGTCGTGGGCGCGCTGGTCTGGGTGGTGACTGGCTGGGTGCTGGCCGTGGTCCTGGTCCCGGCCGCAGTGGTGGTCTTGCCGTGGCTGATGACCTCGCCGGAGGGCGGGCGTGACATCGAGCGTCTCGAGGCGCTCGAGGAGTGGACCCGAGCGCTGTCGGGGATCTTGACCGCGGGGCAGGGCGTGGAGCAGGCCTTGATCGCGAGCGTTCGGTCGACGCCGGAGGCCATCCGCCCCGAGGTCACCCGCTTGGCGGCGCGTCTGCGGGCGCGGTGGACCACGCAGGCGGCTCTGCGGGCCCTGGCGGACGAGCTGGACGACGCGACCGGCGACCTGATTGCTGCCAACCTGATGCTGGCGGCTCGGCGCCGCTCCGCGGGGGTCGCGCGCGTCCTGGAGAGCTTGGCGGAGTCTGTCGCGGCAGACGTGCGGGCCCGCCGCGAGATCGAGGCCGATCGCGCCAAGCCGCGCTCAACCGCCCGCTGGGTGACCATCGGGACCGTCGGCCTGCTGATCTACCTGACGTTCTCCGGCGACTTCGTCGAGCCGTACGGCACCCCGCTCGGTCAAGTGCTGCTTGCGCTGTACCTGTGCGTGTACGTCGCGGCGCTGGTGTGGATGAAGCGCATGGCCCGCGGCCGCCCGCTGCCACGATTCATCGGCAGCCTGGTCAAGGCCGGTGCCCGATGATGGGCGCGCTGCAGCTGCTGCTGCTCGGCGGAGGACTGATCGGCGCCGCCGGCGGTCTGCTGCTGTGGCACCTGACGCCCAGCGACCCACAGCTGTCGGACGTGCTGGAGCGACTCTCGCCGACGTCGGCGGCAGCGTCGGCGCGCTCCAGAGAGGTCAGCGCGGCGCCGACGAGGGTGGAGCGGCTGGGCCAGTGGGGGTTGAGGACAGCGCCGGCGTCGGTGTGGACGTCGGCCCCGACCAGCGAGCTGCGGCTGCTGCAGATCCCACTGGCGCGCTACCACGGGGAGAAGGTCGCGTATGCCCTCGCCGGGCTGTTCCTGGGGCCCTTCGCGTGGGCGTTCCTGACGCTGCTGGGATGGAACGTACCGGTGACGTTCCCCGTGCTGGGGTCGGTTGCCTTGGCGGTGGCCGGGTTCTTCCTGCCCGACTACAACGTGCGCGACGACGCAAAGAAGGCTCGCCGTGAGTTCTCTCGGGCGCTGGCGTCCTACATCGACCTCGTGGCGTTGGAGCGTGCCTCCGGCTCGGGGCCACGGCAGGCGCTCGAGGTCGCGGCGGAGGTGGGCGATTCGTGGGTGTTCCAGCGACTGGGCGAGGAACTGGCCCGCACCCGCTGGTCCGGCGTGACGCCGTGGGAGTCGCTGGCCGAGCTGTCGACGGAGCTGGGGTTGAGCGAGCTGGCGGACCTGGCCGACATCATGCGGCTCTCCGGTGAGGACGGGGCCCAGGTCTGGGGCAGCCTGCGGGCTCGCAGCGCCGGGATGCGCGCGGCGATGCTCAACGTCGAGAAGGCCCGCGCGGTCGAGATCTCGGAGCGGATGACCATGCCGATGTCCATGCTCGGGATGGTGTTCCTGGCCATCTTGGTAACGCCCGCACTGCTGCGGGTCATGAGTTCTTGAAGGTAAATCAACACAAAGGGGAAACATCATGATCAGTCACATCATCGCCACCGTCCATCTCCTTGGCCTGCGCGCCGCCGACCGGGTTGAGGACCAGTACCGGGTGCTGCGAGCTCGTGACGAGCGCGGGTCGGTGACCGTCGAGCAGGTGCTGTGGGCGGTCGCGGTCATCGCGATCGCGACCGTGGTGATCACCGCGATCCGTGCGTTCGTCACGAGCAAGGCCAGCGAGATCAGCGGCTGAATGGAGACGAAGGTGACCAGAGGAGAGGGCTCGACGTCACGACTGCGCGGTGAGCGTGGGTCGTTGACGATCGAGGCCACGATCCTCTTTCCAGCGCTCCTAGCCATCATGTTTCTGGGCGTGCAGGCGGCCATGTGGTTCCACGCCCGCAGTGTGGCGATCGGAGCCGCCGCTGACGGGGCGCGAGCCCAGTCTCTGGAGCGGGCCGCCGAGGGAGACGGTCGAGCCGCGGCGTTGGAGTTCGTCTCCGCCGCCGGCGGCGACGACGTGCTGCGTGGTGTCGAGGTCTCCTCGAGCCAGTCGCCGACGAGTGTGAGTGTGACAGTGGTCGGATCGTCGATGAGCCTGGTGCCGGGATGGGACCCGTCGGTGGAGCAGAGTGCGACCGTGCCGCTGGAACGGATCACGCGATGATGGCCGGACGCAGAGGGCGCGTGGCTGCCGAAGGGGGCTCGATGACCTTGGAGGCGGTGATCCTGGCGCCGGCGATGATGGCGTTTGTCGCGCTGGTCGTCTTCGGCGCGAGAGTGTCGTTGGCGCAGCAGGCGGTGCAGGTGGCGGCCAACGACGCTGCGCGTTCGGCATCCATCGAGCGCACCCAGCAGGCGGCGGTGGCCGCGAGCACGCGTTCGGCGTCGGCGACGTTGACGACGCAGGACGTGGAGTGCCAGGACGTCGACGTCGACGTCGACGCCAGCCAATTCGGCGTGGCGCTGGGGGAGAAGGCCTCGGCCACGGCGACCGTCACATGTGTGGTCTCGATGGGGTCGCTGAGCATGATGGGCGTCCCGGGGCAGATGGAGATCTCTCGCACGGCGTCCAGCCCGATCGACAGCTACCGAGAGCGGTGAGAGTGGTGGGACGTGCCCGTGGCGACTCAGGGTCGGTGAGTGTGTGGGCGGTCATGTTCGGGGTCGTGGCGATCATGCTGGTCGGGATCGCGGTGGACTTCGGTGGCCGGGTCGTCGCTCAGCAGGAAGCCGCCGACGTGGCCAGGCAGTCGGCCAGGGCCGGCGGTCAGCCGCTGGACCGCGCGTCGGCGATGCAGGGCCGGGGTGGGTCGACGTCGCCGGAGCAGGCGGCTGCGGCCGCTCGCGAGTACCTGTCGGGTCATGACCGGGTCACCGGCCAGGTGCGTGTGGTCGACAGCACCTCCATCCAGGTGGACACCCGCACCACCTACCAGACCAAGTTCTTGCGGATCGTGGGAGTCAACGAGCTGAGTGCGACGGCGTCCGCGACCTCGCGGGTGGTCACCGTCCAGGAAGGGACCGAGCAATGAAGCAGCGACTGACCGGCCTTGTGTGTGCCGTCGCCATCGTCGCCATCGTGGTCGGGTTGCCGGTCGCGCTGCTGGCCGTGGGCAACCCGCTGCCGTCGAGCGCACCGGCACCGGAGGACGTGTGGTCGAGCCTGACCTCACCGGACGACGGACGACTGGCGCTGGGCGCGATCACGGTGCTGGGCTGGGTGTGCTGGCTGGTGATGACGCTCAGCGTCGGGCTGGAGGTCGCTGCGCAGGCGCGTGGCCGGGTGCATGCCCCGCGAGTGCGGGGGCTGGGTGCACCGCAGTCGATGGCGCGGGGATTGGTCACCGGGGCGATGCTCTTGGTGACCTCGATCCCGGCTGTCAGCGCCGCGTCAGCGGCTCCGGCGCACGTGACTGCCGCGGCCGCCCCTGAGGCCGTGGTGACCTCGAGCGCTGACGCGCAGCAGGCGCCGGCCGAGCAGGCGCAGGCGGAGAGCCCGCAGGAGGGGGCGACGCCGACGAGTGAGGTGACGGTCAAGGCCGGGGACTCGCTGTGGGCGTTGGCGCTGGAACATCTGGGCGACGGTCGCGAGTACACGCAGATCCTCGAGCTCAACCGGGAGGTCCTGGGTGGCAACGAACGGATGCTCACGCCCGGGACCACGCTGCGCATCCCGACACCCGCGCCGGCTAACACCGACACCTCGCGGGCGTCGTCGACGCGGGTGACGGTCGAGCCGGGCGACACGTTGTCCGAGATCGCCAGCGACGAGCTCGGGTCGCTCGAGCAGTACCCGCGGATCGTCGACGCGAACCGTGACCGGGTGTCGGACCCGGACCACATCGAACCGGGGTGGGTCCTGCACATCCCAGATGCCGCCGGGTCGACACCCTCGCGGACCACCCGGCCGGCCGCGACCCCGGACAATGGCGGTGGCGAGCAGGGGCAGGAGCGGCCGGGTGAGGCGGCCCGCTCGGCCGCTCAGGCCGCGAAGGACACCCCGCCGACAGCTGCTTCGTCCACGCCCGCCAGCGGCGCGTCGGAAGAGGCCACGGCGACGCCGTCGTCCACCGCGCCGTCTTCTGGGGCTTCGCCGAGTGAGCAGCCGGCGCCGCAGACCGCGCCCTCACCTCAGAACCAGGAGAGCTCGTCGACCGCGTGGATCGCCGGCGTTGCCGGCGCCGGCGCGATCTTGGGCGCTGGTCTGTATGGGGCACGCCGGGTGTGGCGGCGACGTGCGATGCGGGCTCGACGCCCGGGCCGCACGATCATCGCTCCCTCTGCCGAGCTGGAGGGCCTGGAGCGCACGATCACCCGCGTCGGCGCCGAGACGGCCGTGACGGTGGAGTGGATGGACCAGGCATTGCGGCGCCTGGCTGCGGCGTCCACCGACGCCGAGCTGCCCAAGGTCGTGGCCGTGGAGCTGAGCAGCAGCGCCGTCACGCTCTACCTCGAGGAGCCGATGCCGGCTCGTTCGCCGTGGCTGAGTAGCGAGGACCACAAGCGGTGGGTGCTGCCGGGCGAGAGCGACCTCGACGACGTCGGCCCGCACGTGCCCGACCAGGAGGCCCCGTGGCCTTTGCTGGTGACGATCGGTCGCCGCGGCGATCGCCCGTGGTGGCTGCTGAACGTTGAGGATCTCTCGCTGGTGATCAACGGTGACCCGCAGCGTGCCGCGGCGTTGGCGCGGTACGTCGCCGCGGAGATCGCGGTCAACGCGTGGTCCCAGCACGCGCGCGTGCACGTCATGGGCGTGGGGGCGGAGCTGAAGGAGCTGGCCCCGGAGCGGATCGTCACCTACGACGGCTGGGACGAGCAGGCCACGGCGCAGATCCTGCTGGAAGCCATTGAGTGCGTCGACCGCGCCGACGACTTCGACGCGGAGGTCCCAACACTGCGTGCGCGCCGACGCGGCGAGGACCTGTGGCCCGCCCGCGCGCTGGTGGTCGATGGCGGGCAGGGCAGCGAGGCCCTGAGCCAGCTGGAGCAGACCCTGCGTGCCGCCGGCGGTCGCAGCGGGACTGGGCTGATCCAGATCAACCCGGCAGACGGCAACGACGACGCGCTCGTCCTGCATGTCGACGAGCATGCCCGAGTGCGCATCCCGCACGCCGGACTGGAGATCGACGGCGTCGGTCTGAGCGAAGACGAGGCTCGCGCGTGCGCGCAGCTGGCCAGCGAGTACCGCCGACACGACGATGCACCCATCCCGGTCATCGAGGACCCGAGCCAGCCGTGGCAGGAGTGGAGCGACACCGCGGGAGCCATCCGCGAAGAACACACCCTGCCCCGTGAGAGCCCGGCCGACGACGAGCACGCGACGGTCTCGCTTCTCGAAGGAGAGGACGAGGAGTACCTCGAGGCGGGGGCAACCACCGTCGAGGACCTCGCGACCCTCTCGCCGCAGGTCGACGCCGACACCGCCGACGAGATCATCGACGCCGACCCGACCCTTGACGAGGACCTGGCCGAGTGGTGGTCCTCGTCCTGCGCGCGGCCCCGCGTCACCTTCCTCGGGCCAGTGGAGGTGCGCACGGTTGGGGGCGTCCATCTGACCGAGCGAGTGGGGTACTCCACCGAGGTCGTGGCCTACCTCGCGCTGCGGGAGCACGGCGCGACCAATGCCGAGGTCCAGGAGGCCTTCGGTATTGCCGAGGGCACCGTGCGCAGGTCCATCAACACCGCGCGCGACTGGCTGGGCACCCACCCTGGAACGGGCGCGAAGCACCTGCCGAGCGCTGGCACAGGACCGAAGGCGTCAGCGCGAGGCAGCAAGGCCTACGAGCTGGTCGACGTGCTCGTCGACGCCGACTTGTTCCGTCGGCTGCGGCTGCGCGCCCAGGCCCGAGGGGCCGCAGGGGTCGACGACCTCCTGCAGGCACTGCGCCTGGTGCAGGGCGTGCCCTTCAGCCAACTGCGGCCCGGCGGCTGGTCGTGGCTGAGCGAGGGCGAGCGGATCGACGAGGTGCTCACCCTGACCATCGTGGACACGGCCCATCTGGCGACGACCGCGTGCCTGCGCGCGGGGGATCTGCACAACGCTCGCCTGGCCACGATGACTGCTCTGCGAGCAGCACCGTACGAGGACATCCCCCGCCTGGACATGGCCCGCGTCACCGAGGCAGAAGGGGAGCGCGCGGAGGCAGAGACGATCGTGCTCGACGAGGTCTGCAACGCCTCCGACGTCGATGGGGAGGGCCCTGTGGATCTGTCCGACCGGACCCGCCAGGTCGTCGAGGACCGACAGTGGGGCAACCGCCGGCGACGGGCCAGCTGAGGCTCGCCGGGCGCCACCGAACCAGCCGGGAAGGGGGTCTGACACCACGTGTCAGACCCCCTTCGGCGTGCCTGCCGGCGGCGTGAGCGCTGCCCGCAAGGGGGAGCGGCGAAACTTCTTCAGGAACTTTGGGAACGTGGCGTTTCCGCAGGTCAGAGGGGGTGTGCGGGCCTAGGAACGGGCCCGTACCTAGAGCGTTCCTGCCGCCAGTAGGTACGAATTCGGCAACGACCTCGTCCGAGATTTCTTCCGTGTCCAGACGGAAGGAGAGCGAGATGAGCGTGGCCACACTGCTGGGCCTGGACGAGCCAGGTGCGGGACTGCTCGAGGTGGCGAGGATGCGCTGGCCCGCGTGGCAGGAGCGCCATGCCGTGCTGCGCACCGTCGACGACCTCGCGGACCTGAAAGGTGCGACGCGCCGGCTGGGGTCGGCGGGAAGCAACGAGATCCTGCTCGCGCTGGCGGAGCTCGGCATGCCGGACGGCGGCAACGAGGCGGCGGCGACAGCGACGCTGGTGTGGCTGCTGCTGCCGGGCGCTGGCCACATGGCGGGGCGGCTGCAGCGCGAGCTGCCCGAGCTGCGCGAAGAGGTGGACCAGCTCGTCGCCGGGCAGGTGTGGATCCAGGCGCGCACCTTGAAGATCGGCCCGTCGCGACCGACCAACTGCGCCGCGACGGTGCTGCGCAACGCTGAGCGGTGCATCCGCCGCGAGCTGGGCATGCACGAGCGCAGCGACAAGACCCGCCGGCGCTCGATCCTGATCGGGGCCGGCAGCGACTGCGAGGACAAGACCGGGATGCTCCTGGGCGCCCCGTCGCCGACCCTGCCGGCCGAGGTCGAGCTGCGTGACTTGTTCGACGCGGCGATCAACGCCGGCGAGATCTCGACCGTGGACGCGCAGCTGCTGCTGGAGGTGGCAGAGCGCGCCGACGAGGTGTCGTCGGGCGGGCCAGGCAGACGCGGAGGACTGATGTCCGAGGCGGTCAGCGTCGCAGTGGCCCAGCGCCGCGGGGGCTCGCCCCGATCGGTGAGACGCCGCACGCATGCAGCCATCACCAAGCTGCGCGCGTACAACGAGCGCTCCATGGGTCGGAGCGCGTGATGGGGCCGAGCAGCAGGCGGCTGCGCGCCATCGACCAGACCACCGCGGCGGCCTCGCCCGGCCAGATGGACGTCGACGAGCTGGTGCGACTGACCATGACCGAGGCCGACGTCGTCGCACAGATCGTCGGCGGGGTGACCCGGCTGCAGCAGGTCCAGCAGGCCAAGGCCCTGCTCGCGCAGATCGAGGACCCGGTCCAGCTGCGCGGGGTGCTGTCCAAGCCAGCGGCGGGGGAGAAGCGATGAGCGTCACCACCACTGATCGTCTGCCCCGCGTCGAAGAGCTCCAAGCGGCCGTCGAGGCGCTGGCCGCCGGCCGGTTCCGCACGGACCGCGCGCCGGCGCCGGCACCTGGGGAAGTGCCGGCAAGGATGGCTCGCCCGCTCGAGACAACTTCGTGGACGACGACGCGTGAGGTCCTACCCGTGCTGGCTGCGAGCGGATCCAGCGGGGCGACGTCACTGGCCGTGGCCGTCGCGAGCATCTTGGCGCCGGCACGCGTCGTGGAGTGCTGCTCGATGAGCGCGACCGGGCTGGCCGAGGCCGCCACGGCCGAGCTGGGCACCGACGCGAGCGGCTGGTGCAACGGGACCCGCGAGCAGGTGGCACTCAGCCGCGCGACCCGAGTGATCGCCGGACCCGACGCGGTCCCCACCCCGGTGGTCGTCGAGGCCCCCGGATGGGACGTTCTCGATGTCGGGTGGCAGCTGGAGCAGCTGACCGCGACCGGCGGGTGGCTCGCCCAGCAGGTGCTGGCCGCGCCGGCGATCGTCGTCGCGGCCACGGCCAGCGTGCCGAGCCTGCGGCGCCTGGAGAACACCCTGGCGGCCCTGCCGGCCTCGGCCACGACGGTCGTGGCCGTGCGGTCCCTGGGGTCCAAGCGGCTGCCCGCTCACGTGCGCGCGGCCCTGGGGCCGCGGACGACGACCCACCTGGACCGGGGGTCGTGGATCGATGTCCCGCACGAGAAGGACCTGGCCGAACGCGGCCTGAGCGGCTCCCCACTGCCGCGATCGCTGCTGAACGCAGCACACCAGATCTCCCGGCTCATCGGTGCCGGGTCAGCAACGAAGGAAGGCATCTCCTCATGAGCGTCATCAAGAGCGTCACCGTCAACGCCTACAGCAACGTCGCGGCGGTTTGCCCGGTCGCACCCCCCGGTGCGCAGGCGCCTGTCGATCAGCTGACCGGATACGTCCTGTGGGGCGTGATCGCCATGTTTGCCATCAGCGTTTTCGTCCTGATCGGTTGCATCGTGGGCGGCATCTTCTTCCGCATGAGCCACGCGGCCAAGGGAGCGCTGGTCGGCCTAGCTGGCATCTTCGTCGCCGCCATCGGCTACCTGATCGGGCCGGGAATCCTCGACGGGATCCTCGGCAGCGGGTGCGTGTGATGGCCGGGCAGCCGCAGCCGTGGAGCGTGGAGAAACTGCGCGTCGTCCTCGCTGTGCTCGCTGTGCTCGCAGTGCTCCTGATCGCGGGTCTGGTGTTTTGGATCGTGCGAGCCACCGGTGGGAGCGGCAAGCCCGCGGAGGCGAAGCGACCCGCGCCGTCGCAGGTGCACGGCCAGCAGGCGCGCGATCGCATCGCCGCTGAGCCGATGCTCCAGGTCGACCCGGTCGACGCTCGCGAGGGTGACGTCGCCTCGACGCCGGCCGAGACCATGACGATCCCGGCCGCGACGAAGGTGGGGCCGGCTGATGTGCCGACCGGCTTCCCCCAGACGCCGCAGGGCGCGGTCGGCCAGCTGGCCGCGATCTCCCGAGTGGTCATGGAAGGGATGTCGATCCCACATGCCAGCACCGTTCACGAGCAGTGGGCGCTGCCCGGAGCGCCTGAGGCGGAGCAGTGGAGGCTGACCGAGAACGTGCGCGTCTTCCTGGAGTCAGCCGGCATCAGCGGGCAGGACGCGGGCTCGACTTCCACCATGACCGTCACCCCGGTGGCCGCACAGGTCAAGGGCCACGACGGCGACGAGTGGGTCCTGGCGTGCGTGCTCTTCGACGTCACGGCGGTCGTCGAGCAGGAGGCCAAGACCGGGTGGGGCCACTGCGAACGGATGCAGTGGGACAACCGCGCGAACGCGTGGAAGATCGCCCCCGGCGAGCAGCCGGCCATCGCACCGTCGACCTGGCCCGGGACCACCAAGGCCATCGAGGCCGGGTGGCGCACGTGGGTCAGCCCGGACGAGAGCTGAGCGCGCCATGATGCTGACCCTAAACCTCGTCGAGCAGGCACCTGCCGTGCTGCCCGTGCCGTTCCCCTCCTGGAACCCTTTCACGCCGCTGGGGTCGGCCGCGGGGAAGGTCGTGGCCGACGGGTGGACGGCCATCATGCTCGCGATCTGGAACTGCGGCAGCTGGCTGCTGCGGCTGGCGCTCCACATCATCGACCAGTTCATGACCCCCGACCTGCGCGAGGACGGCCCCGGTCGTCCCGTCTACGAGCTCTCGCTCTGGCTCGGGATGACCTTGTTCGTCGCGATGTCCTCGGTACAGCTGGCCGTCTCGGCCTTCCAGCGCAACGGCCAAGGCCTGGCGCGGGTCGCCATCGGATACGCCCAGTTCGTCGGTGTCTGGGCAGCCTTCAACGCCTACGCCCTGGTCGTCATCGCCGCCGTGCAGGGGATCACCGCAGCCATCCTCAGTCAGCTCCTCCACGTCGACTCGTGGTCCGAGTTCGAGCCCTTGGGCACCAAGCTGGACGCGCAGGACGTCACCGAAGGGTCGGTCGCCACCGTCATGGGCGTGCTGGGGATCGTGCTGATCATCGCGGCATTCGGGCACATCATGGTCATGATCGCCCGATCCGGGTCCCTCATGGTGCTGGTGAGCACGAGCGCGATCAGCGCAGGCGGTCTCGGCAGCGACGTGGGTAAGTCGTGGTTCTGGAAGACCTTCAGGTGGTTCCACGCGGCCGCGTTCACGCCCGTGATCATGGCGCTGCTGCTCGGGCTAGGGGTCTCCTTCACCGCGGGAGTGGCCACCGGGCAGGAGGACGGGATCCAGCGGGCCGTCGGGACCGCGGTGCCCAGCGTGCTGCTGGTCCTGATCGCGGCCTTCGCGCCCCTGGCCCTGTACAAGCTCCTGGCCTTCACCGACCCCAACACCAACTCCGGGGCGTCGATGCGTGCCGGCCTCGCCGCCGCGGGCGGAATCGCCGGGCTACTGGGGGCAGGTGGCGGCGCTAGCACGGGCAGTGGGGCAGCGTCGAGCATTGACGGTCAAGGTCGGTCGCAGGCCGAGGCCAACGGGCAGGGCGACTCGGCGAACAGGATGGCCGGCGCCATGGGCAAGCTCGGTGCGCTGGGATCTGCGGTCGGCAAGGCCATCGGAACCGCCGCAGGAATGGGCGCCAAGGCAGCATCCCTCGGGGCCGACATGACCAATCAGATGGGCGTGGGCCACGGCCAGTACGTCCCCGACTTCGCAGGAAGCCGCGGCGGTGGCCACGGCAGCGACAAGCAGGCCGCCAGCGGCGGCAAGGACGGCGACCCGCACGACGAGGACGCGACGCCCACCGGGCCAGCCCAGGACCCCTCCGGCTCTTCGACGCAGAGCGACGGGCAGGGCGGGGGAACTCCCACGCCGCCGGCGCCGACGCCACCGGGTGCGCCCTCGGGCGGTCAGAGCGACGGGCAGGGCGGGGGAACTCCCACGCCCCCGGCGCCGACGCCACCGGGAGGTGCCGGCGCGGGAGGTGCCGGCGGTGCCGGCGCCGGTGGTGCGGCCGGCGGCGCCACCCCGCCACCGGTCGTGTGATCGCGGAATCGACGAGAGGAACTGAGCAGAGATGAGCGTTTACAACGAGTACGTCCCGGCCCGGCGCGGCTGGATGCTGGGCATGACGATCCCCCAGTGGGTGGTGATGCTTTTGTGCATGCTGGCGGTGGCGACCGCCTTCTCGCGCAAGGCATGGGCCGCGGTGGCCCTGCTGATCCTGGCGTGGGTGATCGTGGGTGTCCTGTTGCTGCTGCCCGTGCGCGGCCGCTCCGCGATCGGGTGGCTGGGTGCCTTGGTCAGTCACGCGGTGTGCTCCGTGACGGGACTGTCGGTGTGGCGTTCTCGCGCTGCTACCGGCCGTGGGGGGCAGGTCGACGCGGACCTGCCGGGTGCGTTGACGTCGATCGAGATCCACGAGGGAGCACCGACGGGGGCGCAGATGCGTCGCATGGCCCTGATCCAGGACCACGTCACGCGGACCTGGGCGATCTCGGCCAGCGTGTCCCATCCCGGGATTCAGCTGCGCGACCGGGACGAGCGTCTGGGCAAGGCCCGCGGTCTGACCAGCTTGATCGACCAGATGGCGGTGGGCGAGATGGTCTCGGAGGTCATCGCGATCGTGCGCACCATCCCGGACGACGGCGCGGAGCGAGCCCAGTGGGTGCGGGAGAACGGGTCTCCCTCTGCGCCGGCCGGCGCCGCCCGCATCGTCGGTGACCTCGAGGAGGCGCTGACGGGGGTGTCCGTGCGCCAAGAGGCCTTCGTGACAGCGGTCGTCGAGGAGTCGGTGCTGGCCAGGCACGCGCGGGAGGCCGGTCGCGGCCTCCCAGGCCGGGGTCGTGTCCTCAGTGACGTGGCTGGTGAGTTGACGGGCGCCTTGATGGGGGGCGTGGGGATGGAGCAGGTGAGGTGGATGACGAGCCCAGAGCTGGCGGCTGCCACACGTACCGGATTCGCCCCAGGTGATCGGGCGGGGATCATCGACGCCTTGGCCGAGCGTGCCCGCAATCCGCGGGTGAACGCGGAGGTGCCGTGGGCACACGCCGGTCCCTCGGCTGCTGAGGCGGCGGTGCGGCACTACGCGCACGACGCCTGGCACTCGGTGAGTGTGACGCTCCAGCTTCCTGACCGTGGCGCGGCGATGGGTGCGCTCCTTCCGGTGCTCACGCCGAGCGAGCCGGAGGAGCGTCGGTCGCTGGCGGTGGTCTGGCCCATCAAGACCCTGAAGCAGGCCGACCGCGAGATCAGCCGGTCGGAGAGCATGGCCGACGTCAGCGACGCCTTGAACGAGAAGCTCAAGCGCACCTCGCGGGCCAAGGACAGGCAGGCCGCTCAGCGCACCCGCGACCTCGACGTGAAGCAGGCGCAGGGCAACAGTCTGACCGCACCCCACGCGATCGTGACGATCACAGTCCCGAAGACGAAGTCGGCGGCCGACGCGGGTCGACGGTTGGAAACCTCGGTGCGGCGGGCTGGTTTCGCTCCGCTGCGACTGGATGTCTCGCACGACGTCGCGTTCTGCGCCTCAGTGGTCCCTCTGGGGCTGAACCTCGCGCGGAAGGGCACGCTGTGATCAGGCGCGGGACAGGTCGTGACGTCACCGGCCTGCTGCAGGACTTCGGGCACGAGCTGCCGACGAAGCCGGGCCCGCCGGCGAAGGAGAAGGAACCGCGCCTCTTCCGCAGCGCCCTGGGCCGGGGCAACCCGCGGCGCGGCGCAGGGTGGGCCGCGAGCATGAAGCCTCCGGTGGCCAGCTACCGGATGACTAGCGACCAGGCCGCCGTCGTGTGGCCGTGGCTGGCCGGGCCGGGTCTTCCTCCGACCGGAGCGCTGATGGGCATGGACGCCCAGTCGGGGGGCAAGTTCTACGCCGACCCGGTCGGGTGGGTCCGCGACGACAACATCCCGGTGACCAACCACAACATCTTCTCCATGGGCAAGCCGGGCGTCGGCAAGTCCGGGACCACCAAAGCGTTCGCGCTCCGGATGCTGTGCTTCCGGCACTACAAGACGTTCGTGCCCGGAGACCCCAAGGACGAGTACGAGCGACTGTGCCGCTTCCTGGGGGTCGAACCCATCGCGATCGGCCCCGGCCTGGCCGCGAGGATCAACCCCCTCGACTTCGGGCCCCTGATCAACGGGTGGGAAGACCTGTCCCGAGCCGAGGCGCACAAGCGTGCCCAGGTCGTGTTCGGGCGATGGCTGACCCTGTTGGGCGGGCTCGTTGGCAGCCAGCGCGTCGGCGGTGCGCCAGTCCCCTTCGGCCCCAACGAGCAGGCCGTGTGCCAGGCAGCGCTCGAGGACCTCACCGGATGGAGCGAGGGAGCCACGCAGCTGCGCGTGACGACGATCCCGCACCTGTGGGCCGCTCTCGACGAGCCGAGCCCAGCTCTGGTCAACACCTGCAGGTACGCCACCCAGCAGGAATTCATGGACGGTACGCGATTGCTGCGCAATGCGTTGCTGCAGCTGGTCAAGGGCCGCCTGTCCGGGCTGTTCGACACCGAGACCACCGTGGAGATCGACTGGAACGCCCCGATCCAGTCCTTGAGCCTGTCGCGGCTGGACGCGCTGGGCGACGAGGCCGTCGGTATCGCCCTGACCTGCGTCAACTCGTGGGGGCGTGGGATGCGCGAGCTCGCGGCGCGCGAGGACGTGCGCATCGTGATCCGGGACGAGGCCTGGCGGCAATTCCGGCTGGGGGTCGACGCCATCAAGTCGTTCGACGCAGACCTGCGGTTCTCCCGCGGCAAGGGCGACGAGGGCGGCGACATCCAGTTCGCCGTCATGCACAAGCCCAGTGACCTGCTCTCCGTCGGCGACCAGGGCTCGCAGGCGGCGATGATCGCCAAGGACCTCCTCGAGCTGGCAGACGTGAAGATCCTGCACGGGCAGAAGCCGTCCGTGGCCGGCGAGCTCGACGAGATGCTGGGGCTGGGTCCGGTGGCCAAGGACCTGATCACGGGCTGGGCCATGCAGGACAAGGGGCGGGCCGTGTGGTCGATCGGTGACCGGATCCACCAGGTCTCCACGCTCTTGCACCCCATCGAGCGGCAGCTGACCTGGACGCAGCCCGTCGCGGAGGCCGGCTGATGAAGGCCATAGCGTGGGGCGCGTTCGCCCTGGTCGTGGCCATCACGGCAGCCCTGTGCTCGATCGCCGCCGTGGCTGCGGTGATCGTGGCGCCAGCTGCGGAGAGCATCGACGAGGTCGAGTGCACCGGCGCGGTGGCCGCCACGGGGTCGTGGCAGCCCCCGATAGCTGGGCCGTACGTTGTCAACGATCGCGGGTTCGGCCGCGAGTTCCACCCCATCCACCAGGAATGGCGCACCCACAGCGGGCAGGACATGAACGGCGCCGGCGGCGCCGGGACCATCGTCGCCGTGGGCGACGGCGAGGTCGCTTTCGCCGGGGTGATGGGTGGCTACGGCAATGTCGTCGACGTCAAGCACTCCGGTGGCGTGACCAGCAGGTACGCCCACCTGGCCAGCATCAAGGTCAAGCAGGGCCAAAAGGTCGCTGCCGGCACCCAAATCGGGGTCGAGGGCACCACGGGTCAGTCCACGGGCGTCCACCTGCACTTCGAGATCCACGTCGATGGCACCGCCGTCGACCCCAAGAAGTGGATGGCCGAGCACGGCGCGCCCCTGAACGGTAAGGAGACGCTGCGCCGTCCCGAGGACGGCGAGGCCCCGTCGGGTCAGGACGCCACCTCGCAGGAGGGGGAAGGGGGAATGGGCTTCGACCTGCCCAAGCCCACCGGGCAGCGGCAGGACTCACTGCACAACCCGCCCCAGCCGATCCCGGCCGACATCAAGACGCTGTACATGAAGGCGGCCAAAAAGTACGGGCTGCCGTGGACCCTGCTCGCCGGTGTCGGGATGGCCGAGACCAACCACGGGCGCAACACCGCGGTCTCCAGCGCTGGCGCCCAGGGGCACATGCAGTTCATGCCCGCCACCTGGGCCGGCGGGATGGGAACCGACGGCGACGGTGACGGCCGAGCGGACATCAACAACCCGGCCGACAGCATCATGAGCGCGGCGAAGTACCTCGTCCACGAGGGCGCCACCCGCGGTCCTGACGGCGTGGTCGACGCGCTCTTCGCCTACAACCGCTCTCGCCCATACGGTCAGGACGTCCTGTTCTACGCGGCTGCCTACGGCGGCGGCAACGTCGTGGGCGATCCCTCGGACTGCGATCCGGGCGCGGGCAGCGAGGACGGCAACCCGCAGGTGCCAGCGCTGACCAGCCCTCGAGTGAAGAAGGTCGTGGCCTTCGCGTTGGAGCAGGACGGGGATACATATGTGATGGGCGGCAACGGGCCCGACCAGTGGGACTGCTCCGGGCTGACCTCCCGTGCGTACAGCGAGGTCGGCATCGACATGCCGCGCACAGCGCAGGGGCAGCGGGACTGGCTTGCGCAGGGCAACGGCAAGCGGATCAAGCCCGGGGACGAGCGTCCCGGCGACCTGCTGTTCTGGAACAGCTACCTGGGGCCGGAGCGGATCGGGCACGTGGCGATGGTCCTGGACCCGAAGAAGAAGTCGACGATCGACGCACGTAGCCGCGCTGAGGGAGTTGGCCGGTTCTCCTACGCCGGCGCCTCCACGAAGCCGATCTTCGAGATCTGGCGCGTGGGCAACGTCAAGGCCAAGTAGAGGAAGGGACATCGCGATGCAGCGTGAACGACGACACACCCCGTACCCGTGGACGTGGGAGCCGGCCGTGGTCGCCTTGATGGGCGTCCTGCTGGCGGTCCTGCTCATGATCCACGTCAGCCGTGCGGCGGCGAACTGGGTCGTGGGCGGGGGGTGGACGTGGCCGCCCGGCCGAGACCTGCTCGGCAGCACCCTCGCGGTCCTGCGTGGCGACGCCACGGCGGGGCTGGCCGAGGCGCCGATCGGGCACGCGGGGGAAGGCCTTCTGCTGACGTTCGTTGTCATCGGGCAGCTCGTGTGGGTGACGGTCGCGATCTGGGCGGCCGTGATGTGGTGGACCCGGTGGGGTCCGGGCGCGATCGCGGGCACGGCCAGCGTCGCGCAAGCGCGGGAGGTCCTGGGGCGCCGACGGTTGCGCGAGGACGCGAAGGTGATCCGACCCGACCTGTATGGGAAGAAGAGGGTGCGGCGATGAGTGTTTTCCAGCGGATCGAGCCCTGTGAGGTGGGCTGGCAGATCGGGACGTCTAAGTGGCCTCGAGGCGCGGGGGACCTGTGGGTTCGGTGGGAGCGGACCACGGGGGTCATCGGGCCCCAGGGGTCCGGCAAGACCCTTGGGTGCTTGATCCCGGCGCTGCTGCAGGCTCCCGGAGCAGCATTGGTGACGCTGACGAAGCCACAGGACATGCTGCTCAGCTGGACGGCACGCTCACGCCGCGGACCGTGCGTCGTCCTCGACCCGTTCGGGCTGACCAAGGGGATGCCCGAGATGGTCTTCGACCCGATCGACGGGTGTGTCGACCCGCAGGTCGCTGAACGTCGGGCGAAGGCGTGGACGGCCGGGACGATCAAGGGCGGAGCCCAGAGTGGGCAGAGCGACGACGCCGCCCGCTTCTACGCCAACGAGGCGGCGAAGGTGCTGCAGTGCTACCTGCACGCCGCCGCGCTGACCGGTGCCGACCTCGACGAGGTCTTGGAGTGGGTGGCCAACCCATTGGGCACGAGCCGACCCACGGACATCCTGCGTAACCACGAGTACGCCGCCCCGCACTGGGCCGGCCTGCTCGAGGGAGCGCTGCGCGGGGACCCGCGTGCCGCCGGCAACACGACCGCCACCGTGCACCAAGCGATGTCGCTGTTCTTTCAGGAGAAGATCCGTCGGCGGTGCGTGCCCGGTCCTGGCCGGCCAGCCACCGATATCGCTCAGCTGATCGAGCAGGGGGGGACGGTGTACCTCCTGGGACGCGAGGACCCCTATGCATCGGCGTCGCCGCTGATGACGGCCGTTGCCGAGTATGTGCTGGACACTGCCTTGGAACTGGCCGCTCAATCGCCATGGGGCCGGCTGTGCCCCCCGATCCTGGCCAGCCTCGACGAGCTGCCGTCGACGGCGCCGCTGCCGACGCTGCAGACGCGGATGGCCAACGAGCGAGCCTTGGGGATCTCGATCCAGTGGGCCGCGCAGACCCGTGCCCAACTGACACGCCTGTTCGGCGAGGACGAGGCCCGATCCATGATCGGCCTGACCAACAACCTCGTCGTCTTCGGTGGGTCCAAGGACGTGCGGTTCAACCAAGAGTTGTCCGACCTGATGGGCGACGTGCGCGTTGCACGCCACTCCTGGCAGAGCGGCACCATGGCCGGGCGCAGCACCCAAGGCGACGACATCGCCGTCATGACCGGCTCAGAGATCCGCGAGCTCGACGAGGGGACAGTGCTCATCCTCGCGGAGAACGCCAAGCCGATCATCGCCAAGGTGCGCCCGTGCATCGCCGGCAGGTCCGGCGCCCGACTGCTGGCCGACCAGGACGATCTGCGCGGGGTGCTGGCCACGGAGCGGGCCAACGGCATCTCTCCACGGGCCCGGGCCGTGGCAGCCGTCGCCGCTGCCCGCCGCGATGGGCTCACGGGACGGGACGCGGCCGCAGCACCGCCAACCTCCGACGACAGCCCGTACGCCTTCGACCCATATGAGGTGTGACCATGCTCGTGATCTCCTTCCCCAAGCCCACCGGGATGCTGCGACAGGCATTCAAGGAGCTCGACACGCTCGCCTACGGCACTGATGCGGAGAAGAAGGCGCTGGGCGACCCCCAGACGTTGGCCCGACCGTGGGACCCCAGCAGCGTGGTCAACCCACGGCTGCGTCAGCAGCTGTGGGAGTGGCTCGACCGCGTCGTGGTGTGGATCAACCACGAGTACGGGTGGCGCCCCGAGGACCTCATCCCCGAGTGCTGGCCGCAGCATCCCGCTCTCGTGCGCGAGATCGCGGTGCTCGCCGACCTGCGCCGCCGAGCCGGTGCGGCCGCCACGAGCGACGGAATGGAGGAGTGGCATCGGTACGCCCTGCCGGCGTTCCTGGACCGGATGGGTCGACGCGCAGTGGCAAGCAACTGCGGGGAGAAGCACCAGGACTGGCCCGCGCGTGGACCGTACACGCGCCACATCGGCGACGGATCCCGCCAAGCACGCGCCCAGCACTTCACGGCCGACGTCGAGGCGATCACCCAGCGCCACGCCCACGCGCAGCAGCGACAGGAACGAGAGGAAGCCGCCGCATGCCCGGCGCCCGAGCCGCAAGCCGAGGTGGGACTGCGCCTGGTCGACGACGAACGCGGTCTCGTCGACACCCGAACCGGCGAGCTGCTCACGTGACCGCGAGCGAATCGCGGGGTAACCAGATCGCGCGGGAGACCGCATAGGCGAACGTCTGAGCGACGGCCTTGGGCACGATGTGCTCGGGGCCGTCGCTCGATTCTGTGCGTGTGACGGCCCGGGTGCGGTGAGCGGGTGACGTTCGGTGTGCAAGTCCTGCAACGTGCGCGCTGCTCGGTGACGGCGGTCTGAACCCATCTGGTCCAGGCCGCCGCCTTACCCGGCGGCTGCTTGGTCAGGCGCGGCATGAGAGGGCGAACCCTTCTTCGTGGCGACGAGCGTGGAGGCGCGGATGCAGAGGTGTGCATACAACGGCCTTTGTATGCACATCTCTGCGTGGGGGCCGGGTCGAGCCGCCGTCACCGGCCGCGGTCGACACCGCGGCGGTGCGTGGGGGGCGATGTCGCCTTGCGGTCCAGCTGCGCACCTCGTGACGGGGACAGTGGCGTGGGTCGCGCGCCGGTTGGGCGCTCGGGCAGGTGGGCGGCGAGGCGGTAGCGCAGGTCCTGCGCGGGCTGGATCCCCAACGGGTCGTTCGCGGGCGCCACCTCGTGCGCGGCAGCGGCGACGTCGTGTCCCTGGTCGCTGGCGTGCTGGAGCATGTTGGCCAGCGCGGGCCAGTCGGACTGCTCGACCAGGCGAGGGTCGATGGCGCGGGCTAGTGGGACCCACCGTTCGGTCGGTGGCGCGTCGGCGGCGTGCTGGAGCCGGTCCTTGACCTGCTGCGCCTCGTCGAGGCGGTGCTGTGCCTGCTCGGCCGGGTTCGTGTCCCACTGCGTCAGCTGGGAGTGGAGCTCGCGCCGGGTAGCCACCTCGGACAGGTGAAGACGGGTGCCGATCCGGGCCAGGCCGTCCTGCCAGGCTGCGGGATCCCGCGCGGCGAGGACCTGAGCGGCGGCCGTGAGCGCCGCTGGCGGCTCGAGATTGGACAACCGCTCGTCGACGAGGAGGGCTCCGAGAGCGCGGCGTTCGTCGAGACTGGCGGCCAAGGCGGCGGGGCCCCCTTCGCGCAGGACGTCGGCGGGGTCGCTGCCGTCTGGCAGGTCGGCGGTCCACGGGTCGATGCCGCGCTGAGCGAGCATCCAGTACGCGCGCTCTGCCGCGACTCGCCCTGCCAGGTCTGCGTCGGTCGCAACCACCGGTGTGACCTGCGTGCCGGCCAGCTGCGTGGCTTGCTCGGGGGTGAGTGCGGTCCCCAGGGGAGCGACTCCGATGTACCTGCCGTCGCCGGCGAGTGTGACCGCGATGGCGTCCATGGGGCCCTCGACGAGGACCGGGGTCGCGCCCTTGCGCAGCAGCTGCGGGTCACTGACGTAGAGCTGCGCTCCCTTGTGAAACAGGGGAGTGTCGCCCGTGTTCAGGTACTTGGGGCCCTTGCGGTCTTCGTCGCCGGCCTCGGGGTGGCGACGCCCGACGAACCCCAGCACGTCACCGCGGTGTTCGATGGGGAAGACCGCGCGATCGCGGAACCGGTCGATCAGCGATCCCGTGCGGGCGCGGGTGGCCACCCCGGAGATCTCCATCTCCTGATCGCTGACTCCTCGCTCGCGCAGGTGGTCCACCAGCGCAGTCCAGGTGTTGGGCGCGTAGCCGGCGTCCACGGTCGCGGCGAGGGGCCCGAAGCGGTCGCGGAGGTGCTCGGGGACCCAGCTCTCGGGGGCCTGGGACTGGAAGAAGCGCCACGTCATCGCGTTGACCTCGGCCAGGCGCTCGGGCGATACCTCGCTGATGTCGGCTTCGTGTGCCCACTGGATCTGCTGCTCGATCTCTCGGGAGGACGGCTCGAAGTCGAGCAGTGGCCGGCGCATCGCGGCCAGCGCGATCCCGGTCTCGATGTCCTGTTCGCTCGCAGCGGCATCCGGCTCGGCGTCCGCGACGTCGTGAGTGTCGGCGGGCACGTCGAGGTCGGGAGGGTGCGCGTCGACGACGTCGCCGTGCCACAGGTCCGCCGGCGGCGGTTCGTCCTGAGGGTCGGGCGGCGTAGCGTCCTCGAGGGCGGGCACCGGGTCGGTGAGCGACCCGACCCGCCACGTCAGGGCTTGGGCCAGATCCGCATCGTGCACCTTTACGTGGCTGGAGTCCAGCAGAGTCTCGAGGGTCCACCCCATCTGCAGTCCGCGGTCGACGGCGGTGACCAGGTGCGGCCACATCGGGCTGGACTGGATCGCACTGGCCGGCTGCGCGCCGACGAGGTCGGGCAGGCGGTCCTGCCACGTGGAGCGCAGGGCGTGGTCGCTGGCCACGGCTTCGGCGGCCGCGGGGGAGAGGTGGGCGTTGATGCGCCACCACAGCGCCGCAGCGGCGTGGTCGTCGGGCAACGCCCCTTCGTCCAAGGCGCGGCGCAGGAGGGCGGGGGCGTCGACTCCGGCGCGGGAGATCGCGGCCAGGCGCGCGGCGAGCACCGGCAGGAACCGCGGGTCGTTGCCGACGTACCCACCCAGCAGGTGGCCCCAGTGCTCGAGCGCGGCTTCGTGTGCGCCGGCGATCCGCTGGTCCAAGCTCTTCTGCCAGGTGAACGCTGCCTTCTGCAGGCTGGTGGGGCCTGTGGGGCGCAGGTCGCCCTCGTCGACGCGGGTCGCGGCGCGCCAGACCGTGACGTCACCGATGACGTCCCCGAGAAGGTGGGCACCCAGTTCGTGGGCCCACGCCGGCTGAGCGCCGCTGTCGGCGAGTACCGTAGCGGCGGTGTCGGCCACGAGGTCTGCCCGCGCCTCGAGGTAGTTCCCCCACGTGGTGTGCTCGCGCAGCGCACGTGGGACTGCCGGCAGCCACGGGAGCGGGCCGACGCCAGCGCCACGGTGACCCGAGTCGTCCAGCCGCCAGTCCAAGACGGCGGCCGTGTCCACTGCTTCATCCAGCGAACGTGAGGCCGCGGCGTGCCGGAGGGTGGCGATGGGGTCGATGTCTTGCGCGGCCAGCAGGATCAGGTGGGAGCGAAGCGCAGGCCACGCGGGCTGAGCACTGACGCCCGGCACCACATCATCAGCACCCTGCTCGAGGGCGGCGACAGCGGTTGGCCCCACCAGGTCCTCCGCCGCGAAGTACAGTGCGTCGGTGTACCGGGCGGTCGCGTCACCGAGCAGACGTGCCGGGTCGGCGTCCACGCGCATCTGTGTAGTCGCGGAGACGGGGGAGTCGTCGCGGGCGAGGATCCCTTCGAGCAGGTCGGTCGCGGTCTCGGGTCGGATGGTCTCAGGCCGGATGATGTCGTGCTCGTCGCCGTCGCCGACCACCTGCAGGTATACGTGGTTCTCGTGGGCGCCGCGGGTCATCGCCGTGTAGAGGGACTGCCGTGAGATCTGGTCGGTGACCAGGGCGTGGCTGGCGTCGACCGAGACGCCTTGGGCGCCGTGGACGGTGGAGGCATACCCCAGCTCGGTGGACTGGGCGACGTACTCGGGGGGGAGGGTGACCAGTCGGTCGTGGCGCAGGTGTTGGACGGTGATCGACCCGGAGTCGTGCACGTCGACCACCTGCCACCGGTCGCCGTTCTTGACCCAGTCGGTGGCAGATACCCGCAGTCTGCGGTCGTTGGTGCGTGAGATGACCAGGTCGCCGATGGAGGCGTCGAGGCCGTCGGACAGGCGCACGCTGGACCCGGCCTCGGCGCCGTCGAGGCGGTGGGTGCGGGCCCGCTCGTTCAGCTGGGCGACCAGGTCACGTGTGGGCGCGAGCATGATCGAGTCGCGGCCCTGGCCGCGATCGTGCCGCCAGGAGTCGAAGACCTCGTCGGTCATGGTGCTCAGGTCGCCCACGTGCACCCGCTGGTGGTCGAGGTAGAAGCCCACGGCTTCGGGGCGGCCATCGCGCATCGCCAGCGAGGCCGCGCCCTCACCTGGGGTGCGGAAGCGCATCAGCTCGTTCAGTCGCAGCGCGCCGTGCGTGGCCTCGATGTCGCGCAGCACGCCGCCGGCGCCTATCGCGGCGAGCTGCTGGTCGTCACCGATGAGGCGGATCTTCGCGCCGCGCTCGAGTGCGAAGGTGATGACCGTGTCCAAGGACAGGGTGTCGGCCATGCCGGCCTCGTCGATGACGAGCAGCGTGTTGCGGTCAACGGCGTGCGCCCACTCGGGCAGGTTGTCCGGGTCGTTGTGCAGGGACCACACGAGCTTGGCTAGGGTTTCGGTGGCCACGTCGATCTGCTCGCCCAGGACGGCCGCGGCCGCCGCGGAGGGCGCCAGCCCCAAGACGGTCCCGCCCCCGTTGGTCCATGCAGTGCTCAGGGCCCGCATGGCGGTGGTCTTGCCCGCGCCGGCGGGCGCGATCGCCAGCTGCACACACACGGGAGAGGTGGCCATCCCGCGCACCAAGGAGGATTGCCCAGCGTTGAGGGTGACGCCGTTGGCGGTCGATTCCAGCAGCGCGAGATCCACGTGCGCTGCGTCGATCGAGCGTCCGCGGTTCAGGCCGCCTGCGGCCACGATCCGCTGCTCGGCTGCCAGCACATCCGTGGAGGTGTAGTGGGCGGAGCCGTGGACGGTGTGCACGCTCTGGCCGTCGGCCCGGGTCAGCGCCGCAGGCTCGGACACCGGGTCGTGGTCTGGGGTGAGTCGGATTGAGTCGCGCTCGAGGACCCGCTTCGTCAGCCTCTGGACCACCGTCTCGACCTGCTCCGGGGCCAGCCCGTCCAGAGCGCGCACGCGTCGCAACGCCTCGGCGCGCACGTGCCAGGTCTGCCACGTCGACCGCCGTGACTGCATGGCGTCTCGGATGTCCCGCGACGTCTCCAGGATCCACTTGTGGCTCACGCGCACCGGAGCACCAGCCGCTGCAGTGCCGACCGAGCGGGCGACCATGCTCCTGATGGCGTCATCACTGCCGAGGACCTGCCGAGCCTGCCCCCGCCACAGCACCCGCTGCTCCTGCAAGGTACGCGGCTCGTGCTTGGCCTCGCGGGTCTCCAGGGTCGCCTGCTGGGCGAGCTTGATCGACTCCACGGGCGAAGGGGGACGACCGTGCGTCGTCTGGAACTCGCGCGCCAGCTCGGCCCGACGGGTCTGGATGCTCGCCCGCCGCGCTGACCACCGCTCGTTCAGGCGCGGATCGACCCCGACGATCTCCCGCACCGGACGCTTGCGCGGATCAGGGTTGGCACGCTCCGCGAAACGGACCCCGAGATCCCTCGTCAGATGCCGCTCGAGCGACGTGTTATAGGTCTCCGAGGCCGCAACGACCGCCTTGTAGAGCACGCGCCCATCGATGCTCAACCACTTGCCCTCAGCCGTCTGCACCTTGTTCGCGACCGCTACGTGCGTGTGGAGATCGGGGTCACCGGCCCTGCTGTCCCGGTGGGTGAAGGCGGTGGCTACCAACCCCTGGACGTCGACCTGACGGACCCCGTTGGTGCCGGTTCGGCTGTAGAGCGCGTGCGCCTCGATGAAGGCCAGAGCGTCCTTGATCGCTGCCTGGTGTGCCAGCTCGATCCGCGCGGCCCACGCCGGGTCGGCCAAGGCCCACAGCGAGCTGACCGACTTCACCGGGCTGAACGCCAGGTCGAAGCCGGCGACGGCGGTCGTCTTCGGCCGTGAGTGTTTGGCGATCGTGGCCGCCAGCTCGCGGGCATCGGCAGGGGCGCGGCCGTGCTCCGTGCGGAAGAACTCGGTGCCGATCTGCGTGCGGATGCGCGCGCGCTCATCGACGGGCACGGGGTGATCGCGGGGCAGGCCGCGGTCCTCGTTGTAGGCGGTCAGAGCCCGGGCCACCTTGATCCGGAAGTCGCTTACGTCGCCCTCATAGACCTTGAAGGGCAGCCCGATCCGCGCGGCCTGGTTGACCTCTTCAGCAGTCGCGCCAGCTCGCTCGAGCGCTGCTTGGCGCTCGTGGGCCAGCGGGTGGATGCCCAGCCCGAACAGGGCGTGCATCTGATCGGCCGTGACGACGTCGCCGGCCGCCAGGCCCTCCACCTCGGCCAGGCCAGAGCCGATCCACTGCCCGGGGGTCTCGCCGCGCTCGGTGTAGTAGGACGCAAGACCCGTGCTGCCCAACTCGGTCGAGTCGTGCGCGGCGACCTGGCGGGTCAGGTAGTCGTACCCGCCCCCGGCCGTCAGCTTGTGCAGGGTCATCACACCCGCACTAAGCACGCGCAGGGTGGATTGACGGACGGTCGTTGAACGATCAACTCCGGGAATGCAAGAGGTGTGTCGGGATTGGTGGGTCGTGGATTTGGCTAGGTACGTGGGGTGGTATCGGTGCGTGGTCGGTGGTCGGGTTGATGATCTGGGGAGGTGGATGGAAAAAGTTCGGGTGAAGTGTCCGTAGGAGGGGGGTCGGCGTGCTTAGTGGTGGTGAAGGGATTCATCGAGAAGGGAGAGGGATCGTGGGTCAGGCTGCGGTGCGTCAGGAGGCGCGGAGGTCGGTGCTGGAGGCTCAGGCCGAGATGAAGGCCGAGCGGGACAAGCGGGAGAAGCGGCTGAGTGGTCTCGGGGTCGATGTGGTGGTGGCCCTGCGGGAGCGGGATGCGGCGGTGCGGCGGTGCGAACTGCAGTCCGGGCGGGCGCTACAGAAGATCCTCGACGAGGGTCTGAGCATGAAGGAGGCGCTGCAGTGGTGCGGGCCCGAGATTGGTCGCCGTGAGGCGGGCCGGTTGATCAAGCTGGTCGAGGATGCCGAGCCTTCGCCGGGCGAGGATCGGAGTGGACCCGACGAGCACGAGAAGCCCCAGGCCGTGACGCGCGAGACCGAGGGCGCGAGCGAGGAGTGAGATGGGTGCGCGTCGGCTGGATGGTGAGGGGCTGGCGGCGTTGGCGTCTGCCGTCGCGGACCCGGTGCGCGTCGAGAGGTGGAGGGCCAAGACGGTCCGCGTGCCCGGGTCCGAGTGTCGATGGTGGACGGGCGCGGTCAGCGGTCGTGGTCACGGTCGGTTCTGGATCGGTGGTCACGTGGTGATCGCCCACCGGTTCGCGTGGGCGATCACGCACGGGGTGCAGTCGCTGGCGGATATCGAACTGCTCGGGCATCGCTGCGACAACCCTCTGTGCCAGCGCGTCGGACCTGGCCACGTCGTGGCCTCGTCCTACATTGCCAACCGGCGTGAGTGGGCCGCGCGCAAGGAACTGACCGGCTCGCCGTTGGGGGATCCGCGTGGGTCGCGTCGACGGGCGCGAGAGCTGCGCGACCTCGCGCGCCGCGACCCACGACTGGTTGCGGCGGACCAGGCACGTCTGCGGGCTCTCTTTGGCGAGCAGCTGCCGCTGTGGTGACCTCGGGCGAGCACGCGAAGGAGGGGCCGTCACGTGACGGCCCCTCCCTTCCGCTGTGGTCACTCAGGCAGGTGTGAGAGCGGCCCAGGCCCGGTGCTTGATCCGGGTCGGCTCGTCGCTGGTGAGCAGCCGGGTGGCGCGGGCGGTCGCCTCGTCGTCCTTGCTCCGCACCGGCGCGAAGTGGTCGACATACTCAGCCACGGACTGGTAGCCGGCCCACGCGGTGTGCCGGATGCCGGCTTGAGTGCTCGCGTCGGCCCACAGGCGCGTGAGCGTGTCGGTGCGGCGTCGCGCGGCCTTCTGAGTCCGGGTCGGCGCGTCCCGGTCGGTCTCGCCGAACACGGTCGCCGTCAGGTCGGCGAAGGCCGCATCGGTCATCGTCGTGTTGATCAACCGCTCCGCCTCGGCCTCGAACTCTTGGACGTATGCGAACGTCAGTCCCAGCGCCTCGCGTGCGGACTGCACGGCCGTCTTGGCGTTGCGGGTGTGCCGGATGCTGATGCTGGCCGTGTGGTCTCGCAGCGCGGCCGCCTGCGTGTTTGCGCACACCACTCGCACCGGGGTGACGAGCAGCCGGAAGGCACTTGAGCCGTCGTGGGAGTTGAGCGCGGCAATGTTCACGTCGACACGATCGGTGCCGCCTACCGTCAGCGACTCGGGAAGACGCATCGTGACGAACACCTGTCGTCCACCCCGCAGCGATCCGGCGGTGTCGAAGATCGCGCCGGACTCGTCAGCCAGTCGGTTGAGGAACTCGGCGTGCTCCTCGTTCTGCAACGGGTGGTAAGCGCTGCCCACAACGCCCAGGGCCTCGGGGGAGTGGGTGAAGGGGTTGGTGCGCACGGTTGCGAAGCCGGGGACGTCCAGCTGTGTGACGCCCTCGGTGGTGATCTCCGTCGTCGTCAGCGGCGTCTTGCGCACGTCCCATCCGCCGAGGTGGCCGAGCGCCATCGCCTCTTCGGCGGTGAACGCCTGCCCCTCGAGGGTCGTGCCGAGCCGGTGCCACGGGTCGACTCGAGCGAACAGCGCGGCGGCGCGGGTTCCGTGGGTCTCGATCTGGTGTGCCATGTCTGGGGTCCTTTCCCTGCGGTTGTGAACTGCTGATCTAAAAACTATTCTTTCTGTTCTACTGGAGTGCGGAGTTCTCCACAGGAGGACTCCGCACCCCAGGGGGGTGGGGACAGTCAGGCGCGGACGGGTGCGGCGCGTTCCCCTCGCATCTGCGCGGCGGCCTCGCTGAACCACGGCGGCGCGGCTGGCACCCACGCGGGAGCGACTTCGGCAGGCATGCGGGGCGACTCCACGAAGTAGGGGTACTCGCGTTCCGCGCCGTGTCCGTACCCGGTGACGAAGACGATCAACCACAGGCCCTCGTCTCCGATCAGAGCGACCCAACGGGCGGCGTCAACCATGAAGTCCTGTCCGCTGCTGGCGCGAGCCTCGCCATGGGCGGGGAGGACGACCTCGATGCGGGTCGGGGTGGGTGCCATGGTCAGGCCGCCTCTTCGTGCTCGTCGGTGGCCGTGAGCAGCTGCTCGACCTCGCTGGGCTCGTAGCCCCATTCGATGAGGGCGGACATGATGCGCCGGTCCCACGTGCCGGGCCCGCGCCACGTGTGCACGTCGGTGCTCTCCTCCCATGCGAGGAGAACGGCGGCGAGCGTGCGCATGGTCTGCGCCTTGGCGGTGACCGGCTGAGCGGCCAGGGCGCTGATGGCGGCGAAGCCGTAGTGGTCTTCCCCCTCGGTGCTGCTCCCCAGGGTGTTCCTGAGCATGGCGTGCCGCCCGCTCATCGCCTTCGTCAAGCTGTGCGGGGCGGTGAGCACCGCCTCGCAGATGACGGACTCGGCCCCCTTCGGTGCGGTCTTGCGGGTGACGAATGCAGCGAGCCACTCGCGCCGGACGGTTTCTGCGCTGCGCCATGCCGCGTTGTTCTCCCGCACGCGTCGCCGTTCCTCGCGGGCCGCCTCGGCCTCCTCTTCGTCCGGGGCGTTCGACGCCGTGCCCCGGTCGTATCGGTACGTCAGCCCAGCGGCCTGCGGGTCGATGCACACCCACGTCTGCTCCCACACGCGCACAGCCTCGGCCTCTTCGTCCTCGTCGTCGGTCTCGGGCCACTGCCACTCGGGAGTGATCACGACGGCGAACCCAGGCAGGTCCTCCCGGTGTTCGGGCGAGACCTCCTCACCCTCGGCGGTGACGAGCACGTCCAGACGGTGCCGGTACATCGGCTCGGGCGCGTCATTGGGGTCGAGTACGGGCAGTCCCTCGGCGCGCAGCCGCTCGACCTCGGCGCACAGTGCCTCTCTCTCGGCGCGGCGGTCGCGCAGCTGCTGCACGGTGTGGTCGAGCGGGCGATTCCAGCTCATGGCCCGCTCCAGCTCCGCGAGGGCGTGCTCGTCGTCCTCGAACTCGGCCAGGGCTGCGGCCTGCTGCAGGGTTAGGCCCTGCGTGTCCATCCGCTCCCGGGTGCTCTCGCTGGAGGTGACCGCCAAAGCGGCGTTGACGGTCTCCCGATTGACGGCGGTGCGCTTGGCAATCTGTGCCGCCGAGACTCCGAGCAGCGCCAGCTGCTCGACGCTGTCGCGGACCTCGCTGTCGCGCATCTGTGCGCGGTGCAGGTTCTCGCTCAGCTGATCCACGATCCGGTCGGCCTCCTCCGGGGCCTCCACGACCCGCACGGGCACCGTGCCGCTCGGGGTGCCGACCGCCGCTGCGGTGACGGCGCGACGCTGACCGCGCTGGACGACGAGCGAGCCGTCCTCGTCCACATGGGCGGTGATCACCTCCAGCACGCCGCGCGCCTTGATCGACGCCGCGAACTCCTTGGCGTCGGGGTGGGTGTCGACCCGCACGTTCGCGCCGATGACGAGGGTGGCGGGGTCGACCTCGATGACCTGGCCGACGATGGGGGTGGTGGCGGTTGCGCTCATGGCATGCTCCAAGTGACTAGACTAGAAATAACTGACATGCTCTAGTCTGGTCCCGGCGAGCGATCGATATAGCGGCCCGCGCTGCGTTGTGGAAAGCACTCGTGACTGTGTCGTGATTGGGGACAGGCGGGGCGGGTTGCCCCCTCGGGGCGGGTGAGCGCCCGGCAGGGTCCCGAAGGTGCAGGCGCGTGGGTGTTAGGCCCCAGCGAGAGGATGTGGAGCGGTGATGAAAGAGGAGAGCACTGGCCCGGTGGGGCTGTACTGGGACCCGGAGACTTGGGCTACCGCCAGGGCGGCGTACGTGTCGGACCTCGACCGGGATCCGCAGTGCCCGGACGCCTACGTCGGCTGGCTGCACCGTGTCATCGAGCAGCACGTCGATCGGGGGAGTGCGGCCCGCGCGGCCGCCGGTGTGCAGTCGCCGGCTCGACGTCGAGGAGCTCAGGGACTGACGCGCACCTACCCGCTCGACCACGAGCTCGTCGCGCGGATGGACGAGGCGATCATCGACGATCGGCGTGAGCTCGGCCGAGCGCTCGGGCGGTCGGGCTTCGTCCATGAGGCCGTGACCCTGGCGATCGCCGCTGCGACCGCACGTCGCGACGACGGGGTGCTGCCTCCGCCCCCGGCGAGGTTGCCGACGCGTCCGCGGCGGCGCGTGCACTGACGGGACGGGAACGGCAGGGGGCGCTGTCGGTGTCTCTGTGCGACTACAGCGACTGTCGTTGAAGGGGGCGGAGTGATGGATATGCGGAGCATCCTGAAGGTCCAGGGGGAGGACGTTGGCCATGGTGCGAGCCGCTGCGATCGCGGAAGAGCTGGAGAGCAAGTCTCTGGCCGACGTCGCGCGAAGTCTGGGTGTGAGCCGGCAGGCCGTGCACAAGTCCGTGCAGGGGCCGCGATGGACGGATCCGCGATGGTGAGGAAGAAGAGGATGACGAGGAAGGGCGAAGAGATGACCGCAGTACCCGCATACACGCCGCACCCCATCGACGAAGACGTGGCGCGCAGATGGTGGTTGGGGCAGCAGATCACCGACGTCACGGCGGGCACGCTCAGCGTCTGTCTCGCGGTGGCAGCGTGGAGCGGCCCCGACAACTTCTGGGTCCTCCTCGCGGCCTCAGTCGTCGTGATCGCCGTCGGTGGCCTCCTGAGCAGGTACATGCGCAAAGCCGCGTGGGACGCCACGCCGGGAGCGTTCGGCTCAAAGGGCTGGAACAACCGGCCGCACCCTGCCCGCATCGTGCCGTCGGTCGTAGTCAGCTTGGTCTCTCTCGCGAGCGTCGTCTTCGTCTTGGCGCTGGGCGAGCCGTGGGCACCCCTCGCCGCCGCTGCTGTGGCTGGGTACTTCGGCGGAGCCAGCCTGTGGCAGACGTACTCGGCTCCTCGGGACCTTCCCCGAGCCTTCGCCCGACAGGCTGGGCCGTCGATAGGTTTGTTCGCGGCACTGGTCGCCGCCGATCAGGACAACCTCGCTGCCCTGTACCTCGCGGTGTTTGCTGCCGTGCTGGGCTACATCGTCCCGATGTTGATCACCGGGGGACGCCGCTCATGACGCTCACCGTCGTGCTGCTGAGCGTGACCGGTGCCGCAGCTCTCGTCTACGGGATTCTGAACAGCCTCGCCTACATCACCTTGGGCAGTCTCGCCGTGGTCACCTACGGACTCGTCGCCATCACCTGGTCTTGGATTGCCCGGCCCGATGCGCCCGCCGGTCTGCTCGCCAGGCTCGTCGACCAAGTGGCAACTGTTGAGCACGTAGTGCTGTTGGCGATCGGCGCGGTGCTTGGTTGGAAGACGGCGCACTAGCCGAGCATCACTACGTGTGCGGTGACGATCCCCATCCGGATGAGCACGTCGTGCCAGCACGGCGCGACCGCCTCCCGAAGCGCCTAGCGAGCCATGTCTCCCCCGTCACGGCACGTAAGGAATCCTGCTAGACCAACCCTGCAAACGCGTCACCCCCGCCAACCGGGCGACCAGGCCTATCGCGTCCTGAGCCAGCTGCTGCTGCGGACCGGGTCCCGCAATCCACCACACGTCTTCTATGTGCCCTCCTTCGTCGTGCAGCGGGAACTCGACGTACGGCGCGAGGGTGTGCGGTCGTTCTACCCAGTGCACCGTGTTCAGCTTCGCCGGGTCCACGGGGCCGAGGATGAGCCTCCACTCTCGCTCCTCCGAGAATGCGGGATGCTTGAAGATCGGCGCGGTTCCCCACACGGCTCTGAAGAGGGCCGAGAACTCAAGGTCGGCTCCCTTGGGCCGCCCCCGTTGTTAGGTCCGGTCTCTGTGTGAGTCGTCGGGTTCCATTTCGTGGGTGCAGTGGCGAGCATAGTCGGCCGGGGTGAGGTAGCCCAGCGCCGAGTGGCGTCGCACGGTGTTGTACTCGACCTTCCAGTCGCCGATGACGACCTGGGCGTGCAGCAGTGAGTAGAAGCTGTTGATGTTCAAGCACTCGTCGCGCAGGCGGGAGTTGAACGACTCGACGTAGCCGTTGAGCCACGGCGAGCCGGGCGGGATGTACGACAAGCCGGTGCGGGTGCCGGCCCAGTCGGCGATCGCCTGGCTGATGAACTCGGGCCCGTTGTCGCTTCTGAGGACCGCGGGCGGGCCGTGCAGCTTGACGAGGTCGTCGAGATGGTCGGTGAGACGGTCGGCGGTGATGGAGCGTTCCACGAGGCCGCCGAGGCAGACCCGGGTGTGCTCGTCCACGATCGACGCGATCTTGATCGGACGCCCGGCCTCGTCGACGTCGAACTGGAAGTCGATGGCCCACACCACGTTCGGGGCGCACGCCTTGGGGGCGTCCGCGGTCGAGGAGCCGATGCGCTTACGGCGACGTCGCTGGGGCACGCGTAGGCCTTCCTCGCGCCATAGCCGCTGGATCTTCTTGTGGTTGACCTGCCAGCCCTCGCCGCGGGCGTCGTGGTACGCGCGCCGGTAGCCCCAGCGGGGGTGCTTCTTCGCGTAACCGCGCAGCCATTCACGCAAGGCGGCGTCGGGGTCGGCGACGGTATCGGCCTTGAGGGTGCGCCGGTAGGCGGACCTGGATAGCCCGGTCAGCCGGCACGCCATCCGCTCGCTCACCCGCATCTTCGCGATGAGGTGAGCGACGGCGGCGCGCCTCCTGCCCGGGCCTAGAAGTTTCCCTCTGCCAGCTCCTTCAGCGCCGCCTTCTCCAGCTCTGCTTCAGCGAGCAGACGCTTGAGGGTGGCGTTCTGCTTCTCGAGCTCCTTGAGGCGCTTGGCGTCGTCGGCCTTGAGCCCGCCGTACTGGTTGCGCCACCGGTAGTACGTCTGTTCCGACACGCCCAGCTCGCGGCACACCGCCGCGACGTCCGCGCCATCGGCCTGCATCCGGTCGGCCTGTCCGAGCTTGCGCACGACCTGCTCAGGCGTGTGCCGCTTCCTCGTGTTCGTCATGATGAGACCAGTCTTCCTGCCCGCAGCAGCGAGCATCAAGACGACTCACACAACGACTGGACCTACATCACGGGGTCAGCCCAC
>ERZ500994.28-NODE-28-length-51826-cov-6.001661_pt1 | contig 51826 bp, 44 predicted proteins | sample MGYA00248878_ERZ500994 | MGnify/ENA primary metagenome ERZ500994 (study PRJEB25958, sample SAMN03398533) | human skin metagenome | study: EMG produced TPA metagenomics assembly of the Human Skin Microbiome Metagenome (human skin metagenome) data set. | reverse complement strand
CCGCAGGGCAGATATGGGTCGAGAGAACAACATCGCCCGGCAACGTGTCGCCCGCGGCCTGCATCGCAGCCAGCTTCAACGCGAGCGAGACGGCCGCGATCGCGCCGTCGGCATCCGAAACAATACCGATTTGCGCGGGCCTTGCCCCGATGCCCCCCAGTTTCCCGATGATCCCGAGGGTCGGCGCTCCGGCATCTCTTCCCGGCACGCGAACCTGAATGAAATCTGTGAATCGTTCCGCGCCTTCGATCCGGCGGACGACGATGTCGGCCAGGCCGGCGCGCTCCAGACGATCCGCAACAGCCGCACCGTTCACATGCGCGCTGTCGAGAAGCTCATAGGCATCGATAACCTGTCGGAGCGCCACGGATACCTCTCAGAGATCGGCCACATGAGGCAGAACCTCACGGCGGAACAAGTCGACCATCGCCGGCGCTGCGAGCGACGGTGGTGGATATGGGAGGATGACCAGATGATCGATGCCGAAGGCGCGCAGAGCGCGGATCTGTTCGATGCATTCAGCGGGCGTGCCTGAAATGGACAGGTGCAGCGCCAGGGCGTCCGGCACCAGACGTCGCATGGCGTCGTCGTAGTCCGGGGAGCGGGAATAGCCGAAATGCGCGATGGCTTGCTCAAGTTCGGGCAGATCCATGCCGAACAGGGGCAGCAATTCCGGCGAGGAACGGATAGACCGGCCGATCGCCGGCTTCACGGCCGCCTTCGCCTCCGCGCCGTCGAGACTGACGGATGTGTAGGCCCATAGCGCGATCTCGGGCGACGACAGTTCGGCCGACCGCTTGCTTCGCCCGCGATCGATATGCTCGCGCGCGAATCCGATGCCAGGCTTCGATGTCATGTGGCCGATGACGACGCCTTCCGCGAGTTCGCCGCCGGCAGCGAGAACTTTCGGCCCGCGCCCGGCGACATAGATCGGCATCCGGCCGGCACGGAAATGCAAATGCGCGCCATGGGCGGAAAACAGCGGCCCTTCGAAATCGATAGCCTCGCCATCCCAGAAGCGCCGCACGATCCGGATCATGTCTCGGATCGCCGTGGCCGGCGCCTGTCGTTTGATCCCGAGCGCGTCGAATCCACTGATGCCGGCGCCGATTCCAAGAATCGCCCTGCCGCCAGAAAGTTCGTTGACGCTCGCCGCGGCAACAGCCGTAAGGAGCGGATGGCGTATCTGCGGGTCGGTCACGCCCGTCGCCAGCGGAGAACGGACGGTATTCTGCGCAAATGCCGACAGTGTGACGAAGACATCGCGGAAGAACCGTTCGTCCGGCGCCCAGATCGACAGGTCGGCCTCATCGCATTCCTTCGCGAGACGGATCTGGTCCTTGAAGGCCAGGGCCGCCGGAATCGCGACGCCGAATCTCATCGGACGATCCCTTCGACATTGATGTTCATCCGCGAAATCAGGAGATCCCGCGCGGAAAAAAGATGCCGGCGCATCAGACGTTCCGCGCTGTCGGCATCGCCGATCTCGACGACGCCGACAATCAGCGCATGATCGCGCAGGAACTGGTCGCGCGCGTCGAGCGAATGCCGGGACAGATCCTCGTCGGTCAGAAGGAGATCGGCGAGATTCGAGAAGGCATGAAGCAACTTTGGTGACTTCGCCGCCTCCGCGAGACCGCGATGGAAGTCCGCATTCGCGGCGGCGCGCGCCTTGTGATCGGATAGATGAAGTTTCTGGCTGGCTTCGACATTGCCGCGAAGGCTCGCGATCTCGAGCCGCGTGATCCGTTCCGCGGCGAGCCGCGCGATCGAACATTCGATCGCAGCGCGCAGATGATAGGAATCGACAAGATCGCGGGACATGTCCGCCACGAAATAGCCGCCTGCGCCATTCGGCTGGATCAACCCGTCGAGTTCGAGACGCGTGAGCGCCTCCCTCAGCGGCGTGCGACTGATCCCGAGACCGGCGGCGAGATCGAGTTCGATCAGGCGTGTCGAAGGCGCAAGCTCGCGGCTCAGGATGGACTGACGGAGCTGCCGGTAGGCCCCTTTCCAGGCAGGTTCGGATCGGGACCGACTGGCGGCTGTTGTCATTTCAGTCCTCATTTTGAATACAAAATCACACCTTCTGACGCTAATCAACGCTTGTTTTGCGGGAAAAACGGGGACAAAATAATCTTGTCAGGTACTTTTTTGTATGCAATTCTTTGATTTCTCGATCGAGGAGGCCGGCATTGCTTATCGTATCGAAACTCCGTCGCATCGCTGGAGCGGTGGTCGCGATTCCACTTCTCATTCTTGCCGGGGGAGTATCCGCTGAGCCTCTGAAAATGGTGACCTGGGGCGGCGTCTGGCAGAAAACATTCCAGCAGATCGCCGCCGACTATCAGGCAAAGACAGGCCAGGAAGTTGCTGTCACCGCGCAAGGCAGCACGGACGCGATGCTTGCGCGTCTTATCGCGCAGCGCGACAAGCCTGAGTTCGATATCTGGACGCCGAACATGATCAATTATGTTCGCGCGGTGCGGGCGGGCATCCTCGAACCGATTACATCGGCAAAAATCGGCCAGCCCGACATCGCCAGCCGGTACAAGCTCTCGCACGGTATCGTGACCTGGATATCGCAGCGCGGCATCTTCTATCGCAAGGATCTCGCGCCATTCGAAATCAACGGCTGGAAGGACCTTTGGGATCCTCGCCTCAAAGGTAAGCTTGGCCAGCCGGCAGCGCAGTTCGATGCCGGCTACTGGCCGCTTGCAGCGGCGGTCACCTTCGGCGGCGATCTCGACAATCTCGAGCCTGGATGGAAGGCCCTGGCGGCGCTGAAGCCCAACACGGCCGCCTTCTACACCAACAACGTGCAATCGGTGCGCATGCTCGAAGCCGGCGAGATCGCCGTCGTCGGATGGGGCGTGCTGCCGAACATCATTCCCTACCTCGGAGCCGACAGCAAATATCGCTTCGTGATTCCGACGCCGTCTTTCGTGGCGGAAACGCCGGTGTCGATGCTGAAGGGTTCGAAGAATCTCGAGGCCGCCGGCAGGTTCATCGACTACATCCTGTCCGCAGACGTTCAGACAAAGTTGGCGGCGGCTTTCGGGTCGACGCCCGCCAACAGCAAGGCCGAAACGCCGGCTCTCATCACATCGCTCGGCTTCGACCCCGCGAAAGCCTACCCCGTGGATTACACAGCGCTCGCCGACAAGCTCGACTCGATCCTCGACCGTTACGAGCGTGAGGTGATGGTGCGTTGAACGAAAGAGCAGGCATGCGAATTCGGTCAAGCATCGTCGCGATGATCATGCCGGCGCTTCTTCTGGCCGCCGTATTCACGCTTGCGCTTTTCGCGGTACTGCTGAAGAGCGTAACGGGGCGGGACGGCGGCCTGACGCTGACGTGGCTGCGCGCGTTTCTGGGCGATGGCCACAATCTATCGATCCTCGCGGTCTCCGTCCGCATTTCTCTGTACGTGACCGTCGCCTGCCTTCTGCTTGGATATCCGATCGCGCTCACCATCTCGCGTGGTCCGAAGCTGGTGTCGCGCCTCGCGATGCTCGCCCTCGCCATTCAGTTCTTCTCGATCTACATCGTGAAGATGTATGGCTGGATGCTGGTTCTCGGCAATACCGGCATCGTCAATCGCCTTCTCATGGCCTCGGGTCTGACGCACGGCCCCGTGCGCCTCATGTACAACGAGCTCGGCACTGCGATCGGTCTTTTCGCGGCCGCGCTGCCTTTGATGGTTTTTCCCATCAACGCTTCGCTCGAAATGCAGGACCGCTCGCTTGAGGAAGCGGCCGGCGGTCTCGGCGCGGGCCGCATGCGCGTCCTGTGGGAAGTGACCCTGCCACTCTCCCTGCCGGGCGTGGTGAGCGGATGCGCACTGGCCTTCCTGTTCTGCTTCACCGCCTACCTCACCCCGGCGCTGCTTGGCGGGGGATACTTCCGAATGATCGGCAACGTGATCTTCGAGCAGGCCGTCAGCCGCTTCAATTACGCGAATGCCAGCACGGCCGCCGTCGTGACATTCATCATCAGTATCGTCGTCGTTGTTTTGGTCGATCGCCTCGGCCGCCTCCGGAACAGGCGCGCCGCATGAAAGGCCTGCGATCCGATCCCCTGCTGTGCACGATGATCGCTGTCGCGGGCATGGTGCTGTTCGCCATCACCCTGCCGCTCATCGTCGTGGCGGCGACATCCTTCAATCCGACGGAGGAATCGGCTTTTCCTCCCAATGGCTGGTCGCTGCGATGGTTTTTCAATATCGCGCGGCAGCCGCAACTCGTCCATGCCTTCAAGATCAGTCTTGCGCTTGCTTTCCTCTCCTCCATCGCCTCGACGGCGGTCGGAACGGCGGCGGCGTTGACGCTTCACCGCAATGCATTCCGCGGACACGGGGTCATCGATGCATGGCTGATGTCACCGTTGATCGTGCCGCAAGTTATCGTCGGGCTCGCCTACCTCGTCTTCTTCATCCGCATCGGCAGCAAGATGACGTTTCTGAATCTTGCGATTCTCCATGCAACCCTGACTCTGCCATACAGCATTCGCCTCGTTCGCTCCGCCCTGATGCAACTGAACGCACGGACCGAGGAGGCGGCGATCGGGCTCGGCGCAAGTCAATGGCAAGCGCTGTCGCTGGTGGTTCTCCCGCAGATAAAAACAAGTCTTCTCATCAGTTTTCTCTTTTCCTTCGTTCTGTCATTCGATAATTTCACGGCAACGGCGTTCCTGACTTCAGACGTGGAAACGCTTCCGGTCGCGATCTTCACCTATCTGGATGCGACGCAGGATCCCACGATCTCGGCGATCAGCACGTTGCTGACTGTCGCCACATCACTCTTCGTGCTCGTCGCCGATCGCCTCGTTGGCATGCGGCGTCTCGTCCGATGAACGCGCAATCTGATATGGAAAAGGCCGACGTCGCCCTCCGGGGGATCGCGATCCGCTACGGATCGACCGTGCCCGTCAGGGATCTGTCCCTTGATGTCGCGGGCGGCGAGTTTCTCTCCCTGCTCGGGCCGAGCGGCTGCGGAAAGACGTCGACGCTCCGTGCGATCGCCGGGTTCAATGCGCTGGAAGCAGGCGATATCGCCATCGCCGGCCGGTCCGTGGGCGACGTGCCGCCAAACCGACGCAATATCGGCATGGTCTATCAGGATTATGCGTTGTTCCCGCACCTGACGGTCGCGGAAAACATCGCCTTCGGCTTGCGCATGCGCAAGGTCGGCCGCAGTGAGCGGGATGAGAAAGTCCGATCGGCGGCGCAACTCCTCAAACTGGCCGCTCTCGTTGATCGTTACCCGTCGGAACTTTCGGGTGGCCAGAGGCAGCGGGTCGCCCTCGCACGGGCTATTGCGATTCGGCCGGCCGTGCTGCTGCTCGACGAGCCGATGGCCGCGCTCGACCGACAATTGCGCGCCGAGATGCAATTCGAACTGCGCAGCCTGCAACGGGATGTCGGCATCACGACGATCTTTGTGACGCACGACCAGGAGGAAGCGTTGTCGCTTTCCGACCGTATCGCGGTCATGAGCGAAGGCCGTATCGTCCAGACCGCGCGTCCGGACGTCGTCTACGACAATCCGGCGACACGGTTCGTCGCCGAGTTCATCGGCGTCGCCAATTTTTTCGCGGGAACGGTCGTTGATAGTTTCCTGCGTTCGAGCGTTCTGTCGAACGAATTGCCGCTCGACAGTCCGCATCCGCCCGGCCCGGTCGATATCATGATCCGGCCGGAATGGCTGCGGCTCACGCCACCACCCGGCACCTCCCCGTCGGCGGCGCTCGTCTTGTCGATCGTGAACGTGATCTTCGTCGGCTCCTCCGTCCGGTGTCAGGCCGCCACGCCCTGCGGGCAATCGGTGAGGATCGATATTCCTGCGTCAGAGCCGCGACGGCCCGCGCTTGGCGACAAGATCACGGCGTATCTTTGCGCGCGGGATGTGCGCGTCTTTCCTTGTGTCGGTGAGCGTTCGCCATGAGTCTGCTGCTCATCAGCAATTCGGGCCAGCCACCCTTCGGGCACTGCCGTGAGAGTCTCGCTCGCGTCCTTCCCGCCGGGGCGGACGTCGCGGTCGTGACGGCGGCGCGCCTCGACGACCCGGAGAAACGCTTCCAGTCTGTGCAACCCGCTTTGACCGCCTGCGGAACGCGGCCGTTTCACTATCGCTACGACCGCGATTCCGTGACGGTTCTCGAACGTGCGGACGCCATCGTCGTACCGGGCGGAAATACCTACGCCCTGCTGCAGCGCCTTCGCCATTGCGGCGCGCTCGGCGTGATCGCGCGTCTGGTGCGGGCGGGAGTCTCCTACGTCGGCGCCAGCGCGGGCTCCAATATCGCCGGCCGGACGATCCTCGCGACCAACGACTGGAATGTCGTGGCGACCACGCGGTTCGAAGGCATGGATCTAGTCCCTTGGGCGATCAACCCGCACTATCTGTTCGTCGACCCTGCAAGCGCTCCGGGATCGGAGACGCGCGATCAGCGGATCGGCGAACTCGTGTCCCAGCGTCGGCAAGCCGTGCTCGCTATCGAGGAGCAGACAGCCGTTCTTGTCGAGGACGGATCCGCGACGGTCGTCGGCACCGGTCGCGCGAAATTCTTCGCACCCGACGTCGATCCGGTCTGGCTTGCTTCCGGCGACACGCTTCCCGCCGGGATAACGCCATGAGTTTCGAGTTCTTTCGGCCCGAGACGTTCGAGGAGGCGCTGAGGCTTGCGAGGACCTGGGGCACCGATGCGCGGTTTATCGCCGGCGGCACCGATCTGGTGATCCAGATGCGCAAGGGCGCAACATCGCCGGCGGCTCTGATCGACGTCGGCAGGCTGCCTGGCCTTTCTGAAATTCTCACGACGATCGAGCGAGTCCATATCGGCACTCTGGTCACGCATCGGCAGATTGAACGCCATCATGTGTTTCAGGCGGAGTTGCGCGGACTGGTGGAAAGCGCGGCTGTCGTCGGCGGACAGCAGGTTCGCAATCTCGGCACGATCGGCGGCAATCTCTGCAACGCGTCGCCCGCCGCCGATCTCGCGCCCATGCTGCTCTGTCTGAATGCTCAGGTCCATGTCTCATCCTGGACCGAAGAATATGCTGCCCCGCTCGCGGACTTCCTCCTGGGGCCGCGCAAGACCGCGCTGCCGCCCGGAGCGCTTGTGACTGGCGTTTCCTTCGATGCGCCGTCAGGGCAGAGTGCAACAGCGTTTCTCAAGGCCGGACGCAGGATGGGCATGGAAATCTCCATCGTGTCCATGGCGGCATTGTTGAAAATGGATGGGGATCGCATCGGGGATGTCAGAATTGCCGTCGGCGCGGCGGGTCCCGTGCCGTTTCGCGCGCATGAGGCGGAGACCTTTCTCCGCGGACGAACGTTCAACAGGGTAACGCTCCAGGAAGCGGCCGATCTCGCCGTGGCGGCGGCGTCTCCGCGTGACGATCTTCGCGCCAGCGCGAACTATCGTTCGCGAATCGTCGCGACGCATCTTCCACGGATACTCGACATTTGCAGAAGGCGTGTCGCGGGGTCAGGAAATCATCGGTTTCTTGCCCATTTTCCACTGGATTGACGTGACGATGACCGAGCTCGACATCTCATTCGTTCTCAATGGCGAGGAGCGCCATCTCCGCTCTGCCGCACACCGGACGTTGCTTGAAGTCCTGCGGGAGGATTTGGGCCTCACCGGAACGAAAACGAACTGCCAGGAAGCGGAATGTGGGGTCTGCACGGTCTGTCTCGACGGCAAGGCCGTGACGGCCTGCATCATTCTCATCGGTCAATGCGATGGACGCCGCGTCGAAACGATCGAGGGCCTCGCCGAAGGCGGGCGTCTGCACCCGCTCCAGGACGCCTTCATCGAATTTGGCGCCGTCCAATGTGGTTACTGCATCCCCGGCATGATCATGACGGCCAAATCCTTTCTCGGGGAGACGCCAAGTCCTGACGAGACCGCCGTCCGCGAAGCCATTGTCGGAACCCTGTGCCGCTGCACGGGCTACCAGAAGATCGTCGATGCGATTCTCGCCGCGTCCCGGCAGATGAACCAGCGCCCGGATCACAGGCATGACCGCTAGTTTCCGCATCGTGGGACATCGAGTCCCCCGCCTGGATGCTCGATCCAAGGTAACGGGAAGCGCGATTTATGGCGCGGATCTTCATGTCCAGGGCATGCTGCACGGCGTGCTCGTCCGGAGCACCGTGGCGCATGCGCGTATCGTACGGATCGATTGCGATCAGGCGCGGGCTCTTCCCGGCGTCAGGGCTGTCGTAACAGCAGCGGACGTGCCCGGACGCTACGGCTCCTTCATCAAGGATATGGAGGTCTTTGCCTCGTCGAAAGTTCTCTATGTCGGCCAGCCGATCGCCGCCGTCGCGGCGCGGACACGCGAGCAGGCCGAGGCAGCGGCGCGCGCCGTCAGCGTGGCTTACGAGACGTTTCCCATCTTGCGCGACGTGGATGACGCGCTCGCGGACGGTGCCTGTCTCCTCCATGACAACTGGCAGGATTATCGCGCGATGCCGACGCTTGAGCGCGCCGGCAATGTCTCGAACCGCGCGCGTCTCATTCTCGGCAACGCCGGAGATGCGTTCGCGCGATGCGACGCGGTTTTCGCGCATCGCTTTGCGACCAATCTTGTTCATCCGGGCTACACCGAGCCGCGCGCATCGCTCGCGACCTGGGACGACGACGGCGTTCTGACAATCCAGTCCAACACGCAACTTCCCTTCGAAACCCAGGCGACGCTGGCCGAAATTTTCGGTCTCGCGCCGTCTCAGGTGCGTGTCAGCGTCTCGATCATCGGCGGCGGTTTTGGCGGTAAGCTGAGACTGGGCACGGAGCATTATGCGGCGGCGCTTGCGCGCAAGGCCGGTGCGCCGGTCAAGGTGGTGACGACTTGCGAGGAGGAGTTGATTGCCGCCCATCCACGGCAGCCGCTCAAGATATGGCTCAAGACGGGCGTAACGCGCGACGGCGAGATTCTCGCGAAACAAGCGCGAGTCTTCGTCGATACCGGCGCGACCTCCGGTTCTGGCGTCGGCGTCGCCTCAAGTGTGATGCTCATGCTTGCCGGCCCCTACAGAAGTCCCAATCTTCACTTCGAAAGCGTGTCCGTCTATACGAACAAGACGCCGACCGGCTCCTTCCGGGCGCCATCCGGTCCCCAGGGAAACTTCGCCGTCGAATCGCAGATGGACATCATCGCCGACGCGATCGGCATGGACCCGCTGGCGTTTCGGCTGAAAAACATCGTGCGCGACGGCGACCTCGCGCCGAATGGGCAGCGCCTTTCGAGTGTAAGCCTCGAACAATGCCTTACGAAAGTCGCCGACGAAATCGGTTGGGATCGGCGCCGTCCGGAGAAGAACCGCGGCAAGGGCCTTGCGTGCGGCTGGTGGACGACGACCTCGGGATCATCTGGCGTCTTCGTGAAGATCGCCGCCGATGGTCATGTCTTTCTCAATACGGGTTGCGCGGAAATCGGCACCGCGGCCGTCACCGGGGCCGTGCAGATCCTCGCCGAGGCGCTGCATGTCGACCTGTCGACCGTGCGCGTGACCAGCGGGGACACGGCGACGACGCCTTTCGATTATGGCGCGCAGGGAAGCCGGACGACATTCGCCGTCGGAAATGCCTGTCTCGATGCCGCGCGGAAGATCATTGAAAAAGGAAAGGCGATCGCCGCCAAGAAGTTCTCCGTCGCTGCCGAGGATGTCGTCTGGCGTGACGGCATGTTTGCCGCCCGTGCGGACAGCCTGTCACTGGCGCAAATCGCTGCGATGGCCCAGTTGAGCGAAGGCGGCCTCATCGCCGAAGGCACGTTCATCGCCCCGCCGACGCTCTACGACAAGGATCGCGCCAAAAACATGGTGATCACGACACTGAACTCGCCAAGTTTCCATGCGCACGCGGCCGACGTCTCCGTGGATCCGGAGACCGGTGTCGTTAGAATAATCGACTATGTGGTCGCGCAGGATGTCGGCTTCGCGATCAATCCGACCTATATCGAAGGCCAGATCGAAGGCGGTGTGGCGCAGGGCATCGGCCAGACGCTCAGCGAGGAGATCGTCTACCGCGACGGGGTCGTGCTCAACCCTGGCCTGACCGACTACAAGATGCCCACCGCGCTGGACGTGCCGCGCATTCGGTCGTTTCTGATCGAGAGCCCGAGTGAGGTCGGTCCGTTCGGTGCAAAGGGCGTGGGCGAGCCGCCTGTGATCGAGCCCCCGGCCGCACTTGCGAACGCCATTGCGTCCGCAAGCGGCAGGCGCGTATTCGATCTTCCCATAGTTGCCGAAGATCTCGTGCGGTTTGATCGGGGCATTGAATGTTCGTAACGATCCAGATGCACGGATCGCTCCGTCTTCTTGTAGAAACATCAACCGGCGCGATCGAGATCACGTTGCCAGAAGCAGCAACGGCAGCGAACGCGGTCGCGGCATGCGGCGTCGCTGACAGGGTCTATCTTGTGGCCATTGATGGATGCGTCGTCAAAGCATCGACCCCGCTCCATGCGAATTGCGTTCTCGATATCTTTCCAATAACCGAAGGCGGATAACACCCACTACGAACGCGCCTCGATCGCGCGCCAGATTGCACGCTGTGCAACTGCGATGGTCAAAAGCGTTTTGTGGGCGTTGTTCCTCAGCGGCAAGCTGCCGTGCACAGCCCTTTCGACCGCTTCTGACACGCTCTCGAACGTTGGACGATTTTCGACGAGGCAGCGTTCGGTCGCCCCGATACGAACGGGAAGCGGCGCCACAGCCCCCAGAGATAGTCGGGCGTCAATAATCCTGTCGCCATGCCAGACCAGGCGCGCCGCGGCGGACGCTTCGGCGAAATCGCTTCGGCGAACGGCGAATTTCTCGAAGGCGAAGGTGGCGTCATCGACGAGTGGAATTTCGATCCTCAGCAAGACTTCGTTCGGGTCGATGCATGACAGACCGGCCCAGCGATAAAAGTCCTCCATCGCAACAACCCGTTCGCCTGATGCCGAGCCGATCACCGCTCGGGCGTTTAAAGCGGTCAACATCGGCGCGAGGTCCGCCGGGCAGGGCGCGGCACATCGTTTCGCGCCCATGATCGAGTGAAAGCGATTGTTGCCCTTTACCGCGAAGCACGGACATGTGACCCCGCCGAGCTTGAAACAGGGAAAGGCGCTGCGGAAGAACCAGCAGCGCTTTTCCTGACAGAGATCTCCGGCGACCGTCGCGACCCGACGAATCTGTGGCGTCGCGATCAGCTCGATACCCGCCGTCAGGGTCGGCAGGAGACGGTTGACGAGATCGGAGGTCGCCACCTTGTCGAGCGAGGCGGCCGCCCCGATCCGTAAAATTCCGTCCCGATAGGAAATCGTCTTCAGGGCATCGATACACGTGACGTCGATGAGGAGATCGGGATCGTAGATCCCCTGACGCAAGCCGACGAACAAATCCGTCCCGCCGCCGAGGATGCGCGCCCGGCAATCCTTTTGCGTCAACGCGTCCATGAGGGCATCGATCGAACGCGGCGTGGTGACGGCGGGCGTGATGTTTTTTCGTGGCAGGTTCGCGAATCTAGTGCCGACATTGCGCAACGCAGGGAATACGATCGTCGGATAAGCAGCGCGGACGGAGGCCACTTCAAGATTCATCGGACGCTTCCAAGGCTTCAGTGACAGGGTTTGCTGTCGCTGCTCGGCCAGCCGGGGAAGGACGCGATCGGGACTGAGGGGCAATTCTTTGAATCGAATGCCAGTCGCATGTGCGACCGCGTTGGCGATTGCCGCGATTGTCGCGTTGATCGTCGGTTCGGCGCCCGCTTTCACGCCGAACGGGCCCTCGGGATCGTTGGTTTCGACGAATGCGATCTCGATTGGCGGAGCATCTCCGATGCGCGGCACCTTGTAATCAAGGAACGAGGAATTCACGGGACGACCTTCCTCGAAGATCATCTCTTCCTGCAGAGCCATGCCGATGCCTTGCAGTACACCACCATGCACCTGGCCTTCCATCGCCAGCGGGTTCAGAGTCCGTCCCGTATCCTGCGCGACAACGATTTTCAGAATGGTGACCCGTCCGGTCGCCGGATCGACTTCGACCTCAGCCGCCTGTGCGCCGAAAACATAGGTGGCGGCATAGTTACCTTTGCCGGTCTTTAAATCCGGTCGTTCACCGGGGGTTGTGTAATAGGCTTCGGCACTAAGCGGTCCGCACAGTTTCGCGACGTCGGTGAAACTTGCGGAACGCACGGGATCGGTGCGGTGGAACGCGCGGTCACGCCCGATGGCGATCTGCTCCGCGCCGCAATTCCAATGCCGACTTAGTTCACTCCTGATCTTGTCGAGCAGTGCAGTCGCGGCCCGGATTGTCGAATTGCCGGTGACGAAAGCCACGCGCGAGGCGGCGCTGCCGAGGTCTGCCGGCGCGTCGTCCGTGTTCATATGGGATACGCGCACAATCTCGCTCGGGACGCCAAGCGCTTCTGCGGCTACCTGGGCGAGGGTAGTATTCTGCCAGGTGCCGGCGTCCGCGGTCTGGGTGTGCACGACGAATTCGCCGGCCTCGGTGAGTTCAACGCGGGTGTTGGAGAAGTTGCCTTCCTGATAGATCACGCCGCCGCTTGGATGAATCATCGCGGCAATGCCCACGCCGCGATATTTTCCGTTCGTCAGGCCGCCGTTCTTGCGCTTCTCCGTCCAGCCGATGCGCCTGCCGACCTCCTCGAGACACTGGGTCATGCCGCAGCTCGAAATCTTCCAGCCGAGCGGCGTCACGTCGCCGCTGCGGTTGGCCTGTGAGACGCGATATTCGAGAGGATCGCGTCCGAGCGTCTCGGCGATCCGGTCCATGTGGCTTTCGATGGCCCAGATAACGTGCGGCGCGCCCATGCCGCGATACTGACCGCCGGGCACCTTGTTGGTGTAGACGAGGTCGCAATCGTAGTGCGCCGATTTCACGCGGTAGAGGCACGTCGTTCGTTGGCGCGCCGCCCCGACATAGGTGGGCGCATAAGCCGTGTAGGCGCCGTTGTCGATTTGCAGCGAGGTTGATCGGCCGAGAATGGCGCCGTCGTTCGCGAAGGCCGTCCGGATCCTGATGCGTTTGGCGTGGTCGGTCTTGCCGCTGAGAAACTCGTCATGACGGTCGAGCGTGAGTTTGACGGGCCGGCCGGCTTTCATCGCGAGGCGTGCCGCGATCGCCTCCTGTTCGCAGATCTTCGATTTGCCGCCGAAGCCTCCGCCAACCTCCACGCCGCGCAGATGCACATGATCAATGTCGAGGCCGAGGACGTGCGCGACTTCCTTTCTAATGAAGTAGGGCGCCTGCGTCGCGGTCCACAGGGTCAGTTCACCTGTGTTGGAATCATAGTTCGCGACGGTACCGTTTGTTTCCATGCAGGCAGGCGCGACGATCCCATGTTGGAATTCGTCCTCGATGACATGAGCGGCCCCAGCAAAGGCCTTTTCGACCTCTCCGTAGTCGCACGAGAACCGGACGGCGAGATTCTTTCCGCCCGGCGTGACCTCGCCGGCATGAATGTCCGGCGCATGCGCCGTCAGCGCCGCGTCGGGCGCGAACACGGCGGGCAAAAGCTCGAATTCGACGGCGATCAGCCGTGCGGCGGCTTGCGCGGCCTCGAGCGTTTCGGCGGCGACGGCTGCGATTTCCTCGCCGTGAAAACGAACCTTGCCGATGGCGAGAGGATAGCGGTCGGAGTAGGTGCCACCGAGCTGGTAGTACCGACGAGCCGGAAAATCAGCCGAGGTGATGACGGCGACGACTCCGGGAGCCCCTTCTGCCGCTGATGTATCGATGCTCAGAATGTTCGCATGAGCATGCGGGCTGCGAACCACGGCGGCGAACAACATGTCCGGCAACACCATATCGTGCGTATAGACCGCCCGGCCCCGCACGCGTGCGTCGGAGCCCTTCTGTGGAATCCGACGACCGACTTCCCGGAGCGCGATCGCAGTCATGCGCCAGCTCGGCCGACCGATGCGACGGCATCGACAATGGCCTGATATCCTGTACACCGGCAGATGTTTCCGGTGAGGCCGTGGATGATGTCCTCTTTCGTCGGATTCGGATGTGCGGCGAGCAGCGCCGTTGCCGACATCAGCATGCCGGCCGTGCAGAATCCGCACTGCGTTGCGCCGTGGTCGATGAAAGCCTGCTGCAACTCGGTCAGAACGCCGTCTCGCTCAAGGCCTTCGATCGTTACAATGGATGTGCCTTTGGCGCGATATGCAGGAAAGAGGCATGAGCAGACAGCACTTCCATCCACGATGACCGTGCAGGCGCCGCAATCCCCGCTGCCGCAGCCAATTTTGGTGCCGCGGAGCCCAAGCCGATCCCGTATAACGTGAACGAGCGGTTGAAGCGGCGGGGCATCGACATGATGATCCGCCCCGTTGACGCGCAGATGCAGCGTCATGATGCGACCAATCCCTTCCCGAGAACGCGTGTCAATCCCGCCGGAACCCGCAGGACTGCGGGCATGTCTTGGTCCGAGTATGCGTCCGGCTTAGCGAGCCAAGGATCGAGCATGGCGGTGGGATGACCTTTCATCTCATGCGGCCTTGCTCGAAAGCCTTTTTCGCGAGCGTGATGCCGGGTTTCGGCTCAGACCTTTGTCCTTCAGAAGGGCTGCCGCACGGTGCAGATGCGCGCGCAGGACGCGGTCGGCGGCATCGCCGTCACGTAGTTCGAGCGCGTTCACCAGAAGTTCGTGCTCGCGCACGAACTGACGGCAATCGTCGGGCGAATGGAGCTGCATGTCCTCGTCGGTGAAGATGAACTCCCGCAGATTATCGAACGCCTGGATGATGCGAGGCGATCGGGATGCGTTGGCGATCATCGTGTGGAAATCGAGATTCAGTTTGGCGCGTGTCACCGTATCGGCGATGTCGGTCACCAAACTGGCCGCCACATTCTTGCGCAACGCTTGGATTTCGACATTGCTGATGGCGTCGGCGGCGAGACGGGCCGCATAGCCCTCGATCGCCGCGCGGAGATGGTAGCTGTCAAGCAATCCGTCGCGCGGGTCGGAAATGAAATATCCGCCCCGTTCGGCATTTGAAATGAGCCCATCGAGCCTGAGTTGCGCCAAGGCCTCTCGAAACGGTGTCCGGCTCACGCCCATGGCTTGCGACATCTCCACTTCCAGCAGCCTGGCGCCGACGGGAAATGTGCCGTTGAGGATCGCGATCCGCAGGTTGCGATAGACGCCCTTCCAGGTTGGTTCGCGACGGGGAACGCGAAACTCATCGAGCATGAAAATCCTGTATACAAAAATGACCGGGTGCGTCTCCGGAGATGATGCTGATTTCTCGATTAATAGCAAGTCTGATGCGAAAACGTGCACGTTTTCTCGCTTGATTTTGTATTCTGAATACATCACGATCGGCCGGAACGCTGGCGGGGTGCGGAACGCTTTGTTCCGGTCGCGTTTGTCGATCAGGGATCGGGCTTCTTCGGCGTCTGGTCGGTCCCATGGCAACCGGCCTATGCGTCGTTCACGGCAACGAAAGATCACGAAGATGAAGATCGAAGCCTCAAGCCTCGACGCAACCCAGGCCTACAAGCTCTTGAGCGGAATCGTCGTGCCGCGTCCCGTCGCATGGATCACGACGAGGACCAGTCCTACCGTCGTGAATCTGGCGCCATTTAGCTGCTTTACGTTCGTATCGAGCAATCCGCCGATGGTTGGCTTCAATATCGGCGAGAAGGCGTCGGGGCTGAAGGATACTGCGGCGAACGTCGCCGCCAATCGCGAATATGTCGTCAACATCGCCGACGAGACAATGATTGAGAAGGTTCATAAAAGCTCTGCCGAGTTTCCATCGGACCGAAGCGAAACGGACGCGCTCGGGATTGCGACAGTGCCGAGCGTTCATGTCGACTGCCCGCGTCTGCGGGACGTGCCGATCAGTCTCGAATGCCGTTTCGATTCGGTGACGCAATTCGGTCGCGGCAAGTCGCAGTTTATCGTAGGTGAGATCGTCTGCTTCCACATTCGCGACGACCTCTATAAAAATGGAAAAATCGACACGGCCAACCTGCGTCCGATCTGCCGCATTGCGGGACCGAACTATGCGATGCTCGGTCAGATCATCACCCAGACGGCGCTCGGGAACTTTGGCCCCCCCGGCACGGCCGAGAACTGGTGAAATCGCCCGCTTGAATGCGTCGTTTATGTTTGGGGTTTGAACGCGGCACTATCCCAACCGGGGAACGTCAGGCTCGTAAAGGTGCTGCGGATATCGCCTCATTCAACCGTCCAGGCCCCTCATGTCGCCAGGCGACCAGTCGACGTTCCATGGCCGCATGCGCTCGAAGGCGGCAGCAGCCGACAGGACGAGATTGTCACCGTATCGCGGTCCCACGATCTGCAGACCGACGGGAAAACCGTCAGCCGTTACGCCGCAGGGAATGGAAATGGCCGGCTGGCCGGTCAGGTTGAACGCGCGCAGGAACGAGGTCCATGCGCCAGGCGCCACGGGATGGCCATCGATCGTTCCAGGCCCGGTTTCATCGAAAGCGAAGGGTCGACAGGCGGTCGTTGGCGTGACGAGCAGATCGATTTCGTCGAAAAGATTTGCCGAATGCGCGCACCACTCGCGCCAGGCGATGCAGGCGTCATAGAATGCATGAGGGCCAAATGCATCAGCCCGCCGCACGGCCTCGCGTATGCCATCCTCGACCTGATCGAGACGTTCCCCGAACGGGCGCAACCGCCTGGCAAGTCCGATCGCCGCGATGACATTCGCAAAGGGAGCGGGGTCCGGCCATGAGAGATCATATTCGACGACCGACCAGCCGAATTGCTTCATGGCGAAGGCTGCATCCCTGCAGATCGAAACTATCTCGGCCTCGACGCGGCTAACATATCCTAGTTGCGTCGTGAACAGGACGCGTAAGGGATGCGAAATGTCTTCGATTGAAATCGTCGCCGCAGGCAGGGAGCCTGGATCGCGCGCGTCGGGGCCGGCAATCGACGCAAGCGTCAACGCAACATCGGAGACGCTTCTCGCGAGCGGCCCGTAGTGCTGGATAATCCAGTGCGTGTGTGGAGGCACATCGGGAACCCGGCCGTAAGACGGCTTGAAACCGACCGTTCCCGTAAAGGCCGCCGGCACACGCAGCGAGCCTCCGCCGTCCGTGCCAATATTGATCGGCGCGAGCCCCGTTGCTGCGGATACGGCGGCGCCGCCGCTGGAGCCGCCTGACGCGCGCGTTCTGTCATGCGGATTGCGGCTCGGCCCATAGACCATGTTGACCGTCGTTGCATTCCACCCGAATGCGGAGGTGTTGGTCTTGCCGAGTATGATGGCCCCTGCGCGCTTGAGCGCGCGTACGACCCCGGAATCTTCCTTGGGCACGAAATCCCGGAACAGAAGGGAACCGGACGACGAGCGAAGCCCGGCCGTCATGATGTTGTCCTTGACGGATGCGGGTATGCCTAGAAGCGGCGGAAGGTGGGAGCCATCACGGAGCCGTCGCTCCGCCTCGCGCGCCGCGGACCGCGCACCCTCCGGATCGACGAGAACGAATGCGTTGAGCTGCGGATTCAGACTTTCGATCCGATCGAGGCATGCGTCGACGACCTCGACCGGAGACACCTTACGCCGCGCATACAGATCGCGGAGTTCCGCAACGGTGTACCGGGTCGGATCAGGCGTGATCATTGCTTCGCATCGCTCCGTCCGAAGGCGTAAATGTTGAAACTGAAATGTCAATCGGGTATATCGTCGTTCGACTGCGAGGAGATTGGGCATGGCGACGCGTTTGGGCATGCGTCTGGATGGATGGATGCTTCCGCAGGTTTGCGTGGACATGGCTGTCGAAGCAGAGCGAGCTGGTCTCGATGCGATCTGGTTCGCTGAAAATCCGTTCGGGCGCGGGGTTTTGCCCGCCATGACGGCCTGCGGACTTGCGACGAAATCAATCCGGATCGGCGCGGGCGTGTTCAATCCATTCGGCCGCCATCCGTCGCTCATGGCTATGGAAATGGGCGCGCTTGATGAACTTTTGAACGGGCGTTCGATTCTTGGCGTCGGAACCGGTGTCCAGAAGCGCCTCGCCCAGGCGCATATCGCGTCCGACAAGCCGATCGCTGCCATGCGGGATACGATCGAGATCGTGCGGGGTCTGATGCGCGGCGAGGCGGTCGAATATTCGGGAAAAGTGTTTTCCTCATCCGGCGTGAAGCTCGAATTCACACCCTACCGGACCGATTATCCGATCTACCTTGCCTCGATGGGCGATCAGTCGATCCGCCTTGCCGGGCGATTGGCCGACGGGATCATGATCTCGAATCTGTGCACACGAGGATTCACACGACGCGCCCTCGAGATGATCGCGGCCGACCCCGCGGCGCAGGCGCGCAAGACGCCTTTTCACGTCGTCCAATATGCTCCACTCGTCGCCGGTCCTGACCGCGTCGAGGCGCGCAATCATGCGAAGACCGTCGTCGCGCGGATGATCCGCGAGGCGTTCGGACCGTCCTCGACCCCGGCCACGCGCGCGTGGCACTATCTCGGGAGCGGGCTGGAGGAGGAGGCGTTCCTAGCGGTCGTTGCCGCTCTTGACGCGGGGAAGTCGCCTGTTGACTGCATCAGCGACGAGATCCTCGATCTGTTCCTTCTCGCCGGCGACAGAAGCGACATCGAGCGCGGTTATCAAAACTATATGGAAAGGGGCGTAACCGATATTGTCGTGACGTTTCGGGGAACCCGCCCGGCGGAAGATATGCATTATCTGGGTGACTTCTTTCGGGCGATGAAGGCATCCTAGGACTGGCCGCTTCGGTTGACAGGATTGACCGCCGCGACCAGAAGATTCGACATATCGCTCGACGAGGACAAGGTATGGGGCGCCGCCCGATGCCGCCACAAGGCGGCTCACTTCGCCAGAATGCTTACGAGACCCTGCTGGCCGCGATTATCTTCGGCGACCTCGCTCCCGGGTCAAGCATCGATGAGAAGCAGATCGCCGATACGTTTGATCTTGGCATCGCGCCGGTGCGGGATGCGCTGCTTCGCCTTGCCCTCGAGAAGATGGTCGAACGGCATCCGCGTATCGGTACGCTGATTCCCGCGCTTGGCCTTCGCGACGTTCAGGATGTCTTCGAGGCGCGCATCCTCCTGGAGGGCGAGTGCGCGGCGTTGGCGGCCGAACGGGCGTCCCCGGACGAGATCGGCGCGTTGCGGGATGCGTTCTCGGGGTTCAAGGCGATTATCGCGAAGCGCGATTTCCGCACGCTTGTTCAGATGGACCAGCTTTTCCACCGCACGCTGGCGGCCGCTACCCGCAACCACCACCTTGAGCGGGAACTGATCCTCCTGCACAACAACGCGTCGCGCTTCTGGTATTTCGGAATCCAGCGACTCAATCCCAAGGCGCTCATTCAGGATATCGAGGCGCATCTGGTCGTCGCGGATGCCATTGCAGCGCGTGATGCGGCTGCCGCGAAATCCTGCATGCAGGATGTTCTCGAGCATTTTCCGGACCATATGTCCGGATTGCTGATCGCCACGCCCACGGTCGAACGCAAGCGCGCGAAGCCGGCGGTGGTGACGCGACGGCTGACGGCCCGTCGGCGAGCGGCGGTCGGCGCATAACCGCGATGGGTCACGAAATGGCGGATTGCAGCCACCGTGCGATCGTCAGAATCGACGCATCGGCCCCTGGTCGCGCCACGACCTGAATGCCGAGCGGCAGACCTGACGAGCCGTTCCCGGCCGGGATCGTAACAGCCGGAGCATGCAGGGCGGTCCACAGGATGTTGCATGACGGATCGCCTGTATAGGCGAGGCCAGCCGGCGCTTCACCAAGTGCGCTTGCCGTGAGAATCGCATCGTAGCGTTCCATCAAGAGCTCGAAATGACCTCTTGCCACGGCAAGCGTATGTTTCGCCTGGGGCAGGGCGGACGGCGGCTGGCGTCGGTTCCAATCGAGCGTCTCGTTCAGCAGATGCGAAAACTTGTCGGGATGCGCCGCCGTCTCCCATGAAAGCGCTCGCGCGATCTCCATGTTCATCACGACGGGATGCGCCTCGAATGCATCGACAAGCGGCCTGGGAACCGTAATTTCATCGACCGCCGCGCCCGCCCGCCGCGCCGCTTCCGCGGTTTCAAACAGACGCGCGATCATCTCCGGAGAATGGTTGTCCGGCGGTCCGATCGTCACGCCGAGGCGTGGCGGCCGCGAAAGCGGCGTCTCCGGGTTGCCCAGATCGAGTCCGGTCGTCGACGCAATGAAATAGGCGCAATCGGCAACCGTGCGGGCGATCACGCCGATCGTATCGAGTTCCTCGCTCATGACCTTCATGCCCGCGCGATGAAGTGTGCCGAATGTGGGTTTGTAGCCGACGACACCGCAGAATGCGGCGGGTCGTATGATGCTTCCGGCGGTCTGGGTCGCGAAAGCGACCGGGCACAGCCGCGCTGCGACGGCGGCGGCCGAGCCCGACGAGGAACCGCCAGGCGTATGCGCCGGATTGACAGGATTGTTCGTCATTGCGGGGAACCGTGTCGCGAATTCCGTCGTTGCGGTCTTCCCGAGGAAGATCGCGCCCGCGTTGCGCGCGAGCGCGACACAGGCGGCGTCCGCGACCGGCTGGTGCCCCTGCCATATCGGTGATCCGTATTCGCTGGGCATATCGCTGGTATCGAGCACATCCTTGACCGCGACAGGAACGCCCGCGAGCGGGCCGGTCACGAAGTGCTTGTCGACCTGAAGGGCGCGCTGACGCGCCGCGTCCGCAGCGACAAAGACAAAGGCTTTCAGCGATGGATCGCATGAACGAATTCGATCGAGGCAGGAATCGACCAGCGCACTGGCGGTAAGTGTTCCGCCCGCGATCGCTTTCGCTGCCTCCAGCGCGGTCATATCTGATGGAATCTTCATCGCTGTCCTGCTTAAACTTCACTCGTATGCGACGTTTTCGTCGTCATGCGCTTGTCCGGGATCGACGCCGCTTGACACCGTTCCGGCGATGACAGATCGTAAATAACGAAACTGAAATGTCACTATCAATCTTTGGCATGCGCCGTTCTTTGGCGGCGAGGTTTTTGCAGGACTTTCCTGACACGACGTTGCGAGGTGGACCCATGACAATGCGAACCGCTGCATTTGCCCGTCTGCTGCTCTCCGGGGTCGCCCTTGGCCTGATCGCGCCGGCGAAGGCGCAGGACCCCATCACTGTCGGCGTTATCGTTCCCGTGATGGGCGCGCTGGCGACATATGGCACGCCGTTTTCCGACGCGGTGACCATCGCGATGGACGAGGTGAATAAGGCGGGCGGCGTCAACGGCCGGCCGATCAATCTGGTCATCGAAGACAGCCAGGCGTCGAACACCGTCGCGCTCAACGCGCTCAACCGGCTGCTGCAATCAAAGCCGGTGGCCATGTTCGGTCCGGGTCTGGGCACGCAGATCCTCGCGATGATGCCGGTCTTCGAGAAGGAGCATCTGCCGACGCTCGCTAGCCCCAGCACGCGGCGCGTGACGCAACAGGGCGCAAAATACCTGTTCCGGACCGTCAGCCACGACGGTGTGACGAAGGAAGTCGTGACGCGCTTCATGGTCGACGACCTGAAGAAGAAGCGCGTCGGCATCCTGCATGTCGCCAACGAATGGGGTTATTCGGGCCGCGACAACGTGTCGGGTTTCCTAGAGAAATTCTACGGCCTCAAGCCCGTTTCCATCGCATCCTACCAGCCGACCGACCGGGATCTGACGGCACAGCTTCTGCAGATGAAGAACGACGGCGCGGACGTGATCTTCAGCCAGGGTCATCCCGTCGACGAGGCTCTCATCGCGCGTCAGCTCCGGCAGCTGAACATCGACATTACGCATGTCGGATCGGCGTCGCTTTGCTCGGCGGTCCTGCGCCAGCTCGTCACGCCGGCGGATGTCGCCGGCCAGTATTGCGAAGGGCCCGACGTGACGCCGGAGCAGAATCCGCTGCCCGCCGTGCAGGCCTTCGTGAAAGTGTACAAGGCCAAGACCGGCTTCTCGCCCGGCATCTACGAGACGACCTATTACGACACCGCGCATATGCTGGCGGAAGTCCTGAAGCAGGCGGGGGACGATCGGGAAAAGGTCGCGAGCCTGATGCGGACGACGTCATACAAAGGCATCCTGGGCACCTACAAATCGGACGACGAGGGCAACCTCTGGCACACCGCCGTCGTGATGAAGTTCCAGCCCGACGGCTCCGTTTCGGTCGTCAAGACCGGCGGCGCCACCGACGCCGCAACCCGGTAGGTCATGACACAGGTCATCGCCACCGGCTTCGCGATGGGATGCATCTATGCCCTGGTCGGGCTTGGATTCATCCTCATCTACAATGCGACGCACGGCCTCAATTTCGCGCATGGCGAACTGGTCATGCTGTCGTCGTTTCTCTTCTACGAGGCGGCGCGGCACAGCATGCCCTTATGGGCGGCAGGAATCGTCGCGCTGATCGGCATGACGGCGCTCGGCTTCGTGTTCCAGAAAACGCTGTTCGTGCCGCTGCGGCGTCGTCCGTTCATCGCTTTCATCATCGCGACGATCGGTATCTCCATCGTCCTGCGCAACGCGGTTCTTCTGATCTGGGGGCCGAACCCGCTGAAGGTCGGCTCGTTCTTCAAGACCGATTTCGTTCGCGTGGGCGATATCGCGCTGTCGCCGGAAAGCGTCTTCATCGTCGTGGCGACGGCGATCGTGCTCTTCGCGCAATATTACCTGTTCTTCCATACCGATCTCGGGCGGCGCATGCGGGCGACCGCGCAAAATCCCGAGATGGCGGAACTTCTCGGCGTGCGGCTCGGCCGCATGACATCGCTGACCTTCATGATCTCGACATGCCTCGCAGGCGTCGCGGGCGTCCTCGTCGCGCCGATCTTCCTGCTCGATCCCGACATGGGCGGTGGCCTCATCCAGAAAGCCTTCATCGGCGTCATCATCGGTGGTTTCGGCAGCATTCCCGGCGCGGTTGCCGGCGGCCTGATCGTCGGCGTTCTCGAAGTGTTGATCGCGGTCTTCATCTCATCGACCTTCCGCGACGCCATCGTCTTCGCGCTTCTCATCGCGCTCCTGCTCACGTTTCCGCGCGGCCTCCTCGGTGGCCCGGTGGAGGACCGGGTATGACGCGCATCGCCGGCTTCCTGCTGGTCTTCGCGCTGTCGCTGTTCATGCCGTTTCTCGGCCTCTCCGACTATTACATGAGGCTGATAAATCTCTCGATCGTCATGGCGCTCTTGAGCATCAGCCTGAATCTCCTCGTTGGCTTCGCGGGCCAGATTTCGCTTGGTCACGCCGGCTTCTTCGGCATCGGCGCCTATACGACAGCGCTTCTCACCGCAGGCGGTTCGGGCGGCGGCGTATGGCTCGGCTTCGTCGCCGCGACGATCGTCACGGCTCTGGTCGGTGCGGCGATCGGTGTTCCGACCCTGCGCCTCAAAGGTCATTATCTCGCGCTTGCCACGCTCGGCTTCGGCGAGATCATGCGGCAGTTGTTCTACAACTGGCGCGAGGTGACACATGGCATGGATGGGATCGCGGGCATCCCGGCGCCCGCCCTGGGAAGCTTCACGCTGTCCTCCAACGAACGTTATTATTTCCTGGTCCTGGCCTTTCTCGCGGCGACGATCGTGCTCGTGTGGCTGTTAGAGACATCGGTCTTCGGTCTTCGGCTGAAGGCGGTGCGGGACGCCGAACTGGCGGCCGGCGCATCCGGCATCAATGTCACGCGCTACAAGGTGATCACGCTGGCCGCGAGCGCGGGCCTCGCGGGCCTCGCGGGCGCGCTCTATGCGCATATGATCACCTACATCAGCCCCGATGTCTTCACCTTCGACCTGACGGCGCAGGTTCTCGCGATGGTCGTCATCGGCGGTCTTGGCACGGTCCTCGGGCCGGTCTTCGGCGCATTCGCCCTGACCTTCCTGCCCGAGATGCTGCGCGTTTCAAACATCTACTATCAGCTGATCTACGGGTTCGGGATCGTGCTGATCGTTCTGTTCTTCCCGCTCGGACTCGGTGGGTGGCTCAACCGGCTGCGCATGCGCTGGATGGACAAGGGCCTGGAAGCGAAGCCGGCCCCGGAGACGTTCGCGCCGATGCCTGCCCGGGCGCGCGATCCGGCGGCGTCGCAAGGCGCGATCGCAAAGTTCGAGCCCCTGCTGCGTGCGACACAGGCAACGCGCCGCTTCGGCGGTCTCGTCGCGGTGAACGCGTTCGATCTCGAAGTCGCGCCCGGCTCCATCCATGCGCTGATCGGTCCCAATGGATCGGGCAAGTCGACCTTCATCAATCTTGCCAGCGGCATCTGCCGTCTGTCCGACGGGCATATCGCCTTTGACGGAGCGCGGATCGACAACTGGCGGACATGGGCCATCGCGCAGTCGGGGCTGGTCCGGACGTTCCAGAACCTCAGGCTCTTTTCGACGCTGACCGTCGAGGAGAACGTCATCGCCGCAGCGGCGGAGGCGGATCGCATCCCGCCGCTATCCGTCCTGCGCGGCCCGCAGGGGCCGCAGATGCGGATGCTCCGCGAAAAGGCCTATGACGCGATGGCTTTCGCGGGCGTCGAACAATTGGGCCCCCGGGTCGTCAAGGCGCTTCCGCACGAGGTGCAGCGCGCCGTTGAAATCGCACGTGCGCTGGTCCGCCAGCCAAAACTCATCATGCTGGACGAACCCGCCGCCGGCCTCAATCCGCGCGAGGCGGACCGCCTGATCGAACGCATCCGGGCCTTGCGCGAGACCGGGGTCACGATCCTTCTCGTCGAGCACAACATGCCGCTCGTGATGCGTGTCGCGGATCAGGTCACCGTGCTGAATTTCGGCAAGAAGATCGCGGAAGGACCACCCGAAGCGATCAAGGCCGATCCCGCCGTCATCGAGGCCTATCTCGGACGGCGCCTGTCGAAGAGGCTCGAACAGCATGTCCTTGCTGGCGCTTGAGTCGGTCCGCTCGGGCTATGAGGACGGACCCGACGTCCTGCATGGCATCGACCTCACCGTGGGCGAGGGCGAGTTCGTCACCCTCATCGGGTCCAACGGCGCGGGCAAGACCACGACACTCCGCACGATCATGGGTCTTACGCGGGCCCGCGGCGGATCGATCCGCTTTCTCGGCCGTGACATCGGCCGGGCGCGTACGGCGGATATCGTCTGTCTCGGCACGTCGATGGTGCCGGAGGGCAGGGGCGTCATTCCGTCACTGACTGTCATCGAAAATCTTCGCATCGCCGCAACGCCCTGGCGGGGTGGCGGGCAGCCGCTACGCATGGAGATAGACGCCGTGTTCGCGCTGTTTCCCGTTCTTGCTGAGCGCCAGGGTCAGTCGGCGTGGTCATTGTCCGGCGGCCAGCAGCAGATGCTTGCGATCGGGCGGGCGCTCGTGTCGCGGCCGAAACTCATGCTTCTCGATGAGCCGTCGCTCGGCCTCGCCCCGAACCTCGTCGAACAGGTCTTCGATACGCTGGTGTCGATCAACACGAAGGGCGTGGCGATTTTGTTGGTCGAGCAGAATGCCTGGCTTGCTCTCGAGGTCAGTCGTCGCGCCTATGTCTTCGAACGCGGTCGTATTTCCGTCGAAGGGACGTCGCAGGATCTGCTGAACGACCAGCGGCTCACGGCCGCTTATCTCGGCGACGGACCGCATTAGGATTCTTGAATACGCGCGATGTTCGATTGACAGCGCAACGTCCGCGCGATTGAATAACTGAAATGTCAGTTAGCGCATTTCTGATGATGGCGGCGAATTCATGAAGACATCGATGACCGTCAATGGTCGCAAGGTCACGCACAAAGGGCCTGACCGGATGTTGCTCGTCGATTTCCTGCGTCATGAATTGCGCCTGACGGGAACGCATGTCGGATGCGAGATGGGTGTGTGCGGCGCCTGCACCGTCATCGTCGATGGCGAGCCGGTGCGCTCGTGCCTGACATTCGCGGCGCGGATGGACGGCTGTGCGATCGAGACGGTCGAGTCCCTCGCGGACGGCGACGCCCTTTCGGACCTTCAGCGCCTGATGAGCAAGCATCACGGACTGCAATGCGGCTTCTGCACGCCCGGTATTCTGATGACCTTCACGGCGCTCAAGCGCAACGATGCGCTGCCGAAGGATGAGCAGTCGATCCGGGAACTGCTGTCCGGCAACATCTGCCGCTGCACGGGCTATCAGGGCATCGTCGATGCGTTGATGGACTACGCGCAATGAAACCGCCTGCCTTTGATCTCGTGCGGCCGGCCAGCCTCGCGGAGGCGCTTGCGGCTCTTGCTGAACATAGAGGCGATGCGAAAGTCATCGCGGGAGGCCAGAGCCTCGTGCCGCTTCTCAACCTGCGCATGGCGGCGCCGGCGATCCTTGTCGATATCGCGCGGCTCGAGGAAACGGCCGGTATCCGGGATATGGGCGATCATCTGGCGATCGGTGCGACGGTCCGGCAATCCACGCTTCCGCAAGATCCTCTCGTCATGCGCTTTGCGCCGCTTCTGGCGGCCGCCGTTCCGCATATCGGCCATGTGCAGACGCGCGCTCGCGGCACGATCGGCGGCAGTCTCGCCCATGCCGATCCTGCGGCGGAAATTCCGACTGTTGTTGCTGCTCTTGGCGGGCAAATGGTCGTCCGGAGCCTGCGCGGCGAACGCGTCATCCCGGCCTCCGAATTCTTCGTATCGGCGCTGACCAGCGCACTCGATGACGACGAGTTGCTGTGTGAAATCAGGTTGCCCAAGGCGGCGGACTCGGCTCGCGCGGCCTTCCGCGAGATCGCGCGCCGGCATGGCGATTTCGCGATCGCCTCGGCGGCGGTCCAGGCGACACACACGGCCGACGGGTTGCAAATCGTCGCGGCGCTCGGCGGCGTTGCTGAGACGCCGCATCGCTGCCAGCCGATTCTGGTGCCGTCGCCGCCGTCGCGGGACGCAGCGGAGCGCATCGCCGCGGCGGAACTGTCCGTCGTGTCGCCGCTGAGCGATATCCACGCGAGCGCCTCTTATCGGGGCCGGTTGGCGCAGGGCCTCCTCGCCGATTGTATCCTGGAGGCGTGCGGCTGATGGCGGACGAACTTCTCCGGGTCGAAGATCGCAAGCTGCTCACCGGGCGCGGCCGGTTCGTCGACGATGTTCATCTCGACCGGATGCTGCAAGGCGTGTTCATCCGCAGCCCGCACGCACATGCGGAGATTCTCGACATCGATGCATCGGCGGCGGTCGCAGCCGGCGCGCATCTCGTCCTGACGGCGAAGGATCTGCCGTTTCTCGATAGCGCCTTTGTCGTTCGCTATTGGCACAAGGCGATCCGGGGCGGGTTGCCGAAATTTCTCGCGACGGACCGCGCCCGGTTCGTCGGCGATCCGGTCGCTTTCCTCGTGGCGGACGATCGCTATCAGGCCGAGGATCTGGCGGCGCTCGTGGAGGTGACATACCGGCCGCTGACGCCGGTTCCCGACATCGAGGCGGCGCGAAAGCCCGGCATGCCGACGCTGCATGACGAATGGGTCGGCAATATCGCCTCGAAATTCTCTCACAGCCAGGCGGACATGCCGCACGCGCTGGCGAATGCGCCTCGACGCATGAAGCGACGCTTCTGGTTCGGACGGCAGACGCCGATGACGCTCGAAACGCGCGGATGCGTCGCGGATTTCGATGCCGACGCCATGACGCTGACCGCCTGGGTCTCGACACAAGCGCACTACAACGTCCGCCAGAATCTTTCGACGATCCTCGACCTTCCCGAATATAATGTCCGCGTGATCGCCGAGGATGTCGGCGGAGGATTTGGCGGCAAGTCGCGGACCTTCGCGGAGGAGATCGTCGTCAGCCACGCGAGCCGCGTGCTGCGTAGGCCCGTCAAATGGATCGAGGACCGGTTCGAACATCTGCAGGCGACGACGCATTCGCGTGCGATCGAGACCGAGCTGGAGATCGGCTACGACGATCACGGCCTGATCCAGGCAATTTATGCGAAGATCACGCTCGATATTGGTGGCTACGTTTTCACAAGCGGGACGATCACGCCGGAGATCGCGGCGGCGAATATCATTCAGGGCTACAAGTGCCGCAACATCGCCTACGACGTGGAATGCGTGGGCACGAACAAGACGCCGATCGCGACATATCGCGGCGCGGGTCAGCCTGAGGCGACATTCCCGATCGAATGCATGCTCGACCTCATCGCCAAGGATGTCGGCCTGTCCGCGGTCGAAGTGCGCCGCCGCAATCTCATCACGCCGGCCGATCTTCCATGGGTCGTGGGGACGCCCAAGGGCTGGGCCGTGATGACCTTTTACAACGGCGACTTTCCGGCCGCTTTCGCGCAAGGCATTCGCAACAGCGGTTTCACCGAAGAGATCGAAACGCTGCCGAGCGGCGAGATCGCTGCATGGGGCTTTTCCTGCGGTACGGAAAGCTCCGGTTTCGTGAATTTCGAATCCGCGCAAGTGCTGGTGGATATCACCGGAAAGGTCGTCCTGCGCTCGGGCATGTCCTCGCAGGGGCAGGGCCATATCACAGTGTTCGGCGAGCTGTGCGCCGAGACCCTTGGCGTCGACGTTGCCGACGTTCGCGTCCGGCTCGGCGACACCGATCTCATCGATTTCGGGCGCGGCGCCTTCGCGACGCGGGGCGTCGTCGTCGGCGCGAATGCGGTGGCCGGCGCGGCGCGGCTGATGCGCGAAAAGGTCCTGAAACATGCCGCGACGCTGCTTCAGACGGAGCCCGATGCACTGACCATCGAGAAAGGCCGCATACGCTACGCTGACGGCCGTGAGACGGCGCTCTCCCTCAAGGATATCGCGCTGGCGGTCGTGCCGGGCGGGCCGCTCTATACCGGCGAGACCGCGCTCGAAGCGGAATATATCTATGATATCGGCGGAAAGCTCCACGCCGCCTTCTGCATCCAGGTCGTCCGCGTCGCCGTCGATCCGCGCACCGGTCTTTACCGTGTGCTTGACGTCTATGTGATGCACGACGCGGGACGCATCCTGCATCACGAGATCGTCGAGGGGCAGACGATTGGTGGCGCAGTCGACGGTCTCGGCGGCGCGACGCTCGCCGAGCTTCTCTACGATGAGGACGGACAGCTCCTGACGGGCTCGCTCGCCGAGTATCTGGTAATCACCGCGCCGGAAGTGCCGCGCATCCGCACCGACCATTTCGCGACCATCCCCGAGACGAATCCGCTCGGGGTGCGCGGCGTCGGCGAGGGCGGCGTCATCCCGACCGGTCCGGCGATCGTGAACGCGCTCGCGCGCATAGTTAGCCGGGGGAGACTCGGCGGCGAGGAGCCGCTGTTCCGTCTGCCGGTTCGCCCCGAAGCGGTGCTGGCCGCCCTCGACAATCGCAATCTCTGACAGACAGACAAAGGGAACCTGATATGCTTGATATCAAATGGGTTGGCGGTTCAGATGCGGACCGCAAGCGCATCGCCGAACAGCATGACAATTACCTGACCGCGAACGCTGTCTTTGACTGGCCGCGACTGCCGGAATTCTACAGCGGGGCGGATTTCGCGACCTTCTTCAATCTCAACGGCCACACCTATAATGGTCGCGAGGCCTGGACGAAGCTGTGGCAATATTATCAACCACGTATGAAGACCGGATACTGGACGCCAAAAGACATGACCGGCGTCATTTCCGGCGATCTCGCCGTCGTGTGGTGTCATCGCGACACGAAATCGGAATGGGTTGGGACGGGCGAGCGGCCGGTCGGCCAGCGCGAGAAGACGGACTTCGAGTCACGCTCGACCATGGTCTTCATGCGCGAGGGAGGCGAATGGCGCACGATCCATGTCCACTTCTCGGAGAGCAAGTCCGGCGACCCGCGCCCCGGAGAATCGTGATAGTCCGCAAGGCTGGGAAACACCGGAATGACTGATGTCAGAGCCGGCGATGCCGCGGACCGTGTTTGCATCGATCCGTCCGACCGGCGTCTGGCCGACATTCCGACACCGGCGCTGATTCTTCACGAGCCGACGCTCGACGCCAATCTCGCGCATATGGCGCGCTTTGCCGCGCAGCGCGGGACGCCGCTTCGCCCGCATGCGAAATCGCACAAATGCGCGGAGATCGCGAAACGGCAACTGGCGCTCGGCGCGCTGGGCGTCTGCTGCGCGACGCTGGCGGAGGCCCAGGATCTCGCGAAGGCGGGCGTCACGGGCATCGTCGTGACGTCACCGATCGCCGGCGACCAGAAATGCCGATGGCTCGCCGCCCTCAACGACCGCTACGACATCGCCGCCGTCGTGGACGACCCGGGCGCTGTCTCGCGGCTTGCCGGTCTCGCGACGGGCCGGCCGCTGCGTCTTCTGGTCGATGTCGATGTCGGGCAGGAGCGCACGGGCGTCGTCGACATCCCCTCGCTCGTCGCACTCGCGACGCGGATCGCCGCCGCGCCGTCGCTGCGCTTCGCCGGCATCCAGGGCTATGCCGGGCATGTCCAGCATATTCCGGACGGCGTGGCGCGGCGGCAGGCAGCCGAAGCCGTCGCTGCGCAGCTGTCCGATGCGGTCGCGGAACTCCGGCGATGCGGTCTCGATCCCGCCATCGTGACCGGCGCCGGCACCGGGTCGAGCGATTTCGATCTCGGCGGCGGCGTTTTTTCCGAGGCGCAGGTCGGCTCCTACGCGCTCATGGATTCCGAATATCGCACGGTCCATGGCATCGACGGCGCGGGCCTGCCGTTCCGGCAGTCGTTCTACGTCCTCGCGACGGTCGTGTCCCGTCGGCCGGGTCAGGTGACCGTGGATGCCGGCACCAAGGCGCTCGCCGTTAACGGTCCGCCGCCGGACCACATTGTCGGCCTGCGCGGCCTGTTCCGCTTTCGCTATGGCGGCGACGAGCATGGGATCATCCTGTCGCGGGACGAGACCGCCTTGCCATCCGTTGGATCGCGCGTTCTGATCGCCCCGACGCATTGCGATCCGACGGTCAACCTGCATCCAGCCTATCACGCGATCGGCGCGGATGGGTCGATCGGTCTGTGGCCCATTCTCGGCCGCTATCGTGCGACGGACAGGCTGTGACGAACGCGTGACCTACGATCTGATCCTGCGCGGCGGACGGGTGATCGATCCATCGCAAAGTCTCGACACGATTTGCGATGTCGCGTTCACGAACGGCAGGGTCGCGGCCTGCGCACCGGCGCTCGATCCCGAAGGATGCGCGAATATCCGTGACGTCGCCGGGCGGATCGTGACGCCGGGCCTCATCGACCTGCACACGCATGTCTATTGGGGCGGAACCTCGATCGGCATCGATCCCGTGGTTTTCGCGCGCGAGAACGCCGTGACGACGGCGGTCGACACGGGCTCCGCCGGGCCCGGCAATTTTGCCGGCTTTCGTGCGCACGTCATCGATCCCTGTCCGGTCCGGATCCTTGCCTATCTGCACGTCTCCTTCGCCGGTATTTTCGCTTTCTCGAAAACGATCATGGTCGGCGAGAGCGAGGAACTGCGATTGATGGCACCGCGCGAAGCCGTGGCGGTGGCGAAGGCGCATCGCGACGTGATCGTCGGTATAAAGGTCCGGGTCGGGCGCTTTTCGTCGGGCGTGCATGGAATCGCGCCGCTCGACATCGCCCTGCAGGTCGCGGAAGAAACGGGCCTGCCTCTCATGGCGCATATCGACGACCCGCCGCCGTCCTATGAAGACGTGCTGGCGCGGTTGCGTCCCGGCGACATTCTCACCCATGCGTTCCGGCCCTTCCCGAACACGCCCGTCACGCCCGACGGGCGCGTGAAAGAGGCCGTTCGCGAAGCCCGTGCGCGCGGCGTATTGTTCGACATCGGCCACGGCAAGGCGTCGTTCGCGTTCGAGACCGGACGCCGGATGCTCGAACATGGATTCCTGCCGGATACGATCTCGTCCGACATCCACTCCGCCTGCATCGACGGCCCGGTGTTCAGCCAGCTCGTGACTCTGTCGAAATTCCTCGCGCTCGGCATGTCGCTCCATGACGTCATCGATTGCACAACGCGAAATGCCGCGCTGGCGCTACGCCGCCCCGATCTCGGTTCGCTCGCCGTCGGCAGTGCGGGCGACGCCTCGATCCTGTCGCTCGAGCAGGGCGCATTCTCGTTCGTCGATGCGGTCGGAGAGACCCTTCAAGCCGACCGAACCATAACGACGCACGGCGTTGTCGTCGGCGGGCGCTGGTTTGAGGGCTGAGGCGGCGCGGCGCGTTGCATGGCACCCGACGATGGCGTAACGCACCTGGTTATGACGGCTCATGCGTGTCCTGATGGCCGGCCTCCTGTCCCGTCCGCGATGAATTCCGCGACCCTCATTCTGTCGGCGGTGCCCGGCCTGCCTCTGGTTACGCCAGGGGACGATCTCGCGGCGTTGATCCTCGACGCGATGGACGCGGCCGGCATGATGCTCGAGCGCGGCGATGTTCTGGTCGTCGCGCAGAAGATCGTATCGAAGGCGGAGGGCCGGATCGTTGCCCTCGACAGCGTGACCGTCTCTGCCAAGGCGCGCGATCTTGCCGCCGTCGTCGAGAAGGATGCGCGGCTGGTCGAACTGATCCTGTCCGAATCCAGGCGGGTCGTACGGGCGTCGCGAAATCTCCTCATCGTCGAACACAGACTCGGCTTCGTGATGGCGAATGCGGGCATCGACCAGTCAAATGTCGCGTTGCCGGCCGGATCGCCCTGCGCGCTGCTGCTACCTCTGGATCCCGATGCCAGCGCGGATTCGCTTGCGGCGGCCATCGCGAAGCGGGCAGGCGTGAGGCCGGCGATCGTCATCAACGACAGCTTTGGCCGGCCATGGCGGCTCGGGACTGTCGGCGTCGCGCTCGGCGCGAGCGGCCTGCCGTCTTTCGTCGATCTGCGCGGACAGCCCGATCTCCACGGCCGCGTTCTGCAAGCGAGCGCGGTCGCCGTCGCCGATGAAGTCGCCGCCGCCGCGTCGCTGCTGATGGGGCAGGCGGCCGAAGCACGGCCCGTCATCCTCATGCGCGGTCTTGCATGGTCCGCACCGCCCGTGCCGGCCTCGGCGATCCTTCGTCCGCCTGAAGAGGATCAGTTCCGATGAGCGCGTCGCGTACCCGCGTTCTGGCGCTCTCCGGCGGGATCGGCGGCGCAAAACTCGCCCTCGGTCTCGCACAGGTCGTCGCGCCGGACGATCTCACGATCGTCGTCAATACCGGCGACGATTTCGAACATCTCGGCCTGTCGATCTCGCCCGATATCGACACGCTCGTCTACACGCTTGCCGGTCTCGACAATCCGGAGGTCGGCTGGGGGCGGCGCGACGAGACCTGGACCTTCATGAAGGCGCTCGCCGATCTCGGCGGACCGGACTGGTTCCGTCTCGGCGATGGCGATCTGGCGATGCATATCGAACGCACGCGCCGGCTCAAGGCTGGCGAAACGTTGTCGTCCGTTACCGCCGATCTCGCGCGGCGGCTGGGCATCGGGCCGCGCATTCTTCCCGCCAGCGACGATCCCGTCCGGACTCGTCTCACGACGAGCGACGGCGTGCTCGATTTTCAGGATTATTTCGTCCGCCTGCGTTGTGCGCCAGAAGTGCGCGAGATCGCGTTCGTCGGTGCGGAGACCGCGCGAGCCTTGCCGGAGATTCTCGACAGGCTCGCGGACGCCGCTCTGCGCGCGGTCGTACTGTGTCCGTCGAATCCCTTCGTGTCGATCGAGCCGATCCTTGCCGTGCCCGGCCTGCGACAAGCCCTGCGCGACACGCAGGCTCCGGTCGTCGCGGTCTCGCCCATTGTTGGCGGACAGGCGATCAAGGGGCCGGCGGCGAAGATGATGCGCGAACTCGGCATTTCGCTGACTGCATCGAGCGTCGCGGCGCGCTATGCCGATTTCCTCGACGGGTTCGTGCTCGACGAATGCGACGCCGGTCTCGCGGGGGCGATTCCGACTCGAACGCTCGTCACGCGCACGCTGATGCGCGACCTCGAAACGAAGACGGCGTTGGCGACGGATGTGCTCGCCTTCGCCGATGCGTTGTGGGCGTGACGCGCGACATCTGGGCTGTCGTCCCGGTCAAGGACCTCGCGCAGGCAAAGCGACGTCTGGGGTCGGTACTCGCACCGCCGGAGCGTCGCCGGTTCGTCCTGGCGATGCTTTCCGATGTCCTCGCCGCATTGGAGTTGGTCGACGATCTTGTCGGTGTCATCGTCGTCACCAGCGATCCCGATGCCACGACTCGCGCGCGGGATTTCGGAGCCCGCGTTCTGACGGACGGGGCAGGAGACGGCTACTCGGGTGCGGTCAACGCCGCCGCGCGCGTTCTGGCGAGCGAAGGACGGGGCGGCATGCTTGTCGCGCCGGCCGACATTCCGCTCGCCACCGCCGAGGAGTTTACGCGTCTCCTGCGCGACCATCCGCAGGGGCGCGCCGTCAGCCTCGTGCCTGCCCAGGATGGGCGCGGCACCAATGCGGTCGTGCTTACTCCGCCGAACGCAATGCCGCTCGAATATGAAGGAGACAGCTTTTCGCGCCACGTCGAACGGGGGCGAGGTTTAAAGTTCCCGGTTGAAACCCGTCGTCTGCGCGGGATCGAGCTTGATATAGACCTGCCGTCGGATCTGGATCATTTGATCCGCAATCCCGAAAAGACCGAAGCATCCCGGATTCTCGTTGCGATGAGGCCGCGCGCTGGCGGTCACACCGTGACCACCGGCGCGCTCAGGTCTTGGCAGGCCGGCGCGGAAGAGGACTCTTGAACATGGAATACCAAGAGATGCTGCCGCTGTCTGGCCGCCTCGATCGTGAAGCCGAACGTCGGCCGATTGTGCAGGCGCGCGACAGCGAAGTTTTCGCCAGCAGCGGGATGTGACGGCCTATTTCGAAAGCCGCCATGAGACGCGGTACGGCGCGATATCGACGGCCTGCTGAAATCGACCCCGGATTTGGCCCTGTCCAATTTGGGCAGTGGTTCTTCGCTTTCGGCGCGCCACGGATATGGAAGGCCGGACGCGGCGATCCCCACCCGCCTGCGTGGTCCGTCTCAGCATCCCGAGGTATATGAGGCGGTTGGCAGCCGAGCGGCGGTTCCAGATCGGCGTCCACCTCGAACTGATCGCGCCTCGCGCGGCGGAGCCGATACTGTGATTTTGCAACGGGTCCGTGTCGATGTGCGAAAACCGGGCTTGCGGGTGTCGAATATTGCGATATTCGCGCGCTTTCCGGCTTCGATCGAGCCGATCCCGTCAGACCCCAGTGCGGCGCGCGCGCCATTGGCGGTCGCCGTCTCGATGACAGTTTCCGGCGGCATCACGGTCGGGTCGAGGCGCTGCGATCTGGCCGCGCTCCACGCGCGTGGGGCGCCCTTTCTTCAAGATATAGTTTGAGCGATCGCCACTGCTCTCATAGTCCGCTCGGGCGTGACGATCGTCCTATGCCGCGCGCTGACGAGACCGTTCCGCGACGAACACCGGAATCCGGCGCGACGTACGCTTCTCATAGTCCGCGTAGGGCGGAAATGCCGCCACCGAAAGCGCCCACAAGCGAGACCGCTCGGCCTCGTCCGTGACTTCGCGAACCCGCATGGGTTCCACCACGGTTTCGTCGCGCACCTCGACATCCGGATTGGCGCGAAGATTGTGCACCCAGGCCGGATCCTTGGGGGCCCCGCCTTGCGACCCGACAAGGACGTAGCTCGTTCCGGCCTTGACCCGCATCAGCGGCGTCTTGCGAATGGCGCCCGTCTTATGACCGATATGGGTGACGATGATCACCGGCAGTCCCGTGTCCAGCAGCGTCGTGCCTTCCTTGCCGTCGCTGCCCTCGTAGCGTTCAACCTGCTTGCGCACCCATTCGACGGGCGTCGGAATATACTCGGCCATCTGGAAGTCTCCGTCCGCTACTGCATCCGAACCCGCGTCTCTGCCTCGTGACAGGGCGCGGCTCGCGCCGGCCCGGCCAGAACCGACGCGGTCCGGAGGTTCGCAGAACAATGCCGCGGATCATCGCGCAGCGTTTCCATTCGCGCAATGGCTTGGTGTGCGTTGCCCCCGCGCGTCGCCAAGGGGCTTCGCCATTGAAAACGGGCGCCGGGAGGGGCGCCCGTCTGTGAAGATCGACCCAATTATTGGCCTTCGTGGTCCCGGATCTTTGCTTCGATCTCCTTCTTGATGGCATCGAGGTTGAAGCTCGCCGGCGCCTGCATCGGCGGGAAGTCGATCGCCGTTGCAGCCAACGCGGCGACATCCTGCTGTGCAAGCACGAACCGCCAGAATTCGCGGGCCATGAAATCATTCATGTAACCGCCGCCCATATTGTTCAGGGTTTGCCCGCGGATCGACGGGGTCCGCTCGAACGGATCCTGCCGGATATTGACCATGGTCGGCATGTCGGTCGTGGTCTTTTCGCCCGGCCATCCATAGGGCTGCTGGATGAACTGGAACTTGAAGTCGTCGTGGCGCAGCGCCGCGAAATGCGGGCCGGCAAAGTAGAATATCTCATGACGCGCCGAAGAGCCCTTGCCCGTCAGGAGATCCATTTGATTGTAGCCGTCGAGATGGTTCTTGTACGTGCGGCCGTCCAGATTCGCGCCCTTCAGAAGCTGGTTGCCGATGTCCGGGTTTCCAGCCGCCGCCGTCAAAGTTGGGAACCAGTCGAGCCCTGAGAAAATGCCGTTCTCGACCGCACCCGGTTTGATCTTGCCAGGCCAGCGGATGATGGCCGGCACGCGGAATCCGCCTTCATAGGCCGTTCCCTTGGTGGCCTTGAACGGCGTCATGCCGCCATCGGGCCAGGTGAAGACCTCGGCGCCGTTATCCGTCGTGAAGATCACGATGGTGTTGTTGGTCTCGCCGATGTCGTCGATATGCTTGAGCAGATCGCCGACGCTGTCGTCCAGTTGCGTCATGCCGGCTTCCTCGAGACCGTAGTTCGTCTCGCTGTTCTGCATCGCGCTGTATTTCTTCGACAGGAACGTCCAGACGTGCATGCGTGTCGTGTTGTGCCAGATGAAGAAGGGCTTCTTGTCGCGCTTGGCCTTGTCCATGAATTCGTTCGACGCCTTGACCAGCACCTCGTCGAAGGTGGTCATGTCGTACTTGGCCTTCAGGAACGGCAGATCGTGCATGTTGGCCACGTTCGACATGTCGGGGAATGGCGGCAGCGGCCCTTCGTCGACGATCCGTTGCTTGCCGACCTTGCCCCAGCGCGGCATTTCGGTGGGGTCGTCCCTGTCCGTCGCGTAGCTGTGCACCAGACTGCGCGGACCGAACTTGTTGTAGTAGTCCTGGTTGATCGGGAACGAGTACCAGTAAGGGTCCGACATCGCGTCGAGGTGATACAGGTAGCCGAAAAACTCGTCGAAGCCGTGCACCGTGGGGAGATACTTGTTGAGGTCGCCCAGATGGTTCTTGCCGAACTGTCCCGTGGTGTAGCCCTGCGCCTTGAGCGCGGTGGCCAGCGTCACGGCCTGTTCCGGAATGCCGACGTCCGCGCCGGCCTGGCCGACCGTGGTCAATCCCGTGCGGATCGGCAACTGACCCGTGATGAAGTTCGCGCGCCCTGCCGTGCAACTCGCCTCGGCGTAATAGTCGGTGAACATCATGCCTTGCGACGCCAGCTTGTCCAGATTCGGCGTTTTGCCGGACATGATCCCGCGATGATACGCGCCGACGTTGAACCAGCCGACATCGTCACCCATGATCACGACGATGTTCGGTTTCTGCCCCTGTTGTGCGGAGGCTGGAACGCTGACCGCCGCCGTGGTCATACACAGCGCGGCGACCGTTCCGCAGAGTGCCCTGGTACTGCGCATCGATAGTCCCCTACATGGCCGCGATTGCCGGACTGCGACCCTCGCCCACTGGCGCGTACGAATTTCCTCCCGGCGTCCATGGCGGACATGAGCCAGGCCGATCGCCGAATGCCAGTTGCCCGACGAGACTGCCAAAGCCGGCGGCGCGCTATGCATTTTCGGCAAGATGCACCATCGCTAGGGGGTGCGGCGCAGCGTGACCGAGGGCGACTCGCCGAAAATAGTTCGATACGTCACCGCGAAACGCCCGGGTTCCACGAATTGATTGTCGCGGGCGACATCGGCAACGCGTGTTTTCGACGCCTGAGCATGCATCAGCGTTGCGCGCGCCCGGTTCAGCCGTCGCAGCAGGATATAGCGCATTGGGCTGACACCAAGGAATCTGGCGCAGCACATTCGCAGCGTCCGCTCCGCAACTCCCACCTTCGCGCAGAGTGCGGGCATACTCGGCGTTTCGCCGGTGTAGGCCTGCAGAGCCTCCTCGAAGCGAAGCATCGTCGCGGTATGATGATGTCCGGTTCCGGGATGTTCCTCCGCTTCGTTGCCGGCCAGGCAACGGGAAATCGCGAGAAGAAGGTCTCGCTCGAGGATTTCGGCGGTATCGGGTGGGGCGATCGCGCATTGTTTCAGGTCCGCGAGCTGGTGTGCTTGCCGGAGAAGAACGCGAAATCGGGATTCGTCGGCCCGGGGCGGGCGGAGTATCTTGCCGGCAATCGGCGCGGACGACGGCGCCGTCGACGCTCCTCTGCAATCCGCGAATTGTTCGTGCGGCAGCGAGAGCAACGCCCATCGGCAGGAACGCATGGATCGCTGATACAGATGCTCTCCGCGTCCATGGAGGACGATGTCGCCCTCGCGCAACGGAACTCCGTTGAAGACCAGGGAACCCGCGCCCACCGCGAGCGACAGGAACGTCTTGTCAGGACGCAGAGATATACAGGCGATGCGCGGGAGGCGTTCGCGACAGAAGAACAGGTCCAGTTTCCCAAGACTCAGTCGTGCAAGCCTCGCCTTGAAGGGGCCTGGCCCGGTTATCGCGAAGTCGACCCGTGCGTCATCCAGGAATCCGGCCGCGTAATCGGCGGGGTCGTGAAACGTCACGGGGCCTCGTCCGGGCATGTACGGTTCCGTCAGCCCCGACGCCGGACGCCTGCGGCCGCCTGATGTTCGATCGCGCCAAGAATTCGCACTATCAGACGGTGGAATTTACGTGCCTATGCGCTTCCGGAACGGTTGTCGGCGGACAACGGAAGTTCGCCACTCGATGCCCGGCAATCGCAGGATGGCTCGCGGCGATTCCGGTCGGACGCGTAACAATTTGCATGGCCGGTAGATTCCGCCGCCGGAGCGACTGTGCAAAAACGGCAGGATGCCCGATGGCGAGGCCGGACATCGCGACAGGTTCGGCAGGCGAGTCAGTGCAGTCGCATCGATCTTTCCGCCGGCGGCAGAGACGAGGGGCGGTTCAGCCAGACCGGAACATGTTGCGCCGGTCTACGCAATGTGTGCGAGGGGGATTCCCCGAACAGCGAACGATAGGCGACCGAAAAGCGACCGAGTTCCCAGAAGCCGTGATCGGTGACGATTTGCGTGACGGTCGATCTGGAAGCGTCCGCTTAGGAGCGCACGCCGTGTCAGATGCATCCGGCGCAGTGTCAGATAACGGATCGGTCCCATTCCGAAATGCTCCTCGCAGGAGGCGCGCAGGGTTCGTTCCGCCGCGCCGATCGCGGCGCATATTTCCGGGAGATAGATCGCTCTGCCAGAGTGCGTCTCGAGATATTCCTCGAAATGCGCGATGATCGCTTCGTGACGTCGGCCGCCCGATCGCGCGTCGTGTCCGTGGCTTCCGGAGAGACAGCAAACCAGAATGCGAAGAAGCGCATTGTCGATCGCTCGAAGAACTTCCGGCGACGCCAGGATGTCGGGCGTCTCTTGCGCCAGCAAGCCGACCATCCTGTGCAGCGCCAGCAAACGCGACATCATCGCTTGTGGAGGACGAAGAACGCTCCGGCTCCATTGCTTCTGGATGTCGCCGCCGGTCAGCGCTTCGACGGCCGTATCCAGTTCGGCGACCGGCATCGAGATTGCGCCGTAGCGATGGATGAACGTAAGTCGTCGGCCGTGAGCGCTTGTTGATCGGGCGCTTGATCGGCGCGCTGGTCCAATCGACCATCAATCCGGGAAGCGACGGTCGCGCGGCGCTGTGATAGTTCCATGAAGGCGACAGACACGTCGCCTACCATCGTGCGGGCCCGCGCGGCTGGTCCGGACGCCATCGATAGGCTATGGAGCGCCATGCGTTCGATTGCGCATATCCTTGGATCGACGACGCGCCTTGCGGCCTTGCGTCTCGTCGTCCTGCGTCTGCTGGCGGCCGTGCTGGCGCTCGGCCTGATTGCGCCGTCGCTGGTGGCCGGGGCGCATGAGCATGGGCCTGCAGCCGTCGTCACGGCGGAGGCGCCGCACGCGGCCTCCGACGCTTCGCCGGACGGCATATGCCTCGCGTGTCACGTGCATTGCGGCTGTCATGTCGGCGTGCCGCTGTCCGAACCGGATCGGGCCGCGCTCTCGCCCGGTTCGTCGAAGATCGCCGCGCCGATCTCCGATGACGGACGCCTGTCCGCCGTCACCGCGCGTCTGATCCGCCCTCCACGATCCTGAACCGACCTTTCGCCGGTCGCGTCGGCAGAAGCCGCGCGGCCTCCCGTCAGTTCGTTTCGGCGGCCGTTTGGGCCGTGGGCAATCATGCGCATCTTTCATGTCGTCTGTCTGCTGGCCGGCCTTGCGGCCGGCATCGCCCTCATGTCCGTGCCCGCCGTCCGGGACCGGTTGCCGTTCAGCCGCACGGATCCGACGCCTGCCGCCAGCGCGGTGCAAGCCGAAGCGCACGAAGACGCCCATGAGGGGCCGGTCGTTGTCCGCCTGGCGCCGGAGCAGGTCGCGGCGCAGGGGATCGCCGTGGTCGAAGCCGGTCCGGGCGTTCTCCGGCGCTCGCTAACGGCTTATGGCGCGATCTCGGCCGCCTCCGACCGCTTGGCGCGCGTGCCGGCGCGCGTGGTCGGCACGGTCGCCGCCATGCGCAGGCAACTGGGCGACCGCGTCGAGAAAGGCGAGATCGTCGCGGTGCTCGACAGCCGCGAGGTCGCCGACGCCAAGGGCGAATATCTGGCCGCCGCGGTCAACGCGGAGCTGCAGCGGACGAATTTCGAGCGATCGCAGGTTTTGCGAAACAAGGGGATCGCCTCGGAAAGCGCCTACCTTCAGGTCCTCGCCACGAATTCCGAGACGGGCTTGCGGCTGGAACTCGCGCGCCAGAAGCTCTCCGCGCTCGGCCTCGACGCCAGCGGCGTTGCGCAGGCCGCCAAAGCCGATCGGGAGACCGAGACGTCCAGCCTGCGGCAGTACGAACTGCGCGCGCCGCTGTCCGGCCAGATCATCGAACGCCGCGCCGACGTCGGCATGACGGTCGGCAAGGAAGGCGACCCGTCCGACCTCTACACGATCGCCGATCTGGGCACGGTCTGGGTCGAACTGGCCGTCCCGACCGCCGATCTGGAGGCCGTGAAGCTCGGCGCGACCGTGTCCGTTGCCGCCGGCCCGTCGCGCGAGCGCGCGGACACCGGCCGGGTGATCTTCATCAGCCCGGTCCTCAACCCCGATACGCGGTCCGCGCGGGTGATTGCCGAACTGCCCAACGGCAGCGGCCGATGGCGTCCCAGCGCCTTTGTCCGCGCCGACATCGATCTCGGGCGAGACGCGGCAGCCGTGCTGGTCCCGCGCGGTGCAATCCAGACGATGGATGGCGAAAGCGTGGTTTTCGTCCGGACCGACGGAGGCTTCGAACGTCGCGATGTGAAACTCGGGCGCGCGAACGAAGACGCCGTCGAAATCCTGTCGGGCCTCGCAGCCGGCGAATCCGTCGCCGCCGCGAACTCCTTTCTCCTGAAAGCGGAACTCGGCAAGGCCGGTGCCGCGCACGGCCACTGACGGAGAATTCGATGCTCGGTCGCGTTCTCGATTTCTCGGTCCGGCAGCGCTGGCTGGTGGTGCTGCTGTCGCTGCTGGCCGCCGTCTTCGGCGCCTGGTCGCTCGGCAGGTTGCCGATCGATGCGGTGCCTGACATCACCAACAATCAGGTCCAGATCAACACGCTCGCGCCGGCCCTGTCGCCGGTCGATGTCGAGAAGCAGGTCACCTATCCGGTCGAGACCGCGCTCGCCGGCATCAGGGGGCTCGAATATACGCGCTCTTTGTCGCGCAACGGATTTTCGCAGGTCACGGCGGTGTTCAGCGAAAAGACGGACATCTATTTCTCGCGCCAGCAGATCAGCGAGCGGCTGGGCGAAGCGCGCGCCACGCTGCCGCCCGGCATCGAGCCGCGCATGGGGCCGATCTCGACGGGTCTTGGCGAAATCACCATGTGGACCGTCGATTTCGCGCCGAAAGACGCGACGACGCGCGAAGGCCGCCCCGGCTGGCAGCCCGACGGCCGCTTCCTCACGCCGGAAGGACAGATGCTGGCGAATGATCTCGAGCGTTCGGCCTATCTGCGCACCGTTCAGGACTGGATCATCCGGCCGGAGATCAGGACCGTGCCCGGCGTCGCCGGCGTCGATTCCATCGGCGGTTTCGAGAAGCAGTATCATGTGCAGCCCGATCCTGCCCGGCTCGCGGCGCTCGATCTGTCGTTTGCCGACGTGGCGCGCGCGCTCGAAGCGAACAATGCCAACCAGGGCGCGCGCTATCTTGAGGAGAACGGCGAGGCCTATGTCGTCCGTGCGGCCGGCCTGCTCGAAAGCATCGACGACATCGGCGATGTCGTCATAACCACGCGCGGCGGCGTGCCGGTCAGGATCAGGGATGTCGCCGACGTGGGCGTCGGCCGCGAGTTGCGGACGGGCGCGGCGAGCGAGAACGGCCGCGAAGCCGTCATCGGGACCGCCCTGATGCTGATCGGCGCGAACAGCCGCACCGTCGCGGCGGCGGTCAGCGCGCGGATGAAGGAGATTTCGCGCAGCCTGCCGGACGGCGTGGTCGTGCAGATCGTGCTCGACCGGACCCGGCTCGTCGAAGCGACGATCAGGACCGTCGCGAAGAACCTGCTGGAAGGCGCGGCCCTGGTCATCGTGATCCTGTTGCTGCTACTCGGCAATTTTCGTGCTGCGGTCGTCACGGCTCTGGTGATCCCCGTCGCCATGCTGATGACGACGACCGGCATGATGAGCGCGAAGATCAGCGCCAATCTGATGAGCCTGGGCGCGATCGATTTCGGACTGATCGTCGATGGCGCCGTCATCATCGCGGAAAACGCGCTGCGCCATCTCGCCGAAAGGCAGAAAGCGCTCGGCCGCATGCTGACGCTCGACGAGCGCCTGACGACGGTGACGACCTCGGCCGAGGAGATGATCAGGCCGTCCCTGTACGGACAGGCGATCATCATTCTCGTCTACGTGCCGTTGCTTACGTTCACCGGTGTCGAAGGCAAGATGTTCGAGCCGATGGCGCTGACGGTGATCATGGCGCTCGCCTCCGCCTTCGTCCTGTCGATGACGTTCATTCCGGCGATGATCGCGATCGTCGTCGCCGGTCGCGTCAGGGAGCATGACAACGCCGTGGTCCGCGGCCTGAAGGCGGCCTATCGACCGATCCTCGGCTCGGCGTTGCGTCGTCCGGCGGTCTATATCGCCGGCGCCACGGCGCTGCTGGTCGGCGCGGGCGTGCTGTTCACGCGCCTCGGGACGGAATTCATGCCGACGCTCGACGAAAAGAGCATCGCCATGAACGCGATGCGCATTCCTTCGACGTCGCTGACGCAATCCGTCGCGATGCAGCTGAAAATCGAGGAGGCAGTAAGCCGCCTGCCGGAGGTCGCTTTCGCCTTCTCGAAAACCGGTACGGCGGAACTTGCGTCGGACCCGATGCCGCCGAATGCCTCCGATCTGTTCGTGATGCTGAAGCCGCAGGACGAATGGCCGGACCCGCGCATGTCGAAGGCCGACCTGCGCGAAAAGATCGAAGCCTCTGTGGTCGGATTGGCCGGCAACGTCCTCGAATTCTCACAGCCGATCCAGATGCGGTTCAACGAATTGCTGGCCGGCACGCGCGGTGATCTCGCGATCAAGGTGTTTGGCGACGATTTTGGGCCGATGCGCAAGGTGGCCGAGTCCATCGCGGACGTCCTACGGACCATACCGGGCGCAGCCGACGTGAAAGTCGAGCAGACGTCCGGCCAGCCGTTCCTCGACATCAGGATCGACAGGCGCGAGGCGTCCCGACTCGGATTGAGCGTCTCGGCGGTGCAGGATGTCATCGGCGCCGCGATCGGCGGTCGTCAGGTGGGACTGGTCTTCGAAGGCGACCGGCGGTTTCCGATCTTCGTGCGGCTGAGCGATTCCGTGCGTGAAAGCCGTGCCGCGCTGGCGAACATCCCCGTTCCCCTCGCGTCGGGCAGCGGCGCGCGGCCGCCGTCGATCATGCTGAAACAGGTCGCTACCTTCTCGTTGTCGGAGGGACCGAACCAGATCAGCCGCGAGAACGGCAAGCGGCGCGTGGTCGTGACGGCCAATGTGCGCGACCGCGATATCGGCTCGCTGGTCGCCGAGGCGCAGGCCAGGATCGCCGAGCGCGTACCGCTGCCGCCGGGCTATTATCTGCGCTGGGATGGACAGTTCGAAAATCTGGAATCCGCCAAACAGCGGCTGATGATCGTCGTGCCGGTCTGCTTCGCGTTGATCCTCCTGCTGCTCTATTCGGCGCTCGGCTCGCCGCGCGATGCCGCGCTGGTCTTCAACGTGGTACCGCTTGCGTTGACCGGCGGCATCGTGGCGCTGTGGCTGCGCGACATGCCGTTGTCAGTGCCGGCGGCGGTGGGCTTCATCGCCCTGTCCGGCGTGGCGGTGCTGAACGGACTGGTGATGCTGACCTTCATCCGGCAGCTGGTCAACGAGGGCCGGCCGCTGCGCGAGGCTATCACGGAAGGCGCGCTCACGCGTCTGCGCCCCGTGGCGATGACGGCGCTCGTGGCGTCGCTCGGCTTCGTTCCGATGGCGTTGGCCACGGGGACGGGCGCGGAAGTGCAGAAGCCGCTGGCGACCGTCGTGATCGGCGGCCTGATCAGCGCGACACTGCTGACGCTGGTCGTGCTGCCGGCGCTCTACCTCCGGTTCGGCAATGCGAAGCGGACAGCCGACCGGTCCGCACCGGCACGGGCGTCAGAGCGGCCGGTGGAACTCGCCGCCGAGTAGAGGTGGTTGAAGCATGAAGAGGCTGGCGGGAAACATCGGACTGTCATTCCCGCGCAAGCGGGAATCCATGCGCGAATGAGCGTCGGCTTTCCTTCGCACGCGTTAAGCGCATAAGCCGTTTGTCACGTTCCATCGTGGATGCCCGCTTGTGCGGGCATGACAGTCTCGGCCAACAGTTCGAATTTCGTCATCATGCCTGTCGCCTCGCCTTAGCGCGCGACGGTGCATTCGATCTGGCCATGTGGCTCGTCGGTGGGAAGGAACACGGCGAGACGATTGTCGATACCGAAGGCCGACAGGTTCATCGGGATGTAATGCTTGTTCGGGCAGGCGAGCGATACGTCCGCGATTTCCGGAACGGCTTCCAGCGCCGCGGAGGCCATGCGGAACAGGCTGTCCTGCACGCTTTCGCTGTAGGTCGTTGCAAAGACCTTGAGCATGGTCTTCAGGATCAGCGCGTTCGCGGTGGCGAAATCGGCCGGGGCCTGCGCCCAGGTCCATGAGGCTTCCATCGCCGTCGCGGCGATCCGGTCGCGTGTCTCGGCGAGCGTCGTATAGGCGTCCTTGTAGAAATTGTCCCAGCCGGATTCGGTCGTCTTGAGGAACGTGAAGCCGTTGATTCCGGATTTCGTCGTCATTCCATTGCGGGTTGCGACGACGTCCGCGAACGGCTTCCCGTTCGCGTCATGCATGAATCCGTACGGCAGTTCGGCGCCCGCGTCAGTCATGCGGACCCATTTGGTCTCGTCCGCATGGACGGAGACGGACTCGACCTGCGGATATTCCTTCAGGAACCGCGCGGCGACCGTCTGGCAGAATTTTTCCGTATCGAGAGCGATATTCTCGTAGGCCACGATATTGACGAGGTTCTTGACGGTGTCGGTGCACAGGCTCGTCGAATTGTCCTTGTCCGTATAGGCTCTCGCGAAATCGCCCTCGACGATCGTCTTCACGTTCAGCTCGCGCACCACATGCTGCGGACCGGATCGGTCGACGCGCATGACACGCACGCGGCCCTTGCCGTAACGATTCTTCACGAGTTGCATGGGATGTCGCCTTGTCGGGTCGTGCGGTCAGGCTTCCGCGGCATGGGCAGCCGCGATCGCTTCTTCCCGCGATGTTTTCGAGTAACCGTTGAAATAGAGATTGAGCACGACCGCGACGATCGATGTCAGCAGGATGCCAGATTCAAGCAGCGGCTTCAATTCTTCCGGAAATTTGTTGAAGAAGGTCGGCGCCACCAGCGGGATCATGCCGAAGCCGATGGCGAGCGCCGCGATGAACAGATTGTTCCGGTTGTTCTTGAAATCGACGGCGCCAAGAATCCGGATGCCGGTCGCCGCGACCATGCCGAACATGACGAGCCCCGCGCCGCCAAGAACGACGAGTGGCACTGCCTCGACGAGCGCGCCCAGCTTGGGAATGAGACCGAGGATGAGCATGATCACGCCGCCCGCAACCGTGACCCAGCGCGACTTGACGCCCGTGACGCCGACGAGCCCCACGTTCTGCGAGAAGGACGTATAGGGAAAGGTGTTGAAGATGCCGCCGACGAGCGTGCCGACGCCATCGGCGCGCAGACCGCGCGAAAGATCGTCCGTCTCGATCTTCTTGCCGGTCATTTCGCCGAGTGCGAGGAACATGCCGGTCGACTCGATCATAACGACGATCATGACGAGGCACATCGTCACGCAGGCGACGAAATCGAATCGCGGCAAGCCGAACTGGAACGGATAGACGATGTCGAACCAATGGGCGGCGACGACTTTGTCGAAGTGCATCCGGCCGAGCGGGATCGCGATCAGGCAGCCGACGACGATGCCGACCAGAACCGCGATATTGGCGATGAAGCCGGTCGTGTATTTCGTCAGACCGAGGATGATGAACAGCACGAAAACCGCGATCGCGAGGCCGTCCAGAGCGCCATAGGAGGGATTGGGCTGGCCGTTGATGACCGGCAGGCCCCCCGCCGCCCAGCCTATGCCGACCCGCATCAGCGTGACGCCGATGACGAGAATGATCGTACCGGTGACGATGGGCGGAAAGATCGGCAGCAGGCGGCTGACAAAAGGCGCGGCCAGAATGCCGAATATGCCGGCCACAATCACGGCGCCGTAAATTCCGAGCAGGCCGATCGATGGATTGGCGCCGATGGCGAGCATCGGGGACACAGACGCGAAGGTTACGCCCATCATCACAGGCAGACGGATGCCGACGCCCGGGAAGCCGATCGACTGGATGAGGGTGGCGATGCCGCAGGCGAACAGGTCCGCCGAAATCAGGATCGCGACCTGTTCCGGCGGCAGTTTCAGCGCCCGTCCGACGATCAGCGGAACGGCGACCGCGCCCGCGTACATGACGAGGACATGCTGCAGACCGAGCGCCCCCAGCACCGCCGGCGGAAGAACGCGATCGACCTCAGAGGCCTGATCTCCAAGCTTGTCCTGTGCCATGGCTTTCAAGCTTCCCTTCGCATCTGACAAGCGCCTTGCGCGAAACCGGATCTCGGCACGAGGGGCGCTTCATGTCGCTTCGATGTCATCAAGCAACCTCCGGGCCATACGGAGGACGGCACGGACCGGCGTCGGCGCCAAAGAAAAAGCCGTCGTGCGGGACGGCGGCTTTGGAATATCCCGCCTGTAACGCGCCGGTCAGAACGCGCGCAGCATTCGGACCGCGCCGATATATTGATTGGTCGTTCCAGTGAAACGTGGGAGGCCGAAGGACTGCAGCACTGCGTCCGGCGCAAGCCCGAACGGCCGGTTCGACATATAGCGGGCGTAGGTCAGTTCGGCGCCGATGTCGAAGTTGCGAATGGGCGTCCACACCAGATTGGTCCCGATCCGCAGGTCGCGATAGTTGGTCACGCCGACCGAGAAAAGCGGACCTGACACGGCGGCCGCAACCCCGGATCCGTTGAAGGGATTGATCGGGAACTGCGCGTTTTTCGAGTAAGTGACCTGCATGAAGCTGCCGAAGAACCCGGACCGCAGCGTCGGCATCCAGTAGTGGCTGAGCGCGGCCAGGACAACGAAGGCGCTCGACTTGTCGCAGGTGCCCGCATAGGTGAACACGCAGTCGGAGTCGGAGAAGTTGGTCCAGCCGATGGCGTTGAGCGTGCGGCCGCTACCCGATCCATACGCTGATGAACTGCTCGGACCGCCCAGGAATGTCAGGTTGTTGCCTTGCACGTAGCCGATCGCGCCTTTGGCATAGGTCGCCTGCAGCCACAGTTTGTCGCCCGTTCCGAGCGTCGGCAGATTGAACTGGACACCGCCGTTGATCGCGAAGCCGATCGACGAGGTCGATCCGACGGACTCGGCATAGAGAGCGGGGTTTCCGCTCGCGCCGGCTGTCGCCGCGGCGGTCGGGAAGAGATTGGCGCGCACCTGGTTCAGAGCGCCCGAAAGCTGCACCGCGCCCCACGGCTGGTCCCACCGCAGGTTGGCGACGATATTCGGCATGCGCGCCGCGCCAACGAGCGCCGTCACGCTGCCCGAGCCGACGGCGGCGGGGCCGACGCCGCCGACCGATGTACCTAGCGACAGAACGCTTGCCACCGGGCCGCGATGCGATGCGGCGTCCTCGATCGCGCCGGTTAGCGAGACGCCGCCGCCGAACGTGAACGTGTAGGCCGCCGCCCAGGCCGTGCTGTTCGGTCCCTTGAGGCTGGCGAAGTTGATCGCGTCGGCATAGAAATCGAAGAACGACTGAACGCGACCGGCGGTGATGCCGGCGAACTGGATGAAGGCCTTGTCGAGATAGGCGATCTCGCGCGAGATCGTCGGGCCGGCCGTCAGATTGAAGGCGTTGAAGCCGACGGAGTTCGCCAGCGAGCCGGTCGCGTAGCTCGCGCCCGAGCCGTAGCTCGACTGGAGGCGTATGAACGTGCGCACCGTGCCGTAAGGCGATTGCGTGCGGGCGTCGAGTTCGACGCGTCCAACTGCCGTGTAGCCAAAGATCTCGCGCTGGAACACGCTGCGATAGTTGGTTGCCGGCGGCAGCGCGCCGGCGAGTCCCGGGAAGGCGGCAAAGGTTCCCACCGCCGCGCCGAACGGCGGGGCCATCGAATACAGTTGCGACGATGGCAGGATGCCCATCTGGGCCAGCACGAAACCGCCGACTTTCAGGCAGGTGTCGGTGCCGGGAATGTAGAAAAACCCCGCTCCGAACGCGTCGCAGATCCGCACATATTCTACGGGCGCGGCTTTGCGTGTCGGCAGATCCGCCGCGCTCGCCGCAGCAGCGCCGGCAACACAGGCCGCGACGCCAAGAAACACCCCCTTACGCTGCATCATGATGTAAATGCTCCACAATCGCGAGGAGCATAGTTCACGGGTGAACGGCGCACGCGCCCGAATAGCGGGCATCTGGCCCGGCAGGATCATACGTTGCGCGGTCGCAACAATCCGCGTGAGACGAAGGCCGTTCGCTCACGATTAAACCAGAATTTGCACCGTTCTGCTCGTTTAACAGCCGCATTCTGTCTGAAAATAGCAGCGCCTTGTTCCGGTCAACTGCCTCTATAAGTAGCGTAACTCCACGACGTGATTAATAAAGGCACGTGGTAGTGTCCTGCGCCGTCCGATACGCGAAAGCGAAGCGGCACGATGTCGTAGAAGGCCTCGCCATCCATCTTCGAGAGATATGGCCCGACATGAAACAGCAGTTCGTAGATGCCTTGCGGAATATCCGGCATCGCGACGACGGGCTCGTCCGTGCGGCCGTCTGCATTCGTAACGGTCTGCCCCAGTAGAGTCCGTTCCTCGCCGTCGACGGCATACACTTCGATCTTGACGCCCGCCGCCGGCCGTCCGCGCGATGTGTCGAGAATATGCGTTGAAATCCGCCCCATCTGGCCTCCGCCTGCGCGTTGCGATCGTCGCGACTATCTCATGACGCGACAGGCGATATCAATTCATCGCACCCGCGTCGTCATCGTCGCATGGTCAGCGCGCGCCGCGTCCGACGAGATAGGCCGATGACCGCCAGACATGATGCACGATGCGGTCGATCCGCCGGAACGTTTCGATCCGCGCGAAGGCTTCCGTAGCGGTGAGTTGTCCCGGTGCGACGGCGGCGAGCGTCGCGGCGCGATAGGTGGCCTGCATCGCCGCGAGTTCTTTCGCGGCGGTCTCCATCGTCGCAAGCGCCGCCGCGACCTCGTTCGAAACGATCCAGCCGATCGGAGCCGCCTGCATGCCGAGGGCCGATTCCGCCGTTATCGAACCGCTCACGACCTGCGCGGCGTGCAGGGTCTTGTCGCGCAGCGCGACGGCGCGAGGATCGGAGACCGCGCCATCCGTCTGGGCATCGGACGCGCCATTCGCGACGATATCGGCAAGCCTTGTGGCGTGATCGAGTGCATGCACAAGGCTCGTCATGCGATGGCGTTCGGCCTCCGATTCGGGCGGCGCGGTGAGCGCGGAGAGGAACGTCTGTGTCTTCTCAAGCGTTGCCGCGGTCGCTGGGGCCGCCGGGATCGATGCGGCGATCGCGCCGACGGCATCGGCGACGACGCGTCGCGCGGCTTCCAGCGCGATCACCGGGCTGGCGAGCGCGCTCGGATCGAGGGCGCGATCGAGCGCCGTTTCATGTGAAGGCAGCATGCGCTCCACGACCCGGGCGAACCAGCCGCTCGCCGGCAGAAGCACGGCGACGCCGACGACATTGTAGGCGGTGTGATAGGCGGCGAGCATCGTCGTCCCGTCCATCGACGGCGCAAGCCGTCGCATCAGCGCCATCGTGAACGGGAAGGCAGCCACCGCGATGATCGCCGCGATGACCTTGAAGAGCACATAGGCGAGCGCGAGACGCTTGGCCATCACGCTCGCGCCGATCGCGGCCAGGGCCGAACTCGTCGCCGTGCCGATATTCTGCCCGATGATGAGGGCCGCGCCCTGCTCGAGATTCACCGCGCCGGCATAGAAGGCCGAGATCGTCACGGCGATCGCCGCCGTCGAGGATTGCATGACCGCCGTCATCGCGAGACCGATCGCGATGAGACTCATCAGGCCGATCGTCCCGGCGATCCAGCCGACGCCCGGCGCGCCCAGCACGGCGGGCAGGTCGGAGGGATGCAGGCTTTCGGCAAGACCGCCCATGCCCTGCTGCAGCGTGGTGAGCCCGTAGAGAACGAGCGCGAGGCCGGCGAGCGCGCCGCCCGCCGCCGCGATCCGGCCGCCGGCCAGCAGCTTCGTCAGCGCGCCGATGAAAATCATCGGCAGGGCGTAGGCCGACAGCGAGACCCGCACGCCGATCAGGGCGACCAGCCAGCCCGTGCCGGTCGTACCGACATTCGCGCCGAAGACGAGGCCGAGTCCTTGCGGAAACGTCAGGAGGCCGGCGTTGACGAGACCGATCGTCGTCATCGTCACGGCGCTCGACGACTGCACCAGCAGCGTGACGATCGCGCCCCAGAACGCGCCGGACAGCGGTGTGGCGGCGGCCTTGCCCAGAACGGTGCGCAGCGACGATCCGGCCAGCGCCTTCAACCCGTCGGTCATGACCGTCATGCCGAGCAGGAACAGCCCGACGCCGCCCAGAACCGCAATCGTCGTCGATATGGCTGGCACCGGTCTCTCCGCGCGAATCGCGTGCATACCACCGGGACGGCGGGTCGGGCTAACGCCGGGATGCCGTGTGACGGGGGGACAGCAAAAGCCCGACGTCGGCAACGCGCCGGAATCGCAGGGTAGCCGTCCCGTGGCCCGCCACGGCGGCGACAAACCCGTCCCGCGGAACGAAGATCGTCGCATCTCCCTCCATGAGATCGAAGGATGCGAAATCCCGCTTTATGCCTTCGCCGGATCGTTTGACGAGCGCTTCCTTGCCGACCCAGACGCGATAGGCGTGATCGACGCGTCGGTCGGCGGGCAGTTCAG
>ERZ500994.27-NODE-27-length-52434-cov-11.962600_pt1 | contig 52434 bp, 49 predicted proteins | sample MGYA00248878_ERZ500994 | MGnify/ENA primary metagenome ERZ500994 (study PRJEB25958, sample SAMN03398533) | human skin metagenome | study: EMG produced TPA metagenomics assembly of the Human Skin Microbiome Metagenome (human skin metagenome) data set. | reverse complement strand
GCGCCAACCCCATTGGCCGATGAACATCGTGGCCAGAGGCGGGAAGACCGCCGCGGCCAGCGAACCGCCGGACAGGGTCACCGCGAATGCCAGACCGCGCGACGTCTCGAACCGGCTCGCGACCGCCGACGTCCAGACCGTCGTCTGAACCCAGAACGAGGCGAAAGCCAGGACCGCCCAGAGCAGCAGCCAGTTCGACATCGACCCGGTGGCCGTTCCCATCAGTGCGAAGGCCAGCGCCATCAGCAGCACACCGACGAGGCCCACCCTGCGCGGACCGAGGCGATCGACCATGAGGCCGATCGGGAGCGCCGCGACGGCCGCGGCCATCCGCTTGTGCCCCGGCCGGGCCATGTGGATCCGGTCCATCGCCCACAGCGCGCGCTGGTCGTACTCCGCCATGAGGGCGTGGTCGACGAGCGTGACGTCGTGGGTCGCCGCGAGGTCGCGGATCGCGGAGTTGAACCCCTCGACCCGTCGGGTCAGCGGCTTGAGCAGGCCGGAGGCCTGCGGCACGAAGGTCGTGAAGACGACGACCTGGGCGCCGGTGTCGACGAGCCGCCGCAGCGCGGCCTCGTAGCGGGTCGCGATGCCGTCGACGTCGGCACGCAGCGAGAGCAGGTCGTTGCCCCCGGCAGCGAAGGAGATGTGCGTCGGCCGCATGGCGATCGCGAGGTCGAGCTGGTCGGCGACGACCTGGTCGAGGAACTTGCTGCGGATCGCGAGGTTGGCATAGCGCCACGCGGGGTCGGCCCGGCCGAGCTGACGGGCGAACCGGTCCGCCCAGCCCCGCACCTGGTTGGGGTAGTGGACGTGCGGGTCGCCCACGCCCTCGGTGAAGGAGTCGCCGACCGCGACGAAGAGCCCACTCATGTCGTGGTCATGTCACCCGGTCGATGGGCTCGGGGGCAAGGGGGTTGGCCGAGCGTTCGCCGACGCGCCACCGGCCGTCACCACGAGGACGAAGGGGGTTCACGTCGCCTGCCGTGGGCAGCCCTCCCCATGGACGTCGTGCTTGCCGCACGGGCAGGGTGCTGCTGTCCAGGTCGTCGACATCGAGGGGCGTGGCACCCGTGAGGCAGGAAGTCCGGCTCTTCCGCACGCAGACGGGGCTCGTCGTGGCCTCGGTCTCCTTCGTACCGCAGCGAGGGTTCTTCATGGACGGATGGACCACGGTCCTGCCCGAGGATGCCTGGAGCGCGGCCGAGGTGGGCGAGGCCGTCCTCGCCGGCCTGGAGCACGGGGGCACGATCACCTTCGAGGACCTCCCTCCGCTGGGTGGAACCGGGGACGCCGGCCTCCCTCGCCCTGGGCTACGAGACCGAAAATGCCCTGCTCGCCGCCGGCGCGGCGCACGTGGTCGTCTGGATCAAGAAGGGCACCTGGTGGGTGACCCCGATGGTCAACGAAGGGGCCGGTCGGGGCTGGGCCGGTCACGCCGACGCGCCCGCCGTCAGCCACGAGGGCGAGCACTGGCCCGCGGAGGACCTCGGGGCGAGCGTCAACGCCGCTCTCGACACCGCCGTCGCCATCCGGCTCGCCCTCGACGGCGCCGCGGGGTGACGGCTGTCACCCGGGGTGGGAGGGTGAACGCATGCCACTTCCCCAGGACGCCGCCTCGGTCTTCGACCGCAAGAACACCCCGCTCATGCGTCTCGTCGACGCCACCGACCCACAGGCACTCGCGGGCCCGAGCCCGTGCGCCGGCTGGTCGGGGCTCGACGTCGTGCAGCACCTCATCGACACCCAGCGTGACTTCCTGCTCAAGGCGGGCGCCGACCTGCCTGACCCGGCGCCGACGGTCGCTGCGCTCGGGCCGGCCACCGCGTGGCGCACCCACGCCGAGGGCGTCGCCCGGCAGCTCGCCGACGACACCCTGGCCGAGCGGCCCTACGAGACGCCCTTCGGCTCGACGACGGTGGGCGCGGCCTTCGACCGCTTCTACGGCTTCGACCTGCTCGTCCACCGCTGGGACATCGGTGCGGCCGCGGGCGTCCCGGTCGAGCTGACGGACCGCGAGCTCGACCAGGTCGAGGAGGCGCTGGCCGGATTCGGCGAGCACATCCGAGGCGCGGGCGTCTGCGGCCCCGCCGTCGAGGTCGGCCCCGACGCCTCGCGTCAGGACCGGGTCATCGGCCTGACCGGCCGCGACCCGCGCGCCTGACCGCGAAGCCCGCAGATGGCCGGGAAGCCCGGTGCTGGCCGAGCAATTGCGCGGCCATGTCCGGATAGCCCGGCCATCTCAGTTCTTCCCGGCCGGCTCCTCGAGGGGACCCGCTTGCCTGAGCGATTGGCCGGCGCCCAACCCTGCAAGACCCTAGGGTTTTGCAGAGTTCGGGGAGCTACCGCAGCGCCTCGCCCAACCCGGTGAGCAGCCGGTCGACGTCGGAGTCGTCGGTGTACGGCGCGACGCCGACCCGGATCCCGGCGTCGACGTCGAGGCCGAGCGCGCGGAAGGGCTCGTGCGCGTAGAAGGTGCCGGCCGGCGCGAGCACGTCCGCCGCGGCGAGCCGAGCGGCGACGGCACGGGCGTCACCACCCGGCAGGGTGAAGAAGTGCGTCGGGGTGCGCTCGGCGGCCCTCGAGTGGAGCACGACCCGCTCGCCGAGGTCGGCCAGGCCCCCTTCGATCCGCTGGCGCAGGCGCACCTCGTGCGCGTGGATGAGGTCGTGCGCGGCGGCGAGCCGCTCCCGGCGTGACGGGCCCTGCGGGGCCAGCGACGCGATGTCGTCGACCGCCGCGGTGGCGCCCGCCATGATCTCGTAGGGCAGTGTCCCGAGCTCGAATCGCTCCGGCACCACATCGGTCGAGGGCAGTAGCTTGTCGGGCCGAAGGCCGTGCAGGAGAGCGGGGTCTGCCGCCAGCGCCGCACAGTGCGGACCGAAGAACTTGTACGGCGAGCACACGAAGAGGTCGGCGCCGAGCGCCGCGACGTCGATGTGCGCGTGCGCCGTCAGGTGCACGCCGTCGACGTGCACGAGCGCCCCGACCGCGTGCGCCCGCTCGGCGATGCGGGTCACCCGCGGACGAGTGCCGAGCAGGTTCGACGCACCCGTCACCGCGACGAGTCGCGTGCGCTCGGTGACGACCTCGTCGAGGTCGGTGAGGTCCAGCTCGGCCGTCGCGCGGTCGAGTCGCAGCCACCGCACGCTCGCCCCGACGGCCTCGGCGGCCTGGACCCACGGCCGCACGTTGCAGTCGTGGTCGAGCTCGGTGACGACGACCTCGTCACCCGGACCCCACCCCTTCGCCAGCGCCCGTGAGATGTCGTAGGTGAGCTGGGTGGCGCTGCGGCCGTAGACGATCCCGTCGGGTGAGGCCCCGAGCAGGTCAGCCATCGCGGAGCGAAATGCGGCGATGGCCGCTTCGGCGTTGCGCTCGCTCGCCACGGAGGAGCCGCGGTTGGACAGCGGTCCGGTGAGCGTCGCGGCGATCGCCTCGCCGACCTCGGCGGGTGTCTGGGTGCCGCCCGGCCCGTCGAAGTGGGCGATGCCGGAGCGAAGGGAGGGGAAGCGGGCGCGGAGTGCGGCGACGTCGACGGACATGTCGTGATCATGCCCACCGACGTCGCCGTCGGGGAAGGGGGATCAGCTCACCGCGGCCGCGAGGCGCGCCAGCGAGTCCTCGAGCTGCGACTCCTTGACGAGCGGGAAGCCGACCTTGTCCAGCAGAGCCTGGTCGGTGACCTTGCTCCAGTCGTAGGTGTGGGTGACGAGGGTGCTGTCGGGACCCTGCGGTTCCAGCTCCCACAGCCACTCCCACCCGGGCGGCTCGGTGCCGGCGGGCGCGGTCTTCCAGCCGACCATCTTGTGGGGGTCGTATGCGGTGACGTGGTTGTCCGTCTGGTACTCACCGCCCATGTGGTCGCCGGACATGTTCATCGTGAAGACGTCGCCGACGGCCTGGATCCGATCGGTCTTCTCGTCCGAGCGGACGAAGCCGGAGCCGTCGAGCTCGGCGTGCCGCTGCGGGTTGGTGAGCACCTCGAAGACGTCCTTGGCGGGCGCGTCGATGGTGCGCTGGACAGTGATCTTCTGCTCTTGTGCCATGCCGTCGACGACACCACGCGCGCCGTCCGATGTCCACCCCCGTGCTCGTGACAGGCTGGTGACATGTCCGAGCACCTGATGGTCTTCCCCGACCGTGACGACGCCGACCGCATCGCCGAGGACCTGCGCGACGAGGGCTTCACCGAGGTCCGAGTCGTGCGCGAGGCCCTCGCCGGTGAGGACGACAGCGAGGACCACGAGTGGGCGGTCCACGTCACCGAGGAGATGGTTGCGGACGAGTCCGGGGCGGTCGCCAAGGGGCTGCGTGAGCGCTTCGCGAAGCTCGCCGAGGACCACGACGGCTGGTACGACCCGGAGCCGCGCGCCTGATCCTGCCGGCTCCCCTTCGCGCTGGCGCCGGGCGAAGGGAGAATGATCCCGCACGATTTTCGGCGACGCGCCCGCCCTGTGTCACGATACGGTGACGAACTTGCCCACGGACGGTCCTTGCCCCACGGAGTCCACGGGTCCCCGACAACCGGAGGTTGCCCCGTGGCATCTGGGAGTGAGCCCGTCGGGCGCCATCGCGCCCTCGGCGAGCGTGGCATCGCCTCGCGCCGCAACGCCCGCCAGACGCGGCGCTTCTACACGCTGACGGCCGCCAGCACGATCATCCCGGGGCTGGGTCTGATCCACACCCGGCGCCGCACTGGCATCGCCCTGGTCGCGGGCTTCTTCCTCACGATCCTCGCCGTCTGCGCGTGGGGTCTGGCGAAGGGGGTGACCTCCTCGGTCATCAGCGTCGGCGTCAGCCGCAGCGCCCTGATGGTCCTCATCCCGGTCATCCTCCTCGGCGCCCTCGTGTGGATCTGGGGCATCGTCATCACCGCTCGCGACAACATGCCCGAGGGCAGCCACGGCCGGCCGAAGGTCGCGATGGTCGTCTTCGCCGCGCTCGCGGCCCTGCTGATCTTCGCGCCTGCCGCGCAGTCGGTGCGCTATGCCGTCATCCAGCGCTCGCTCATCGGCTCGGTCTTCGACCAGCTGCGCCCCGCCGGCGCGGCCGCGCCGGGCGATGGTGACGACCCGTGGGCCGGCACCGACCGGGTCAACGTCATGCTCGTCGGCTCCGACGCGGGCGAGGACCGCGACGGCATCCGCCCCGACTCCGTCATGGTCGCGAGCGTCGACACGAAGACCGGCGAGACCGTGCTCTTCGGCATCCCGCGCAACCTGCAGAACATCCCCTTCTCCGAGGACAACCCGCTGTCGGAGCAGTACCCCGAGGGGTTCAACTGCGGCGACCAGTGCCTCATGGAGTACGTCTGGACCCTCGGTCGGGACAACGCCGAGCTCTTCCCCGGCGACGACAACCCCGGCCTGACCGCCACGAAGGATGCTGCCTCGCAGATCCTCGGCCTCGACATCGACTACACCACCGTCATCGACCTGCAGGGCTTCACCCAGCTCGTCGACGCGATGGGCGGCGTGACGATCGACGTCAAGGAGCGGGTGTGCATCGGCTGCAAGATCGAGGGCGGCGTCGTCGTCGGCACGACCGGCTACATCGAGCCGGGCGTGCAGAAGCTCGACGGCTACCACGCCCTCTGGTACTCGCGCTCCCGGGCCGAGTCGAGTGACGGTGACTTCTCGCGGATGCGCCGCCAGCGCTGCATGGTGGGCGCGCTGCTCAACCAGGTGAACCCGACCTCGATGCTCGTGCGCTACCCCAAGCTCGCGAAGACGCTCGAGGACAACGTCAAGGTCGACATCCCGCAGCAGGACCTCAAGGCGTGGTCCGAGCTCGTCCTGCGGATCCAGGACGGCGGCCAGATCAAGTCGCTGCCTCTGACCAACAAGAACATCGACGTCAACAAGCCCGACTACGCCAAGATCCACGCGATGGTCGACGAGGCGATCAACCCCCCGCCCCGGGCTCCCAAGACGAAGACCTCGACCACGCCCTCGAGCACCCCGTCGACCTCGACGACCGAGCCCTCGTCCACCTCGACGACCAACGGCGACGAGCTCAGCGACATCACCGCCACCTGCTGACCCCGAGACTCTGCATTGCCCAACGGCAATGCACTCTCTCGATGTCAAGGCTTTGCGGACCGGTCGGCTGCAGGCGCCTCCGGACGAAGGGGGACGGCTGCGCCCGCCGAAGTCCTTCGACTCGTGGGCGCGTCGCGTTGTCGTGCCTGACTTCGGCTTGATGTGCGCAGCCATCCCCCTTCGGCCTGCGGCTCCCGGGCGTCGCCGTGGCGCCAACCGGGTCAGCGGACGGTAAGGAGGGTTGGCGTGGCGTCAAGCCGAAGTCGAGAACGACAACTCGGCCACACGACAACGAAGGACTTCGGCAGCGCGCCGACCCTCCTCGCCGGGAGCGGGGTGGGGCACAGCCGTCCCCCTTCGTCCGGAGGCGGGAGCGGGTGCGGGTGGGGCGATAGAGTTGCGCGGCGACAGAGTTGAGCGGAATAGACTCAACTCTGAGGAGGTTGGTCAGAGCAGAGACCACCCGCCAGACGTAGAGGAGACCCCATGGACTTCCAGCCCACCACCAAGGTGGCCGAGGCGCTCGCCTTGGCCCAGCGTTCGGCCCAGACCCAGGGGCACCCCGAGGTCACGCCCGACCATCTCGTGAGCGCCCTCGTGCAGCTCGACACACCGCAGTGCGACACCCTTCTGCAGGCCGCCGGGACCGGCGCCGGGCACGTCCTCGCGCAGGCCGATGCGGCCGTGCGCTCGTTGCCGACCACGAGCGGTGCGACGGCCTCCCCTTCGCTGGGGCGCAGCCTGCTCGCCGTGCTCCAGCAGGGCGACACCCTCATGCGGGCGAAGGGGGACACGCACCTCGCCCTCGACCTGCTCCTGCTCGCGCTCGCCGAGACGGGCCACCTCGCGGCCGTCGAGTCCCGCGGCGCCCGCGACATGGAGGCGAAGATCGACGAGCTGCGCGCCGGGCGCAAGGTGACGTCCGAGACGCCCGCCGAGGGCGGCGAGTCGCTCGAGCAGTACGGCACCGACCTGACCCAGGCCGCCCGCGACGGCAAGCTCGACCCGGTCATCGGGAGGGACGCCGAGATCCGCCGTGTCGTCCAGGTGCTCTCCCGCCGGACGAAGAACAACCCCGTGCTCATCGGCGAGCCCGGCGTCGGCAAGACCGCCGTCGTCGAGGGCCTGGCCCAGCGCATCGTCGACGGTGACGTGCCCGAGTCGCTGCGCGACAAGCGGCTCGTCAGCCTCGACCTCGGCGCGATGGTCGCCGGCGCGAAGTACCGCGGCGAGTTCGAGGAGCGGCTCAAGGCCGTGCTCGAGGAGATCAAGGCCAGCGACGGGCAGATCGTCACCTTCATCGACGAGCTGCACACCGTCGTCGGTGCGGGCGCGTCCGGTGAGGGCGCCATGGACGCGGGCAACATGCTCAAGCCGATGCTCGCCCGCGGCGAGTTGCGCCTCGTCGGTGCGACGACGCTCGACGAGTTCCGCGAGCACATCGAAAAGGACCCGGCCCTGGAGCGGCGCTTCCAGCAGGTCTTCGTCGGTGAGCCGAGCGTCGAGGACACCATCGCGATCCTGCGCGGGCTCAAGGAGCGCTACGAGGCGCACCACAAGGTCGAGATCGAGGACACCGCGCTCGTCGCGGCGGCCACGCTGTCGGACCGCTACATCACCGGCCGGCAGCTGCCCGACAAGGCGATCGACCTCGTCGACGAGGCCGCGTCGCGCCTGCGGATGGAGATCGACTCCAGCCCCGTCGAGATCGACGAGCTGCGCCGCGCCGTCGACCGGCTGAAGATGGAGGAGCTGCACCTGTCCAAGGAGTCGGATGCGGCCTCCGTTGACCGGCTCGAGCGGCTGCGCGCTGACCTCGCCGACAAGTCCGAGGAGCTCGCCGCGCTCACCGCGCGCTGGGAGGCGGAGAAGTCCGGCCTCAACCGGGTCGGTGACCTCAAGGCGCGGGTCGACGAGCTGCGCACGCAGGCCGACCGGCTGCAGCGCGAGGGTGACTACGAGAGCGCGTCCCGGCTGCTCTACGGCGACATCCCGGCCGCCGAGCAGGAGCTGGCGGCCGCACAAGCCCAGGAGTCCGAGGTCGAGGCGAGCGACGGCACGCCGATGGTCAAGGACCGGGTCGGCAGCGACGACATCGCCGAGGTCATTTCGGCGTGGACCGGCATCCCCGCCGGGCGCCTGCTGCAGGGCGAGACGGAGAAGCTGCTGAGCATGGAGTCGATCATCGGCTCCCGGCTCGTCGGACAGGCCGATGCCGTGCGCGCGGTCTCCGACGCCGTGCGTCGCTCGCGGGCCGGCATCGCCGACCCCGACCGGCCGACCGGGTCCTTCCTCTTCCTCGGCCCGACCGGTGTCGGCAAGACCGAGCTGGCCAAGTCGCTGGCCGACTTCCTCTTCGACGACGAGCGCGCGATGGTGCGCATCGACATGTCGGAGTACGCCGAGCGGCACGCGGTCGCGCGCCTCATCGGTGCGCCCCCCGGCTATGTCGGCTACGAGGAGGGTGGCCAGCTCACCGAGGCCGTGCGCCGGCGTCCCTACTCCGTCGTCCTGCTCGACGAGGTCGAGAAGGCTCACCCCGAGACCTTCGACATCCTCCTGCAGGTCCTCGACGACGGGCGCCTGACCGACGGGCAGGGCCGCACGGTCGACTTCCGCAATGTCATCCTCGTCATGACCTCCAATCTCGGCAGCCAGTTCCTCACCGACCCACTGCTCGAGGGTGAGGCGCGCCGTGAGTCCGTCATGGGCGTCGTGCGGCAAGCCTTCAAGCCGGAGTTCCTCAACCGGCTCGACGAGATCGTCATCTTCGACGCGCTGAGCCGCGACGAGCTCGGCCACATCGTCGAGCTGCAGGTGCGCGAGCTCGCGAGTCGGCTCGCCGACCGTCGGATCCACCTCGAGGTCACCCCGGCGGCTCGCGAATGGCTCGCCGAGACCGGCTACGACCCGGCCTACGGCGCCCGCCCGCTGCGCCGCCTCGTGCAGCGCGAGATCGGTGACCGGCTGGCCACCGCCCTGCTCGCCGGCGACGTGCGTGACGGCTCGACCGTCGTCGTCGACCGCGACGAGGAGGGCGGCGGGCTCTCCCTTCGCTGAACCGGCCCCCGCAACTGTGCAAAACCCTGGGGTCTTGCACAGTTGCGGGAAGGCAACCCTGCAAGACCCTAGGGTTGTGCAGGGTTGTCGGCAGGGGGCGCCTCCCGGCTGGCAGGCTGGGGGCGTGCGAGCTCGCGAACACGTCCTCGTCGTCGGTGGCGGCATCGCCGGTCTGGCCCTCGCCGCCGCCCTCGACCCCCGCCGGGTCCACGTGACACTCGTCGAGGAACGGCCCGAGCGGGCCGGCGCCGGCACCGTCCTCGCCCTCTGGCGCGGGGGCCGCGATGCCCTCGACGCGATCGGTGTCGGCGAGGCGACCCGCCGGATCTCCCTGCCGGTCACCGGGGGCGCCCTGCGCCGCTGCGACGGCCGGCCGATCCACGAGCTGCGGTCGGCCGGGCACGGTGCGCCGCGTCTGTGGTTCGTCCCACGCCCGGATCTCGTGGTGGCGCTCGAGGCGGCGATCCCCCCTTCGGTCACCCGGCTCACCGAGCTGGTCACCGACCCTCGGGCCCTGGCCAGCAGCACCGGTGCCGACCTCGTCGTCGGCGCCGACGGCGTGCGCTCGGCCGTGCGCCAGCACACGTGGGCCGGGTCGGCGCCCGTCGTCACCGACTGGATCGCGCTGCGCGGTCACCTGCCGGGCCCACCCGTCACGACCGCCACCGAGTGGTGGGGGCGCGGCGGGCTCTTCGGGGTGACGCCCGGCCCGCAGGGCGCGGCGTGGTTCGCCGCCGTGCGCGGCGACCACCGGGGCGTCAAGGTCGATCGCGACGACGCCGTCGCCCTGGTCCGCGGTCGTCTCGCCGACTGGGACAGGCGTGTCGGCGAGGTCCTCGCGGCCGTCGGTGACGCAGCCGACGCCCAGCGCGTCCTGCTCGCCCCGCCGCTGCGGACCCCGGTCGACGACGCCCTCGTCGTCATCGGCGACGCGGCCCACGCCATGGGCCCCAACCTCGGGCGGGGTGCCAACGAGGCCCTCGCCGACGCCGCCGCCCTCGCCGACGCGGTCCACCGCCACGGGACGAAGGGGGCACCCCGCGCCTTCGCCCGGCGTCGCCACCTGCGGGGGCAGGTGCTGCGGGCGGCGTCCCTGCCCGCCCTTCGGTTGGCGACCAGCCGGCTCTGGTGAGGGCACGCCCCGACGGCTCGTCACCGGGTGGTACGTCACGGTCCTCGCCCCATGGGCTACCCAGCGGTTAGGTTGGCGGCCATGCGACGACGCTCCCTCCTTGCCGCCGTGCCCCTCGTGCTCACCCTGACCGCGGGGTGCTCGGCCTTCGAGGAGGCGACCCCGCCGAAGGAAGCCCTCGACACGGCCCGCACGACCTATGTCGACTCGGGGACGGTCGCCTTCGACCTGAAGTCCTCGGCGATCCCCAAGGGGCGCAACGGTGTCTCCGCGGCCAACGGCTCGGGCATCGTCGACACGACGACCCCGAAGTTCCAGGGCCAGGTCACCGGCGTCATCGACGGCGCCTCCGCGGGCGTCGAGATCATCGCCATCGACGACAAGACGTGGATGTCCTTCTTCACCAAGGACTTCAACCCCGTGGACATGAAGGACCTCGGCGCCCCCAACCCCGCCGAGTTCTTCCGCACCGGCAGCGGTGTCGACCAGATCCTCGAGCACACCGAGGGCGCCACGGCGGGCGAGAAGACCCGCGACGGCGACACCGTGCTGCAGGAGTACACCGGCACCGTGCCCAAGGCCGACATCGAGCGGCTCTTCGGGCTCGCCGAGGGGGGCGAGGACTTCGACGTCACCTACGGCATCGAGCCCGACAGCGGCGAGCTGCGGCAGGTCGAGATCACCGGTGACTTCTACAAGGAGTCGGAGACGACCTACACGCTCGAGCTCTCGGACTACGGCAAGGACGTCGAGATCACCAAGCCCTCCTCCTGACGTGACGACGCCCGTCACCACCGCCGCCCGCACCAACCCGCGGGTCCTGCTCGCCCTCGCCTCCACCGCGGTCGCGCTCGCCGCGGCCGACACCTATGTCGTCGTGCTCGCGCTCACCGACATGATGAGCGGCGTCGGCCTGGGCCTGGACAACCTGCAGCGCGCGGCGCCGATCATCTCCGGCTTCCTGCTCGGCTACATCGCCGTCCTGCCGCTCATCGGCCGCCTCGCCGATCTCGTCTCCCGGTCGCGCATCCTCCTCGGCTGCCTCGTCGTCTTCGTCGTCGGCTCGGGCATCACCGCCCTGGCCGTCGACCTCGACATCCTCGTCGCCGGCCGCATCGTCCAGGGCGTCGGCGGCGGCGGGCTCGTGCCCGCCACGCTCGCCCTCGTCGCCGACCTGTGGCCGCCGGGGCGAAGGGGGATGCCCCTCGGTGTCGTCGGCGCGGTCCAGGAGCTCGGCTCGGTGCTCGGCCCGCTCCTCGGCGCGGCGGTCCTGCTCGTCGCCGACTGGCGGGCGATCTTCTGGCTCAACGTCGTCCTCGGCGTGCTGCTGTGGGTGGCCATCGCGGCCGAGACCCGCAGCGCGAAGGGGGAGACTCACCCCCTTCGTCCTCGGCTGGTGACCACGGGGCTGGGGGTCGTCACGGTCGGCCTGCTCTGGCTCACCCTCGCCGCGCCGCGGGCACTGGCGACCGACGTCTACCTCGGGCTGCCCTTCGTCCCCTTCGCCGGGGACAGCCGGCTGGCCACGCCCATCGGGCTCGTGACCCTCGCGCTCGCGCTGCTCGTCGGGGTGCTCACGGTGCGCAGCTGGTGGCCGCCGCTGCGGGAGAGCGACCTGCCCGGCGCGCTCCTGCTCGGCACGGCGCTGGGCTGCGTCGTGCTGACCTTCAGCTCGGCCGACCCCGAGAGCGAGGTCGTCGGGCCGCTCGGCTACGCCCTGCTGCCCGTGGCCGTCGTCGCGCTGCTGCTCTACGTCTGGCGCCACCGCACCGCGCCCTCGCCGCTCGTGCCGCGCGGCACGGTGCGCGGCCGCACCGGCTGGGCACTGGCGATCTCGCTGCTCGTCGGCGTCGCGCTCGTCGCGGTCGTCGTCGACGTCCCGCTCTTCTCCCGGCTGACGACCGACGGGACGCAGACCGACGCGGCGATGGAGCTGGTGAAGTTCCTCGTCGCCGTGCCCGTCGGGGCGCTCGTCGGCGGCTGGGTGCTGCGGTGGGTCGGCGACGGCCTGTCCGCCGGCGTCGGGCTGGCCCTGGCCGCCGTCGGTCTGCTCGTCATGTCTGGCTGGGGGCACGACTCGCTCGCCCAGGTCTCGGCCACGGTGACGCTCGCGGTCGTCGGCTTCGGCCTGGGCATGGCGCTCGCGCCGGTCAACGACGCCGCGCTCGCCGACGCCCCGCAGCACGCCCACGGCACGGCGAGCAGCCTCGTCGTCGTCAGCCGGATGGTCGGGATGGTCGTCGGCCTCGCCCTGCTCACCGGGGTCGGCCTGCACCGCTACTACGAGGCGGTCGACGCCCTGCCGCGCGAGCAGCAGACCGACGCGCAGGCGCTGCTCGACGCGGCGCTGCTGCAGGTGCACACCGTCTTCATCGGCGCAGCGGGCTCCGCCGCGCTCGGCGCGCTGCTCGCCCTGGTCTGCCTGGGCGTGCGGCGCCGCGAGGGCTCAGGCTCGATCGCTCGCAGCTGGGGCGTCGAGGAGTAGCTCGATCTTGTCCGCGACGAGCCGCGGCGCCTCGTAGGTGATCATGTGGCCGACCCGGGGCACCGACCAGAAGTCGGCGCCGGGGATGCCCGCGGCCAGTCGCCGACCGGCCGACACCGGCGTCAGCCGGTCACGGGCGCCGGTGAGCACGACCGTGCGGACCCCGGCGAAGGGGGCGAGGTGGTCGCGGAAGTCGAGCTCACCGATCGCGCGGTGCCAGTCGGCGACGACATTGGCCCGGGTGCGGCTCGTCAGCCGACCGGTCGCGCGCACGGCCTGCGGGTCGGGGTCGGTGCCGAAGAGGTTGGCCGCGGTGAGGCGCGGGGTCGTCGGCAGGCCGCGGGTGCCCGCGGGGAGACGGCCGAGCACGGCCATGGCGATGCCCTCGCCCGGGGTAGGGCGCCGGTTGCCGAGGTGGGCAGCCGTGCCGACGAGCGCGGCGCCGCGCACCCGCTCGGCGAAGAGCTCGGGCGCGACCTGTGCGAGCGCCATGACGGTCATGCCGCCCATCGAGTGACCTCCGAGGACGACATCACCCTCGGGAGCCGTCTCGGCGATGACCTCGCGCAGGGTGGCGCCGAGGTCGAGCAGGCTGACCTGCCGGTCGTGGCCGGGCGTGGAGAGCCCGTGCCCGGGTTGGTCGTAGGTGATGACCCGCAGGTGCGGGCGCCGGGCCTGCAGCTCCGCGACGACCCGGTCCCAGGTCTCGGCGGCGAGGCACCAGCCGTGGGCGAGGACGAGGGTCGGGCCCTCGGCGGTGCCGGCAGGAGCCGCGTGCCCACGGACCGCGATGCGGGCTCCGCCCGGGGCGAGGACCGTGCTCAGGCGCGGGTCGGCACTCACCGGGCGGGGCTCCCTTCGACCGGCTTGTCCACCGCCGCGCCGTCGTCACCGTCGAGACCGACGATGACCGGCGCGTGGTCGCTCGCGCCCTTGCCCTTGCGCTCCTCGCGGTCGATCGCCGCGCCGCTCACCCGCTCGGCGAAGGACGCCGACCCGAGGACGAAGTCGATGCGCATGCCGCGCCGCTTGGGGAAGGCGAGCTGCTGGTAGTCCCAGTAGGTGTAGGTGCCGGGGCCGGGGGCGTGCGGGCGCACGACGTCGGTGAAGCCCGCGTCGAGGAAGGCGTGGAAGGCGGCCCGTTCCGGCGGGGAGACGTGGGTCTTGTCGGCGAAGTACTCCATCGACCACACGTCCTCGTCCTGGGGCGCGACGTTCCAGTCGCCGCAGAGGGCGACGGGGGTGCCGTCGGCGGCCCACTCGACGGCGCGGTCACGCAGCCGGGCCAGCCACTCGAGCTTGTAGGCCATGTGCGGGTCGTCGAGGGTGCGGCCGTTGGGCACGTAGAGCGACCACACGCGCACGCCACCGCAGGTCGCGCCGATCGAGCGCGCCTCGGGCGCCACGGGGTCGCCGAAACCGGGATCGCCGTCGAAGCCGATCGCCACGTCCTCGAGCCCGACCCGGGAGAGGATCGCCACGCCGTTCCACTGGTTGATGCCGTGGTGGGCCACCTCGTAGCCGAGGTCGCGGAAGCGGTCGAAGGGGAACTGCTCCTCCTTCGCCTTCGTCTCCTGGATGGCGAGCACGTCGACGTCGCTGCGCTGCAGCCAGGCCTCGACGCGGTCGACGCGGGAGCGGATGGAGTTGACGTTCCAGGTCGCGATACGCACGGGCGCCACCCTAGCCATGGGTGGTGACAGGATCTGACCCATGGCCGACTTCGAGCTGTCCCGGTCGACGCACGTCGACGCCGACCCGGAGACCGTGCGCGCTCTCCTCGACGACTTCCGCGAGTGGGTGCACTGGTCGCCGTGGGAGGGCGTCGACCCCGACCTGCGGCGCACCTACTCCGGCCCGGAGCGCGGTGTCGGCGCCACCTATGAGTGGGCGGGCAACAAGCAGGCCGGCGAAGGGAGGATGCGCATCACCTCGTCGGACCCCGCCGCGGTGGTGCTGGACCTCGACTTCCTCAAGCCCTTCAAGGCCTCCAACGTCACGCGCTTCGACCTCGTGCCGAGCGGCGGTGCGGGGACCGGCGGTGGCACCGACGTCTCGTGGACGATGACCGGTCGCCGTGGTGCGGTGATGAGCCTCATGGGCCGGCTCTTCTTCGACAAGGCCATCGGCAAGGACTTCGACAAGGGGCTCGCCGCGCTCAAGGCGACGGCCGAGGCGCGCTGAGCCGGCCCCCTTCGTCCTGCGATCGGGGTGGGACTGGCCACGGCGAAGGGGGGTCGTTAGCGTGCGGAGCATGCGCCCCTTCATCGAGATCCCGGCTGCGGACGGGACGGCTGAGGCCGTCGTCGCCCGGCCCGACGACCAGCCGCACCCCGGCGTCCTGCTGCGCATCGACGCACTCGGGCTGCGGGCCCGCATCGAGGAGATGGCCGACCGCATCGCGTCGTGGGGCTACATCGTCCTCGCGCCCAACACGATGTACCGCTCCGGCACGGCCGCCGAGACGACGCCCCGCACCGACCTGCGGATCCCCGAGGAGCGGGCCGCCTACGGCGCGGTCGCCGCGCCCTATCTCGCCGCGCTCGACGGGCCGGCGATGGAGCGGGACACCCCGCACTACGTCGCCGCGCTGCGGGCGCTCGACGGCGTGACCGACGGGCCGATCGGCGTCACGGGCTACTGCATGGGTGCGAAGTTCTCGACCCGCGTCGCCGGTATCGAGCCGAGCGTCGCGGCGTGCGGCGGCTTCCACGGTGCGCGTCTGGCCACCGACGAACCGGACAGCCCGCACCTGCGACTCGCCTCTGCCACAGCGGAGTTCGGCTACGGGCACGCCGACAAGGACCGGCATTGGCGCGAGCTGCGCGAGCTCTTCGACCGGACCCTGGTCGCATGAGCACGGCACTGGTCACCGGCGCGACCGCCGGCATCGGGCGCGAGTTCGCCGAGCAGCTCGCGGCGCAGGGGGCCGACCTCGTCCTCGTCGCCCGAGACGAGGCCCGGCTCGCGGCGGTGGCCGGCGAGCTCTCGGGACGGCACGGTGTGGCCGTCGACATCCTGCCGGCCGACCTGTCCGACCGGGCGCAGCTCGAGCGGGTCGCCGAGCGGCTGCGTGACGCGTCGCGACCGGTCGACCTGCTCGTCAACAACGCCGGGTATTCGCTCAACTCGCGCTTCGTCGACAGCGCCGTCGAGGCCGAGGAGCAGCTGCTCGACGTGCTCGTGCGCGCCGTGCTCGTCCTCAGCCACGCGGCGGCGACCGCGATGGTCGGGCGGGGGAGCGGGCGGATCATCAACGTCTCGTCCGTCGCCGGCCTGAGCGCGAGCGGCACCTATGCCGCGGCGAAGTCCTATGTCACGACCTTCACCGAGTCCCTCTCCGGGCAGCTCGCCGGCACCGGGGTGCAGGTCATGGCGCTGCTGCCGGGCTACGTGCGCACCGAGTTCCACGAGCGGGCGGGCATCGACAAGGGCGAGCGGTCGGGGCCCTTCTGGCTCGACCCCGGCGACCTCGTGCGCCAGGCCCTCGCCGACTCCGAGCGCGGGCGGGTCGTCTCTGTGCCCAGCGCGCAGTACAAGGCGATCGTCGCCGTGGCCCGCCACCTGCCGCGCGCCATCGTGCGCAACCCGCGCATCACGGCGCTGCACCGCAAGCCGGACTGACCTCCCCTTCGCCGGAGACCGCAGTGACGGGGGGCCCAGCCCAACCCTGCAAAACCCTAGGGTTTTGCGTTCTGAACTCTGCAGAACCCTAGGGTTGTGCAGAGTTCAGAGGGGGCCGAGGACGGCGGCGGGGTCGGTCGGCAGGTCGAGCGTCTCGAGGACCTCGAGCAGCGCCCGCTCCTCGAAGCGGAAGTGCGACTCCATGATCGCGCCGAGCCCGTCGACGTGCGGGCGCACCACGTCGGGTGGGGCGTCGCGGTCGAGCGCCGCCTCGAGGCCGCCGATGAGGTGACTCATCATCGAGTGGTCCTGGGTGAGCTTGCGCAGCGTCTCGGCGAGCTCGGGGTGCGTGGCGGCGACCGCGGGGAAGAGGTGACGGTCCTCCCCTTCGTGATGGCGGGTGAGGGCCGTGCAGAACCCGCGGCAGTACAGCAGCAGGTCACGGGCGGCGGCGGGGTCGGTCCCGGCCGTGCGCACGAGCTCGAGGGCCTCGCGGAGGCGGCGGTGGACCGCCCGCAGCTCGTGTGCCCAGGCGATGATCCGGATGTGCTCGCCCTCAGTCATGTGAGGGCGAAGGGTGGGGTGCGCGCATCGCGCGTCCTCCTTCGGGTGCGGCGCCTCCATGCCTGGCACGGTCGCCACCGGCACGCGACGCTGGCGCCAACGTAGTCCATAGACTGCGGGCGTGACTGACATCGCCGCCGACCGCGCCCGCCTGCTCGAGATCGTCAAGGACAAGGCCATCGTCCACGGACGCGTGACCCTCTCCTCCGGCAAGGAGGCCGACTACTACGTCGACCTGCGCCGCATCACCCTCGACGGCGAGGCCTCCCCGCTCGTCGGCCGCGTCATGCTCGACCTGGTCTCCGACCTGGACTTCGATGCCGTCGGCGGGCTGACCCTCGGCGCCGACCCGGTCGCCACGTCGATGCTCCACGCCACCGCGGCGAAGGGGGAGCGGCTGGACGCCTTCGTGGTGCGCAAGGCGGGCAAGGCGCACGGCCTGCAGCAGCGCATCGAGGGCCCGTCGATCTCCGGTCGCCGCGTCCTGATCGTCGAGGACACCTCGACGACGGGCAACTCACCGCTCGAGGCCGCCAATGCCGCCCGCGAGGCGGGCGCCGAGGTCGTCGCCGTCGCGACGATCGCCGACCGGGCGACCGGTGCGGCGGAGAAGTTCGCCGAGGCGGGCCTCGAGTACCGCCACGTCTTCGGGCTCGAGGAGCTCGGGCTCGCCTGAGCCCGCACGTCGGTCCGGTCTGGGGAAAGCAGGCCGAAGAGGTTAGGCTCTCCTAAGTCAGTCGATTCCGGCACCAGGAGAGTCATGAAGATCGCCGAGCTCAAGGACCGCGTCGTCCTCGGCGCCGTCCGCGCCTACGCGCGCCGCACGATGGCCGACTACGCGGAGCGTCCGGAGGAGTCGCAGTTCACCGTCACGGTGTCGCGGGTCGTCGACCTCAACCCGGTCATGCGCCGGATCACCCTGAGCGCGCCGGAGCTGACCCGCTACGAGCTGCTCGGCCCGGACGAGTACTTCGGCCTGCTCATGCCCGGCGCCGACGGCCGGCTGCACCTGCCCGACCCCGAGCGGACCAATGTGCGCACCGCCATCGCCGACATGCCCGAGAGCGAGCAGCCGGGCCTGCGCTGGTACACCGTGCGCGCGCTGCGTCGTGACGAAGGGGAGCTCGACGTCGACATCGTCACCCACGGTGACTCCGGGCCGGGTTCGGCGTGGGCGACGACGGCCGCCGTGGGCGACACCGCCGGCTTCCGCTCCGGTGGCGCGCTGTACTCGACGTGGGACGCGCCCCGTCAGCTGATCGTGGCGGACGAGACGGCCGTGCCTGCGCTGCTCGCGATCCTCGAGGAGCGCTTCCGCCGGGGCCTGCCGGGTCTCGGCGAGGGCATCGAGGCGCATGTCGAGGTCGGCTCCCGCGTGGTGCTCGACGGGCTCGAGCTCCCGGCCGCGGTGACCGTCCACGAGCGGGGCGACGCCGCGCCCGGCACCGCCGTGCTCGCCGCCCTCGCGACCGCCCCGGACCTGACCGCCGACCTGGACTACGCGTGGCTGTGCGGGGAGTCGGGGCTGGCGACCTCCCTTCGTCGTCACCTCGTGCAGGAGGTCGGGATGGACAAGCGGGCCATCACCTTCTCCGGCTACTGGAAGCTCGGCGCCGCCCGCGGCTGACCTGGATCTGGAGCGGCAGATAGCGTGGCGACCATGGAGCCGCACCTCGTCGCCCTGGATGTCGACGGCACGATCGTCACCCACGCCGGAGAGCTCGGGGAGCGCACGCGCGACGCGATCCGCGCCGTCTCCGACGCCGGGCACGAGGTCGTCATCTCGACCGGCCGCTCGATCGTCGCGACCCTGCCGGTCCTGCGGGCGCTCGATCTCAGCCACGGGTTCGCCGTGTGCTCCAACGGCGCCGTGACCGTGCGGCTCGACCCGACGGCCCCCGACGGGTACCTCGTCGAGGAGACGGTGACCTTCGACCCGCGGCAGGCGCTGACGCTCGTCATGGAGCACGCGCCGCACATCCTCGTCGCGGTCGAGGAGGTCGGCGTCGGCTTCAAGGTCGCCCGTCCCTACCCCGAGGGCGTGCTGCAGGGCGAGCAGGTCGTCGTCCCCTTCGAGGAGCTCGTCGCCCGGCCGACGACCCGTGTGAGCTTCCACGACCCCGAGGGCCAGAGCGAGGACTTCCTCGAGCTCGTCGAGCGGATCGGCCTGCACGGCGTGAGCTATGCCGTCGGCTACACCGCGTGGCTCGACCTCGCCCCCGAGGGCGTGTCGAAGGGCTCGGCCCTCGAGCTCGTCCGGCGCAAGCTCGGCATCGAGCCCTCGCGCACCTTCGCCGCCGGCGACCAGCGCAACGACCTCGAGATGCTCCGCTGGGCCGCCCGAGGCGTCGCCATGGGCGGCGCCCCGCCCGAGGTCGTCGCGGCCGCCGACGAGACGACCGGGTCGGTCGACGACGACGGTCTCGCAGACGCCCTCGCTCCGCTCCACTGAGGAAGGGCCCCGGCGGGGGCATCATGTCCCCGTGAGCCACTCTCCTGATCTCGGCGACGCCCGTGACGCCGCCACCGATGCCGCCCGCAAGGTCGGCGACCACCCCGCCCTCGAGACGCTCGCCCGCGTCGGTTTCGTCGTCTCGGGGCTCCTGCACATCGTCCTCGGGTGGACCGCCGGTCGGGTCGGCTGGGGCGACGGCGGCCAGGCCGACCAGTCCGGCGCCCTGGCGACCCTCGCGAGCAACCCCGCGGGCACCGTCCTCATGTGGGTCATCGTCGTCGGCCTCGCCGCGCTCGTGCTGTGGCAGCTGACCGTCGCGGTCGGCCCCAGCGTCGGCGAGAGCGGTGCGGCCGACCGGGCGAAGGCCGTCGGCAAGGCGGTCGTCTACGCCGCGATCGCCTGGACCGCAGCGCAGTTCGCCGTCGGCTCCGGCTCGTCGTCCTCCTCGGAGCAGTCCTCCCAGGACGTCACCGCGACCCTGATGAAGGCGCCCGCCGGCCAGGTCCTCGTCGGTGCGGTGGGTGTCGCGGTCATCGCCGTCGGCGGCTACCACGTCTACAAGGGCGTGACCCGCACGTTCCTCGACGACCTCGAGGAGCACCCCGGGCGCCTCGCGACGGTGGCCGGCATGGTCGGCTACCCGGCGAAGGGAGGCGTCCTCGCCCTCGTCGGTGCCTTCTTCGTCATCGCCGCCGTCCAGCACCAGTCCTCGGAGGCCGACGGTCTCGACGGCGCCCTGAAGTCCCTGCGCGACGAGCCCTTCGGCCCCGCGCTGCTCACCGTCGTCGCGGTCGGTCTCGTGGCCTTCGGCCTCTACTGCTTCGCCCGGGCACGTCACCAGCGGATCTGACCTGCCCTTCGCCCCCGGAACTCCGCAAAACCCTAGGGTCGTGCAGAGTTGGGCCGGGCAAACCGGTTGCCGGGGCGAAGGGGGAGTCCCTACCGTTGTCGGGTCCGACCGGTCGGTGACAGCGCCCGGTCCCCCCGACCAGAGGTGATGACCCGCCTGATGCGGCACCAGATCTCCCGCGACTGACCAGCGCGACCGACCGCGGCCCACGCACCGCGAGTCTCGTCGGCGTGCGCTCGCCGCCACGGCAGGAGATCACCCATGTCAGCACCCACCACCGGGGCCGACGCCCTCGTCACCCTCACCCACCTCACCCTCGACTGGCCCGACGGCACCCGTGCCCTCGACGAGGTCAGCGGGTCCTTCGGCCACGGCCGCACCGGCCTCGTCGGGCGCAACGGCTCCGGCAAGACGACCCTGCTGCGCCTCATGGCCGGCGAGCTCGCCCCGACCTCCGGCGCCGTGCAGGTCGCGGGCACGGTCGCCACGCTGCCGCAGCAGCTCGGCCTCGACACCACGCGCACCGCGGCCGAGGCGCTCGGCATCGCGCCCGTGCTGGCGGCGATCGGCGCCATCGAGGCCGGGTCGCTCGACCAGGCGAACTTTGATGTGGCAGAAGGCCGCTGGGGCATAGAGGCCGAGGCCATGTCGACGCTCGCCGCCCTCGGCCTGCCCGCAGGGCCCGACCTGCTCGACCGTCGGCTCGGCACGCTCTCGGGAGGTGAGGTCGTCACCGTCGGGCTCGCCGCCCTCCAGCTGCAGCGGGCCGATGTCGCGCTGCTCGACGAGCCGACGAACAACCTCGACGGGGCCGCCCGCGACCGGCTGGTCGCGGCGATCGACGCCTGGCCGACGCAGCGGTCGCTCGTCGTCGTCAGCCACGACACCGAGCTCCTCGAGCACGTCGACCGCATCGTCGAGGTGCACGGGCGGGAGCTGCGCAGCTTCGACGGGCCGTGGTCGGTCTACCGCGCGGCGATCGACGCCGAGCAGCAGGCGGCCGCCGACGCCGTGCAGGCCGCAGAGCAGGACCTGCGTCGGCAGAAGCGCGATCGCATCGAGGCCGAGCTCAAGCTCGCGGGGCGGCAGCGCATCGCCGACCGCGACTACGCGAGCAAGCGGGCGCCGAAGATCGTCATGAAGACGTGGGGCATGCAGGCGGAGAAGTCCGCCGCCAAACACCGCGACATCCACGACGACCGGCTGCAGCGGGCCGAGTCCTCGCTCGCCGACGCCGAGGCACGGGTTCGCGAGGACCGGTCGGTGCGCATCGAGCTGCCCGCGACGCGGGTGCCGGCAGGGCGCACCGTGCTCACCCTGCAGCCCGTCGCGCCCGACGCGGCGGTGCCTGGAGCAGGTGCGGGGGACCCCCTTCGTCCCGTCGTGGTCCGCGGGCCGGAGCGAATCGCCCTGACCGGGCCCAACGGCGCCGGCAAGACCACCCTGCTGCGAGAAGTCCTCGGCCTGCCCGTGGCGGTGGAGCCGGTGGCGAGGTGCGTCGGGCGCATCGACGAGGTCGGTCACCTGCCGCAGCGGATCGAGCTCGACGACGAGCTGACGATCCTCGAGACGGTCCGGGCGGCTGCGCCGACGGTGCCGCCGCAGCAGGTGCGGGCGTCGTTGGCGCGCTTCCTCTTCCGGGGCGCGCTCGCGGAGCGGCGGGTCGCGGGCCTGTCCGGCGGCGAACGCTTCCGCGTGGCGCTGGCCAGCGTGCTTCTCGCGGACCCGGCGCCGCAGCTCGTCGTGCTCGACGAACCGACCAACAGTCTCGACACCGACAGCGTCGACCAGCTCGTCGACGCCCTCGCGGCCTACGAGGGCGCGCTCCTCGTCGTCAGCCACGACGAGGACTTCCTCGGCCGGCTCGGTCTCACCCGCCGCTGGGAGATTCGCGACGGCCGGCTCGCCGACGTCGCCCCTGACCCTGCAGGACCCTAGGGTTTTGCAGGGTTGGGGGCCGCCAACTGTGCAGGACCCTAGGGTTTTGCAGAGTTGGGGCGAAGGGGGAGAGCGGCCAGGGCGAGGATCGCAGCCGCGGCGCCGAAGCCCAGCCCCATGGCGACGTCGGTGACGTAGTGGACGCCCAGCAGGATCCGGTCGGCGGCGGTGAGGATGACGGCGAGCAGCGCGAGCAGCGCTGTGCCCCAGCGGATCCAGACCCGCTCGGCGGCCCGGGCGAGGGCGATGAGCAGCACCGCGCCGAGCGCGATGTTGGTCGCGTGCCCGCTGGGATAGCTGAAGCTGCCGACCTCGAGCACCGCCTGCGCCGGTCGTGGTCGCTCGACGATCTCCTTGGCCACCGCACCGAGCGCCCACCCGACGAGGCCGATCGCCACGACGACCACCCCGGCCCGCACGGTGATCCGGCGCCGCAGCACGAGTGCGCCGGCGGCGATCGCCACGATCGGGTGCACCACCCACGGTCCGCTGAGGTCGGACCACACGCGCGCCGCCTCGGCCAGGCCGTCGTGGTCGGCGAGCAGGGCGACGGCCCGGGAGGCACTCCCTTCGTCCAGCTCGCGCAGCGCCGACGAGGGGATGATCACCCACTCGCCCAGCGCAGCGACGAGCAGCATGACGGCGACCATCACGGCCACCGACACGACGACGCGAAGGGGGGACACGTGGCGGTCGGTCGGCATCCAGCGATTGTGCGGCATGCTGGACCCGCCATGTCCGATCTCGTCATCACCTCGCCGGCCAACCAACGCCTCAAGGACCTCGTGACCCTGCGTCGCCGTCGCGCCCGCGAGACCACCGGGACCACCCTCGTCGAGGGGCTCGAGGAGACCACCCTCGCGCTCGACGCCGGTGTCCGCCCCTTCACGGTCTTCCACTGCCCCGAGCTCATGCTCGACCCCGACGTCGGGGCGGCGCTCGTCGAGCGCGCCCGCGGCCTCGGGGCCGAGGTCGTCGAGCTCGGGCGCACCGCCTTCGACAAGGTCGCCTACCGCGAGGGGCCCGACGGCATCCTCGCCAAGGTGCCCACCCCCGGGCTGGGCCTCGACGAGGTCGACCTGCCGGACGACGCCCTCGTCCTGCTGTGCGAAGGGGTGGAGAAGCCGGGCAACCTCGGCGCCATGCTGCGCACCGCCGACGCGGCGGGTGTCGCGCTCGTGCTCTCGGCCGACCCGGTGACCGACTGGGGCAACCCCAACGTCATCCGCTCGAGCAAGGGCACGGTCTTCTCGGTGCCGGTCGCGGCCGCGAGCACCGACGAGGCGTGGGCCTGGCTCGCCGAGCACGGGGTCGCGGTCGTCGCGACGACCCCCGACACCGACGTCGAGCACACCGACGCGGATCTCACCGGTGCCGTGGCCGTCGCGGTCGGCTCGGAGAAGTACGGCCTGACCGACGCCGCGCTCGCGCGGGCCCAGCACCGCGTACGGATCCCCATGGTGGGACAGGCGAACTCGCTCAACGTCGCCACCTCGGCGGCGATCGTCGTCTACGAGGCCGTGCGCCAGCGGCGGGCCGGCTGACGCGACCCGGGCCGCCCCCCTTCGGCACGCTCGTCGCACCCCCGTGCCACCCCGATTACGGGGCGGGCGCTGCCCTGTGCCACGATGCCTGCATGCGCGTTGACCACGTCTCCTATGCTGCAGACCAGTCCGGTGTCAAGGCCACGGCCGAGCGCCTCGCCGATGCCCTGGGCGTCACTCCCGTCGACGGGGGCATCCACCCGCGCTTCGGCACGCGCAACATGATCCTACCGCTCGCCCACGAGCGCTACGTCGAGATCGTCGAGGTCCTCGACCACCCCAGCTCCGACAAGGCCCCCTTCGGCCAGGTCGTGCGCGCCCGCTCCGAGGCCGGCGGCGGCTGGATGGGCTGGGTCATCCGGGTCGACGACGAGATCGAGAAGGTCGAGGAGCGCCTCGACCGCAAGGCCGTCGACGGCAACCGTCGCCTCTCCGACGGTCGCGAGTTCCTCTGGAAGCAGATCGGCATCAAGGGCACCCTCGCCGACCCGCAGCTGCCCTTCTTCGTCAAGTGGGGCGAGGGCTCGCCGCACCCGTCGCAGGAGGCGTCGACCGACGTCACCATCGCCTCGCTCATGATCGCCGGCGACCCGGCCCGCGTCACCGACTGGCTCGGTGGGCGCACGCCGGAGGAGACCTCGTCGGTCATCACCTTCGACTTCGTCGCGCCGCACGGCACGCCCGGCCTGATGTCGGTCACCTTCAACACCCCGGGTGGCCCGGTCACCCTCTGACCGGCACCCCATGGCCTGGTCGGAGCGCGTCGGCGACTTCTTCGCCCTCGACGACGACTGGGTCCGTCCCGGCGGCACGATCAGCCGCGGGGACCTCCTCTTCACCCTCGCGGTCGTCGCGGCCTCGCTCTTCGTCCTCGAGCTGATGCGCGCGCTCGGCGGGCTCGTCGAGATCGACGCCCCGCGGTGGCAGCAGTGGCTCTACACCGCGGTGCCCGCGCTCTTCCTGCTCACCCGGCGACGCTTCCCGCTCGCCACCGTCATCGGCGGCTCCGTCGCCTACTGGGCGATCTCGACGCTCGAGCCGCTCATGGCGAGCCTGCTGTCGACGCAGATCGCCTACTTCCTCGTCGTCCTCGGTGGCGTCGCGTGGGCGAGGAACCGTCGCGCGATGGCCCTCGTCTACTCGGTGATCATCTTCGCGATGGGTCTCTGGCTGATCTGGGGGATCGCCGTCGGCCAGGTCCTCAGCGACATGGTGGAGGCGAGCGACCCCGACGCGTGGGTCCCGGCGACCGTCGCCGCCCCGCTCATGCTCGGGGCCATCAACGTCCTGTACTTCGGCGGGGCCGTCCTCGGCGGGCAGGTCGCCTGGCGATCCGCACGGCAGCGGGCGCACCTCGAGCAGCAGACCGTCACGATCAGCGAGCAGACCGAGCAGCTGCGCGAGGCGGCCGTCATCGACGAACGTCTGCGCATCGCCCGCGAGCTGCACGACGTCGTCGCCCACCACGTCTCCGGGATCGGGGTGCAGGCGGCCGCGGCCCGTCGGGTCATGGACCGTGACCCCGAGGCGGCGAAGGGGGCGCTCGCCCGGATCGAGGGTGGCAGCCGCGACGCCGTCACGCAGATGCGTGGGCTTCTCGGCACGCTGCGGATGCGAGAGTCCCCGGCCGCCGCGGACGGCCACGCCCCGGAGCCGACGCTCGGCGACATCGCCGAGATGGCGCAGGCCCGCAGCGGGTCGGGTCTGACCGTGGTCCACGAGGTCGTCGAGGCCCGCGAGGGTGACGTCGACGCCGTGCCGGCATCGATCGGGCACTCCCTCTACCGCACCGCCCAGGAGGCGCTGACCAATGTCACGAAGCACTCGACCGCCCGCACCGCGCGGGTGACCGTGCGCGTCGACGGCGAGCACGCCGAGGTCGAGGTCACCGACGACGGCCGGCCGCTCCCGGGCACCTCCGGCACCGGCATGGGTCAGCTCGGCATCCGCGAGCGGGTCCAGTCGCATCACGGGAGCGTCGAGATCGGGCCGCGACCGCTGGGTGGCTATCGGGTCCGGGCGCGGATCCCCCTTCGCTCCGGAGGTGCGCGATGAGCCTGCCTCCGCCCGCAGGGGACGAGACCGGCGGGCGGCTGCGGGTGCTGCTCGTCGACGACCAGCCGATCATCCGGTCGGGCTTCGCGATGATGCTCTCGGTCGAGGACGACCTCGAGGTCGTCGGCGAGGCGTCGGACGGTCGGCAGGCGGTCGAGATGGCGCGGGAGCAGCGGCCCGATGTCATCGTCATGGACGTGCAGATGCCGGTCATGGACGGCATCGCCGCAACCCGGGAGATCGTCCCCGCGGGGCTCGGGCGGGTCATCATCCTGACGACCTTCGACGCCGACAGCTATCTCTTCGACGCGCTGGAGGCCGGGGCGAGCGGGTTCCTGCTCAAGAACGCCGAGGCCGACCAGCTCGTCGACGCCCTGCGCGCCGTCGGGCACGGGCACGCGCTGCTCGCCCCCGAGGTGACCCAGCGGGTCATCGCGCAGATGACCGCGCCCGCCGCCGGCAGCGGGCCGGGCCGGCACGCCGACCTGCTCGGCCAGCTCACCGAGCGCGAGCTGGAGGTGCTGCGCCTCATCGGCGCCGGCCGCTCCAACTCCGAGATCGCTGCCGACCTCGTCATCGGCGCCGCGACGGTCAAGACGCACGTGTCGAGCATCTTCGCCAAGCTCCAGGTGCGTGACCGGGTCGGCGCGGTGATCATCGCGCACGAGGCGGGCATCGCGGGCTGAGCGCTCCACCCGTGGGGGGAGACCCCCTTCGTCCCAAGATCATCCCCGTGGCTGATCTGCGGACGCGCCGTGCTCCCTAGCGTTGGGGGCATGGACAGGACACCGCAGACGATCACCGTGGAGGGGCTGACGCGACGGTTCGGTGACTTCACCGCCGTCGACCACGTCGACTTCACGGTGCCGCAGGGGCAGATGACCGGGTTCGTCGGAGGCAACGGCGCCGGCAAGACGACGACGATGCGCATGATCATGGGCGTCCTCACGATCTCCGAGGGGCGGGTCCTCTGGGGCGACCGGCCGATCACCGCCGCCGACCAGCGCACGATCGGCTACATGCCGGAGGAGCGCGGGCTCTACCCGAAGCAGAAGGTCGCCGACCAGCTGATCTACCTCGGCCAGCTGCGCGGCCTGAGCGCCCGGCGCTCGCGGGAGTCGGTCATGACCCTCCTCGAGCGCCTCGGCCTCGGCGAGCGCACCGACGACACCGTCGAGTCGCTCTCGCTCGGCAACCAGCAGCGGGTGCAGATCGCCGCCGCGCTGATGATCGAGCCGGCGGCGCTCATCCTCGACGAGCCCTTCTCCGGCCTCGACCCCGACGCCGTGGACTCGATGGCCGACCTGCTGCGCGAGCACACGGCGCGCGGGGTGCCCGTGCTCTTCTCCAGCCACCAGCTCGACCTCGTCGACCGGCTGTGCGACCAGCTCGTCATCCTCGCGAAGGGGACGGTGCGCGCCACCGGCACGCCCACCGAGCTGCGGGGTGGCGCCCCGCGCCGGCACAAGCTCGTCGCGGTGCGTGACGCCGGCTGGGTGCGTGACGTCGCAGGCGTCACCGCGCTCGACGTCGACGGCCCGACGGCCATCCTCGACCTCTCGGCCGACGCCGAGGCCGAGCGCCAGCGGGTGCTCGGCGAGGTCCTCGCCGAAGGGCTGCGCCGAGGGGGCGTCACGGAGCTGACGCCGATCGTGCCGCCGCTGTCCGAGGTCTACCGGGAGGTGACGGCATGAGCACCGTGACGACCTCCCCTTCGCCCACCTCGACGGGGTCGGGCACCGAGTCCACCTCGACCCGCAGCGCGTGGGCCCTCGTCGCCCAGCGTGAGCTGTCGGTGCGGTTGCGGGACAAGACCTTCATCGGGTCGACCCTGCTGTCGCTCGTCATCCTCGTCGCGGTCTTCGGCTTCCAGGCGTGGAATGCCAACAAGGAGGTCACCTACGACCTCGCCGTCACCAGCCAGTCGCAGCAGATGGGGGAGTCGATCGTCGCAGCCGCGCCGGACATCGACGACAAGGTGACGATCACGCTCGTCGAGGTCGACGACGCGCAGGCGGCCAGGGCCGCGGTCATGGACGAGTCCGCCGACGCCTGGCTGCACCCGACCGACGACGGCTGGGAGCTCGTCGGCCGCTCGGAGGTCAGCTCTGGGCTGCGGGACATCGCCACCGAGACGGTGAGCAGCTCCGTGCTCGCCGCCAATGCCGAGAAGGCCGGCACCGACGTCGCCACCCTCCAACGGGGGACCGCCGTCACGACCGACATCCTCGACGGGGACGCGGAGCAGCAGGGCATCGCCACGGCGGTGGGCTTCGGCATGGCGATCCTCTTCTACATGTCCGCGGTGATCTTCGGGATGTACCTCGCCATGAGCGTCACCGAGGAGAAGCAGTCGCGCATCGTCGAGATCATCGCGACGTCGATCCCGCTGCGGCACCTGCTCTTCGGCAAGCTCATCGCGGCCGTCGTGCTCGCTGTGGCCCAGCTGCTGCTCTACGCGGCCGTGGCGGTCGTCGGGGTGAGCTTCACCGACTGGGGTGACATGCTGCCGAGCTTCACGAGCGGGCTGGCGTGGTTCGTCGTCTTCTTCATCGCGGGCTTCACGATGATCGCGGCGCTCTATGCGGTCGCCGGCGCGCTCGCCTCGCGACAGGAGGACATCCAGTCGACGTCGATGCCCGTGACGATGCTGCTGATGTTCATGTTCTTCGGTGCGATGTTCGCGACCGGCCGCGTCGCCGAGGTCCTCGCCTGGATCCCGCCCTTCTCCGCGGTGCTGCAGCCGATGCGCCTGGTGTCGGGCGAGTCGCAGTGGTGGCACGCCCTGATCAGCCTGGGGATCCTCGCGGCGGCCACCGTCGGGGTCATCCTCGTCGCCGAGCGGATCTACCGCCGGGCGCTGATGCAGACGGGCGGCAAGCTCACCTACAAGGAGGCGTGGAACGCCGAGCTGTGAGCACCCGCTGTCGGCGCCGCAGCGCGGCGCCGGCGGCCCCGAACTCGATCGGCCGGGCACCCTGTCAGGGGTGGTGCCCGGCCGATCGTCTGCACGCGGGCGGGCGGGCGGCATTGCGCGGGACCCCCGGGGGCGCGGGGGAGTGGCTACGCCGTTGCTCCGTACTTCGGGCCGGGAGTGGTGGCCGGGTGACGGGGGTGGGGAGCCTCGGGAGGCGCTACGCCGTTGCTCCGTACGGCGAGTCAGGGTTCGCGCGGCTCGTACTCTGGAGCAGCGGCGTACGGCCTGGCTGGGTCGCCACGCCCGCACCTCGTGGGCTGGCTCGTACTCTGGAGCAGCGGCGTATGGCCTGGCCCCGGCTGGGTGGCACTCCGGGCGTCGGGGCGGCTCACAGCACGGAGCAGCGGCGTATGGGACCGGCTGGTCCGCAGCCCGGCACCTCGTGGGCTGGCTCAGTCCGAGATCGAGCCGCGCAGGCGAAGGGAGTTGAGCACGACGAGGATCGAGCTCAGGGCCATGGCGGCGCCGGCGATCATCGGGTTGAGCAGCCCGGCCATCGCCAGCGGGATCGCCACGATGTTGTAGCCGAAGGCCCAGCCGAGGTTCTGCTTGATGGTCGCGAGCGTCTCTCGGGAGAGCTGCATGGCGCGGGGGACCGATTCGAGGTCGGCGTGCACGAGGACGATGTCGGCCGACTCCATCGCGACGTCGGTGCCGGTACCCATCGCCATGCCGAGGTCGGCCTTGACGATCGCGGCGGCGTCGTTGACCCCGTCGCCGACCATGGCCACGACCCGCCCCTGCTCCTGCAGGTCGGCGATGACGTCGTGCTTGTCCTGCGGCCGCACGTCCGCGACGACGTGCTCGGGCTCGATGCCGACCTGGGCCGCGATGGTCGTCGCGTTGTGCTCGTTGTCGCCGCTGAGCAGCCACACCTCGAGCCCCTCGGCCCGCAGCGCGCGGATCGCGTCGCCAGAGGTCTCGCGGATCTCGTCGGCCACCGTCAGCGCTCCGCGGGCGATGCCGTCCCAGCCGACGAAGACCGTCGTGCCGGGACGTTCGAGGGTCGCGAGCTCGGCCGGCACCTCGTCGAAGAGGTCGGCGCGCCCGACGGTGACCCGCGTGTTCTTGATCGTCGCCACGGCGCCCGACCCGGGCAGCGCCTCGAAGTCACGGATCGCCGGGATCTTGATGCCCTTGTCCTGGGCCCGACGCACGATGGCCCGGGCGATCGGGTGCTCGCTGCCCGTCTCGACGGCCGCGGCAGCGGTCAGCACGGCCGCCGGGTGCAGCCCCGGCGCGGCGGCGAGGTCGGTGACCTGGGCGACGCCGGTCGTGATCGTGCCGGTCTTGTCGAGCACGAGGGTGTCGACGCTGCGCGTGTCCTCGAGCACCTGGGCGCCCTTGATGAGCACCCCGCGCTGCGCGCCGCGGCTCGTGCCGACGAGCAGTGCCATCGGCGTCGCGAGGCCGAGCGCGCAGGGGCAGGCGATGATCAGGACCGAGACGGCGACACCGAGGGCGGTGGTCGCCGAGCCCGAGCCGATCCACCACCCGGCGAAGGTGAGCAGCGCGAGCCCGAGGACGACCGGCACGAAGACCGCGGAGACCCGGTCGGCCAGCCGCTGGACGTCGGCCTTGCCCGTCTGGGCCTGCTCGACCAGCCGCACGATCTGCGCATAGGTCGTGTCCGCCCCGACAGCGGTCGCCTCGACGACGAGCCGCCCGGAGGTGTTGACCGTGCCGGCGTCGACGTGGTCGCCGGAGCGCACGTCGACCGGCACCGACTCGCCGGTGACGAGTGAGGTGTCGATGGAGCTCGACCCGTCGATGACGCGACCGTCGGTGGCGACCTTCTCACCCGGGCGCACGATGAAGTGGTCGCCCACCTGCAGCTCGTCGAGGGGCAGGATCACCTCGGTCGTCGCCCGGCTGCGGGAGTCGATCCGCTGGACGGCGACCCCCTTCGACCCGAGGTCCATGAGCTCGGTGAGGGCGGAGCGCCCCTCGTCGCGGCTGCGGGCCTCCAGCCAGCGCCCGATGAGCAGGAAGGCGGTGATGACCGCCGCGGTCTCGAAGTAGTAGTGCCCGTCGGTTCCGGCGCCCGTGAGGAGGGTGACCGTTGACCACAGGTAGGCGGCGCTCACACCGAGGCTGACGAGGGTGTCCATCGTCGAGGCGAGCTGGCGCGCGTTGAGGTATGCGGCCTTGTGGAAGGGCCATGCCGCCCACGCGACGACCGGCGTGGCGAGCAGCCACTGGATCCACGGGTTGGCGGCGAAGTCCCAGGGACCCATCGCGAGCACGAGGACGACGAGGGCCAGTCCGCCGGCGACCACCGCGCGCCGCTTGAGGTCGTCGCGTTCGACCGGGGTGTGCGTCGGGGGAGTGAGGCGCGACTCGCGCTCGAGGACCGAGGCGCCGTAGCCGGAGGCCTCGACGGTCTTGATGAGCTCGTCCACCGGGACGTCGGCCGGGTGGGTCACGTTCGCCCGCTCGGTGGCGAGGTTGACCGTGGCCGTGACGCCGTCGATCTTGCCGAGGTTGCGCTCGATGCGGGCGCTGCACGACGCGCAGGTCATGCCGGTGATCGCCAGGTCGACGCTGCGGTCGGACGCCTCGGGCTCGGCGACGGGGTCGGACGCGGTGGTGGTGCTCATGCGGCTCATTGTCCCGGGTCGGGTCTGGAGGGTCAGGGAGGCGAAGGGGGCGCGTCGCCGCTCAGGAGCGGACGAGGCGGGCGATGGCGGCGCTGGCCTCGGCCACCTTCTCGGCTGCGGCCTCGTCGGACTCCTTCGCGGCGTCGACGACGCAGTGCCCGACGTGGTCCTCGAGCAGGCCCAGGCTCACGGCCTGCAGCGCCTTGGTCGCCGCCGACACCTGGGTGAGGATGTCGATGCAGTAGGTGTCCTCCTCGACCATGCGCGAGATGCCGCGGATCTGGCCCTCGACGCGGCGTAGCCGCTTGAGGTAGTCGTCCTTGCTGCCGCTGTAGCCGGCCATGTGATCCTCCTGGGGGTCGTGCACTGGCCAACAGGATACCCCCCGGGGGGTATTCCGCCGAAGGCCCTCAGCCGATGAAGCGGAAGAGCGGGCTGCCCGGGTCGACCCGCTCGATCGTGAGTGGCGAGGTCTCCATGCGGGCGAGCAGCGGCAGCAGGTCGCGGGGGTGGCCGAGCTCGAGGCCGACGAGCGCTGGCCCGGTCTCCCGGTTGCTCCGCTTGACGTACTCGAAGTAGGCGATGTCGTCGTCCGGCCCGAGCACCTCGTCGAGGAAGCGCCGCAGCGCGCCCGGCTCCTGCGGGAAGTCGACGAGGAAGTAGTGCTTGCGGCCCTCGTGGATGAGCGCCCGCTCGACGATCTCGGCGTAGCGCGAGACGTCGTTGTTGCCGCCCGAGACGACGGCGACGACGGTCGACCCGGGCGTGATGTCGAGGTCGGCGAGGACCGTGGTCGCCATGGCACCGGCGGGCTCGGCGATGATCCCGTCGGTCTGGTACATCGCGAGCATCTCGACGCAGATCGCGCCCTCGGCGACGGACGTCAGCTCGGTGCCGGTGGCGTCGACCGCCGCGTGGGTCAGGTCGCCGACCCGCCGCACCGCCGCCCCGTCGACGAAGGGGGAGACCGTCTCCAGGTCGACCGGAGCCCCGGCGGCCAGGGCGGCGGCCATCGAGGCGGCGTCCTCGGGCTCGACCCCGACGAGCCGCGTGCTCGAGGAGTGGGCCGCCATCCACGTCGCCATCCCGCCGAGCAGCCCGCCCCCGCCGACGGGCACGGTGACGAGGTCGGGGGTGTGGCCGAGCTGGCGGGCGATCTCGACGGCGACCGTGCCCTGACCGGCCATGGTGTCGAGGGCGTCGAAGGCCGGCACGACGACAGCACCGGACTCCGCAGCGTCTGCCGCGGCTGCGCGTGCTGCGTCGTCGTAGACCTCACCGGTGACGATGACGTCGACCATGTCGCCGCCGAGGGTTGCGACGCGGTCGCGCTTCTGCCGAGGAGTGTTGCGCGGCAGATAGATCCGGGCCTTGACGCCGAGGCGCTGGCCGGCGAAGGCGACCCCCTGGGCGTGGTTGCCCGCGGAGGCGGCGACGACTCCCTTCGCGCGCTGATCCTCGCTGAGGTGGGCGATGAGGGTGAAGGCGCCTCGCAACTTGTAGGACCGCACCGGCTGCAGGTCCTCGCGCTTGAGCCAGACGTCGGCGCCGGTCGCGGCCGACAGGCGCTCGCTGCGGTGCAGCGGGGTCGGCGGCAGGACATCGGCGAGCAGGGCTGCCGCCTCGTCGACGGCGGCAGCGGTGAGAAGCGGGGCGGTCACCTGCCCACCGTAGTCGCGCCCCGCCATCCCCGGCGTCGAGGTGTGTCACGGCGAGCACAACAGGTCGTGGATGTGGGCCCCTTGTGCCCTGCAACGGCACGAGATGCACCAGGACGACCTGTTGTGCTCACCCGACTACAGCAGGTCGAACTCCCGCAGCTCCTCCTCGGTCATCAGCCGCGACCGGATGAGGAAGCGCACCCCCTCGGGTGCCTCGACCGAGAAGCCGGACCCGCGGCCCGGGACGACGTCGACCGTGAGGTGGGTGTGCTTCCAGTACTCGTACTGCGACACGCTCATCCAGAAGTCGATCGGCGTGAAGCCCTCGCCGGTCAACGTGCCGAGGTTGATGTCGGCCTCGCTGGTCAGGAAGTCCCCCGCCGGGTAGCACATCGGCGACGACCCGTCGCAGCAGCCGCCGCTCTGGTGGAACATCAGCGGGCCGTGGCGCTGCTCGAGCTTCGCGAGCAGGGCTGCTGCCTCGTCGGTGAGGTCGACGCGTGCACCCATGGCGGGGGACTCCCTTCGCTCCGGCTCGATCAGAAGAAGCCGAGCTTGTTCTGGTCGTAGCTGACGAGCAGGTTCTTCGTCTGCTGGTAGTGCTCGAGCATCATCTTGTGGTTCTCGCGGCCGATGCCGGACTGCTTGTAGCCACCGAAGGCGGCGTGGGCCGGGTACTGGTGGTAGCAGTTGGTCCACACGCGACCGGCCTGGATCCCGCGCCCCATGGCGAAGGTGGTGTGGGCGCTGCGCGACCAGACACCGGCGCCGAGGCCGTAGAGGGTGTCGTTCGCGATGTGCAGTGCCTCGTCCTCGTCGGCGAAGGAGGTCAGCGAGACGACCGGGCCGAAGATCTCCTCCTGGAAGATCCGCATCGAGTTCTTGCCCTCGAAGACCGTCGGCGCGATGTAGTAGCCGCCGGACAGGTCACCGCCGAGGTCGACCGACTCGCCACCGGTGAGCACCTTGGCGCCCTCTTCGCGGCCGATCGCCAGGTAGCTCTTGATCTTCTCGAACTGGTCGTTGCTCGCCTGGGCGCCCATCGTCGTCTCGGTGTCGAGCGGGTTGCCCTGCGTGATCGCCTCGACGCGCTTGATGGCGTCGCCGACGAACTGCTCGTACATGCCCTGCTGCACGAGCGCGCGGGAGGGGCAGGTGCAGATCTCGCCCTGGTTGAGGGCGAACATCGTGAAGCCCTCGAGCGCCTTGTCGTAGAAGGCGTCCTGCTCGGCCGCGACGTCGTCGAAGAAGACGTTGGGCGACTTGCCGCCGAGCTCGAGGGTGACGGGGATGATGTTCTGGCTGGCGTACTGCATGATCAGCCGGCCGGTGGTCGTCTCGCCGGTGAAGGCGATCTTGGCGATGCGGGGACTGGAGGCGAGCGGCTTGCCGGCCTCGACGCCGAAGCCGTTGACGACGTTGAGCACGCCCGGGGGCAGCAGGTCGGCGATGAGCTCGACGACCTTGAGGATCGACCACGGGGTCTGCTCGGCCGGCTTGAGGACGATGCAGTTGCCGGCGGCCAGCGCCGGGGCGATCTTCCACACGCCCATGAGGATCGGGAAGTTCCACGGGATGATCTGGCCGACGACGCCGAGAGGCTCGTGGAAGTGGTACGCCATCGTGTTGTGGTCGATTTCCGAGATGCTGCCTTCCTGGGCACGGATCGCGCCGGCGAAGTAGCGGAAGTGGTCGACCGCGAGCGGGATGTCGGCGGCGAGCGTCTCGCGCACGGCCTTGCCGTTGTCCCAGGTCTCGATGACGGCGATGTCCTCGAGGTTGGCCTCGATGGTGTCGGCGATCTTGAGCAGGATGTTGGAGCGGTCGGTGGTCGAGGTGCGGCCCCACGCGTCCTTGGCGGCGTGCGCGGCGTCCAGCGCCTTGTCGATGTCCTCGGCGGTACTACGGGCGACCCGGGTGAAGACCTGACCGGTCACCGGGGTGATGTTGTCGAAGTACTCGCCGTTCACCGGGGCGACCCACTCGCCACCGATGAAGTTGTCGTACTGCTCCTTGACCTCGATGGTCGAGTCCGAGCTGCCGGGCGGGCTGTAGACGGCCATGTCTGCCTCCTGGGGTCAATCGACGACGCACCGTTGCGAAGTCGTCCTGGGCCGACCGTAGGACGAGGAAGGTTGGCCAAAGGTTGGTCGGCCCCCGTCCCCTCCTGCTGGCTGAGGTGCGAGCGCCAGCGACCCTCGAAGCCCCGCACGTTACGCGCGGGTACGGCTATCACTCCTGGTGCAGCGCGAGGGTGGGACGTTGATCTTCCGGGGGTGCGGCCCGGCGGAGGGCGACGCGTGGTCGTCGTACCCGCGAGTAACGTCGGTGCCGGTGCCGGTCCCGGCTGCCGGGCTGCCGAACGCCAGGTGGATGCCGCGCGTCAGAAGGTGGCCAGCGACAGGAGCAGCTCGGCCAGAGCACGGTCCCCGGAGACCTCAATCGTCTCCACCGGCCGCCGTCGCCACAGCGTGAGCAGGAGCGGCTCGGCGGCCGCTCGAAGCTCGACGTCGGTGGTCGTGGAGCCCGTCACCACCCTGGCTCGCCCGTGGTCGAAGGCGAGCTCGAGGGCTGATCCGGTGTCGGTGCAGCGCAGGGCTACGCTCCGGCCGTCGAGCTCGGCAGGGAAGTCGCCGAAACGTTGACTCCACCGCGTGGCCACGAAGACCCGGGCCCACTCGTCGACGCCCTCGGCTGCCAAGGTGGGCGGCACCGGGGTCGGCGCCGGTCCGCCAGCGGCGTGGAGCGCGTCTGCCGCGTCGATGCGGTGCACGGTCACCTCGTGCGCCTGCCGCCGGTGCCAGAAGCCGGCGGCGACCGGGCCGATGAAGGAGGCCGCAGGGAACTGCGGATCCATCGCCCGCAGTGCCTCGTGGACCGCAGTCAGAGTGTGCGCGTACGCCTCCAGGCAGTCGGGCCCGTGGGGCAGGCTCTCGACCCTCGTCGACACCTCGGCGGGGTCGGCGTGCGGGCCGTCCGCGAGCATCGCCGTCACCCAGCGGTGGACCTTCCCGGTGTGCCGAACGACGTGCTCGAGCGTCCAGCCGGGGACTGTCGGCACCGGTGCATCAAGGGCGCCAGGTGGCATCGCAGCGAGCTGTCCTCCCTGCTCGAGGAGGGAGGCGAGGTGGTCGGTGTGGTCCACGTCCCGTCAGCCGCCGAGCGCCGCGTCGACGACGGCCTTGGCGTCCGCCTGCACCTGCGCCAGGTGCTCGGGCCCGCGGAAGGACTCGGCGTAGATCTTGTAGACGTCCTCGGTGCCCGACGGGCGGGCGGCGCACCACGCCGACTCGGTGGTGACCTTGAGCCCACCGATGGCCGCGGCGTTGCCGGGGGCCTCGGTGACCTTGGCCGTGATCGCCTCTCCTGCAAGGGAGTCCGCGGAGACAGCGGCCGGGGTGAGGGCCTTGAGGGCAGCCTTCTGCTCACGGGTCGCGGGCGCGTCGACGCGGGCGTAGGCGGGCTCGCCGTGCCGCGCGACGAGGTCGGCGTAGTGCTCGCTGGGAGAGCGACCGGTGGTCGCGAGGATCTCGGAGGCGAGCAGCGCGAGGATGATGCCGTCCTTGTCAGTGGTCCACACCGACCCGTCGTGCCGCAGGAAGCTCGCCCCCGCCGACTCCTCGCCGCCGAAGCCGACCGACCCGTCGAGCAGGCCGGGGACGAACCACTTGAAGCCGACCGGCACCTCCCACAGGTCCATCCCGAGGTCGGCGGCGACCCGGTCGATCATCGAGCTCGACACGAGCGTCTTGCCGATCCGCCGGCTCGACCATCCCGGACGCGCGCCGCCGTGCAGGTACTGGATCGCGACGGCGAGGTAGTGGTTGGGGTTCATCAGCCCCGCATCGGGCGTGACGATGCCGTGCCGGTCGGAGTCCGCGTCGTTGCCGGTCGCGATGTCGTAGCTCTCGCGTTGTGCGACAAGCCTGGCCATCGCGGACGGCGAGCTGCAGTCCATCCGGATCCTGCCGTCCTTGTCGAGGGTCATGAAGCGCCAGGTCGGGTCGACGAGCGGGTTGACCACCGTCAGGTCGAGGCCGTGGCGCTCGCCGATCTCGCCCCAGTAGTGCACGGCCGCGCCGCCCATCGGGTCGGCACCGATCCGCACGCCGGCGTCCCGGATCCGTTGCAGGTCAACGACGTCGGGCAGGTCGGTGACATAGGCGGCGAGGTAGTCGTGATCGGTCGCGGCGGCCCGGGCCCGGGCGAAGGGGGTCCGCCGCACCTGCCGCAGGCCGTCACGCAGGTGCGCGTTGGCCGCGTCGGCGATGGCGCTTGTGACGTCGGTGTCGGCGGGGCCACCGTGCGGCGGGTTGTACTTGAAGCCGCCGTCGCTCGGGGGGTTGTGCGACGGGGTGACGACGATGCCGTCGGCGAGGCCACCCCCCTTCGCCGTGAGGTCCTTGCCCCGGTTGGCCGTGAGGATCGCGTGCGAGATCGCGGGCGTCGGGGTGTAGCCGTCGCGGGAATCGACGAGGACGGTGACGCCGCCGGCGACGAGGACCTCGAGGGCGGTGGTCCACGCCGGCTCGGAGAGGGCGTGGGTGTCGCGGCCGAGGAAGAGCGGGCCGTCGATGCCGGCCGCGCGGCGGTGGTCGACGATCGCCTGGGTCGTGGCGAGGATGTGGGCTTCGTTGAAGGACGCGGTGAGCGAGGAGCCCCGGTGCCCGCTCGTGCCGAAGGCGACCTGCTGGTCGACGTCCTCGGGGTCGGGCTGGACCGCGTAGTAGGCGGTGACGACGTGGCTGACGTCGATGAGGTCCTCGGGCAGTGCGGGCTGGCCCGCGCGATCGGCTGCGCTCATGGTCCGACGCTACCGCCCTACCGCAGCACCGCCGCCAGCCGCGCGGTGAGCGGTGCCCGGGCCGGGTGGCGCCCATCGCCCAGCTCGTCGAGCGCCCGCTGCAGCACCTCGGTGTCGGCGACGACCTCGCTGTAGGCGAGGACCGCCGAGGGGTCGGGGTCGGTGAGCAGGCACTCGCGGACGGCGACGGCGAGGTAGTCGGCCGTCTCGGTGAGCAGCGGCGAGCTGGTCCCGGGGACGAGGTCGCCGCCGTAGGCGTCGACGGCGGCCCGGGCGTCACCGCGCCGCACGGCGGCCCGGACGGCGTCGACATCGCTCGTCACCGGCAGGTCGAGTCGGTAGGGGCGCGATGCGAGCCGGCCGCCGAGGGCCGAGCGCAGGTGGCTGACCTCCGACTTCAGGGTGCTCGTCGAGACCCGCTCGTCGCCGTAGAGGTGGGCGTGCAGCTCGCCGAGCGAGAGCCCGTCGGGGTGCAGCGCGAGGATCGCGAGGATCTCGACCTGGCGGCGGGTGAGCAGCAGGCGCGAGCCGTCGAGGTGGACCTCGCTCGCGCCGAGCAGCCGTAGGTGCAGCCCCTGCTGCGCTGGCACGGTCAGCGTCGAGGCGATCGACGAGGCGGGGATCGCCGTCTCGAGGAGACGCGCCAGCGCCTGGGCGGTGGCGGCGCCGATGGGGTGGCTGCGGTCCCACGTCGTCGACAGGTCGAGCACCCCGAGCTGGGCACCGGTCACCGGGTCGTGGACGGGCGCGGCCCAGCAGACCCAGTTGTGGATGATCGGGGCGTAGTGCTCGGCGGCGAAGACGGTTGAGACGGAGTCCATGCGCAGCGCGAGGTTGAGCGCATTGGTCCCGACGCTGCCCTCGTCCCACCGGCCGCCGGCGACGAAGTTGACCTGCTCGGCAGCGCTGCGCATGACCCGCCCGCCATAGGTCCACAGGATCCGTGTCTGGGGGTCGGTGACAGCGACGACGAGGTCGCCGTCCTCGGCCGCGGACCGCAGCGCCCCCTCGAGCCGGGCGACCGCGGCCGACAGCGGTGACTCCGCGAAGAGGCTGGCGGTCTCCCCTTCGTCGGCCAGGGGGGCCGCGTCGACGCTGGCGGGCAGGTGCTCGGCGGACCGCTCCCACGACGAGAGGATCTCGGGGCGCACCTGCTCGGGGGCACTGCCCTCGCGCCAGTGCTCCCAGGCGCGCTCCAGCGTGCGCCGCCGACCCGACTCCACCATCGGCCACCTCCTCGTGGTCCCCGGTCAGGGTAGGCCGGGCGGGGCCTAGAGTCGAGGGATGAGCACCGCAGCCGGCACCCTGATGTGGACCCCGGCGGCCGAGCGGCCCGACCTGCTCGCCGCCCCCGTCGCCGCCGCGATCGCGGCGGTCCCCTCGGCCCGCGTGGCCGAGATCGACCCCGAGCTGGCGGACACCGCCGACTTCTGCGAGGCCTATGCGTCACCACCGCAGTTCTCCGCCAACTGCGTCGTCGTCGCGGGGCGAAGGGGAGGGGAGACGCGGCATGCCGCGGTCCTCGTCCTCGCGACGGACCGGGCGGACATCAACGGCGTCGTGCGCCGGCACGTCGACGCGCGCAAGATCTCTTTCGCCCCGATGGGCGAGGCGGTGGAGATCACCGGCATGGAGTACGGCGGCATCACCCCCGTCGGGCTGCCGGAGGGGTGGCCGGTGCTCGTCGACGAGGCGGTCGTCGCCGCCGGCGAGGTCGTCATCGGCTCGGGCGTGCGCGGCTCCAAGCTGCTCGTCGACGCGGCCGAGCTCGCGGCGCTGCCGAGCGCCGAGGTCCTCGCCCTGGCGCAGCCCACCGGCTGAGGTCCGCGACCCACCGTTGGTCGAGGTGCGAGGCCGTCCACGGCTGAGCCTCGAGACCCGGTCAGTGATCCGTCACGCGTCCATCCCGAGCGAGGCGAGCAGCTCCTGCACCCGCCCCCGGATCTCGTCGCGGATCGGACGCACCGCCTCGACGCCCTGCCCGGCGGGGTCGTCGAGCTGCCAGTCCTCGTAGCGCTTGCCGGGGAAGATCGGGCAGGCGTCGCCGCACCCCATCGTGATGACGACGTCGCTGGCCTGCACGGCGTCGGTGGTCAGCACCTTGGGCCGCTCGGTGGACAGGTCGATGCCCTCCTCGAGCATCGCTGCGTGGACGGCGGGGTTGATCGAGTCGGCGGGCGCGGAGCCGGCGGAGCGCACCTCGACGGCACCTCCGGACAGGGCCCGTGTGTAGGCCGCGGCCATCTGCGAGCGGCCGGCGTTGTGCACGCAGACGTAGAGCACGGACGGGGTCATCGGACCTCCTGCAGGTCGGACGAAAGGAGGGGAAAGCGGCGGCGCAGTGCGAGGCTGACGTAGACCAGGCCGACGAGGACGGGGACCTCGATGAGCGGGCCGACGACGCCGGCGAGGGCCTGGCCGCTCGTCGCGCCGAAGGTCGCGATGGCCACGGCGATGGCCAGCTCGAAGTTGTTGCCCGCCGCGGTGAAGGCGAGCGTCGTCGTGCGCTCGTAGCCCATGCCGAGCGCCCGCCCGAGCAGATAGCCCGCGCCCCACATGAGGGCGAAGTAGGCGAGCAGCGGCAGCGCGATCCGGGCGACGTCGAGGGGCCGTGAGGTGATCGCCTCACCCTGCAGGGCGAAGAGGACGACGATCGTGAAGAGCAACCCGTAGAGGGCCCACGGCCCGACCTTCGGCAGGAAGGTCTGCTCGTACTCCCTTCGCCCCCAACGGCGCTCGCCGATGCGTCGGGAGAGGTAACCGGCGAGCAGGGGGATGCCGAGGAAGATCATGACGGACTTCGCGATCTGCCACGCAGAGACGTCGAGGTCGGCCTGCTCGAGGCCGAGCCAGCCGGGTAGGACCGACAGGTAGAACCAGCCGAGCCCGGCGAAGGCGACGACCTGGAAGAGCGAGTTGAGCGCCACGAGGACGGCGGCGGCGTCGCGGTCGCCGCAGGCCAGGTCGTTCCAGATGATGACCATGGCGATGCAGCGGGCGAGCCCGACGATGATCAGGCCGGTGCGGTACTCCGGCAGGTCGGGCAGGAGCAGCCAGGCGAGGGCGAACATCAGCGCCGGCCCGACGACCCAGTTGAGCAGCAGCGAGGACCCGAGCAGGCGGCGGTCGGAGGTCACGGTGTCGAGCCGGTCGTAGCGCACCTTGGCGAGCACGGGGTACATCATCACGAGCAGTCCGAGCGCGATCGGCAGCGAGATCCCGTCGACCTCGATGGCGCCCAGCAGGTCGCCGAGGCCGGGGACGAGCCGGCCGAGGAGGAGGCCGGCGACCATCGCCAGCCCGATCCACGCCGGCAGCCACCGGTCGAGGGTCGACAGGCGAGCGGGCGCCTGTCCGGGCGCGGTGTCGACGCTCACTGTTCGGCGGGCTTGCTCGCGCGGACGAAGGCGCTGGCGAAGGACCCGTCGAGCGCGTCGACGACCTGGTCGAACGTCCAGCCCTCCGGCAGCTGCCCGTCGACCATGTCGGACAGGCGCACGAGCTCGGCCCGGTCGTACGTGCGCGTCACCTCGACGGAGGCCCCCTCGAAGCCTGCGGCAGTGAGGTGCTTGACGTAGTCGACGTCGAGCAGGGCCCCCGAGATGCAGCCCGTCCACAGCCCGACGATGCCGGTGAGCTCGGCGGGGAGCTCGCGCAGCAGGACGATGTCGGCGACGGCGAAGCGTCCGCCCGGCCGCAGGACGCGGTGCGCCTCACGGATCACGGCGTCCTTGTTCGCACTGAGGTTGATGACGCAGTTGGAGATGACGACGTCGACGCTCGCGTCGTCGAGCGGGATGGCCTCGATCCGGCCACGGACGAAGCGTGCATTGGTGATGCCGGCCTCGGCCTGGTTGCGGCGGGCGAGCTCGAGCATCTCGTCGGTCATGTCGAGCCCGGTCGCGGTGCCGGTGGGGCCGACGCGTCGCGCGGAGAGCAGCACGTCGAGCCCGCCGCCGGAGCCGAGGTCGAGCACGTCCTCACCGGGGGAGAGGTCGGCGAGGGCCGTCGGGTTGCCACACCCGAGCGAGGCTGCGAGTGCCGCGTCCGAAGGGGAGTCCGTCCCCTCGTAGAGACCGACGGTGATCGGGTCGGGCTCGCCCCCGGGGCTGGACCCGCTGCAGCACGGGCTGGCGTCTCCCGTGAGGTGGGACCGGGCGGCCGCGGCGTAGCGCTCGCGCACCGCGCCGCGGGTGGGGGTCGTGCGGATCACGAGGGCTCCTGCTTCGATGGGTGTCGAATCAACTGGCTCGGCCAGCATGGTCGGTTGATTTGAGATATGTCAAGATGGGGCGATGAGCATCCTGGAGTCCGTTCCCGGTGAGCAGGCCGTGACCTGCTGCGGGCTGGCGACGTCGCCCGTCACCGAGGCCGACGCCGTCCGTCTGGCGCCGGTCTTCAAGGCGCTCGGCGACCCGGTCCGGCTGCGGATGGTCTCGATGATCGCCGCGCAGCCGGAGCTGTGCGTCTGCGAGATCACCCCGGCCTTCGACCTGTCGTCGGGCACGATCTCGCACCACCTCAAGCTGCTGCGCGAGGCCGGTCTCGTCGACTGCGAGCGGCGCGGCACCTTCGTCTACTACTGGATCAACCCCGAGGCGCTCGGCGCCCTGTCGACCCTGCTCGCGGTCGCCCCCGCTGGCTGAGCCCCGCTGGCTGGGGTGCGAGCGCCAAGCCACACCCCCGCTGGCTGAGGTGCGAGCGCCAGCGAGCCTCGAAGCCCCCCCGCACCCCTTCGCTTTGACGCCAGCCACCCCGGCGCGGTCCCATGGGTCCATGACCGACCTCGCGATCGTCGACGCTGCGCCCACCCCCCTTCGGGCGCGGGTGGGCACCAAGTTTGCCTATGGGACGAATGGGGTCCGTGAGGCGCTGCTGTCCTTTGCCGTGTCCAACGCGCACGACATCCTCGAGGAGGAGATCCTCATCCACGCGGCCGGCCGCCAGGTCGAGGCCCGTGAGCTCGCCGGCAACCACGGCACCCGGCTGCACGTCGTCGAGGACGTCGGCAGCGGTTGGCTCGAGGTGACCTACTCGGCGCTCGTCGACATCACCCGGCCGACGGGCGACCAGGTGGGCAAGGAGATCGACTTCGACCGGTGGGTCTTCACCCGGCCGAGCCGGTACGCGGAGTCGGACCGGCTGGCGCCGATGGCGGCCCAGCTCTTCCCCGACCAGACGGGCATCGAGCGGGTGCGCGCGGTGACCCAGTGGGTCAACACGCACATGGCCTACATCTCCGGGTCGAGCCGCGGTACCGACGGTGCCGTCGACTCGATCCTGCAGGCGTCGGGGGTGTGCCGGGACTTCGCGCACGTCGTCGTCGCGCTGCTGCGCGCGCTGGGCACCCCCGCGCGCCTCGTCTCGGTCTATGCGCCGGGTCTGCGGCCGATGGACTTCCACGCCGTGGCCGAGGCCTGGGTGGACGACGCGTGGCACATCGTCGACGCGACCGGTCTGGCCCCGCGGGAGACGATGGTCCGTATCGCCACCGGCCGCGACGCGGCGGACACCGCCTTCCTCACCACCCGTGGAGGGCGGATGACCTTCAACCGGCAGGTCGTCACGGCCCAGCTCGTCGAGGGCGAGCTGCCGCCGGAGGATCCGGGCGCGCTCGTGCGCCTGGCCTGATCCCACGGCCCCGGACGAAGGGGGCCGACCCGCACCTTCCCACATCCCGAGACGCCGCGCGCCTCGTCATGCACGTCACCCGAGCCGTAGTTACCGTCGAGTAACTGCTGGTCGTCGACGACCGGCCCAGCCCGGGAGGAAGTCATGCGCGTTCGCGCTCTGCCCGTCGTCACCGCCGTCGCCGCCGTGGTGGCCACCGTCGGAGCGAGCCCCTCGAACGCCGCCCCCGGCGGCTCGGTCGAGTCGCCGCAGCACTTCGTCCAGCTCGGCGACTCCTTCTCCTCGGGCAATGGCGCGGGCAGCTACGTGGAGAAGACCTGCTGGCGCTCGCCGAACAACTACGGCGCCCGGGTCGCCCAGCTCAAGGGCGCGACCTACACCAATACGGCATGCAGCGGCGGTGTGACCGCTGACAGCCTCGAGCCGCGCGATCTCGGCTCTCCCTCGTGGCGCACGCGCACCTATCGGATCCCGGCGGGCGCGGTCGACGCCCGAGCCCAGTGGCTGGCGAAGGCGAAGGCCGACCAGCTCTGCGGCACCCCGGCCCAGTCGGACTTCTCCTACGTCTACACCGTCAGCTCGAGCGCGTCGGCCGGCGATCTCTACACCGCGACGGTCCGCTGCCAGCTGCAGGCCGCACCGCAGATCGACGCGGTCGACCGCTCGACGGACGCCGTCTTCGTCACCACGGGCGGCAACGACGTGCGCTTCACCTCGATCGTCATCGACTGCCTCGTGCTGCGCTCCGCGGGCAGCTGCAAGGCGCGCATCGACGCGGCGAACGCCGAGCTGACGTCGCTGAAGCAGGAGACCAAGGAGACACTGCAGGCGGTCCACGACCGCTCCGGCGGTCGCGCGCACGTCTACCTGCTGGGCTACCCGCACCTGATCAACACCGACAACTTCCTCCTGAGCGCGACCTATGACGCAGGGAATGAGCTCTCGCGGATGCAGCTGCGCGGCGACACCCTGCAGCGGGCGGCGATGACGGAGCTGTCCCGGGCCAACGGTGGCCGGGGTGGGTTCACCTTCGTCGACGTCAAGCGTGACTGGGGTGGCTACACGCACGGGATCGACCCGCACGTCGTCGCGGACAACAGCGATGCCTGGCTCGTCCCGGTCCTCTCGCCGGGACGCGAGCTCAAGGAGTTCGTTCACCCGACCGCCGCGGGTTGGGGTGCAAGCGCGCTGGCGCTCGCCGACGCGATGCGCTGAGCCGCTGGGGGCGGGCTCTAGCCACTGCCGGCCCGCCCCGGCGATTACTCTCGAGTCACCAGCCGCTCGACGAGGAGCGGCCACCAGGAGGTCACCATGCGCCGACGTCGTCGCACCCTGTCCATCGCCACCGCTCTCGCCGCCCTCGCGGCGGGCCTCGGGACGGCCCTCCCGGCCGGTGCGGCGCCCCCTTCGCCCGACTACGTCGTGCTCGGTGACTCATACTCGGCCGGCAACGGCGCGGGCACCTACACCGAGCGCACCTGCTGGCGCTCGCCCGACAACTACGCGGCCAAGGTGGCCGCGCAGGACGGTGCGAACCTGACCAATGCCGCGTGCAGCGGTGGCGTCGTCGCCGACATCACGCAGCCGCGCGCCCTGGGGTCCCCCTTCGTGCGGACGGCGACCTACGAGGTGAGCGGCACGGCGGCCGTCCAGCAGCGCAAGTGGCTGCAGCGGGCCGAGGCCGACGCCCTGTGCGGCACGCCCGCCCAGCCGGACTGGTACTACGAGCAGACCGTCACGAGCAGCGCCCCGGCTGGTCGGCAGCTCACCGCGACGGTCAGCTGCCAGCTGACGGCCGCGCCCCAGGTCGAGTCGGTGACCCCGCAGACCGATGCGGTCTTCCTGACCGTCGGCGGCAACGACATCGGCTTCAGCACGATCGTCCTGCAGTGCATGGTGCTGCGCTCCCCGAGCGGCTGCCGCACGACGATGGACGCGGCCAACGCGACCCTGCCCGCGCTGAAGGACGACACGGCCGAGGCGCTCGCCGCGATCCGGGAGAAGTCGCGGGGCAATGCGCACGTCTACCTCCTCGGCTACCCCCACCTGCTCAACACCGACAGCTACGGCATCCCCGAGGCCGCACCGACCTACGATGCCGGCGCCGCGCTCGACGAGCTGCAGCGCCGCGGCGACGAGCTCCAGCGCGAAGGGGTCGCCGAGCTCGACGCGAGCGCGAAGGGTCGGGGTGGGTTCACCTTCGTCGACGTCAAGCCCGCGTGGGGCGGCATGGCGCACGGGCTCGACCCGCGCTCCGTCCCCGACAACAGCCAGGCCTGGCTCGTGCCCGTCCTCGCCCCCGGGCGTGAGCTGCCCGAGTGGGTGCACCCGACGGTCGAGGGCTACACCGCCTCGGCGTCGGCGCTGAGCGCGGCCATGCGCTGAGGCGCGCCGCAGCCGCCCGTGCCCCTCCGCTCCGAACCCTGCAAAACCCTAGGGTCTTGCAGGGTTGGGTCGACCGTAGAACTGTGTCCAATGTTCGTCTAAGGTTTGGGCATGCCCTCCCCTTCGCGCCGCAGCGTGCTGCCCCGCCTCCTCGCCGGCCTCGTCATCGTGCTCTGGTTCGCCGTGGGGGCAGTGGGTGGGCCGCTCGTCGGCCAGCTGTCGAGCGTGCAGGACAACGACCAGGCCTCCTTCCTCCCGCAGTCCGCCGAGTCGACCCGCGTGGCCGAGCAGCTCCCGGACTTCGAGGCCGACTCCACGCTGCCGCTCATCGTGGCCGTGGAGGCCGAGGGTGGGCTGGGGCGTGACCAGCTCGCCGAGCTGGGCGACTGGGCCGAGCGGCTGCCGCAGCAGCAGCTGGACTCCGCGCCAGGGACGGTGGCGGACTACCTTGCCGCCCAACGGATCCCGGTGATCCCGTCGGAGGACGGTGACGCGGCGATCGTCGTCCTCAGCCTCGACGCAGCGGCCGTCGAGAAGACCGTCGACGAGACGAGCATCTCCGACCTGCTCGTCGACGACCTGCGGGGCAGCCTGGCCCCGGACGTCGACAAGGCCACGGTGGCGGTGACCGGCCCGGCGGGCTTCGCCGCCGACCTCGGCGAGGCCTTCGCCGGCATCGACGGGCTGCTGCTCCTCGTCACCCTCGCCGTCGTGCTCGTCATCCTGCTCGTCGTCTACCGCAGCCCGGTCCTCCCCTTCGTCGTGCTCCTCACGAGCATCTTCGGGCTCGCGCTCGCGGCACTGCTCATCCACCCGATGGCCGCCGCCGACTGGATCCAGCTCTCGGGCCAGAGCCAGGGCATCCTCTTCATCCTCGTCGTCGGCGCCGCGACCGACTACTCGCTGCTGCTCGTCGCGCGCTACCGCGAGGAGCTGCACGCGGCCGACCCGCTGCCGGCCCTGCGCATCGCGTGGCGCCAGACCCTGGGGCCGGTCGCGGCCAGTGGCGGCACCGTCATCGCGGGCCTGCTCTGCCTGCTCTTGTCCGACCTCGGCAACATCGCCGGCCTCGGGCCGGTCGGTGCCCTCGGCATCGCCGGGGCGATGACCGCCTCGCTCACCCTGCTCCCCGCGGCCCTCGCGCTGCTGGGCCGGGCCGCCTTCTGGCCGTCCGTGCCCCGACGCGGCACGCGCCCGCAGCACCGGCTCTGGTCCGGTGTGGCGCGTCGCGTGACGTCCCGTCCCCGCATCACCTGGGTCGTGACGACCGCCGTGCTGCTCGTCGCCGCGGCTGCGGCGCTCACCTTCCCGACCCAGGGCATCACGCAGGCACAGTTCTTCACGACCGACGTGGAGTCCGTCGACGGCCAGCGTGTGCTCGACCGGCACTTCGATGGGGGAGACCAGCAGCCCGTGCAGGTCGTCGTCCCCGACGCGGCCGTCCGCGAGGCGAAGGGGGTCCTCGCCGACCACGACGACGTCTCGGGGCAGGTCCGCTCGCAGGAGTCGACGACGGGGTCGGGGTCGACCCTGCTCTCGGCAACCCTGACCGTCGGGTCCGAGTCGCCCGAGGCGCGCGACGTCGTCCGCGACCTGCGCGCCGGGCTCCACGACGTCGACCCCGAGATCATCGTCGGGGGCGCGACCGCGACCGCGGTCGACACCGACGACGCGAGCATCCGCGACTACCGCGTCGTCGTGCCCGCGATCCTGCTCGTCGTCACCCTCGTGCTCATGGCCCTGCTGCGGTCGGTCGCGGCGGCGGTGCTGCTCGTCGTGGTCAACGTGCTGACCTTCGCCGCGACCCTCGGGGTCTCGGCGGTGCTCTTCACCCGCGTCCTCGACCAGCCGGGCGCCGACCCCTCGACGCCCGTGCTCGGGTTCGTCTTCCTCGTCGCCCTCGCCGTCGACTACTCGATCTTCCTCATGACGCGAGCGCGGGAGGAGTCGCTGCACGTCGGGACCCGCCGTGGGGTGCGCCGGGCCGTCGCGGTCACGGGCGGGGTCATCACCAGCGCTGGCGTCGTCCTCGCCGCGACCTTCTCCGCCCTGTGGGTGATCCCGCTGCTCTTCCTCGCGCAGATCGCCTTCATCGTCGCCTTCGGCGTGCTGCTCGACACCCTCGTCACCCGCTCGGTCCTCGTGCCGGCGCTCGCCACCGACCTGGGCAACCGCATCTGGTGGCCCGGGTCCGGGCGGATGGCCGACGACGAGGAGAGGGGCCGAGGGTTCTCGCCGGCCCGCCCGCAGCGTCGTGACTCGCGGGTATGACGACCACTCGCCACGCGTGACGGCGGCCGGCTCCCGTCGTACCGGGGCTCTTCGCCCTTCGCTGGAGCCGTAGTGGTCGTCGTACCCGGGGGTCACCACGGCCCGCGCCCCAGGGTCCGCGCGGACACGCACACACCCTGCAGGACCCCAGGGTCCTGCAGGGTGTGGTGGTGGGCCCCGCCGTGTGGGTGCGTCGGGGGAGAGCAGCTCAGTCGAGCAGGTCGACCAGCTGCGGTGCGATGCCGATGTAGGTCGCCGGGGTCATCGCCGCGACCCGCTCCTCGACCTCGGCCGGCAGGCCGAGCCCGCGGACGAACTCGACGAGCTCGGGCTGGCCGATGCGCTGACCGCGGGTGAGCTCCTTGAGCCGCTCGTAGGGCTCCTCCATGCCGGGCACGCCCTGCGCGCCGAGGGCCCGCATGACCGACTGGATCGGCTCGCCGAGCACCTCCCAGTTGCCGTCGAGGTCGGCGGCCATCGCCTCGGGCACGGCGTCGAGCCCGGCGAGGCCGCGGCCGGCGTTGTCGATCGCGAGCAGCGAGTGGCCCAGGGCGGTGCCGATGTTGCGCTGCATCGAGCTGTCGGTGAGGTCGCGCTGCAGGCGCGAGGTGACGAGCGTGGAGGCGAGCACGTCGAGGAGCGCATTGCTCACCTCGAGGTTGGCCTCCGCATTTTCGAAGCGGATCGGGTTGACCTTGTGCGGCATCGTGCTCGACCCGACGGTGCCCTGACCGCGGACCTGGGCGAAGTAGCCCATCGAGATGTAGGTCCACACGTCGGTGCACAGGTTGTGCAGCACGCGGTTGAACCGGGCGATGTCGGCGTAGACCTCGGCCTGCCAGTCGTGCGACTCGATCTGCGTCGTCAGGGGGTTCCACGTCAGGCCCAGGCCCTCGACGAAGGTGCGCGAGATCTCCAGCCAGTCGGCCTCGGGCACGGCGGCCAGGTGGGCGCCGAAGGTGCCGGTCGCGCCGTTGATCTTGCCGAGGTACTCGTCGTGCTGGATCCGCCGCAGCTGGCGCATCAGGCGGTGCGCGAGGACGGCGAGCTCCTTGCCCATCGTCGTCGGGGTCGCCGGCTGGCCGTGGGTGTGCGAGAGGAGCGGCACGTCGCGCAGGTCGACGGCCATCGCCGCGACGGCCTCGGCGAGGGCGTCGGCGCGCGGCAGCCAGACCTCCTCGACGGCCCCCTGGACCATGAGGGCATAGGCGAGGTTGTTGATGTCCTCGCTCGTGCAGCAGAAGTGGATGAGCTCCGACAGGCCGGCGTCCTCGGGAGCCGGCGCGATCTTGCGCAGGCGCTCCTTGAGGAAGTACTCGACGGCCTTGACGTCGTGCTGGGTGACCTTCTCGGTCGCGCCGAGCTCGGCGATGTCCTCGGGGCCGAAGTCCTCGACGACCTGCCGCAGCGCCGCCTGCTCGTCCTCGGTGAGGGCGCGCACACCGGGCACGACCTGCTGCGAGGTCAGGTGGATGAGCCACTCCACCTCCACGTGCACCCGCATGCGGTTGAGCGCGGGCTCGCTCAGGTGGTCGATGAGGGGCGAGACGGCGGGCCGGTAGCGGCCGTCGAGCGCGCCGAGGGCGATCTGGGGCGTGGCGTCAGCGAGGCTCTGCATGACCCCCATCCTCCCAGAGGCGAAGGGGGTGCCCGTCACCTCGACCAGGGGCCGGGCACCCCCTTCGTCACCCCGGGCGGCGCCGTTACCGATTTGAGATCTTCCCCCCGTCTGTGTCTACGGTGTGCGACGGCCCGGCGGGCACCGTCCGCCGGCACGACCGATGCGGTCACCTGACCGCTCGTGGCCCTCAACGGGGCCGCGTCCCGAGACGAGGAGGAGTCATCACCATGGACACCACCCGTCACAGCACCACCCGCCGCGCCGCCCAGGCGCTCGCCGCCGCCGGCCTGCTGACCGTGGCCGGCACCGGCACCGCCATGGCCGCCCAGGGCCCCAACGCCGGGCACGCCAGCGAGCAGGCCCAGCCCGCCGGCGAGGCGCACGGCCACACCGGCCTGCCCGCCACCCAGGGCCAGGGCGCGGAGCACGCCTCCGACCAGGCCCTCGAGCACGCCTCCGACAACAGCGCGCTCCTCCGCGAGGCACCCGCCGAGGAGGCCCCGGTCGAGGAGGCCCCGGTCGAGACCGTCGACACGACGACGGACACGACCACCGACACCACCACGACCGACACCACGACGGACACCGACGGCACGACCACCGGCAGCTACCCGTCCGTGTGGGACGCGGTCGCCGAGTGCGAGTCCGGCGGTGACTGGAGCATCAACACCGGCAACGGCTACTACGGCGGGCTGCAGTTCAGCCCCGACACGTGGCTGGCCTACGGCGGCGACCAGTACGCCGCGACGGCCGACCAGGCCACGCCGGAGCAGCAGGTCGAGATCGCGCAGAAGGTCCTCGCCGAGCAGGGCCCGGGCGCCTGGCCCGTGTGCTCGGTCAAGGCGGGTCTGACCGCGACCAACGGTGCCTGAGCAGCACCGGCCCGGCGCCTGACGAGCGCCGCACACACGTGGCGGGCGTCGACTCTTCAGGGGAGTCGGCGCCCGTCGCTCGTGTCTGCGTGCTGCCCTTCGAGGCTCCTGCGTCGCACCTCAGGGAGCGTCGCCCAGCTGGCCGTGCACGTGCTCGACGATGCCGTCGACCGCTGCCGAGATCTCCTCGTAGGTGCGGTCGAAGTCGCTGTCGTCGCCGTACCAGGGGTCGTCGATCGCCAGGTCGTCGCCCTTGAGCCCCGCAGGGTCGAAGGCGCGGATCATCCGGATGCCGTCCTTGGCGGCGCGATCGCCCGCGAGCCGGCGCAGCACTGTGTAGTGGCCGTGGTCGGCGGCGAGCACGAGGTCGACCTCGTCGAACCATCGCTTGTCGAAGACCCGGGCGCGGTGCCCGGAGTAGTCGCCGGTGTGACCGTGGCGGTGCATCGCGGCGATGGTGCGCGGGTCGGCGGGGTTGCCCTTCTCCCACGCGGTGGTGCCGGCCGAGTTGACGAGGACCCGCTCGCCCAGACCCGCCTGCTCGAAGGCCTCACGCAGCAGCCACTCGGCCATGGGGGAGCGGCAGATGTTGCCCGTGCACACGACGGTGACGCGGTAGGGGTCCATGGCGGCATCCTCTCCGACGGGGGTCACAGGCCCACCGCCCGGCGCAGCTGCGCGCCCGTCCAGCACTGCCGGTCGGGCCCGGCGGCCTCGGCCTCGCGGACGAGGTCGACGATGCGTGCGGACACCGGCGCGGCGGCGCCGTGGTCGGCGCCGAGCTGGACGACGAAGCCCTGCAGCTCGTCGATCTCGGTGGGTCGCCCGGCGTCGAGGTCGTCGGCCATCGACGAGCGCGCCGTCGGCGCGACCTTGAGCGTGGCGCGGGCGAGGTTGGTGAAGACGGGGGTCGGCGAGCGCAGCAGCGTCGGCATGGCGGCGGCGGGCAGCGGCGTCATGCGCTTGGGCGTCACGCCGACGCGGCGGGCGAGGGTGAGCGCCTCGTCCTGGCAGGCGGCGAGGACGTGTCGGCAGTCGCGATCGCGCAGCTCGACGGCCAGGGGCAGCCCGGTGAGCGCGTTGACCGCGTTGTTGAGGTTGAGCAGCAGCTTGCCGAAGAGCACCGCCCGCATGTCGGGGTCGACCTCGACCCGCAGCCCGCCGCCCTGCGCGACCCGGACGAAGGGGTCGATCCGCGGGTGGTCCTTGGCCACAGGTCGGCCCGAGGTCGTCTGGGTCCAGTGCGCGTCAGCGGTGCGCACGACGTTGAAGGGCACCATGCCGGAGAGCACGAGCGGCCGTGAGGCCCGACTCGGGAAGGCGCCGGCGAGCGCTTCGTCGATCGCGCTGGCATTGCGCAGGCCGTTCTGGAAGGAGATGACGACCGAGTCGTGCTGCAGGTAGGGCGCGATCTGCTGGGTGGCCGCCGTCAGGGCGACGGTCTTCGTCGTCAGCAGGACGTAGTCGGCGCCGACGACGGCGCTCGGCTCCGTGGCCAGGGTGAGCGACTGCGGCGGGACGGTGCGGGTGCGGCCGGCGAGGTCGGTGACCGTGAGTCCCTCGCGCCCGATGGCATCGACGAGAGCCGGTCGGCCGACGAGCGTGACGTCGGCGGCCGCAGCGAGCCACCCTGCCAGGTAGCACCCGATGCTGCCGGCCCCCATGACGGCCACCTTCGTGCGCTTCACGTCGTCACTCCTTGCCGGACGGGTCCGGCTCCGGGCCGGTGTGGCCCGATCCTAGTCACCGTGCATGTGTGACCCCGGGAGGGAGGGCGAGCTTCCCGGTCACGCAGCATGCCGACGGCCCCTGCCCCCGCGGGTGCCGGGGGGGCGGGCGCCCGGGGGGGGGGGGGGGCGGC
>ERZ500994.25-NODE-25-length-52785-cov-12.314129_pt1 | contig 52785 bp, 49 predicted proteins | sample MGYA00248878_ERZ500994 | MGnify/ENA primary metagenome ERZ500994 (study PRJEB25958, sample SAMN03398533) | human skin metagenome | study: EMG produced TPA metagenomics assembly of the Human Skin Microbiome Metagenome (human skin metagenome) data set. | reverse complement strand
TGAAGGCCACGTGCGTGGTGCCGGGGTTGTCGTAGACGACGACGGGCACCGAGACGGCCGCGTCGACGTCGGCAAAGAGCTGGAAGACCTCGTCGTCGGTCAGCGCCTGGTAGGTGACCGGCGCGAGCAGCAGACCGCTCGCCCCGGCGGCCTGTGCGTCGTCGGCGTGGCGCAGGACCTCGCGTGTGCGCACGTGCCCGATGCCTGCGAGAACGGGGACGTCACCGGCGGTGGCCACCGCGAGCTCGACGAGCCGGCGGCGTTCGTCCCGGTCGAGGTAGGCATAGCTGCCGGTCGACCCGAGGGCCGTGATGCTGTCGACCGCCGAGCCGTCGAGCTGCTCGACGATGTGCGAAGGCTGCCTCGTCGACCGCGTCGTCGACGATCGGCGTCAGCGGGAAGGCGCTCAACCCGCGGAGGTCGGTGGTCGTCACAGCGAGGTGCCAACGTGCGTCACACCGACTCCACGAGGTCGGACCTCAGTGCCTCGAGGTCGCCCGTCCAGCCGCTGCCCTCCATGGCGAGCATCTCGTCGCGCGTCATGACCGGCACCTCGTCGTGGGCGATCTCGAAGTTGGTGGACCCCATCCGTCCACGGTACACATCGCTCATCGGCGATCCCGGACGAGCCGCCGGACCTCGACCTCGTAACGACTCGCGGCACCGGCCGGGGTGCGGAAGAAGCGGCGACGCAGGCTCCCTTCGACCCGGACCCGGTCCCCCTCGGACAGGCGCTGCGCGGCGCGGCGGGTGACGGCTGTCCAGCAGGCGCAGTCGATGGCATCGACCACGTGGCCCGCTCCCCGGGTGACCACGACCCGCAGCGTCACGAGCTCGTCGCCGCTGGGCAGCTCGCGGACCTGTGTCCCGCCGCTCAGCCGACCGGTCAGCACGACCTCGTTGACCTCCTCGACCGCCTCGCCCGTGCTCGTCGTGGCCATGGCACTCCCCCTTCGTCGGCATGTGGTGCCTCCAGCCTCACCGACCGGGAGTGGCTGCGTACGGGCTCGGCCGAGGCTGTGGACGCAGCCCGTCGACCGGAGGAGGATGTGGATGGCGCCAGGTCACGGATGGATGACGACGGCAACCACGACAGGGCCCGGCGCGTCGGAGGAATCATGGACATCTCACGTCGAACCGTCCTCGGTGCCGGGGCCGCGCTGCCCTTCGTCGCACCCCAACCGACGTCAGCCGGGCCGAGCCCCACCGACTGGGCCGACCTCGACGCCGCGATCCGCGGCAGCATCGCCAGACCCGGCAGCAGCCTCTACTCCAGCCGCCGGACGCTCTTCGACCCGCGGTGGGACTTCCGACGTCCCGCTGCCGTGGCCCGGGTGCTGTCCACCCGCGACGTCGCCACCTGCGTCGGCTTCGCCCGGGACCACGGGCTTCGCGTCACCGGCCGCTCGGGTGGCCACTCCTACGTCGGCGCCTCGGCCACGACCGGTGCACTCGTCGTCGACACCCGCAGCCTGCGCACCGTCTCGCTCACGCCCGGCCGCACGCAGACGACCGTCGGCGCCGGAGCCGGCCTCTACGCCGTGCACGAGGCCCTCGCCGCCCACGGACGCTCGATCCCGACCGGCACCTGCCCGACCGTCGGCACCGCCGGTCTCACCCTCGCCGGCGGGCTGGGCGTCGACAGCCGTCGCTACGGCCTGACGGCCGACCGGCTCGTGCGCGCGACCGTGGTCGACGGGCGTGGACGCATCCGCACGGTCGACGCGTCGCACGACGCCGACCTCTACTGGGCGCTGCGGGGCGGCGGATCGGGCGCCGCCATCGTCACCTCCTTCACCTACCGGACCATCCCGGCCACGTCGATGGGCTTCTTCACCCTCAGCTACCCGGCCTCGGCGGCCGCGACGGTCGTGCGGCGCTGGGCCGCATGGGTGGCCGAGCAGCCCAGCGACACGTGGGCCAACGCGCACGTCGACGTCTCGGGGTCCTCGCTGTCCGTCCGGGTCTTCGGCGTCTGCCCCGCGGGACGCCAGGACGCACGGGCGGCCTCTGCCCGCTCCGCGATCGGCGTCACTCCCCTGCGCACGTCGACGACGTCGCGCACCCACCTCGCCGCGGTGGCCTACCTCGGCGGTGGCACGACGACACCGCGCACGCGCTTCGTCGCCGGCTCCGACATCGTGCGGGTCATGACGAGCGGCACCGCCGAGGCCGTCGTCGAGGCGATGCGCTCGGCCGCCTCCGGCGGTCTGGCCGCCGCCGCGATCCTCGACCCGCTCGACGGGGCGGTGCGCACGCTCGGGTCGACGGACACCCCCTTCCCCTGGCGTGGCCACACCGCGAGCGTCCAGTGGTACGTCGGCATGTCCTCGGACGCCGGGTCGACGCACTACTCACGTGCCCGCTCGTGGCTGGCCCATGCGCACGACCTCATGGGCACGCGCAGCTCCGGCGGCTACCTGGGCTACCTCGAGGCGGGGCGACCGCAGCGCGAGTACCTCTCGACCAATGCCACGCGGCACGCCCGGGTCCGCGGCACCTACGACCCCGACGCGGTCATCCTCTGAGCGGGCGATTTCTCCGTAGGGGACCGTCTCCGTATACTTCGACCAGCGAAGGGGAGTATCCCAACACCCCACGATCGTCACTACGGAGCCCCGGCTCCCGGTCGTGGAGGCGCGTACAGCGTGGGAGAGACGTTCGCGGACCTGTCCGCCGTCGCCCACCCGAAGGGTTCCTCCGTGTCCGCCTACCAGATCTTCGAGATCGCCTCGCTGACCGTGCTCAGCGCGATCCTGATCCTCGACCTGCTCCTCGTCATCAAGCGTCCCCATGTGCCGTCGATGAAGGAGGCGAGCGCCTGGGTCGCCGTCTACGTCTCCCTCGCCCTGGTCTTCGCCGGCGTGCTCTTCGCCATGGGCGACACGCAGCGCTCCGGCGAGTTCCTCACGGGGTGGCTGCTCGAGTACTCGCTCTCGATCGACAACCTCTTCGTCTTCATCATCCTGCTCGGCAGCTTCGCGGTGCCGCACGCGCTCCAGCAGCGGGTGCTGATGATCGGCATCCTCATCGCCATCGTCCTGCGGGGCATCTTCATCCTCGTCGGCGTGCAGGTCATCGAGTCCTTCGCCTGGGTCTTCTACCTCTTCGGTGCCTACCTCGTGTACGTCGCGTGGAAGCAGGCCTTCGGCCACGACGACGAAGGGGGCGCCCCCGACAACCTCGTGATCCGCACCCTCAAGCGCCGCCTGAACTTCACCGACGAGTGGCACGGGGCCCAGGCCGTCGTGCGCAAGGACGGGGTGCGCTTCTTCACCCCCTTCGTCCTGGTGATCCTCGCCCTGGGCACCGTCGACCTCGTCTTCGCGATCGACTCGATCCCGGCGATCTTCTCGGTGACCACCGACCCCTTCCTCGTCTTCGCGTGCAACATCTTCGCGCTCATGGGTCTGCGCCAGCTCTACTTCCTGCTCGGCGGGCTGCTCGAGCGCCTCGTCTACCTCCACTACGGCATCGCCGCGATCCTCGGGTTCATCGGCGTCAAGCTCGTGCTGCACGCCATGGAGGCCAACGAGGTGAGCTGGATCAACGGCGGCGAGCCGATCGCGTGGGTGCCGCACATCGAGACCTGGCACTCGCTCGTGGTCATCCTCGTGTCGATGGTCGTGGCCGTGGTCGCGTCGCTGTGGCGGATGCGCTCGCTCGACCGGGCGGACGTCCGCGACGACGACCACGAGAAGGTCGACGTCTGAGCGTCGCGGCTGATCTCCCGCACCGGTGGCCCGGTGCGGGAGACTGCCTCTGTGAGCCCTGCCAACCACCGCAAGAGCCCTCGAACGAGCGACACCCCGCGCGTCGACACCGCCCCCGCCACGGGCCACCGCTGGCCGGCCGGGGCGGTGGTCACCGGGGCCGGGCGCGGTCTCGGCCGCCAGATCGCCACCATGCTCGTCGAGCGCGGCCACCACGTGCTCGTCACCGACGTCGACGACGCGGCAGCACAGCAGGCGGCGAGCGAGCTCGGCGAGCGGGCCACCGCCCTCGCCCTCGACGTGCGCGACGACGCCGCCGTGCGGGCCGCGCGCGACCAGATCATCGCCATCGCCGGTCGCCTGGACGTCTGGGTCAACAATGCCGGCGTGCTCTTCACCGGGCCCGCGTGGGAGCACGACGCGCAGCAACGCCGTCTGATGCTCGAGGTCAACGCCCTCGGGACGATGAACGGCACCCTGGCCGCCGTGGAGTCGATGCGGGCCACCGGCGGCGGGCAGGTCATCAACATCGCCTCGCTCGCCGGCCTGACCGCGGTGCCCGGCGAGGGGGTTTACGCCGCCTCGAAGCACGCGGTCATGGGCTTCAGCCTGAGCACCATGGCCGACCTGCGCGCGGCGAAGGTCAAGGACGTGCACATCTCGTGCATCTGCCCCGACGGCATCTGGACCCCGATGCTCCACGACCGGCTCGACGACCCCGGTGCCGCGCTCTCCTTCTCCGGCAAGCTCCTCCAGCCCCACGAGGTGGTGACCGCGGTGGGCAAGGTCCTCGACGAGCCGCGGCTCGTCACCGCCCTACCCGGGTGGCGAGGGGCCGTGGTCCGGTTCGGCGACCTCTTCCCAGCGCTCGGGCTGGCCCTGACCCCCTTCGTCGTCCGGCAGGGCGAGCGGACCCAGCGTCGGATGCGCAAGCAGCAGCAGGGCCGCCGCGGCTCGGCCGGCGCTGAGCCCCTCGGTGTCGGGGCGGAGCGTGACGCCCGATCACTTCGCCTTGGCGGCTGCCGTGGCAAGGTCGGGGGTGACCTCCTCGACGGCCAGGGCGATCGCCGACGCTGAGGGACACCGCACGGCGGCCGAGAGAGGGAGGTGTCTGCGTCGCCTCGCGCGTGAGCTCGAGTCTCGTCGCGGTCGTCGTCATGTCTCACCTCCTGGCTCCCAGCGCCGCTGGCCAGCACTGAAGGTGAGACGGTCCTAACTCTCGTGACCCACGTAGGCCGCCAGGTGCGTGGCGGTGAGGGTCTCCCCCTCCGCCACGAGATCGGCAGGTGTGCCCTCGAAGACGACCCGCCCGCCGTCGTGCCCGGCACCGGGACCGAGGTCGATGATCCAGTCGGCGTGCGCCATGACCGCCTGGTGGTGCTCGATGACGATGACCGACCTGCCCGAGTCGACGAGGCGGTCGAGCAGCGCGAGCAGGTTGTCGACGTCGGCGAGGTGCAGACCCGTCGTCGGCTCGTCGAGGACGTAGACCTCGCCCTTGTCCCCCATGTGCACGGCGAGCTTGAGCCGCTGCCGCTCACCACCGGACAGCGCCGTGAGCGGCTGGCCGAGGGTGAGGTAGCCCAGGCCCACGTCGACGAGCCGGGTGAGGATCTTGTGTGCGGCGGGCAGGGAGGCCGGGCCCTCCTTGGCGAAGAAGGCCTCGGCCTCGCTCATCGACATCTCGAGGACGTCCGCGATGTTCTTGCCGGCGAGCCCGTACTCGAGCACCGCCTCCTGGAAGCGGCGCCCCTCGCAGTCCTCGCACGGCGACTCGACGGTGGCCATGACCCCGAGCTCGGTGAAGATCACGCCGGCGCCGTTGCACGTCGGGCAGGCGCCCTCGGAGTTGGAGCTGAAGAGCGCCGGCTTGACGCCGTTGGCCTTGGCGAAGGCCTTGCGCACCGGCTCGAGCAGGCCCGTGTAGGTCGCGGGATTGCTGCGGCGCGAGCCCTTGATCGCCGACTGGTCGACGACGACGACCTCGTCACGGTGGTCGAGACCGGAGTGGATGAGCGAGCTCTTGCCCGACCCGGCGACGCCCGTCACCGCGACGAGGACCCCGGTCGGGATGTCGACGTCGACGTCCTGCAGGTTGTGCGTCATGGCCCCCCGGATCTCGAGCGCCCCTGTGGCGGAGCGGACCTCGTCCTTGAGCACGACGCGGTGGTCGAGGTGGCGCCCGGTGAGGGTGTCGCTGGCCCGCAGCTCCTCGACGGTCCCCTCGAAGACGATCTCTCCCCCCTTCGACCCCGCCATGGGGCCGAGGTCGACGGCGTGGTCGGCGATGGCGATCGTCTCCGGCTTGTGCTCGACGACGAGCACGGTGTTGCCCTTGTCGCGCAGGCGCAGGAGCAGGTCGTTCATCCGGTCGATGTCGTGGGGGTGCAGCCCGATCGTCGGCTCGTCGAAGACATAGGTGACGTCGGTGAGCGAGGACCCGAGGTGACGGATCATCTTCGCCCGCTGGGCCTCTCCTCCGGACAGGGTGCCGGCGGGGCGGTCCAGGGAGAGGTAGCCCAGACCGATCTCGGTGAAGGAGTCGAGCAGGTGTTGCAGGCCGGCGAGCAGCGGCTCGAAGCCCGGCTCGTCGAGCTCGCGCACCCAGGCGGCGAGGTCGTTGATCTGCATCGAGCACAGGTCGGCGATGCTCTTGCCCTTGATCTTCGACGCGCGGGCCTCGGGGGTGAGGCGGGTGCCCTCGCACTCGGGGCAGGTCTGGAAGGTCACGGTCCGCTCGACGAAGCGGCGCACGTGCGGCTGCATCGCCTCGGGGTCCTTGCTGAGCATCGACTTCTGGATCTTGGGGATGATCCCCTCGAAGGTGAGGTTGACCCCTTCGACCTTGATCTTCGTCGGCTCGCTCCACAGCATCGTCTCGAGCTGCTTCTTTGTGAAGTCCTTGATCGGCTTGTCCATCGGCAGGCCCATGCCGGCGAAGAGGCGGCCGTACCAGCCGTCCATCGAGTAGCCGGGGACGGTCAGTGCGCCGTCCTCGAGCGTCTTGGTGTCGTCGTAGAGGGCGGTGAGGTCGATGTCGCTCACCTGCCCCATGCCCTCGCAGCGCGGGCACATGCCGCCGAGGTAGACCTGCTGCTTGACCGTCTTGCGCTCGGTGTGGGTGCCCTTGTCCGTCGTCATCGACCCGCTCGCCTTGCGCGTGGGGACGTTGAAGGAGAAGGCCGTCGGCGGCCCGACGTGCGGCTGGCCCAGGCGCGAGTAGAGGATGCGCAACATCGCATTGGCATCGGTCGCCGTGCCGACGGTCGAACGCGGGTTGGCCCCCATGCGCTCCTGGTCGACGATGATCGCCGTCGTCAGCCCCTCGAGGTGGTCGACGTCGGGCCGTGCCAGCGAGGGCATGAAGCCCTGGAGGAAGGCGCTATAGGTCTCGTCGATGAGCCGGCGCGACTCGGACGCGATCGTCCCGAAGACGAGCGAGCTCTTGCCCGAGCCCGAGACCCCGGTGAAGACCGTCAGCCGCCGCTTGGGCAGGTCGACGCTCACGTCCTTGAGGTTGTTCTCCCTCGCTCCCTGCACCCGGATGAGGTCGTGGCTGTCGGCGGCGTGCGGCATGCGAGCTCCAGACGAAGGGGGTGGGGTGGGCCACCTGTGATCCAACCAGATCGTCCCGACGACGTCGTCGAAATCCGGTGGCGGCCCGCTGCCTCGCCCTGCTGTGCTGGTGCGATGACGAGCAGCGACGTGTGGACGGCCGAGCAGGCGCAACGCTACGACGACCCGGCGGGCACCGGCATGTCCGCACCGGAGGTGCTGGATCCCGTGGTGGACACGCTCGCCGAGCTCGCGGGTGGAGGGCCCGCGCTCGAGCTCGCGATCGGCACCGGTCGTGTCGCGGTGCCCCTGCTGGCGAAGGGGGTCCCGGTCACCGGGATCGAGCTGTCCGCCCCGATGGTCGACGTCCTGCGGACGAAGGTCTCGGCGGCACAGCTACCGGTGGTCGTCGGTGACATGGCGACGACGCGGGTCGACGGCGAGTTCACCCTGGTCTTCCTCGTCTTCAACACCATCGGCAACCTGCGGACGCAGGACGAGCAGGTCGAGTGCTTCCGCAACGCCGCACGTCACCTCCGCCCCGGCGGGCGGTTCGTCGTGGAGGTCGGCATCCCTCCCCTGCGTCGACTCGTCCCGGGCCAGGTGGCGGTCCCCTTCGACGTGTCCGACGGCCACGTCGGGTTCGACACCTTCGACCCGGTGACCCAGCAGGCGACCTCGCACCACCTGACTCGGCAGGCCGACGGCAGCTATCGCCGGGGCACCCACAACTACCGCTACGTCTGGCCCAGCGAGCTCGACCTCATGGCGCGTTGTGCGGGCCTGGAGCTCGAGTCCCGCCACGAGGACTGGAGCGGGACCCCCTTCGGCCCCGACAGCGAGTCCCACGTCAGCGTGTGGCGCCGCCCGTGACGGTCAGACCTCGGCGAGGGCGACCTCGACGAGGTGCGCGGCGGTGCGCTCACCGGCGGCGATGGCCCGCTCCTGGTCGCCGCGGAGCATGCCGGTGATAGCGCCGAGGTAGGCGACGACGACCTCGTCGGCCAGTCGCACGCCACGCTCCCCCGGCACGACCTCGGCGGCGAGCGCCTCGATCCGCTCGTGCAGGAGGGTGTCCTCAGCCGTGAGCATCTCGGCGACCGCGGGTGCCGGGTTGCCCGTCGCGGCGGCCGTCCCGCTGAAGGCGCACCACCGCTCGTCGAGCCGCTCGCGCTGGTAGGTCCGCAGCGCCGGGAAGATCGCGAGCAGCCGGTCGGTGGGCGTGGCGGCGGCGGCGAGCGCCGCGTCCCAGACCTCGGTCCACTCCCCGAGCCTTCGCTCGAGCGCCGCGGCGATGAGCCCGTCCTTGTTGCCGAAGTTGGCGTAGAGCGTGGCGGGCGAGGCGCCGGCACGTCGCAGGATGACGTCGACGGGCGTCAGCACGACACCCTCGACGAACATCAGCTCGTCGGCTGCGGTGAGCAGCCGCTCCCGCGCCGGACGACGGCGCTCCGTGGTGGCCATGTCGCCAGCCTAACCGTAACGCGCGTTTCACATGGAACTGAAACGTGCGTTACGGTCGGTGCCGACCCACGCCACCGACAGGGAGCCACCGATGACGACCTTGCACATCAACGGGCAGTGGCGGACCGCCGCGTCCGGAGAGACCCGTGAGATCACCTGCCCCGCCGACGGATCCGTCGTCGCGACGGTCGACGAAGGGGGTGCCGCCGACGCCCTCGAGGCCGTTCGCGCCGCCCGACAAGCCTTCGACTCCGGCCCGTGGCCGAGCACCCCGGCGCCCGAGCGGGCCGCCCTCCTGCACCGCCTCGCCGATCGACTCGAGAGCGAGCTCGAGGAGGTCGCGCGTCTCGAGGCCCTCGACACCGGCAAGCGGATGGTCGAGACGCGCATCGACATGCAGGACATCGTCGCGGTCTTCCGGCACTTCGCCGGCCTGGCCCAGGCCGAGGCCGGCCGGGTCGTCGACCCCGGCATGCCCGACGTCTCCTCCCGTGTCGTGAGCGAGCCCGTCGGCGTGTGCGCGCTCATCACCCCGTGGAACTTCCCGCTGCTGCAGACGGCGTGGAAGGTCGCCCCGGCGCTGGCCGCGGGCAACACCTTCGTCCTCAAGCCGAGCGAGCTGACCCCGCAGACCTCGATCTGGCTCGTGCGCACCCTCGCCGAGCTCGGCCTGCCCGACGGCGTCGCCAACCTCGTGCTCGGGCCGGGCGCCACCGTGGGCGCCGCGATGACCGAGGCCCCCGAGGTCGACCTCGTCTCCTTCACCGGCGGCCTGCACACCGGTCGCACGATCATGGCGGCGGCCGCCCCGACGGTGAAGAAGATCGCCCTCGAGCTCGGCGGCAAGAACCCCAACGTCATCTTCGCCGACGCCGACCTCGACGCCGCGATCGACAACGCGCTCACCGCGATCTTCCTCGACTCCGGCCAGGTCTGCTCCGCGGGCTCGCGCCTCGTCGTCGAGGAGTCGGTGCACGACGAGGTCGTCGACGAGCTCGTCCGCCGCGCCCGGGCGATCCGTCTCGGCGGCCCCTTCGACGAGCGCGCCGAGACCGGCCCGCTCATCAGCGACGCCCACCGGGACAAGGTCGAGGCCTACGTCGCCGCGGGTCTGGCCGAGGGCGCGGTGCTGCGCTGCGGCGGCGAGCGCCCCGGTGGCGACCTCGCGGGCGGCAGCTACTACCCGCCGACGATCCTCGACGGGTGCACGAGCGAGATGTCGTGCGTCCAGGACGAGTCCTTCGGGCCGGTCCTGACCGTCGAGACCTTCGCCGGCGAGACCCGCGAGGCGGCGGAGGACGCCGCGGTCGCGATCGCGAACGACACGATCTACGGCCTGGCCGGTGCCGTGTGGACCCAGGATGCGGGGCGCGCCGAGGGCGTCGCCCGCCGACTGCGCCACGGGACCATCTGGATCAACGACTTCCACCCCTACGTCCCCGCTGCGGAGTGGGGCGGCATGAAGCAGTCCGGCATCGGGCGCGAGCTCGGGCTCGCCGGCCTGCACGAGTACCAGGAGACCAAGCACATCTGGCACAACACCCGCCCGGCCCGCGCCGGGTGGTTCGACGACGCCACGACCGAGGGAGAGGACGCATGAGAGATCGCTACGACTACGTCATCGTCGGAGGTGGGTCCGCCGGATCCGCCCTCGCCAACCGCCTGAGCGCCGATGAGGGCACGAGCGTCCTCGTCCTCGAGGCCGGGCGCGCGGACTTCCTCGCCGACCCGCTGATCCACATGCCGGCCGCGCTGATGTTCCCCTCGGGCAACCCCCTCTACGACTGGGCCTACGAGACCGATCCCGAGCCGCACATGGGCGGCCGTCGGGTCCCGCACGCCCGGGGCAAGGTGCTCGGCGGCAGCTCGAGCATCAACGGCATGATCTTCCAGCGCGGCAACCCCGGTGACTACGACACCTGGGCCTCCTTCGACGGCATGGAGGCGTGGGACTACGCCCACTGCCTGCCCTACTTCAAGCGCATGGAGACGACCATCGCCGGGGCCGACGCCTGGCGCGGTGGAGCCGGCCCGCTCAAGCTCGAGCGCGGCCCGGCCGACTCGCCCCTCTTCCAGGCCTTCTTCGAGGCGGCGACCCAGGCCGGCTTCGCCCGGACCGACGACGTCAACGGCTACCGCCAGGAGGGGTTCGCCCCCTTCGACCGCAATGTCTACAAGGGCAGCCGGATGTCGGCCTCGCGCTCCTACCTGCGGCCGGTCCGTGACCGCAAGAACCTCGACGTGACCACGCTGGCCATGGTCACCGGGCTGCGCTGGCAGGGCACCCGGGTGACCGGTGTGGACTTCGTGCGCGCCGGCCGCAGCCGGCACTCGGTGGACGCCGGTGAGGTCATCCTCTGCGGTGGCGCCTTCAACTCGCCCCAGCTCCTCGAGCTCTCCGGCGTCGGTGACCCCGAGGTGCTGCGCGCTGCGGGCATCACGCCCCGCGTCGAGCTGCCCGGCGTCGGCGAGAACCTGCAGGACCACCTCGAGGTCTACCTGCAGCACACGAGCCTGCAGCCGGTGTCGATCTCGCCGTGGCTGAAGAAGTGGAAGGCGCCCTACATCGGTGCCGAGTGGCTCTTCCTCAACCGGGGCGTGGGCGCCTCCAACCACTTCGAGGGCGGCGGCTTCATCCGCACCAACGACGAGGTGGCCTACCCCAACCTCATGTTCCACTTCCTGCCGATCGCCGTGCGCTACGACGGCACGGCGGCCGAGGGCAAGCACGGCTACCAGGTGCACATCGGGCCGATGAACTCCGACGCGCGCGGCCACGTGCACATCAAGAACGCCGACCCGCGGACGAAGCCGGGCATCCTCTTCAACTACCTGTCGACCGAGCGCGACCGGCGTGAGTGGGTCGAGGTCGTGCGCGCCGCGCGGCACATCCTCTCCCAGCCGGCCTTCGCCCCCTTCGACGGCGGCGAGATCTCGCCCGGGCCGGACGTGCAGACCGACCAGGAGATCATCGACTGGGTCGCCAAGGACGCCGAGACGGCCCTGCACCCGTCGTGCTCGGCGAAGATGGGCACTGACGAGATGGCGGTCGTCGACCCGGGCTCGATGCGGGTCCACGGGACCGAGGGCCTGCGCGTCGTCGACGCCTCGGTCTTCCCGACGATCACCAACGGCAACATCTACGCCCCCGTGATGATGGTCGCGGAGAAGGCGGCCGACCTCATCGCCGGCAACACGCCGCTCGCGGCGGAGCACCCGCCGGTCTACCGGGCCAAGCAGGGGATGCCCCTCTACCCGCAGGGCGACCCGCGCAACGACGCCTGGGATGCGCGCACCGAGATCCCCAGCGCCCTTGCGGCAGTGCGTGATGCGCAGTCGAAGGGGGACGCCTGATGAGCACGGTCATCGACCCCGAGCTGACGCAGGACCGGGTGACGAAACCCCGTGCGAAGAAGTCGGTCCTCGTCGTCTCGGTCGTCGCGACAGTCGTCGTCGCGGCCTGGGCCCTCATCGCCCCGACCCACGCCGAGGCCACCCTCGGCAGCGTCGTGGGGTGGATCGCCAACTGGTTCGGCTGGTTCTACATCCTGCTGGCCACCGCGATCCTCGTCTTCGTCGTCTACGTCGGCATGCGCTACCGCCGCATCCGCCTGGGTGACGACGACGACCGTCCCGAGTACTCGACCTTCGCGTGGGCCTCGATGCTCTTCGCGGCCGGCATCGGCACCGACGTCATGTTCTTCGCCGTCGCCGAGCCCGCAAGCCAGTACCTCGCTCCCCCGCAGGGGCAGGGCGAGACCGTCGAGGCCGCCCGCGAGGCCACCGTGTGGACCCTCTTCCACTACGGCATCACCGGCTGGGGCATGTACGCGCTCATGGGCGTGGCCCTGGGCTACTTCGCACACCGCAAGAAGCTGCCCCTCGCCGTGCGCTCGGCGCTCTACCCGCTCGTCGGCAAGCGGGTGCGCGGGCCGATCGGCGACGCGGTGGACATCGCGACCGTCCTCGGCACGATCTTCGGCGTCGCGACCTCGCTGGGCATCGGCGTCGTCATGCTCAACGTCGGCCTCGGCGTGATGTTCGACGTGCCGCAGGGCATCCCCGCCCAGATCGGTCTCGTCGTCCTCGCCGTCGCCACCGCGACCGTGTCGGCCACCACCGGTGTCGACCGGGGCATCCGGCTGCTCAGCCAGCTCAACGTGCTGCTCGCGATCCTCCTCGCCCTGTGGATCCTCGTCACCGGCGAGACCGCCTTCCTGCTGCGCGCCATCACGATGAATGTCGGCGACTTCGTCTCGATGTTCCCCGGGATGACCCTCGACACGATGGCCTACGACCACCCGACCGAGTGGATGTCCCTGTGGACGCTCTTCTTCTGGGCCTGGTGGATCGCCTGGGCGTCCTTCGTCGGGATGTTCCTCGCGCGCATCTCCAAGGGCCGCACCATCGGGCAGTTCATGCTCGGCACGCTGTCGATCCCCTTCAGCTACATCGTCATGTGGGTCTCGATCTTCGGCAACAGCGCGGTCAAGCAGATCGCCGACGGCGACGCGGCCTTCGGCGATCTGGCGATGAACCAGCCGGAGCAGGGCTTCTACGCCCTCCTCCAGCAGTACCCGGGGGCGCTCTTCCTCGTGGGGCTGTCGACCTTCGTCGGGCTGCTCTTCTACGTCACCTCCGCCGACTCCGGCGCCCTCGTCATGGCCAACCTCAGCTCCGAGCTGCCCGACAGCGAGACCGACGCCCGCCCGTGGCTGCGGATCCTGTGGGCCGGCGCCACCGGCGTGCTGACGATCGCCATGCTCGTCGTCGGCGGCATCGTCGCGCTGCAGTACGCGACGATCGTCATGGGGCTGCCCTTCGCGATCGTCATGGTCCTCGTGATGATCGGCCTGCACCGGGCGCTCGAGGCCGAGCGCACCCAGACGACGGCTGCCCGCCTCTCGCTCGCATCGCACCTCGTCGGCCGCGAGGGCGCCCACCAGGGCTCCTGGCGTCGCCGGGTCGCCAACACCCTGGGCACGGTGAGCCCCAGGTGCGTCAGGTCGCGGCGCCGAGCTACGGCGCCCGGATGATCGAGGCCGATGACCGCACGGCGCGCCTCGAGGTCGCCCTGCCGACCGGCGGTGGGTACGACGTCTTCGCCTACGACCGTGAGGAGGTCTGCCACGACGTGCTCGACCACCTCGAGCGCTGGACCGCCGCGGAGGTCCTCGCCGACCAGGTCTAGGTGTACTCGGCCGTCAGGTTGTTGACAGTCGGCTGGTCGGAGCGAGGCCGCCGAGTGCGGTGTGGCGGCGTTCAGTGTTGTAGTGCTCGAGCCAGGGCGCAAGGGCGTCTGCTCGTTGCTGGTTGCTGGTGAAGACCTGCCGGTAGGCCCATTCGGTTTGCAGGGTGCGGTTGAAGCGTTCGACCTTGCCGTTCTGCCAGGGGCAGTGGGGCTTGATGAACTTGTGCTTGGCGCCCAGTTCGTCGAGGACGGCGCGCACGTCGTGGGAGTTCTTGTAGGAGAAGTGGTTGTCGCTCATCACTCGCTCGATCCGGGTGATGCCGTGGTCGGCGAAGTAGGCCGCGGCGCGGCGGATGAACCCGGCGCAGGAGGTGCCCTTCTCGTCGGGCAGGATCTCGCTGTAGGCCAGCCGCGAGTGGTCATCGACCATGGAGTGCACGTAGTCGTAGCCGATCCGGGCCCTCTTCTTCGCCGAGGTCGATCCCATCGCCCGACCGTGCGCCTTCCACCCGCCGCCGTCAGGGATCTTGCCGATCTTCTTGACGTCGACGTGGACCAGCTCGCCGGGACGGTCACGCTCGTAACGCACCGCGGTGGTCTTCGACGCGCGGATCACTTCGCCGGTCAGCGGGTCGCACTCGCGCAGGTACGGCACGCCGTGGCGCCGCAGGACCCGACTGACAGTGCGCGCCGGCACGCCCAGCTCGGGACCGATCCAGTCCTGACCGCGACGCTGCTCACGGCGGATAGCCACGATGCGCTCCTCGACCTCGACCGGGGTCTGTCGCGGGCTGTGGTGCGGACGGCTGGAACGATCGACCAGTGCTTCCCTGCCGTGTTCGCGGAAGCGGTTGATCCAGCGGTGCGCGCACTGACGCGAGATGCCCTGGGCCTTGGCCGCGTGCGCCACGGCCCACCCCTCATCGCAGACTCGCTCGACAAGCAGTTCACGACCGCGCTGGTTCAGGCGGGCATTACCGTGGGACATGAGGACCTCCGGTCGGTCGGCGACTTAGACATCACCCACCGCACCCGGGGGTCCTCCCTTACGTCAACCACCAACCCGGGAGTGTCACTAACCTCCCGGCTGAGTACATCTAGGACCGAACCGGCCACCCGAGAGGGCCGCGACACCCGCCCGGTGTCGCGGCCATCTCGTCTACCCGATTGCAATACATAGGATCCCTATGTAACGTAGCGGGACGTGCCCGACGACTCCATCGACCAGACCGCGAGTGACCTCGTCACCTATGCCGCCCGTCTCGTCCGCGCCTCGCGCCAGCACATCCACCGCACTCCCCCCGCGGGCATCCGGGTGCTCTCCCTCGTCGACGAGCACGGGCCCACGGGCATCGGCCGCCTCGCCGAGCTCGACCGCACCACCCAGCCGACGATGTCCGGAGCCGTCACCACGCTCGTCGAGCGCGGCTGGGTGACCAAGGAGCCCGACCCGTCCGACGCCCGCGCCACGAGGGTCACCCTCACCGACGACGGACGCCGCGCCCTCGCCGTCGTCCGCGAGCGCAGCGCCACCACCGTCTCCCGGACCATCCGGGAGCACCCCACCCTGACCCCCGAGGACCTCGTCACCGCCGTCGCGGTGCTGCGCGCGGTCATGGAGGCCAGCTCGTCCCAGCAGGAAGGTCAGCAGTGACAACCCCAGCAGTACCCGCCGAGAGCACCCCGTCGATGTGGAAGCAGCCGCGCGCCGTGTGGGCCGTCGCCTTCGCGTGCGTCATCGCCTTCATGGGCATCGGCCTCGTCGACCCGATCCTCAAGCCGATCGCCGACGAGCTGGGCGCAACGCCCAGCGAGACCTCGCTCCTCTTCACGAGCTACATGGCGATCATGGGCGTGGCGATGCTCGTCGCCGGCTTCATCTCCTCGCGCATCGGCGCCAAGCGGACGCTGATCGCGGGCCTCGTCCTGATCATCGTCTTCTCCGCGCTCGCCGGCGCCTCCGACAGCATCGGTGCCATCGTCGGCTTCCGGGCCGGCTGGGGCCTGGGCAATGCGCTCTTCGTCGCCACCGCCCTGTCGACGATCGTCGTCGCCTCGGCCGGCAGCGTCGGCCAGGCCGTGATCTTCTTCGAGGCCGCGCTGGGCCTGGGCATCGCCGTCGGCCCGATCGTCGGCGGTCAGCTCGGCTCGATCTCCTGGCGCGCGCCCTTCTTCGGCGTCGCCGTCCTCATGGTCATCGCCGTCGCCGTCACCACCTTCCTGCTGCCGCCCACTCCCCCGTCGGGTCACAAGACCTCGCTGGCTGCACCGATCAAGGCGCTGCGTCACCCGGGCCTGCTCACCGTCGCCGTGACCGCGCTCTTCTACAACATGGGCTTCTTCACCCTGCTGGCCTTCACCCCCTTCCCCCTCGACATGACCGCCTCGCAGGTGGGGTGGGTCTTCTTCGGCTGGGGCGTGCTGCTCGCCGTCACCTCGGTCAAGACGGCCCCGTGGCTGCAGCGGCGCTTCGGCACGATCCCCTCGATCATCGGCGCCCTGACGCTCTTCGGCCTCGACCTGGCGATGATGGCGCTGCTCGTCGACTCCAAGGCGGCGCTCGTCGTCGGGGTCGTCCTCGCCGGCGCCTTCCTCGGTGTCAACAACACCCTGATCACCGAGGCCGTCATGGGCTCGGCGCCGGTCGAGCGTCCGGTGGCCTCGTCGGCCTACTCCTTCGTGCGCTTCTCCGGCGGTGCCGTCGCACCGTGGGCCGCCGGGCGCCTCGGCGAGGAGGTCGGCCTCAGCGCTCCCTACTGGATGGCGACGGTCGCGGTCTTCGTCGGTGTGGCGATCTTCGTGTACGGCTCGCGCTTCCTGCGGGGCGAGCAGACCCCGGCGGCACACAGCGCCGCCGAGGGCGAGGCGGTGCTCGTCGGCGACGCCGACTGACTCAGGTCGACCACCAACCCAGCCGCCGTCATCTCTGCAAGACCCTAGGGTCTTGCAGAGATGACGGCGGCTCTCCTACGAGCGGGGGGCCGGGGGAAGGCGTCAGCGAGCGGTGCGGCCCAGGTCCAGGAACATCACGTGCAGGCCCACGGGGCCGTGCTCCGGGTGGTCGAAGGCCCCGGGCACGGTCCCGATGACCTCGAAGCCGAGCGATCGCCACAGCCGCACGGCACGCTCGTTGGTCTCGACGACGGCGTTGAACTGGATCCCGGCGTAGCCCCCTTCGCGAGCCCACGCGACGACGTGCTCGCCGAGGGCTCGTCCCACGCCCCTGGTCCCGGCCTCGGCATCGACCATGAAGGACGCGGTCGCGATGTGCGCCCCACGAGCGGGACGGTTGGGGCCCATCTTCGCCGAGCCGACGACGCGGCCCCCGACCTCCGCGACGACGGTGCGACCGGGCGCCGGCTCCATCCACAGCCCGTGCGCCTGCGCCGACGTCAGGCCCTCCGGGTAGGCATAGGTCCGCCCTTCGGTCACGATGCGGGCCCAGAAGGGGAAGATCTGCGGCCAGTCGTCGTCGGTCGCGGGTCGGATGCTCGGGTCGGCGATCGTCATGTCGCCAGCATCGCAGGCCCTGCGGTGGCAGGCTGACCCCTGCATCGCAACGACGCGACCATCGGAGGTTCGACCCATGACCCAGCCCGCGCTCCCTTCGTACTCGTCCGGCACCTCGGACGCGCCCCTCCTCGGGGACACGATCGGCGGCAACCTCGAGCGGACCGTGGCGACCCACGGCGGCCGGGAGGCACTCGTCGACGTGCCCAGCGGTCGGCGCTGGACCTATCGCGAGCTGCTCACCGATGTCGACGCCCTGGCCAAGGGGCTGCTGGCGAAGGGCGTCCTCAAGGACGGCGTCGGCACGCTCACCGCCGACGAGGTGCGCGACTTCGCGACCGGCAAGCTCGCCCACTACAAGATCCCGCGCTACGTCCACGTCACCGAGGCCTTCCCGATGACCGTCACGGGCAAGGTCCGCAAGGTCGAGATGCGCGAGCAGGCCGTGGAGATCCTGCGCCCCTGACCTGTGGCCCCGACCCGGGCCCATGACGACGGGCGGCACCCCGGTGGCCGGGGTGCCGCCCTTCGCGCGGTGGTGCGGTGGGTCAGACCTGCTGGTCGCCCTGCGCCGAGGACTGCTGCTCGGCCTTGGCCGAGAGCTTGTCCAGGGTGCGGGCGGCCGCGTCGCGACCACCGAGCCCGAAGGCGAGCGCCGCGGCGGCAGCGCCACCGACGACGAGCGCACCGAAGCCGAGCTCGATGATCGAGTCGGCGATGCCCATGTACTTCAGGCCCATCGCGACGAAGAGGACGATCGTCGCGTACTTGACGATCGTGGCCCCGGCGCCGGACAGGAGCTTGGCCAGAAGGTTGGCGATGAAGAGGCCGGCCGCGATGATCGCCGCACCGAAGATCACCTTGCCGCCGAGGCCGAGGACCTCGCTGAGGAAGGCCGTGATCTGCGGGAAGTCGAGCAGCTGGGCCGCCATGACCGCGAAGAAGAGCACGATGCCGATCTGCACGATGCGCGCGATGATCGGCACGACCTTGGTGTCCTGCGGCAGCACGTCGAGATCGGCGAGCTGGCGGTCGACCCCGATGCCGTCGAGCACCTGCTCGACGATGTCACCGGCGAAGCGGGCGATGAAGACACCCAGGGCGAGCATGATGCCCGCGGCGATGATGACCGGCACGGCGTCGAAGATCGACTGGAGCATCTGCTCGGCCGGGCGCGAGATCGAGGCGATGCCGAGGATCTGCAGGGCCGCGATCGTCACCACGATCATGATGAGGGCGTAGACGACCGTCGCGATGGTGCGCGGGATCGACGCGGCCGCGCCGCCACCCTGCTGCCCGCCGGCCGTGTGCACCTGCTGGGTCGGGTGCTGCTGCGGCGGGGCCGGCTGACCCGGCGGCGGGGGCGGCGGACCGGCCTGCGAGACGGCCGGGGCGCCGGGGAGCGAGCTCGTCGTCGAGCCGGCCTTCTTCAGCCAGCGGTCGAAGGGCAGCGCCGCGAGCGCCGTCTCCACGAGCTGCCGCACGACCTTGGCGAGCAGGGCGCCGACGAAGAAGACGATGCCGGCACCGATGAGGTTGGGCAGGAAGCCCAGGACCCCGTCGGCCATGCCCTGGATCGGCGTGAGCACCTGGCTCAGGCCGAGGACCTGCAGGATGGCGACGAGACCGAGCATCCACACGACGAGGGAGCCGATCGAGCCGAGCGTCGTCCCGACGGAGGCGCCGTCGGCACCTGCCCGCTGCAGCGCCGGGATCTTGCCCGAGAGCTTGGTGAAGAGCGACTTGACGATCATCGCGACGATCCAGGTGATGACGAGGATCGCCACGGCAGCCAAGGCCTTGCCGAGCAGTCCTGGCCAATCGACCCCGTCGAAGAAGCCGGTGTCCATGATGTCCTCCCGTTGTCGTGACATGTGTGTGTCTGGCCCTTCGACCGTACTGACGATCGGCCGTCGGTGCCGGATGAGAGCCCCCCGGATTCCGGATGGTTAGGTGAACCCATGCGCTGCTCCCATCACGAGGCCGGTGAGTGCCGCTCGTGCACCCTCATGGGCCGTCCCTACGAGCGCCAGGTCGTCGACCTCACGGAGCAGGTCGGCGGGCTCCTCGCCGACGCCGTGGACGACGAGGCATGGGGCACCCCCTTCGTCGGACCGGAGGCCGGCTTCCGCAACAAGGCGAAGCTCGTCGTCGGAGGAACCCGTGAGGCCCCGACCTTCGGGATCCTCGATGCCGACCTGCACGGCGTCTCGCTGCCCGAGTGCGGGCTCTACGAACCGCGGCTCGAGGCCGCGCTCGACCGGCTCGTGCCCGCCGTCGCCGAGCTGGGCCTCGTGCCCTTCGACGTGCCGGGACGGCAGGGCGAGCTCAAGCACCTCATCGTCACCGGGTCACCCGACGGCGACCTCATGGCCCGCTTCGTGCTGCGCTCCCCCGGGCAGGTCGGTCGCATCCGACGTGGTCTGGAGTCGCTGCGCGAGGCCGTGCCGGGCCTCAGGGTCGTCTCCGTCAACCTCCAGCCCGAGCACAAGGCGGTGCTCGAGGGAGGCGAGGAGCTCGTCCTCACCGAGGAGGACACGCTGCCGATGCGACTGGACGACATCACCTTCCACCTGCGGCCGCGCAGCTTCTTCCAGACCAACACGACCGTCGCGGCCGGCCTCTACCGACAGGCCAGGGAGTGGGTGGCCCGGCTCGACCCGGCGAGCGTGCTCGACCTCTACTGCGGGGTGGGCGGCTTCGCCCTCAACGCCGCCGTGGCGAAGGGGGACCACCTGCGCCGGGTCGAGGGGGTCGAGGTGGCGCCGGACGCCGTCGAGAGCGCCCGGCGCTCGGCGGCCGAGCTCGGGGTGGCCGCCGACTTCCGCGTCGGTGACGCGGGGGCGCTCGACGCCGTCGACCACGAGCTGGTCGTCGTCAACCCGCCACGACGCGGCATCGGGGCGCCCCTGTGCGCCGCGATCGAGCGCGCCGTACCGGCGCACGTCATCTACTCCAGCTGCAATGCGCGCAGCCTCGCCGTCGACCTGGCGGCGCTGCCCGGCTACCGCGTGACGCGGGCGCGCCTGTTCGACATGTTCCCCCAGACGCAGCACCACGAGGTGGCCGTGCTGCTCGAGCGGCGCTGAGCCGGAGCGCGATCCCTCAGGTGCCCGGGGCCGTCGCGACGAAGACGATGACCCCGATGAAGTAGAGCAGGCCGAGCAGGAAGAACACCGCGAAGATCGCCGTGCCGACCATCCCGAGGATCGTGCCGACCTTCGCGTGGTCGCGGTTGCTCCACGCCTGCGGGTTGGCGTCGATCTCCTTCATCGCCGAGGCACCGAGCACCCACGCGAGGATCCCCAGGCCCGGCACGACGGTCAGGCCGACGATGCCGAGCACGAGCGCCGCGGTCGCGGTGCCGTGCGCGCGCTGCTGCGGGAAGGGGTAGGGCGACGGGGCGTAGGGGCCTGGCTGCTGGGTCATGGTGCTCCCACCGTAGGACCTCGCCGCCGCGGTGCACCACGGGGAGGACTCCCCCGTCGACACCGCGTGGTCGCGGCTGGTGTGACCTGCGCCTCAGGGCGGCTACTGTCGGGGGTCGCGTCACCCCGCAGTCCCCGACAGGAGAACGCATGAGAGCCCTCGTCAAGCCCCGCCCCGGACACGGTCTGGAGCTGACCGATGTCCCCGAGCCGCACGCCGGTCCCGGCGAGGTGCGCATCCGCGTGCTGCGCGCCGGCCTGTGCGGCACCGACCTCCACCTGCACGGGTGGGACGAGTGGGCCGCCTCGGCGGTGCCGAGCACGCCGCAGGTCATCGGCCACGAGTTCTACGGCGTCGTCGACGAGGTCGGGCGCGACGTGACCTCCGTGCAGGAGGGCGACCGGGTCTCCGGCGAGGGCCACCTCGTGTGCGGCACCTGCCGCAACTGCCGCGCCGGACGACGGCACCTGTGCATCAACACCATCGGCGTCGGGGTCAACCGCGACGGCGCCTTCGCCGACCACGTCGTCATCCCCGCGTCCAATGCCTGGGTGCACCACGACGACATCGACCCCGACCTGGGCGCGGTCTTCGACCCGCTGGGCAATGCCGTCCACACGACCCTGTCCTTCCCGCTCGCGGGCGAGGACGTCGTCATCACCGGCGCCGGGCCGATCGGCGTCATGGCGGCGGCGATCGCCCGTCACGTGGGCGCCCGCCACATCGCCGTCACCGATCTGTCGGACACCCGCCTCGAGCTGGCGAAGGGGGCCGGCGCGGACCTCGTCGTCAACGCCGCGCGCAGCGACCTCGGCGCCGCGATGCGCGAGCTGGGCATGAAGGAGGGCTTCGACATCGGCCTCGAGATGTCCGGCGCTCCCCCGGCGGTCGGCGACATGCTCGACCACATGAACCACGGCGGCCGGATCGCCATGCTCGGCCTGCCCAAGGACCCCTACCCGATCGACTGGGGCAAGGTCATCACCCACATGATCACCATCAAGGGGATCTACGGCCGGGAGATGTACGACACCTGGTACACGATGAGCGCGATGCTCTCGACCTCGCCGACCCTGCGTGAGGCGATCTCCTCGGTCATCACCCACCGCTTCCCCGCGGAGCAGTGGGAGGACGCCTTCGCCACCGCCGCCTCGGGAGAGTGCGGCAAGGTCATCATGGACTGGAGCTGACGCATGTACACGATCAAGGACGACCTCGCTGCCACCCTGCAGGAGATCCGGGACGCCGGGCTGTGGAAGGACGAGCGGCAGCTGACGAGCCCCCAGCAGGCGCACATCACGACGACGAGGACCTCGGCGATCAACTTCTGCGCCAACAACTACCTCGGTCTGGCCGACCACCCCGACGTCCTCGCCGCGGCCACGGATGCCCTGCAGGAGTGGGGCTTCGGCATGGCGAGCGTGCGCTTCATCTGCGGCACGCAGGAGCAGCACACCCGCCTCGAGGGCGCGCTGTCCGACTGGTTCGGCACCGAGGACACGATCCTCTACTCGAGCTGCTTCGACGCCAACGGCGGCGTCTTCGAGGTGCTCTTCGGCCCGGAGGACGCGATCATCTCCGACGCGCTCAACCACGCCTCGCTCATCGACGGCATCCGGCTGAGCAAGGCGGCGCGCTACCGCTACGCCAATGCCGACATGGACGACCTGCGCGCCCAGCTCGAGGCGGCGAAGGGGGCCCGCCGCACCGTCATCGTCACGGACGGCGTCTTCTCCATGGACGGCTACCTCGCTCCCCTGGAGCAGATCTGCGACCTCGCCGACGAGTACGGCGCGATGGTCCTCGTCGACGACTCCCACGCGGTGGGTTTCGTGGGCGCCGGCGGCGGTGGCACTCCTGAGGCGTGCGGCGTCGCCGACCGCGTCGACCTGCTCACCGGCACGCTCGGCAAGGCGCTCGGCGGGGCCAGCGGTGGTTACGTCAGCGGCCCGGCGGAGGTCATCGCGCTGCTGCGCCAGCGGTCGCGGCCTTACCTCTTCTCCAATGCCGTGGCCCCGGTCGTCGCGGCCGGTTCGCTCACGGCCATCGAGATCGCGCGCGGGTCCGACGAGGCGCGAGAGACCCTGCAGCGCAACACGGCTCTCTTCCGTGAGCTGATGACGGACGCGGGCTTCGAGCTGCTCCCCGGGTCGCACCCGATCACCCCGGTGATGTTCCCCGGCGACGACGGAGCCCGTCAGGCCGCGCAGATCGCCGACGCGATGCTCGCCCACGGCGTCTACGTCATCGCCTTCTCCTACCCCGTGGTCCCGCAGGGCCAGGCGCGCATCCGGGTGCAGCTGTCCGCGGCGCACAGCGAGGAGGACGTGCGCACGTGCGTCGCGGCCTTCGTCGCCGCCCGGGCCGAGGAGCTCGGGGACCAGCCCACCGCCTAGCGGTCCGCCGACGCGGCGCGCGCTACGCGAGCCGCGGGCCGGCCCCCTTCGTCACTCGAAGGGGGCCGGGTCACCGGCGCCGTGCCGGGCCACCTCGGCGGCACCCGACGAGAAGTCCACGACCGTGGTCGGCTCGGTGCTCACCTCACCGGCGTCGACGACGATGTCGACCTGGTGGTCGAGGGCCTCCTTGACGTCCCAGCCGAAGGTCGGGGTGCGCTCCTCCCCCGGCAGCAGGAGCGTCGAGGTGAGCATGGGGTCGCCGAGGCCCTCAAGGAGGGCCTGGGTCAGCGGGTGCTGCGGGATCCGCACGCCGACCGTCTTCTTCTTCGCGTGGAGCAGCCGACGCGGCACCTCCTTCGTGGCCGGGAGGATGAAGGTGTAGGGCCCCGGGGTCGCCGCCTTGACCGCGCGGAAGACGGCGTTGTCGACGTGGACGAGCTGCCCGAGCTGGGCGAAGTCGGCGCACAGGAGCGTGTAGTGGTGCCGGTCGTCCAGGCGGCGGATCGTGCGGATGCGGTCCTTGATCTCCTGGTCGTCGAGCCGCCCACCGAGGGCATAGCCCGAGTCCGTGGGGAAGGCGACGAGCGCCCCCTCGCGGATCCGCTCGACGAGCTTGCCGACCGTGCGGGGCTGGGGGTTGTCCGGGTGCACTTCGACGAAGGTGGCCATGAGTCCACCGTAGGCGGCGCGGGCCCGGGCGTGGCGCACCATCAGCGCCCGCGCGCCTGCAAGACTGGTGGCGCCACACCGAGTTGCTACAATCTTCAACAAAAGTTTCGTCTCTCAGGGGAGCCCATGACCGACACCGACCTCGACCTCAACGGTCACTGGACCATCGACCCCGGCCACAGCCGCTGCGGCTTCTCGGCCCGGCACGCGATGATCTCGACCGTCCGCGGCTCCTTCAACGACGTCTCCGGCGAGGTGCACGTCGACGTCGACGACCTCGATGCATCCACGGCCCGCGTCGTCCTCAAGGCCGCGAGCGTCGACACCCGCAACGACCAGCGCGACGAGCACCTGCGCAGCCCCGACTTCTTCGACGTCGAGCGCTTCCCCGACATCACCTTCGTCAGCACCAACATCGAGGAGATCCGCGAGCGCGCCTACATCGTGAGCGGTGACCTGACGATCCGCGACGTCACGAAGCAGATCACCATCCCGCTCGAGCTCGGCGGCGTCATGGTCGACGCCTTCGGCGCCGTGCGCGCGGGCTTCGAGGGGTCGCGACGGGTCAACCGCCGTGACTACGGCCTCGAGTGGAACATGCCGCTCGACAAGGGTGGCGTCCTCGTCTCCGAGAAGATCGACCTCGAGTTCGAGATCTCCCTGGTCAAGCAGGACCAGTAGTCCGACCAGCGCTGGGCGCCGACCGGATCACGGGTCGGCGCCCAGCTGCGTCTCCAGGCGTGCGGCGAGCGCCTTGGCCGTGCGGCCGACCCCGATGAGCGTCGCCGACGCGGGTCCGGTCCAGTCCCCGTAGCCGACGAAGCACACCCGCGGGTCGCGCACCGACTGGTTGTCGACGACCTGCGGCGCCCCCTCGGACGTCCGCAGGCGCAGCGAGCGCAGGTGCCGCAGCGCGGGCCGGTAGCCCGTGCACCAGATCACCGCGTCGAGCTCGAGCCGGTCCCGGCCGATGATCGCGCCCTCCGGGACCATCCGGTCGAACATCGCGCGCACCCTCAGCGCACCCGCGGCCCGGGCGCGCTGCACCTGGGGCAGGGCGACGACATTGCCGACGAAGGCAGCCTGTGCCTCGCCCGGGTCACGCAGCCGCGCGGTCGCCTGGTCGAAGAGGTGCCGGCCGTCGACGTCGTCAGGCAGGAAGCGCAGCCGTCTCGCGGTGACGAGCGAGACCCGGTCGGCGACGTCGACGAGGTCGGCCGTGATCTGGACCCCGGAGTTGCCGCCGCCGACGACGGCGACCCTCAGCCCGGCGAAGTCCTCCGGCCCCCGGTAGTGGGCGCTGTGCAGCTGGCGCCCGGCAAAGCTCGTCGCACCCTCGACCATCGGCACGAAGGGCGCGGACCACGTGCCCGTGGCGCTCACGACGCAGCGCGCTGCCAGCTGCCCGGCGCTCGTGTCGAGCACGAGCGCTTCGCGCCTCGCGTGCACGTCGTGCACTCGCACCGGGCGCTGGACGTCGAGGTCGTAGCGCTCCTCGTAGGCACGCAGGTAGGCCCGCACGTGCTCGACCGGCGGGAAGGTGTCGGGGTGCGGGGGCATCGGCCACCCCGGCAGCGACGAGTAGGCCGACGGCGAGAAGAGGCGAAGGGAGGGCCACGTCGAGGTCCACGCTCCGCCCGGCTCGTCGCGGTCGTCGAGGACGACGTGCTCGATCCCCCGGCGGCGCAGGTGGTAGGCCGTCGCCAGCCCGGCCTGACCTCCGCCGATGACGGCGACGTCGACCTCTCGGCGCATGTAGCCTCAGGCGTCCTCTGCCGTCATCTCCACCGGGACGCCGATCTGCACGGTCCGTGAGACGGTGCACAGCCGGTCGCGGGACTGCGCGACCGACCGGGGGAAGGCCGCCCGGGCGGCGTCGCCCCCTTCGCCCTCGGGGAAGCCCAGGCGGAAGGTGACGGCGAGGTCGCTCATGTGGTTGCCGTCCTCGGGGGTCGAGACCTTCTCCCCCTCGGCGACGACCTCGAAGGACTCCGGCTCGGCCCGCCGCGAGGTGATGTGGTCGACGTCGACGGAGCTGCAGCCGGCGAGGGCCGCGAGCAGCAGCTCGACGGGCGTGAAGTCGTCGGTGGACCCGTCACCGATGGTCATCCGGCCGCCGCGCGCATTGGTGATCTCGTAGCGCCCCAGGGCAAGCCGGGTCAGCTCCACGCTGCGGTGGCCGGGCCCGCTCCCGCCGGTCGTCTCGTCGCTCGTCATGCCTACCTCCACGTCGCTCGTCTGCGGGGCGCGCCCCGTGCTGGTCCGATCCTCGCAGACCGGGCGCCACTAGCCTGACCGCATGCACGCGACCCCGCCGCACCGCCTCGTCCTGCTGCGCCACGGAGAGACCGAGTGGAGCCGCGACGGGCGGCACACCGGCTCGACGGACCTGCCCCTGACCGACGAGGGCCGGGCCCGCGCCGCCGAGGCCGCCGGGCGGCTCGAGGAGCTCGGTGTCCGCCCCGTGCTCACCCTGACCTCGGACCTGCAGCGAGCTCGGGACACAGCTTCTCTCGCCGGGCTCGACGCCACCGTCGACCGCGACCTGCGCGAGTGGGACTACGGCGGCTACGAAGGGCGCTCGACGGCCCAGATCCGGGAGGACCTCGGCACCGACTGGGATGTCTTCCGTGACGGTGTGGTCCCCGGGGCGACCCCGGGCGAGACGGTCGAGGAGGTCGCGGCCCGTGCCTCACGCGTGCTCGCCCGTGTGCGGCCGCACCTGCTCGAGGGCGACGTCGTCCTCGTCGGGCACGGCCACACCTCGCGGATCCTCGCGACGGTGTGGCTGCGCACCGCTCCCCGGCTGGCGGCCCAGCTGACGCTCGACGCCTCCCGGCTCGCGGTGCTCGGCCACCACCGAGAGGACCCCTGCATCCTCAGCTGGAACTGCTGACGGGCTAGGGCAGCGGCCAGGTGTGCACCGGGTCGTTGCGGTGCATGTGCTCGGTGTAGAGCCCGGTCATCTCGGCGAGCGCGGCCGACCGGTCGAGCCCGGCCTCCTCGAGCCGGCGCACGCACTCGGACTGCCAGACGGCGCCGTTGACACCGGTGGTGCACCGCCCTTCGATGACCGACAGATAGCGGTCGATGACGCTCTCGGCGACGCCCCAGTCCTGCAGGCCCGCGCGGGCCATGGGCAGCAGGTGCCGCAGGACGAGCTCGTCGGCCCCCAGCTCGCCCAGCCCCGGCCAGTAGAGGCGGGAGGCGATGCCGTCGCGCGCCGCCGCCTCGAAGTTGGCCTCGGCCGCGGGGAAGGACATGCGCGTCCAGATCGGCCGGTCCTCGTGGGCGAGGGCGCGCACGCACCCGTAGTAGAAGGCGGCATTGGCCAGGGTGTCGATGATCGAGGGGCCCGCGGGCAGGACCCTGTTCTCCACCCGTACGTGCGGGTGCCCCTTGCCGGGGTCGTAGATCGGTCGGTTCCACCGGTAGACCGTGCCGTTGTGGAGGTTGAGCTCCCCGAGGTCGGGGGTGCCGCCCTCGCCGAGCACGGCCACGGGGTCCTCATCGGTCGCCTCGGCGAGCAGCGCCGGGAAGTAGCGCACGTTTTCCTCGAAGAGGTCGAAGATCGAGGTGATCCAGCGTTCGCCGAAGAAGACCCGGGGGCGCACGCCCTGGTTCTTCAGCTCGATGGGCCGGGTGTCCGTCGCCTGGGAAAACAGCGCGATCCGGGTCTCGGCGTGCAGCCGGCGACCGAAGAAGAAGGGCGAGTTGGCGGCGAGTGCGAGCTGGGGCGCCGAGATGACCTGGGCGGCATTCCAGTGGTCGGCGAACTGGCCCGGCCCGACCTGCAGGTGCAGCTGGACCGAGGTGCAGGCCGACTCCGGGGCGATCGAGTCCGCGAAGGTGTGCAGCCGCTCCCCCGTCGGCCCCTCGATGTCGATGACGATGTCCTCGCCGCGGGCGACGAAGATCGAGTCGTTGAGCGCGGTGTAGCGGTTGTTGGCGCTGATCCACTCGCCCTGGAAGTGCTCGGGCCGGATCGTCGGCAGGATGCCGATGGCGATGATCCGCGCGCCGGCGTCCTCGGCCTTGCCCTCCGCGCGGTTGAGCGACTCGCGCAGGCTCTCCTCGAGCTGCAGCGCCGACTCCCCGGGCAGGGGCCGCGGAGCGACGTTGAGCTCGATGTTGAACTGCGCGAGCTCCGTCTGGTACTCGGGATCGGCGATCGCCTCGAGGACCTCGTCGTTGACGAAGGCCGGTTGCTGCCCCTCGTCGATGAGGTTGAGCTCGATCTCCAGACCGGTGAGCGGCACCTCCTCGTCGAAGGCGCGCTCGTTGAGCATGCGCTCGAAGACGTCGAGGTTCTGCCGCACTTTTTCCCGGTAGCGCTGACGCTCCTCGCGCGAGTAGCTCTGCGCGGCGACTTCCTTGCCCATGAGTCCACCTCTTCCGGGTCGGCTGCAGTCGAATCTACCCACGCGACCGACCCGCGGCGAGGATCAGACCACGGTCGGATGCGGCACCCCCTTCGTCCTGCCTACGCTCGGTCGGTGATCTTCGAGACGGCACCCCGGCGAGCGGGGACGACCACCAGCGTCCGGGACTGGTTCGACGGGCACGTGGGTCAGCTCGTCGCCGCCGACTCACCGATGCCGGCATCAGACGCCTCGGCCTGGGTCTCGCCGCGATCGTGACCAGCGAGCCCGGATCGCCGTCCAGGGCGAGCGCACCCGCATCGCGCGCGAGATGCACGACGTCGTGGCCCAGCCGCTGAGCGTCGTCGTCGTGCAGGCCGACGGCGCCGCCTGCGCCGCCCGGCACGGCACGGACTTCGGCCGGGAGCAGGCCCACGCCGCGCTCACGACCATCGGTACGACCGCCCGCGGGGCCCTCGCCGAGACCCGGCACTTCGTGGGTGTCCTGCGCACCACGGACGACGAAGGGGAGGTCCCTCACCTCGCGTACGCCCCCACCGAGGGGCTGGCCGACCTGCACGAGGTGCCCCGCGAGGTCGGGCTCGCGGCCTACCGGATCGTCCAGGGGTCGGATCCCTTCGACGGAGCGATCGACGTCCGCGCTGTCGGCCCGTCGGGCGGCACGGGGTCGCCCCGGCCGCTGCGCTGGCCGCCGACTGACGGGCCGACTGCCCGGGGAGTGAGGCCGCGCAGGGGGCGGCCCCACCCCCTTCGTGCCTCGTGCCACGGCTCGGGCGAAGGGGGTGTCGCGCCACGGGGTTGTCGGTGAGGGCTCCTAGGTTGGTGGTCGTGAAGCTGATCCACACCTCCGACTGGCACCTGGGGCGCTCCTTCCACGGCGCCGGCCTGCTGCCTGCCCAGGCGGAGTACGTGGACCACCTCGTCGAGACGGTCCGCTCCGAGGTGGTCGACGCCGTCCTGGTCTCGGGCGATGTCTACGACCGCGCCCTGCCCCCGCCCGACGCCGTGGAGCTGCTCTCCGAGAGCGTCACCCGGCTCATCGACGCCGGCGCCCAGGTCGTCCTGTCCAGCGGCAACCACGACTCGGCGATCCGACTCGGCTTCGCCGCCGACCTGCTCAGCCGGGCCGGCCTGCACATCCGCTCCGACGTGAGCACCGTGGGCACCCCGGTGCTCGTCGGCGACACGGCGATCCACGCGATCCCCTACCTCGAGCCGACCGCGACGACCGTCACCGACGCCCTCTGCGTGACCGAGCGGTCCCACACGGCGGTGCTCGGCGCCGCGATGGACCAGGTCCGTGCCGACCTGGCCGGGCGGGGACCGCGCAGCGTCGTCATGGCCCACTGCTTCGCGAGCGGTGGGGCGGCGAGCGACTCCGAGCGCGACATCACGACCGGCGGCGTCGCGATGGTGCCCGCGAGCACCTTCGACGGGGCCGCCTACACCGCTCTCGGTCACCTGCACCGCCCGCAGCAGATCGGCGAGACCGTCCGCTACAGCGGTTCCCCCGTTGCCATGTCCTTCGGCGAGGCAGGCCAGACGAAGGGGTCGCTGCTCGTCGAGATCGACGAGCGTGGCCTGACCACGGTCGAGCACGTCGCCGCCCCCGTCCACCGCGAGCTCGCCCTCGTGCGGGGGCACCTCGACGAGGTCCTCACCGACGCCCGCCACACGGCCGCCGAGCAGGCCTGGGTCCAGGTGACGCTCACCGACCCGGTCCGTCCCGTCGGTGCGTACGACCGGCTGCGTCGACGCTTCCCGCACCTGCTGCAGCTGTGCTTCGAGCCCACGGGTGAGGTCGTGCCCGTGCGCAGCTATGCCGCCCGGGTGCGGCAGCGCCAGCCGCTCGACGTGTGCTGCGACTTCGTCAGCGACGTGCGTCGCGGCGCGATGGCAGATGAGTCCGAGCGCCGGCTGCTGGCCGACGCCCTCGAGGCCGGCCGGCGTGACCGGGACCTGGCCGAGGAGCACGGCGCCCCCCGGCGACGACGGCGAGGCGTGGCGTGAGGCTGCACCGCCTTCGAGCCAGCGCCTTCGGACCCTTCGCCGGCACCGTCGAGCTCGACCTCGAGACGATCGGCGAGGGCGGGCTCTACCTCATCCACGGCCCGACCGGCTCGGGCAAGACGAGCCTGCTCGACGCGATCTGCTTCGCGCTCTACGCGGGGGTGCCGGGTGACCGGCAGAGCACCTCGCTGCGCAGCCAGCACGCTGCCGTGGACGTGCCGACCGAGGTGGAGCTCGAGCTGACCCTGGCCGGGCGTCGCCTGCGGGTGGTGCGTCACCCTGCTCATGAGCGCCCCAAGCGGCGAGGGTCCGGGACGACCACCGAGCCGGCGGGCGTGCGTCTCGAGCAGCGCGAGAGCTCTGGGTGGCGGACCCTCAGCACCCGCATCGACGAGACGGCGCAGTTCCTCGACGACCTGCTCGGCATGGGGCTCGAGCAGTTCCGCCGGGTCGTCATGCTGCCCCAGGGCGACTTCGCCGCCTTCCTGCGCGCGAGCGACGAGCAGCGCCGCGAGGTCCTCGAGCGGCTCTTCGACGTCTCCGACTTCGCCGCGGTCGAGGACGTGCTCGTCCGACGTCGACAGGACGCCGAGGCGACGCTCTCCCAGTCACGCGGACGGCTCACCACCCATGTGACGCACCTCGTCGACGTGCTGTCCGCGATCGACGTCGAGCTGCCCGAGCCCGATGCCCCGTGGGCTGAGCTCGACCCGACGCAGCTGCCGGTCGCGCTCCGGGCGGTCGGCGAGGCCTTCGACATGGTGACCGCGGAGGCGATGGCCCGCGTGGACCGCACCGACGCCGCCGCCGTCGCATCGCGCGAGGCCCTCGACGCGGAGCGTCGACGAGCCGACCTGCGGCGTCGTGGCCTGGTGGCCCGGCGGCAGGTGGCGGAGCTCGAGTCCGTCGCCGACGAGCACGCCCGGCGTCGCCGCACCCTCGAGGAAGCACGGGCTGCGGCTGCCGTGCTCCCGCACGTCGAGGCCACGGCGCGCGCCGAGTCCACACTCGAGGAGGCTCAGCTGGCCCGGGAGGCTGCTGCCAAGGCCCTCCCCCAGGAGCTGCGTGCACGGTGGGAGGCCTCCGCGCCCGGTCGTGAGGCCGAGGCGTCCGCGCAGGCCCGTGGGGTTGAGCTGCTCGAGGTGCTCGACGCGGGTGGCGCTCGTATTGAGCGGGCGCGGCACGAGGCGGCCGGCTTGCGGCGCCGATCGGCGGAGCTGCCGGCCGTGGCCGAGCGGCTGGCAGATGCACGTTCCGCGCTCGAGCGAACCGAGGGGCTCGTGGCCCGCCTCGAGACCGAGGCCGAGGCCGACGAGTCCGTCCTGGAGAGGCTCCAGCACGACCGCGAGCAGCTGGCTACCTCTGCTGCGGAGCTGGAGCGTGTCGAGACCCTCATCGCCGCTCGCCGGCATGGCCGGACCGTCGACGAGCAGCTTCGCCGGGCGACCGACGAGGCCCAGGAGGCTCGCGGCCATGCCCAGGAGCTGCGCGAGGCGCTCAACGAGCTCGTCGCGGCCCGACTCGACAACATGGCCGGCGAGCTCGCGGGGTTGCTCTCCGACGGTGACCCGTGCGCCGTCTGCGGGTCGACCGAGCACCCCCGGCTGGCCGAAGCCGCCCGCGTGGTCAGGCCCGCGGACATCGACGCGGCCCGTGCGGCCGCCACCCGTGCCGAGCAGGTCCACGAGGCCGCACGTCAGGCACGTGACGCCGTCGCCTCCCGGCTCGAGGTCGCACGCGCCGAGGTCGCCCGACTGGCTGGGGCGGACGAGTCCGGCGCGACCGACGCGAGCGCTGATCCCTTCGAGGTGTCTGCCGCCGAGGTGAGCGCACGCGAACAGCTTGCGCAGGACGTTGCCCGGCTGCGCACCGCGGTCGGCGCCGCCGCCGACGTGGCGCGTCGGGTCGACGCGCGCGCCGCGCGGCTGGAGCGCGCACACGAGTCCGTGCGCGTCGCTGCGGACGAGCTCGCGGCCCTGCGTGCCCGGCACGATCAGATCACCGAGCACATGGTCGAGGCCGCCGACATCGTGAGGGGAGTCGTGCTCGAGCACGCCGCCTGCGTCTGTGCCGACCCGGCTGACGACCACGACGGCGGGCACGACGTCGCGCTCTCACCGATGGCCGACGGGTCCGTCGAGTGGGTCACTCCCCTTCTCGATGCCGCCCGGGATGTCGACGAAGGTCACTCCCGCGCCCGAGCCCTCGCGGAGAACCTCGCTTCGGCGACCCTCGACGAGCGCCGCGCGCGTGACGGGGTCACCGACGCCGCCGAGCACCTGGCGGGCGCCCTGGGCGAGCACGGCTTCGACGGTGCGGCCAAGGTGCGGGCCGCGGCTCTTCCGCGGCCAGAGATCGCCGCACTCGAGGCGCGCGTGCATGCCCACGAGCAGCAGCTGGCGACGGCCCGTGGGGTCCTCGCCGAGCCGGACGTCGTCGACGCGCTCGAGACCCAGCCCGTCGACGTCGACGACCTGGCCGAGACCGCGTCCCGGGCCAAGCACGCCGCAGATGACGCGCGCCGGCACCAGGCAAGCACGTCGACCGTGCACCGACAGCTGACGCGGGTCACCCAGCTCGTCGTCGACGAGTGCACGCGCATCGGACCTGCTGCAGCCGAGGCCGCGCTCGTGCGTCGGATGGCCGACCTGGTGACGGGGACGAGTGCCGACAACGACAAGCGCATGCGCCTGAGCACCTATGTCCTCGCTGCCCGGCTGGAGCGAATCGTCGAGCTGGCCAACTCACGGCTGTCGGTGATGGCAGACGGCCGATACGAGCTCGCCCACGACGACGCCTCTGCCAGGGGCCGTCGACGCGGCGGGCTCGGCCTGGTCGTGCGCGACCTGTGGACCGGTCAGGACCGGGCGACGGCGACCCTGTCCGGTGGCGAGTCCTTCACCGCGTCACTGGCTCTGGCTCTCGGGCTGGCCGATGCGATCCGCGAGGAGTCGGGTGGGCTCGAGTTCGGCACGCTCTTCGTCGACGAAGGATTCGGCAGTCTCGACCAGGACAGCCTCGAGCAGGTGCTCGACGTCCTCGACGCGCTGCGCGACGGAGGGCGTTGCGTCGGTGTGGTGAGCCATGTCAGCGAGATGCGCACCCGCATCCCCACTCAGGTGCGGGTCGACAAGGCCCAGCACGGCTCGACTGTCACGGTCGTGGGGGTCCAAGGCGCGGCCTGATCCCCCTTCGTCCCCGTAGCCGGGGACCAGTCCCGTTCGTCTCCCCGCATCGACGACCGCCCCTCCCCCTTCGAATTTCCTTAAGGTCGTGCGGCCGTTGGGCGGAACCAGCCCCAACCCTGCAAGACCCTAGGGTCTTGCAGGGTTCAGCCGCGGGGGCGGTGGATCGAGCGCAGGATGTCGGCCCTAGGCGTGGGTCGTCAGTTCCGTTCGTCCCCGTGGGCGGGGACCAGTCCCGTTGGTCTCGCCGCATCGACGACCGCCCCTCCCCCTTCGAATTCCCTATGGTCGTGCGGCCGTTGGGCGGAACCAGCCCCAACCCTGCAAGACCCTAGGGTTTTGCAGGGTTCAGCGGCGGGGGCGGTGGATCGAGCGCAGGATGTCGGCCCGCGCCGTGGATCGTCAGTGCCGTTCGTCCCCGTGGGCGGCGACCAGTGCCGTTCGTCCCCGCCCTCCGCCGTCCAGTACAGCAGCGAGCCCCGGCTTCGCACGAGATGCGTGCGACGCCGGGGCTCGTCGGGTCACCCGTGGTTCGGGGGTGCCCCGGTGGCTCAGTCCTCGAAGGCCTCGGGCGAGGGGCAGGAGCAGACGAGGTTGCGGTCGCCGAAGGCGCCGTCGATCCGCGAGACCGGCGGCCAGTACTTGTCGGCTGCGTCCACCCCGACGGGGAAGACGGCGGTGGCGCGGTCGTAGTCGTGCGGCCACTCCCCTGCGAGCTCCGCCGCGGTGTGCGGGGCATTGCGCAGGACGGAGGACTCGACGTCGCCGACCTGGTCGATCTCCTCGCGGATGGCGATCATCGCGTCGCAGAAGCGGTCGAGCTCGCCCTTGTCCTCGGACTCCGTGGGCTCGACCATCAGGGTCCCGGCGACCGGGAAGCTCATCGTCGGGGCGTGGAAGCCGTAGTCGATGAGGCGCTTGGCGACGTCGTCGACGGTCACGCCGGTGTCCTTGGTCAGGCCACGCAGGTCGAGGATGCACTCGTGGGCCACGACCCCGCCGGGGCCGCTGTAGAGGACCGGGAAGTGGCTGCCGAGACGACGCGCGACGTAGTTGGCGTTGAGCACCGCCACCTGCGTCGCCCGAGCCAGACCCGCCCCACCCATGAGTCGGACGTAGGCCCACGAGATCGGCAGGATGCCGGCCGAGCCATAGGGAGCGGCGCTGATCGGGCCCACGCCGGTCGCCGGTCCCGCTGCCTCGGCGAGCGGGTGGTTGGGCAGGTAGGGAGCCAGGTGCTCGCGCACGGCCACCGGCCCCACGCCCGGGCCACCGCCACCGTGCGGGATGCAGAAGGTCTTGTGCAGGTTGAGGTGGCTCACGTCGGCGCCGAAGCGGCCCGGCTGGGCGAGCCCGACGAGCGCGTTGAGGTTGGCGCCGTCGACGTAGACCTGGCCACCCGCGTCGTGGACGAGGGAGCACAGCTCGCTGATGGTGTCCTCGTAGACACCGTGGGTGCTCGGGTAGGTCACCATGATCGCCGCGAGGTCGTCACGGTGCTGCTCGACCTTGGCCCGCAGATCGTCCATGTCGATGTCACCGCCCTCGGCGGTCTTGACCACGACGACCTTCATGCCCGCCATGACGGCGGAGGCCGCGTTGGTGCCGTGGGCGCTGGCGGGGATGAGGCAGATGTGCCGCTCGGACTGGGCGTTGGCCGCGTGGAAGGCACGGATCGCGAGCAGCCCGGCCAGCTCCCCCTGCGACCCGGCATTGGGCTGGAGCGAGACCGAGTGGTAGCCGGTGACCTCGCTCAGCCAGCCGCTCAGCTGACCCACGAGCTCACGGATGCCGACGGTCTGGTCATCGGGTGCGAAGGGGTGCAGCCCCGCGAACTCCGGCCACGTGATGGCGACCATCTCGGTGGTCGCGTTGAGCTTCATCGTGCAGGAGCCGAGGGGAATCATGCCTCGGTCGAGCGCGAAGTCGCGGTCGGAAAGCCGTCGCAGGTAGCGCAGCATCGCGGTCTCGCTGCGGTGCGAGTGGAAGACCGGGTGAGTGAGGTAGTCGCTCGTGCGCACCAGCTCCTGCGGCCAGCTCGGGGAGATGCGCGCGGTCTCGACGTCAGCGACCTCCGTGGCAGCGCCCAGCGCACCCGCGACGGCCGCGATCTCGCTCGCATCGGTCGTCTCGTCGACGGAGACGAGGACCGTGCTCTCGTCGTGCTGCCAGATGTTGACCCCGGCGGTGACGGCGGCGGCCACTGCTGAGGCTGCGCCCCCGGGCACGCGCACGCGCAGGGTGTCGAACCACGGGCCCTCGGCCACCTCGACGCCCGCGGCGCGCAGCCGCTCGGCGAGGGCGACCGCGGTGCCGTGGACACGCTCGGCGATCGCTCGCAGGCCGTCGGGACCGTGGTAGACCGCGTACATCGAGGCCATCACGGCGAGGAGGACCTGGGCGGTGCAGATGTTGCTCGTCGCCTTGTCACGACGGATGTGCTGCTCGCGCGTCTGGAGCGCCAGACGATAGGCCGGACGACCGGCGGAGTCGACGGAGACACCGACGAGCCGGCCGGGGAGCGTGCGCTCGAGCCCGGCGCGCACCGCCATGTAGCCGGCGTGCGGGCCACCGAAGGACATCGGGACACCGAAGCGCTGGGTCGTGCCGACGGCCACATCGGCGCCCCACTCCCCTGGCGCGGTGAGCAGGGTGAGCGCGAGCAGGTCGGCCGCCGCGGTGACGAGCGCGCCCACCTCGTGCGCCGCGTCGGTCAGGGCCCGCCAGTCGCTGATGATGCCGTCAGCACCGGGGTACTGGACGAGGATGCCGAAGACGTCACGGCCACCGGCCGCCTCGCGCAGCGCCTCGGCCGAGGCGACCCCTGTGAGGTCGGCGACGACGACGTCGATGCCGAGCGGCACCGCGCGGGTGTCGATGACCGCTCGGGTCTGCGGGAAGATGTTGGCGTCGACGAGCAGGACCGCGTCCTTGGCGACCTTGCTCGAGCGCCGCATCACGGTCATCGCCTCGGCCGCGGCCGTGCCCTCGTCGAGCAGCGATGAGCCCGACGTCTGCAGACCGGTGAGGTCGGCGACCATCGTCTGGAAGTTGAGCAGCGCCTCGAGCCGCCCCTGGCTGATCTCGGGCTGGTAGGGCGTGTAGGCGGTGTACCAGGCGGGGTTCTCCAGGACGTTGCGCTGGATGACGGCCGGCGTCACCGTGCCGTAGTACCCGAGGCCGATCATCGAGGTGAGCACCGTGTTCTTCGCCGCGAGGGCGCGCAGTTCCTCGACGACCGCGAGCTCGCTCGGGGCTGCTTCGATGGTCAGCGCCTCGGTCTGGCGGATCGCTCCCGGGACGGCCGCGTCGCACAGGGCGTCGAGGGTGGGCTGCCCGATCGTGGCGAGCATCTGCTCGACGTCGCCCTCACGGGGACCGACGTGACGGCCGACGAACTCGGACAGGGGGGACGAGGCGCTCATGAGGCTCCCTTGGACGCGGGTGTACAAAGCCAGCCTCCCCATCTGTCACGCGAGGGCGCTCCAGAGGTGCCTGATCCACGAGGTCCTGGCGCCTGAGAGGTTCCGGGGAGTTTGCCCCTTCGGCGCCCCGCGCGAGACGCGCGAGGACTCTCCCCCGTGGGGTGAGCAGCGGCCACAGGCTATCAGCGGCGGTGGCCCCGCACGGTGCGTCAGGCGAGCTTGGCGCGGCGGCGCGCCGACAGCTCGTCGCCGGGGAGCTCGGTCGGCGCGGCGTCGCCGCCACCCATGCGCTCGCTCGGGATCTCGAGCAGAGAGCCCTCGACCTCACGCCAGACGCGTCCGACGGCGATGCCGAAGACACCCTGGCCGCCCTGGACGAGGTCGATGACCTCGTCGGCCGAGGTGCACTCGTAGACGCTGGCCCCGTCGCTCATCAGGGTGATCTGGGCGAGGTCCTCGACGCCGCGCTCACGCAGGTGCGTGATGGCGACGCGGATCTGCTGGAGGGAGACACCGGTGTCGAGCAGCCGCTTGACGACCTTGAGCACGAGGATGTCGCGGAAGCCGTAGAGACGCTGGCTGCCGGAGCCGGCTGCTCCACGGACCGAGGGCTCGACGAGGCCGGTGCGGGCCCAGTAGTCGAGCTGGCGGTAGGTGATGCCGGCTGCGGCGCACGCGGCGGGACCGCGGTAGCCGATGTCCTCGGAGAGCTCGGGCAGGTCGTCGTCGAAGAGCACGCCCTGGGCGCGGACCGGGGTCTTGCCCTCGTCGCTGGTGGCGTCCACTACGCCCTCCTGAGTCACCGTCGGTCCGACCCGAGCGGTCGGAGATGACACCGGTGTGCTTCCGGTGATGTCTTCGACGCTACGGCGGTGCCAGCAAACGGTCAAACACCCCCGCCGTGGGAGGCGGGGCGTGTCGGTAACGATCAGGTCGCGGGCGGGTCCTCGTCGGGCGCCTCGAAGTCCTCGGGCGAGACCTCGTCGAGGAACTCCTTGAACTTCGCCACCTCGTCCTCTTCCTCGTCGGACGACTCGATGCCGACCTCGTCGAGGACGGCGTCCGTGGTGACGACCTCGGCCGCCGTCCGCAGCGCGAGGGCGATCGCGTCCGAGCTGCGCGAAGGGATCTCGGTGTCGTCGTCGAGCACGAGGGTCGCGTGGAAGACGCCCTCGACGACGGCGTCGATCCGCACGGTCACGAGGTGCCGGCCGAGGGCCTCGATGACGTCGACGAGCAGGTCGTGCGTCAACGGGCGGGGCGGCTCGACACCCTCTTGGGCGTAGGCGATGGCGGTGGCCTCGGCCGCGCCGATCCAGATCGGGACGTGACGGCCACCGTCGCGCTCGCGCAGGAGCACGATCGGCTGGGAGGTGGGCATCTCCACCCGGACACCGAGGACGTCGAGAGGCTTCACCCCTACACCGTATCCCTCCACCGGGAGGAGCGGTCAGGCACCGTCGGCCAGGCCGCGGCGCACGAGCGCCAGGTGCAGCTCGAGGCAGTCCTCGACGACCTGCCGCCGCACGGTCTCGTCGTCGAGACCGACGGCATCCGCGGCACGGCCCCGCAGCGTCTGCTGGCCCAGGACGTGCTCGGCCAGACCGACCTCGCGCTCGGCCGCGCTCTTGAAGGGGCGCAGGTGCCGCACGTCGATCCCGGCCGCCACGAGCGTCCCGCAGGCCCGGGCGACCTCGAGGTCGCTGCGGTCGAAGTGGTCACGCTGCTTGGGCAGCAGACCGTAGGCGACGAGCTCGCGGAAGGTCCCGGTGTCGATGTCGGCGGCGTGCTGCAGCTCGATGGCCGTGAGGCGAAGGGGGCGACCCCGGTCGGCGGGTGCCAGCCGTCCGGTGGTGGTCGGCTGACTGTCGCCACCGTCGGACGACGGGGCGACGACCGCCCCGTCGTCGGCGACGTCCAGGCCACGGTCGTGGGCGTCGAGCCGCTCACGGATCACCTTGAGCGGCCAGAAGCGGTCACGCTGCGCCGTCAGCACGAAGCGCAGCCGGTCGACGTCGTCCTCGGAGTACTTGCGGTACCCCGAGGCCGTCCGCTCCGGAGAGACCAACCCCTCGCTCTCGAGGTAGCGCACCTTGCTGATCGAGATGTCGGGGAAGTCGCCCTCCAGCCGCTCGATCAGGGCGCCGATCCCGATGCGGTCGCCGGGCAACGTCAGCTGGCGGAGCTGGCGTAGTAGACCAGCCGGAACTTGCCGATCTGGACCTCGTCGCCCGTGCGGAGCGTCGCCTGATCGATGCGCTCCTTGTTGACGTAGGTGCCGTTGAGCGAGCCCACGTCGCGCACGCCGTAGCCCTGGCCGTCACGGGCGAAGACCGCGTGCTTGCGCGAGACCGTGACGTCGTCGAGGAAGATGTCGCTGTCCGGGCCGCGCCCGGTCGTCACCTCGGCGTCGTCGAGGAGGAAGCGCGCCCCGGTGTTGGGCCCCCGCAGCACGATGAGCAGCGCCGTGCCGGGGTTGAGCGCGTCGACGGTCGCCTGCTCGTCTCGGGTGAGGTGGTAGTCCGAGTCCGGCGCGTCGGCCGGCAGGCCCACCTCCGCCCCGGTGAACTGCTGCGTCGCCGGGTCCTGTCGTGCGGGCTGGTCGTGGTCGTTGCCGCTCATCCAGCGCTCCCTCCTGTGTGTCCGTGGTCAAGCCTACGTGACCGGCACCACTCGGTGCCGGTCGCCGTGGTGCGGTGTGGTCAGCCGATCTCGGCCGCGTAGGCCGCGGCGTCGAGCAGGCCCGAGGTGTCGGTGCCGTCGGCGAGCTGGAGCTCGTACATCCAGCCCTCGCCGTAGGGGTCGGAGTTGACCAGCTCGGGGGTCGCGTCGAGCGCGTCGTTGACCGCGGTGATGGTCCCGGCCAGGGGCGCGTAGAGGTCGCTCACCGACTTCGTGGACTCGACCTCACCGCACGAGCCCCCCGCCTCGACCGCGTCGCCGACCGCCGGCAGGCTGACGTAGACCACGTCGCCGAGCGCGTCCTGGGCGTAGTGCGTGATGCCGACGCGGACGACGCCCGCTCCGCTTTCACGAACCCACTCGTGGTCGCTCGTGTACCGCAGGTCCTCGGGGTAGGTCGCGTCGGTCATCTCTCTCCTCGTCGAGCCCGGATCACTTCGGGCCGTCGGTCGGCTCCGGGACGGGCTGAGCGTAACGAGGCGACGAATCGGTGTGCAATGCCTCGACGTTGATCGTCGAGAACTCGCGGATCGTCACCTCCCCTCCCTTGCTGCGCACCGACTCCGACACGCCTCCGGGGATCTCCATCGCAGAACTCATCGTCTGCGGGTCACCGATGACCGTGAAGGTGTACGGACGCTCCAGGGAGGCGCCGTCGGCGATGACTCCGTCCGCGTCGTCGCGGAACCAGGTGCTGGCGACGATGCGCACGTCGTCGACCTGCATCGCCTCGGCCCCCGCATCGCGCAGCTCCTGCACGGTGTCGAGGAGGGTGGCGGCATCGACCCCGCCGTCGGGGTCCTCGATCGTCAGGGTGATGCCCGGGCCGGTGGCACGTTCGGTCCCCGCGAGGATCCCGAGCGTGTCGGCGCGCTCCTGCGCGGCAGCGATCGCCTCCGGCGAGTTGCCCTCGCTCGTGGCGAGACCGTCACGGGTCGACTCGAGCTCGGCGATCTCGTCGTCGAGGCGGTTGCCGTTCTGCGTCACGTCGTCGAGGATCCGCACGAGCTCGTCCTGCCGCAGGTCCTCGAGGCCCTGCGACTGCGTCTGGCGCACCTGGGTCGCGATCGCGAAGCCGAGCAGGCACGCCAGCAGGAGCGCGAAAACGTTGGCCCGCGTGGCCCGTGGTCTGGCCATGAGGTGGACCCGGCGCCACGCACTGGTCGGGGCCGCGGCGGCAGCCGACGACGTGGGCGGCTCCCCCTTCGGCGTCGTGGCCTCGGGGGTCGCCTCGGACGCGGGCGGCTCCCCCTTCGCCGTCTGCGCCTCGGTCGTGGGCTCGGACTCGTCGGGGGTCTCGGGAGTGCTGGGGGTGCTGGTCATGCCTTGAAGAGGTGTCGGCGGATGGAGGCGACGTTGGAGAAGATCCGCACGCCGAGGACGACGACGACACCGGTGGACAGCTGGGAGCCGACACCGAGCTGGTCGCCCAGGAAGACGATGAAGGCGGCGACGACGACATTGGACAGGAAGCTGACGACGAAGACCTTGTCGTCGAAGATCCCGTCGAGCGTCGCCCGCACGGCACCGAAGACGGCGTCGAGGGCGGCGATGACCGCGATCGGCAGGTAGGGCTGCAGCCAGACGGGCACGTCGGGCTGCAGGACGAGGCCGAGCACGATCCCGGCCACGAGTCCGAGGGCGGGGATCACGAGGTCTCCTTCTTCAGTGGGGTCACCCGGGGTGCGGTCCGTCCCTGCGGGACGACCGTGGCCTCACGGGTGCTGACGTTGACGGCGCTGGGCAGGTGGAGCTCCTCCTGCGTCGTCAGCGAGGTCTGGATGCCGTAGTTGCTGCTCAGCCCCGTGAGGTAGGAGCCGGCCGCGCCCTCGGCGAAGCGGGTCTGCATGTCGGTGGAGTCACCGATGGCCTCGATCGTGTAGGGCCGGGTGAGCGGGCGGAAGTTGACGAGGATCGCCTCGCCCGCAAATCGGATCGCGGTGCGCGAGGTGAGCCGCTGGCCGTTGATGCTGATCGCCTCGGCGCCCGCGTCCCACAGGCCGTTGGTGATCAGCTGCATGTCCTTGGACTGCACCCGCCCCTCGTTGCTCACGCTCGTGCGCGGGTTGCCGTCGGCGCTGGTGTCGCCGCCGGGTGCGTCGTCGAGCGTGATCCGCAGCCCCGGCCCGTCGACGGCGACGAGCCCGCTCGCGACGCGCAGGGCGTCGAGCTCGGCCTGCTGGGTGCCCACGAGGTCCGGGTCGAGGCGGGCGGTCGCCCGGTCGATCTCGCGCTGCAGCTCCAGGGCTCGCTTGTCCCGGGAGTCGACGTCGGACTGCCGGTCCTCGATCTGCTGGATCAGCTCGGCACGTGCCTGGGCCCGGGTGCCGTCGCGGTCGCGCAGGGCGGCGGTGCTCACGCCGATGACCAGGCCGATGATGAGCAGCCACACGAGCAGGATGGGCCGGCGCGTCCCGCTGGAGTCCGGCAGGCCGGCGGCCCGTCGCTGCTCCGCGGCAGCTGCGTAGCCGGGGTCGAGCGGCCGCTCGAGCATCGACGTGAGCAGCGTCATCGAGGCGTCACGCCGCCGCGCGGGGTGGGCCACGCCCGAGGCGTCGGCGTAGTCCACCTCGTCCTCGCCGAGGTCCTCCTCGCTCATCCGCGCCGGAGCAGGACGGCGTGCGCCGTCGGGTGCGTCAGGTCGCACTCGCTGCTCCTCTCGTGCGCGGGTCGGGTGCCCCCGAGACCGTAGATGTCGGACGGGATCCAGTACAGCCCACCACGCCGGGGCGGTGCCAGAGTGGTCCCATGGACCGACGTCTGCTCACCCTCGACGAAGCCACCTGCCGACGCCGCACGAGCCTGAAGTGGCGCCAGTACCCCGAGGACGTCCTGCCCCTCTGGATCGCCGAGATGGACGTCATGCCCGCGCCCGGCGTCGCCGAGGAGCTGGCCCGCATCGCGCGTGACGGTGACACCGGATATCCCGTCAACGGGCCCTATCTCGAAGCCCTGGCCGACTTCTACGTGGAGCACGGCGCGGACGTCACGGTCGAGAGGATGCGACCGGCCGCGGACGTCATGAGCGGCATGAAGGCCGCCGTCGGCGCGATGACCGAGCCCGGCGACCCGGTCTACGTCACCGTGCCGGTCTACCCGCCCTTCCACGCGATCGTCGGCGAGCTCGGCCGCCGCCTCGTGACCGTGCCGCTGAGCCCGCAGGGTCGGCTCGACGCCGCCGCCCTCGACGAGGCCTTCGGCCGCGACGGCCGTGGGGCCCTGCTCCTCGCCAGCCCCCACAACCCCACGGGAGTGGTCCACACGGCCGACGAGCTACGGGCCGTGGCCGAGGTCGCCGATCGCCACGGCGTCTCCGTCGCGTGCGACGAGGTGCACGCCCCGCTGGTGCTGCCGGGCGCCCGCTTCACCCCCGCACTCGCGGTCCCCGAGGCGCAAGGCTGGCTGTCGGTCATCTCCGCGGCGAAGGGGTGGAACCTCGCCGGGGTCAAGGCGGCCGGGATCGCCGGCGGCGGCGCCGCCGGGGACCTCCTCGCGGCGCTGCCGGAGGGTCTGGGCTACACGACGAGCCACCTCGCGGTCCGACTGCACCGGGTCGCCCTCGAGCAGGACCGCCCATGGCTGGCCGACCTCGTCGCGGACCTCGACGCCAACCGGGGCCTGCTGACCGACCTGCTCCGCGAGCACCTGCCGCTGGTGCGGTGGCAGCCGGTCGAGGCGACCTATCTCGCCTGGCTGGACTTCCGCGAGCTCGGTCTCGGTGAGGACCCGGCGCGACACTTCGAGCGGCACGCCAGGGTCGCCCTGAGCTCCGGTCTCCCCTTCGGCGCCGGTGAGGGCTGGGCGCGGCTCAACCTCGCCGCCTCGCCGCAGATCATCACCGCGGCCGTCGAGCGCATGGCCGCCTCGCTGCCATGACGAAGGGGGTGACCGCCGCCACTCCCTCGGCCCCGCGGTGGCGAGGTGGTCCGGATCACGAACACGCCAGATCCCTTGGGGCGCAACGGATCTGGCCACCTGAGACGGGACTCGATTTGATCTTGGAAATGGTCACGTTATGTTCGACGAGGTGACCGCCCCCCACGACACGACCCTCACGACCGAGCCGTCCCCCTTCGTGCTGCGCCCGCCGACCGTCCAGGACGGTGGCGCGATGTGGCGCGTGGCGAGGGACAGCCAGACCCTCGACCTCAACAGCTCCTACGCCTACCTTCTGTGGGCGCGGGACTTCGCCGCGACCAGCGTCGTCGCCGAGCGCGATGGTGCCGTCGTCGGCTTCGTCAGCGGCTACGTCCGCCCCGACTCCCCCGAGACGCTCATGGTCTGGCAGGTCGCCGTCGACGCCGACCAGCGGGGCCACGGACTCGCCGGCCGCATGCTCGACCACCTGGCCGAGCAGGTCCCCGGCGTCACCATGCTCGAGACCACGATCACGGACGACAACGCGGCCTCCCGGGCCCTCTTCGCCCGCTTCGCCCGCACCCGTGACGCACAGCACGAGGAGACCGACCTCTTCGTGAAGGCCCACTTCCCCGACGAAGGGCACGACCCGGAGGTGCTGCACCGCATCGGACCGTTCTGACCCGGCCCCAACGACAGCCCCGCCACTCTCCCCCCTTCGAGGAAGGACCCCACATGACCAACCCCGCCACGCAGATCTTCACCGAGCGCGAGTCCGAGGTGCGCAGCTACTGCCGCAACTGGCCCGTCGTCTTCGACACCGCCAAGGGCGTCTACCAGACCACCGAGGACGGCGAGGTCTACACCGACTTCTTCTCCGGCGCCGGAGCGCTCAACTACGGGCACAACAACGACGTGCTCAAGCAGGCCCTGGTCGACTACGTCTCCCGGGACGGCGTGACCCACTCGATGGACATGCACACCGTCGCCAAGCGTGAGTTCCTCGAGACCTTCACCGAGGTGATCCTCGAGCCTCGCGGGATGAGCCACAAGATCCAGTTCCCCGGACCGACCGGCACCAACGCGGTCGAGACGGCGCTGAAGACGGCCCGCAAGGCCACCGGCCGCGAGGAGATCGTCTCCTTCACCAATGCCTTCCACGGCATGACCCTCGGCTCGCTGGCCGTGACGGGCAATGCCTTCAAGCGGGCCGGTGCGGGCACCCCGCTCTACCACGCGACGTCCGCGCCCTACGACGACTACATCGTCGGCGAGACCTCCGACTTCGCCTGGCTCAAGCGGATCTGGGCCGACAGCGGCTCCGGCCACAACCTGCCGGCCGCCGTCATCGTCGAGACGGTCCAGGGCGAGGGCGGGCTCAACGCCGCCCGCGGTGAGTGGCTCAAGGAGCTGCAGGACCTGTGCCGTGAGCACGGCGTGCTGCTCATCATCGACGACGTGCAGGCCGGCTGCGGCCGCACCGGCACCTTCTTCTCCTTCGAGCCCTTCGGCCTCGACCCCGACATCATCACGATCAGCAAGTCGATCTCCGGCTACGGTCTGCCGATGGCGTTGACCCTGATGAAGCCCGAGGTCGACGACTGGGAGCCGGGCGAGCACAACGGCACCTTCCGCGGCCACAACCCGGCCTTCGTCACCGCGACCACCGCGCTGCGCACCTACTGGACCGACGACGCCCTGCAGCGCAACATCGCCGACCGCGCCGCCCAGCTGCGTGAGCGGCTCGAGGTCCTCGCCGGCCTCGCCGAGGGCAGCGAGGTCCGCGGCCGCGGGCTGCTGGCCGGCGTCGCCTTCGCCGACCACGAGGTCGCCGAGAAGATCGCCAAGGCGGCCTTCGCCCGCAAGCTGCTCGTCGAGACCTCCGGTCCCGACAGCGAGGCGGTCAAGGTCATGCCCGCGCTGACCATCACCGAGGAGGAGCTGGCGGCCGGTCTCGACCAGCTCGAGGACGCCGCGCGCGAGGTGCTCGGCGCACCGGCTCGCACCGCAGCCTGATCCCCCTTCGCCCACCCGAACTGCACCACGACACAAAGGAGATCCGCATGAAGGTCCTCAACGTCAACGACCTCGACGGCACCGAGTACGACGTCACCCACGGCAACTGGCAGAGCCGCCGCATGGTGCTCGCCAAGGACAAGGTCGGCTTCAGCTTCCACATCACGATCCTCAAGGCGGGGACGTCCTCGGAGTTCTGGTACGCCAACCACGTCGAGGCCGTGTACGTCTACCAGGGCAAGGGCACGCTGCTCGACCGCGACACCGGCGAGGAGTACGTCCTCGAGCCCGGCGTGATGTACATGCTCGACGACGCGGACAAGCACACCGTGACCGTCGAGGAGGACATCCACTGCGCGTGCGTCTTCAACCCCCCGGTCACCGGCCGTGAGGTCCACGACGAGAACGGCGTGTACCCGGTGCTCACCGAGGACTGAGCACTCCCCCGGCTTCGGCCGGACGAAGGGGGCGGACCCGACGCGGGTCCGCCCCCTTCGTCGTGTCACAGGGTGATCGCGAGCTGTGAGCGATCCCATGGATTCCGCGGCGTGTCGCGGTGTCAGCGTGCGATCGGCCGCCGACCTACGTAACGTCGCAAGACGTGCAAAGCCACGCCCCGGCGTGGAAAAGATCAACCTGAGGAGATCCATGAGCACGCACAGCACGGCTGGTGATCCGGCTGCCGAAGGCGCATCCGGCGCCACGGCCTTCGAGGACCTGCCGGACCGACGGACGATCCGCAAGGCCGTCGCCGCCTCGGCGATGGGCAATGCCACCGAGTGGTACGACTACGGCGCCTACGCGGTGGTCGCGACCTACATCGGCACACACTTCTTCCCGGGCGAGCACGCCACGCTGCTGACGATGGCCACCCTCGCCGTGTCCTTCATCGCCCGCCCCTTCGGCGGCTTCTTCTGGGGCCCGCTCGGCGACCGCCTCGGTCGCAAGGGCGTCCTCGCGATGACGATCATCATGATGTCGGCCGCGACCTTCTGCATCGGCCTGCTGCCGACCGCGGAGACCATCGGCGTCGGCGCGCCGATCCTGCTGATCATCCTGCGTCTCATCCAGGGCTTCTCGACCGGTGGTGAGTACGGCGGCGCCGCGACCTTCATGGCCGAGTACGCCCCGGACAAGCGCCGCGGCCTCTACGGCAGCTTCCTCGAGTTCGGCACGCTCGGTGGCTTCGCGCTCGGTGCCTCCGTCGTCCTCGTGCTGCAGCTCGTCCTGGGCGAGGCCGCCATGGAGGACTGGGGCTGGCGCATTCCCTTCTTCGTCGCCGGGCCGCTCGGCGCGATCGGCCTCTACCTGCGCTCCAAGCTCGACGAGACGCCCGTCTACGCCGACCTCGAGGACGCCGGAGAGAGCGAGCAGTCGGCCACCAAGGGTCTGCGTGACCTCATGGTCGAGTACTGGAAGCCGATGCTGACCATGGCCGGTCTGGTCATCCCGCTCAATGTCGTCAACTACACCCTGCTGACGTACATGCCGACCTACCTGCAGACCAAGATCGGTCTGGGCGACAACGAGTCGCTCATCGTCATCATCGTCGGCGAGCTGTTGATGATGCTGATCCTGCCCTTCTGCGGCCACTTCTCCGACATCACCGGCCGCCGGCCGATGTGGTGGTTCTCGCTCATCGGCCTCTTCGTCTTCGCGCTGCCGATGTACTTCCTCATGGGCACCGGCTTCGTCGGCGCGGTGGTCGGCTTCGCGGTCCTCGGCCTGCTCTACATCCCGCAGCTGTCGACGATCTCGGCGACCTTCCCGGCGATGTTCCCCGCGCATGTCCGCTTCGCTGGCTTCGCCGTGACGTACAACGTCTTCACCGCGGCCTTCGGTGGCACGGCTGGCACGGTCAACGAGGGCGTCGTCGAGAGCACCGGATTCCTCGAGTTCCCCGCGGCCTACATGATGGGCGCCTGCGTCATCGGCATGATCGCGATGCTCTTCGTCAAGGAGACCGCCGGTGCCTCGCTCCACGGCACCGACATCCCCGAGTCCGAGCCGGAGGACTTCGGCTCGGACGCGATCGCCGAGGAGCAGGCGGCGATGGACGCCTGCGGCCGCTGATCGGAGGCACGGGCACGAAGGGAGGTGACCGCGGCGAGTCCGCCGGTCACCTCCCTTCGTCGCTCTCTAGAATCACCCCGTGACCGGTCCCCAGTCGCGCCACGCTGCGCACCCCCGCCTGCTGGCGCAGGCGGCCCGGATGCGTGCGCACATGCGCACGGTGCGCCATCCCGGGACCAACGGCTGGATCAGCACGTGGGGCACCAATGCCCACGGGGAGATCGCCGGCTGCCCTCCGCCGAGCGGCTGAGGCGCCCTGCGACGACGGGCGCCGACAGGCAGCCCACCTCCCCTCCCACCAGACAGGTCCCACCCATGTCCCAGTCCCCCCGATCCACGAGCCGTCTGGCTCCCCACGAGCTGTGGCGCGGCGTGCACGCCACCGCCCAGAGCGATGCCGTCGGCGGCGCGCTGCTGCTCGCCGCCACCGTCGTGGCCCTGCTCCTGGCCAACTCCCCCGCCACCGACCTCTACAGCTCGGTCCGTGACTTCACCATCGGCCCCCACGCCCTGCACCTCGACCTGACGATCGGCGAGTGGGCTGCCGACGGGTTGCTCGCGATCTTCTTCTTCGTCGTCGGGCTGGAGCTCAAGGAGGAGCTCGTCGCGGGCAAGCTGCGCGACCCGCGGCAGGCGGCCCTGCCCATCGCCGCTGCCTTCGGCGGCGTCGCCGTGCCGGCCTTGATCTTCGCCGGGATCGCGGTCTCGTCCGACTCGGAGGGCGCGCTGCGCGGGTGGGCCATCCCGACCGCGACCGACATCGCCTTCGCGGTCGCGGTTCTGGCCGTGGTCGGGCGCTACCTGCCCCCGGCGCTACGCGTCTTCCTGCTCACCCTCGCGATCGTCGACGACCTCATCGCCATCACGATCATCGCCGTGGTCTACACGCAGGGCCTGCACCTGCAGTGGCTGCTGCTCGCGCTCGTGCCGCTCGCGATCTTCGCTCTCCTCGTGCAGCGCGGCGTCATCACCTGGTGGCTCCTTGTCCCGCTGGCGGTCCTCACCTGGGCGCTCGTGCACGCCTCCGGCATCCACGCGACAGTTGCCGGCGTGCTGCTCGGCTTCACCGTGCCGGTCGTCGCCAGCGAGCGGGCGCGCGTGCAGAGCTCGACCGACGATGACGGGACGCCCGTCTACGACGGCCTGACGGCCTACCTCGCCGACCAGTGGGGTGTCTTCACCACCCTGCTGGCGGTCCCGGTCTTCGCCTTCTTCTCGGCGGGGGTATCCGTGGGTGGCCTCGACGGCTTCCGCACCGCCATGCAGGACCCGATCACCCTCGGCATCATCGCCGGCCTCTTCCTCGGCAAGCCGATCGGGATCACCGCTACGACCTTCCTGCTGAGCCGGCTGCCGGCCTTCCAGCTCGACGAGTCGCTGCGCTGGCCGGACATCATCGGCATGGGTTTCGTCGCCGGTGTCGGATTCACCGTCTCGCTGCTCGTCGGCGAGCTCGCCTACGGCGCCGCGAGCGTCGCCGACGAGCACGTCAAGATCGGCGTGCTCCTGGGCTCGCTCGTCTCGGGGCTCGTCGGGGGCGGTCTGCTCGCGATGCGCAGCCGGGCCGCTCGTGCCGCCGGGGCGCAGCCGGCCTGACCTGCTCGCTCTCCCTCAGGCGGCCAGAGCCGTGAGCAGCTGGCTCTCGGCCGTCTCGAGGTAGGCGAGCAGTGACTCCTCCGCCTGGGCCCAGCGGCCGGCGTCGAGGAGCTCGACGAGCTCACGGTTGTGGGCGAGGTAGGGCTGGTGGAAGGTGCGGGGGTCGTTCATCGCCGCAAAGACCAGGCGCATCTGCGCGAGGACCTGGCGCATCGCGTCGTCGAGCCGGCGGATCCCCGCCAGCGCGGTGAGCTCGGCGTGGAAGTGCATGTTGGCCGAGCCCAGCGCCCGCCAGTCCTCGTCAGCCGCGGCGCGCCCCCCTTCGTCCACGGCGGCACGGACGGCGGTCAGGTCGCCGCCCCGATCGGCCAGCCGGCGGACGGCAGCGGTCTCGAGGACCCGCCGGAAGGCGTAGAGGTCACGCACGTCGTCGGCCTCCAGAGAGCGGACGAAGACGCCGCGGTTGAACTCGCGGACGACGAGTCCCTCGTGGCCGAGCAGGTGGAAGGCCTCGCGAAGGGTGTTGCGCGAGACGCCCAGCGCTCGCCCGATGCGCTCCTCCGACAACCGCACCCCCGGGCGCAGATCGCCCTCGATGATGCGGGTGCGCAGCGCATCGGCCACCTTGTCGGTCGCGCTCGCGCGCCCCATCTGCTCGCGCTCCGCCTCCAGCGCCGCGACCCAGTCGTCCGACATCCCGCTCACCCCTTCGTCACCGGTCTGCCGCGACTGTAGCCGATAGGGGTATTGCAGGATTGTTGAACAATCGCTAGTTTGGCGAATCGGGAGCACACTGAGGTGGTCCCGTGAGCGACAGGAGAACCCGATGACGCAGGCTCCCAGCCCCGACACCCAGGACGACGGATCGGTGATGCCGCCGTCCGGCACGGCCGCGACGGCCACGAAGGGGGCGCTCCTCGGGGCGATGTTCCTCATGGCCACCAGCGCGATCGGCCCGGGCTTCATCACCCAGACCACTGTCTTCACCGCGCAGCTCGGCGCGGCCTTCGCCTTCGCGATCGTCATCTCGATCATCGTCGACGTCGCCGTGCAGCTGAACGTCTGGCGCGTCGTCGGCGTCTCCGGCCTGCGCGCCCAGGACCTTGCCAACAAGGTGATACCCGGCTTCGGTTACGTGCTTGCCGGACTCGTCGTCTTCGGCGGGCTCGTCTTCAACATCGGCAACATCGGCGGCACCGGACTGGGCGCCAATGCGATGCTCGGCGTGGACGCCAAGATCGGCGGCGCCATCTCCGCCCTCGTCGCCATCGGCATCTTCGTCAGCAAGCGTGCCGGCGTGGCCATGGACCGGATCGTCGTCGTCCTGGGTGTGCTGATGATCGCGATGGTCGCCTACGCGGCCGTCGCGACCGAGCCGCCCTACGGCGAGGCGCTCAAGCAGACCGTGCTGCCCGACAAGGTCGAGTTCCTCATCATCACCACCCTCATCGGCGGCACGGTCGGCGGCTACATCACCTACGCCGGCGCCCACCGCATCGTCGACTCCGGCATCACCGGGCCCGAGCGCGTCGCCGAGATCAGCCGCGGCTCGATCACCGGCATCCTCGTCACGGGCGTCATGCGGGCGCTGCTCTTCCTCGCGATCCTCGGTGTCGTCGTCGGTGGGGTCAACCTCGTCGGCGTCGACAACCCGCCCGCTGTGGCCTTCGAGGCTGCGCTCGGCAAGGTCGGGCTGCACATCTTCGGCGTCATCCTCTGGGCCGCGAGCATCACGAGCGTCATCGGGGCGTCGTACACCTCGGTGAGCTTCCTGACGACCTTCAGCGAGTGGATCAAGCGGCACTCCCAGTGGGTCGTCATCGGCTTCATCGTCTTCTCCGCGGCCATCTACCTCTCCCTCGGGCAGACCCCGGCGACACTGCTCGTCCTCGCCGGTGCACTCAACGGCCTGATCCTCCCCTTCGGCTTCGGCATCCTCATCTGGGTGGCGCTCATGCGCCGCGACCTGCTCGGCGGGTACCGCTACCCCAAGGTCCTGGCCTACGTCGGGCTCGTCGTGTGGCTGCTGACGATCTACCTCGGCTACGAGTCCTTCAGCGGGATCGTCGACCTGTGGGAGCAGTGAGTCCAGGGGCCGACCACGACGTACGACGACAGGAGCAGATGATGCAGATCGACCTCAACGCCGACCTCGGCGAGAGCTTCGGCCGCTGGACCCTCGGTGACGACGACGCGATGCTCGAGGTGGTCTCGAGCGCCAACGTCGCCTGCGGATTTCATGCCGGCGATCCCTCGGTGCTGCGGCACAGCTGCGAGAAGGCCGCGGCCCGGGGCGTCGCCATCGGCGCCCAGGTGGGCTATCGGGACCTGGCGGGCTTCGGGCGGCGCTTCATCGACATCGCGCCGGCCGAGCTGACCGACGACGTGCTCTACCAGATCGGTGCGCTCGAGGCCTTCGCCCGGGTCGCCGGGACGCGGGTGCGCTACGTCAAGCCGCACGGGGCGCTCTACAACGCCATCGTCCACCACGAGGAGCAGGCCGCCGCGGTCGTCGCGGCCGTCGTGCAGTACGACCCGACGCTCCCCGTGCTCGGCCTGCCCGGCTCGGCGTGGCTGCGGCTGGCCGGCGAGGCGGGCCTGACGACGGTCGGCGAGGCCTTCGCCGATCGTGCGTACACCCCCGAGGGCACCCTCGTCTCGCGGCGCGAGGCCGGTGCCGTGCTCCACGACCCCGACGAGATCGCGCAGCGGTGCATCCGGATCGCGACGAAGGGAGAGGTCGTCGCCGTCGACGGCAGCGTCGTGCCGGCCCCCGCCGGGTCGCTGTGCGTGCACGGCGACAGCCCCGGTGCCGTCGAGATCGCCCGACGCGTGCGGGCCGGGCTCGAGGACGCCGGGGTGCGGCTCACTCCCTTCGTCCGGGGGCCGGCATGAGGCTGATGCGCGCCGGCGACACCGCGCTGCTCGTCGAGCTCGGCGACCTCGACGAGGTGCTCTCGCTCTACGCCCAGCTCGACGAGGACCTGCCCGAGGGAGTCATCGACCTCGTGCCGGCGGCGGCGACGCTGCTCGTGACGATCGACCCGCGGGCGACCGACGTGGAGCGGATCTCGCGGCAGGTCTCGGGCATCACCATCGGCAGCCACGAGCGGGCCACGACGGGTGAGGTGGAGATCCCGGTCGTCTACGACGGCGAGGACCTGGCCGAGGTGGGACGGATCACGGGCCTCGGCGAGCGGGGCGTCATCGAGGCGCACACCGGCACGCCGTGGACGGTCGCCTTCTGCGGCTTCGCGCCCGGCTTCGGCTACATGGTCGGCGGGGACGAGCGGCTGCGGGTGCCGCGTCGTGACAACCCGCGCACGCGCGTGCCGGCCGGGTCCGTGGCGATCGCGGGCGAGTTCGCGAGCGTCTACCCGCGCGAGTCCCCCGGGGGCTGGCAGCTGATCGGCCGCACGAACCTCGAGGTGTGGGACATCGGCCGCGAGCCCCCGGCGCTGCTCGTGCCGGGCACGACGGTGCGCTACGTCGAGGTGTCGTCGTGAGTGGCGGGGCGGTGACCTGGACGGCGACCCGGGCGGGGGCCGGGACGCGGGCGCTCGAGGTCCTCGCGACCGGGCCGCAGACGACCATCCAGGACCTCGGCCGGGTCGGGCTCGCCGGGCTG
>ERZ500994.24-NODE-24-length-55813-cov-12.912318_pt1 | contig 55813 bp, 52 predicted proteins | sample MGYA00248878_ERZ500994 | MGnify/ENA primary metagenome ERZ500994 (study PRJEB25958, sample SAMN03398533) | human skin metagenome | study: EMG produced TPA metagenomics assembly of the Human Skin Microbiome Metagenome (human skin metagenome) data set. | reverse complement strand
ACCCGGCGACGACCGCGGCGCTGTCGGCGATCTACCTCGGGGGCTTCGGCGCCTCCCACCCGCTGGCGAAGAAGGTCGGCGCCTGGCCGGCCGTCCTCGGCGTCGCCGCCGCCTCGGCCGCCGCGTCCTACGTCCTGTCCGATCGGCGCTAGCCCGGTGGTTGAGGTGCGACGAAGGAGCCTCGAAACCGCCCCTTGACGCGACTACTCACACAGTGAATAGTTCTCCCTATGACCACGGGACACGTCCTCATGGGGCTGCTGAGCAGGGGGCCGCAGCACGGGTACGACCTGAAGCGTCATCACGACGAGCTGCTCCCGGCGGCGCGACCCATGGCCTTCGGGCAGGTGTACGCGGCGCTGGGGCGGCTCGCCGGCAAGGGGCTCGTCGCCGAGGCAGCGGTCGAGCAGGGGAGCGGGCCCGAGCGGGTCGTCTACGAGCTCACCGACGCTGGACGGGCCGAGGTCGATGCGTGGGCCGCGGAGCCGGACGGGCCAGGAGAGCACGTCGCCAACCCGCTCGCGTCCAAGGTCGCCGTCGCCCTGCTCCTCGGCGGCCACGACGCCGCCGCCACCTACCTGCGGCGGCAGCGCGCCGCCCACCTCGAGCGGATGCGCTCGCTGACACGTGACAAGCGCGAGGCGAAGGGGGACCTGCACCGGGTCCTCGCCGCCGACTACGCACTGAGCCACCTCGACGCCGACGTCCGGTGGATGGAGGACGCGCTCGAGCGCGTCCACGACCTCGAAGGGGACCGAGCATGACGACAGGCGGGGAGGGCCACGCGCTCTCGATCGAGGCCACCGGGGTGGGGCACGACTACGGGCGTCGACCGGCGCTGGGTGGGGTGGACCTCGCGGTTGCGGCCGGCGAGATGGTCGCGGTCACGGGGCCGAGCGGCTCGGGCAAGTCGACGCTCCTGCACGCCCTCTCCGGCGTCATCCGTCCCGACGAAGGGGAGGGCCGGCTTGGTGGACACGTCGTCACCTCGATGTCCGAGGACGCGCGGTCGCGGCTGCGGCGCACCGACGTGGGGGTGCTCTTCCAGTTCGGCCAGCTCGTCGAGGAGCTGACCCTGGCGGACAACGTCGCGCTTCCGCTGCTCCTGGAGCGCCGCAGGCGGGGCGAGGCGCTCGCGACCGCTCGGGCCTGGCTGGCCCGCGTCGGGGTGGAGGACCTCGCCGACGAGCTGCCGGGCGAGGTGAGCGGTGGGCAGGCCCAGCGGGCGGCGCTGGCGCGGGCCCTCGTGACCAACCCCGGAGTGCTCTTCGCCGACGAGCCCACCGGCGCCCTCGACTCACGGGCCGGTGAGTCGGTCATGGAGCTCATCACCGACGTCGCCGCCGAGGAGGGCCTGACCGTCGTCCTCGTCACCCACGACGCGCGCGTCGCCGCCTGGGCGGACCGCGAGGTCGTGCTGCGCGACGGTCTGCTCGACGTCGACGAGATCGTGGCCGTGCGATGAGCCTGACGTGGGCCGAGGCCGCACGGCTGGCGGCGAAGGGAGGTCGCCCCGACCGGCTCCGACGGTGGCTCATCGCGGGGTGTGCGGCACTGGCGGTCAGCCTCCTCGCATCTGCGGCGGCCGTTCCCGGGTACTGGGACCGAGAGCGGAGGTTCGCTGCAGAGGACTACTCCTACCTCGGGGACCTGTTGGCGCAGCCGGGGCTGGCCTTCGGAGTCGGGTTGGCTTTGGCCCTTCTGGCCGTACCGGTGATCCACCTGGCCATGCAGGCGGTCAGGGTGGGGGCACCGGAGCGGGACCGTCGGCTCGCGGGGATGCGGGCGGCTGGCGCCACTCCCTCTGATGTCCGAGCCGTCCTGCGCGCAGAAGCCTTGGCGTGGACCGGCATCGGCTGCCTCGCCGGTCTGGTGGTGTGGGCGGCAGTGCTCGGCCTGATCTCGCGCCGGGTGACGATCGAGTACTCGGCCAACTGGAACGGTGTGGAGGAAGGGATCCGGCCACTGCTCGTGGTCCTTTGGCCCAGCTGGTGGCTGCTGGTGCTCGCCGCCGCCGTCGTCGTCGCCGTCGCGGCGACCCTGCTGCCGCTGTCGGCGCGCCGGGTCACGGTGTCCACGCGGGACACGTTCACGCCTGAGCCGGAGATGTCCCGTGCGCTCGGGCTGAGCCTGATGGTGTCCCTGGCCGCGACCGCCGTGGGTCTGCTGGCCCTCGTCGTCGTGAACGCCGCCCTCCAGGGCGCGTCGCAGTGGGGCGCTCGGCTCACCGTGTGGCTGGGCGGACTGGTGCTCGTCTCCGGGGTGGCGCTGCTCATCTGCTCGCTCGCCGCCGGGGCACCTGCGGTGGCCCGCCGGGTGGCGGGCGGTCTCGACCGCGGTCGCGGCCCGTCGACCTTCATCGCGGCCCGCCTCATGCGGGCCCATCCTCGGCTCGCGAGCCGGACGGCCGTCTCGCTCGTCCTCGTCGCCTTCGTCGGTGGGATGGCGATCCCCATCGAGGGTTTGCTGCGTGCCTCGAGTGTCGCCAACGTCGAGCGCAATGGCGAGGCGGGGCCGGGGGGCGCAGAACTCTCTCCGGACGTGCTCACCTACGTCGTGCCGGCGACCGCGGTCGAGGTGCTCGTGGCGCTGGCGGCGGTGCTGGGCGTGGTGGGTCTCCTGGTCGCCGTCCGGGAGCAGGTCACCCTCCGGGGCCCGATGCTCGCCCGGCAGATCGCGCACGGTGTCCCGGCACGTGTGCTGCGGCGGGCCCTGATCCTCGAGGCGGTCGGGCCCACGGCCGTCATGACCACCGTGGCGATGGCGTGCGGCGCCTTCGTCTCGATGCTCCTCGGGGTGGCCGACGAGGTGCCGAGCTTCGTCGGCGCGGTGGCATGGGACCGGTTCTTCGGACTCTGGGTCCTGCTCGTCGCCGGGGCCACCCTGGCGGCCGGCATCGGCTGCCGCCGGGTCGGCTCGTTGCCGCAAGGACTGCGCGCCCGGGAGTGACTTGGTTCCTCCTGACCATGGAAACGAGAGCGATGCTCTCGTTTGCAGAGATGCATCTGACGACGGGGCGAAGCAGGAGCAGTGCTCCTCTTATGCAGGTCTTTCTGTTGACATTCGGCGGGAGGGTGGGGAGTCTCATGCCATCACATGACCGGGGAGGGTGTCAGAGTGACCTTCGGCGTACGTGACCTTGCGGTCGCTCGAGGCCGGCACGAGGTGCTGCAGTCGGTGTCCTTCGACGTGCCATCAGGGTGCACGGTCCTCATGGGCCCCAACGGAGCAGGCAAGACCACGGCATGTCGTGCGGTGCTCGGAGACCTCCCGATCCGCGCAGGCCGAGTGGTCCAGAACGGGACACCCATCTCGTCGAAGGCCGACTGGCGGCGGTTCCGGGCGGACCTTGGGTGGCTGCCGCAGTCATTCGGCGCACCGAGTCGGGCATCGGTGGGGGGCATCCTGCGCTATGCCGGCTGGCTCAAGCACTGCGAGGTCGACGTCGACCGGATCTTGGGCTCGGTCGGGCTCGAGGGCGTGGGTCGCCGCAGGTTCGGTCAGCTCTCCGGCGGGCAGATGCGACGGATCGGTATCGCGTGCGCTCTCGTGGGGGAGCCGAGTGGCCTGCTCCTCGACGAGCCGACCGTCGGGCTCGATCCGGAGCAGCGTGATGACTTCCACGGTCTGGTGCGTACCGTGGCGGCCACGGCGTCCGTCCTCATCTCGACGCACCTCCTCGAGGACGTCGCAGCCATGGCTGACCACGTGCTGATCCTCGACCAGGGCCGGGTGCAGTTCGAGGGCAGCACTCAAGAGCTTGCCGGACGCGCGACGCCCACTGTCGACGACCTGAGGTCCGGGTACCTGCGTGCGGTCGCCTGAGTGGAGGCCGGGAGGCCTGGTGGTGGCCACCCGGTGGGATGCGAGCGTGCTCGCCGTCGCGACGACCGTGGCCGCCGTCGCGGTTGTCTGGGGCGACCGGGACGTCTGGCCGTATGTGTGGAGCGAGACGGATGCGATGGTGGGTCGCGCCCTCTTCATGGTGCTGCCCGTCGTGGTCGCCACGTCGGCCCACCTGGCGGGCGTTCGCGCACGGAGCGGGATCGAGCAGCTGACCGCCGGGCCCACGGGCATGCTGCGCAGCTCGCGGCGTCGCATGGCAGCCGAGCTGGCATGCGTGGCCGGGGTGGCGGTAAGTGCCGTCGCCGCAGTGATGTGGGGGCTCACCGCCACCCGGGCCACCTACGGGGCTCCTCAGATCATGGCGCTGGCGCCTGTCATCGCCTGGGCGATGGTCGGGTGCCTCGCCGGCGTGCTCCTCGGTAGCCGCTGGCCCCTGCGCTGGCTCCCACTCGTCCTGGGGTTCGGGACCTACGTTCTCGTCGGACTGGTGATCTTCCGTTTCAGCCACCCGCCAGCCGTGTCCGCGCACCCCTTCGACTACCGCTCGATGACCTTCTTCACCTCGCCGTGGTGGGCCTATCTCCTCCAGGCCGCCATCCCCCTCGGCGTCATCCTGTGGACCAGCTCCGGCGCGAGGTGGTGGGGGGCGACGCTCACCTCGGTGGCGCTCGCCGCGTGCTTCGTCGTCACCGACCTCGAGCGAGCCCCGAACCCGGTAGCCGCCCGTCAGGTGTGCCGAGAGCACGGTCCGGTCGAGGTGTGCATGCCGGTCGCGAAGGACTACGCAGGCGCGACGGTGGCGGACAGCTACCTCAGCGCCGTGCGCGTTGCCCCTGTGCGATCCACGGAAGTCGTCCTCGTCGATGACGAGGCCGGACCCGTCACATCCACAGGAGCGCAGCGCGCTGAGGATCACCGCGCCACGATTCGTCTGAGCACGGTGGGGTTGGAACTGTCGGCGCAGTCGACTCCCGACCTGCGGGTCATGCAGGCCATGTGGGTCCGGGTGCTCCTGAGGCCGACCGGCGGTGGTGCCGACCGGGGTGCCACCTGGGTGGTGGAGCGGCAGGCGATGCGCGACCTGGGTCTGCCGACGGACGGCAGCCTCTATCCCGGCGCGGCGGCCTACGACGCGCTCGTGCCCAGTGCACAGGCGGCCGACGTCGCCCGCATCTGGGAGAAGCGCGGGGCGGCCGAGCGCCGGGCATGGCTCGCCCGCCACGCCGCGCAGTGGCGCCGAGGCGACGTGACGCTGGCAGACCTGCGGTGACGACGCTCGCCGCCCGACGGGAGATCCACGGCGCCGACATCCGGCTGGCCGTGCTCGCGGTGGTGGCCTTCGCGGTCTGCGGGGGAGCCTCCCGGCTCTCTGCGGTCTGGCTCTATCCCCATGACCTGCGGGGCACCTACGTCGACTCGCTGTCGGTTGCCGCGACCGTCCTGCCGATCGCCGTCCTGGCGGGCATCCTGGACGAGGGTCTGCCGTCGGTCGTCCTCACCCGCCGCCGGTCCCTTGCTCTTGAGCGTCTCGGGTGGGCGCTGGCCTTCGTCGCCCTCGTCGCCGCCGGGGTGGGGTTGGCCGCGGGCACTGCCGGGGCGCCCGCGGGTCACCTGGTCCTCGTGGCCGTCCTTCTCGCCGGCGCGACCGTGCTGGGTGCCGCCACCGTCGGGGTCGGGACGGCGTGGGTCCTCCCAGGCGTCATCGTGGCCGTCTGCTCCGCGCCCGGGCTGATCCCCCTTCGTCACAATGTCGTGTACTCGCTGACGACGGACGACGTCCTCGGTCCCGTGGCCGCAGCCGTGCTCGTGATCGGCACTGCCGTGTACGCGCGAAGGGGGGCGGCGCCGGGCCGCGTCAGCCGAGCGGGGGACCGGGGGGACGAGAGCTGAGCCTCCTTCGTCCGGACACGGGTGGAGGTGGTGGCGACCGGCTATCCGGTCCCCACCACCTCCACTCGCGAAGGGGGGATCAGGCCGTGACGATGACCCGGACCTCGACGGTCTCCGGCAGGTCGCGCAGGCGCTGCTCGGTGTCGGCGGGCAGGTTGCTCGCGAGGTCGGTGACGGCGTAGCCGTACTCGCCCTTGGTGCTCAGCTGCTGGCTGTCGATGTTGACGTCGCCCTCGGACAGGATCGTGTTGACCCGGGCGAGGACGCCGGGGACGTTCTTGTGCAGGTGGAGGATGCGGGTGCTGCCCGCGGCGACGGGGGCGGCGACGGCGGGGACGTTGACCGACATCGAGGTCGCACCGGTGTCGGCCCAGTCGCGCAGCTTGCCGGCGACGTAGCGACCGATGTCGTACTGCGCCTCCTCGGTGGAGCCGCCGACGTGCGGGGTGAGGATGACGTTGGGGATGCCCTGCAGGCAGTTCTCGAAGGGGTCGCCCGCCTTCTTGGGCTCGCTCGGGAAGACGTCGACGGCCGCGCCGGCGATGTGCCCGGAGACGAGGTTGTCGCGCAGGGCCTCGAGGTCGACGACGAACCCGCGGGAGAGGTTGAGGAAGAGGCTGCGCGGGCGCATCTTCGCGAACTGCTCGGCGCCGAAGGTGCCGGCATTGCCTGCGCGACCGTCGACGTGGAGCGTGATCGTCTCGCAGGTCTCGAGCAGCTCGTCGAGGGTGTCGCACTTCTTGGCGTTGCCGAGTGGCAGCTTGTCCTCGAGGTCGTAGAAGGAGACGTGCATGCCGAAGGCCTCGGCGACGACGGACAGCTGGGCGCCGATGTTGCCGTAGCCGACAATGCCGAGGGTGCGGCCGCGGACCTCGTGGGCTCCCTTCGCCGACTTGTCCCACACGCCGGCGTGGAGCGCGGCGTTCTTGTCCGTCAGGTGGCGGGCGAGCGAGATGATCTCGCCGAGGGCCAGCTCGACGACGCTGCGCGTGTTGGAGAAGGGGGCGTTGAAGACGACCGTGCCGGCCTGTGCGGCCGCGTCGAGGTCGATCTGGTTGGTGCCGATGCAGAAGGCGCCGACGGCCTTGAGCTCCGGGCGGGCCGCGATGACGGCCTGGGTGACCTTGGTCTTCGAGCGGATGCCGAGCAGGTCGACCCCCTCGAGGGCGGAGATCAGCTCGGCCTCGTCGAGGGCCCCGGAGCGGGTCTCGACCTCGAAGCCGGCGTCGACGAGCGCGTCGCGGGCGACGTCATGGATGTTTTCGAGCAGCAGCACCTTCACGCGTGCAGGGTATGCCCGGGCCCGGTGCGGCCGGGCAGGCGCCCGCGATGCGAACCACAGGGCGGAACGAAGACCCCACGGGGGCAGGGCCGCTGGCTAGGGTGTGGGCCATGCGTCTCCTCGGTGTCCTCGGCGGAATGGGTTGGTCGGCGACGGCGGAGTACTACCGCCGCCTCAACGAAGGGATCGACGCGCGCCTGGGCGGCTTGCACAGCGCCCGCGTCCTCGTCCACAGCCTCGACTTCCAGCCGGTCGACGATGCCGAGAACGCGGGTGACTGGGACGAGATGGCACGGCTGCTCGTCGAGGGCGCCCGCAGCCTGCAGGCCGGGGGAGCGGAGGGCATCATCCTCGCCGCCAACACGATGCACGTCGTGGCGGACCAGGTCGCCGATGCCGTCGACGTCCCCTTCCTCCACATCGCCGAGGCGACGGCCCGCCGGGTCGAGGCCTCCCGCCAGCGCAAGGTCGGCCTGCTCGCGACCCTGACGACGATGTCCGGCGACTTCTACACCACGCCCTTCACCCAGCGCGGCATCGAGGTGATCCTGCCCGAGGAGGCCGAGCGGCCCGAGGTCGACCGGATCATCTACGAGGAGCTCGTGCACGGGGTCATCAAGGACTCCTCGCGCCGGGCGCTGCGCACGGTTCTGCAGGGGATGACCGACCGCGGCGCCGAGTGCGTCGTGCTCGCCGGCACCGAGCTCGGCCTCCTGCTCGAGGAGGACGACTGCCCCGTGCCGCTGCACGACACGACGGCGATCCACGTCGACCAGGCGCTCGACTGGATGCTCACCGAGGGCTGACGCCTCGCACCCGGTCCCTGAGGAAGGTTGCGCAGCAACCGCCTCGAAGGGTTTACCAGGGGACGTCGATCTCGGCCTCTCCGGTGACGACCTCGACCTGCTGGCCGGCGAAGCCCACGACGCTGCCCGCCCGGATCTGCGCGCCACGACGGGTCTCGACCTGACCGTCGACGCTCACCTCACCGGCAGCGATGACCTCACGGGCCATGACGCCGTCCTCCACGAGCCCGGCGAGCTTGAGCAGCTGGCCGAGGCGGATGGACTCGTCGCGGATGTGGACGGCTTCGGGGGAGGTCACCCCGCCAGCCTAGGACGCGAAGGGGGCGCGCTCCGCCCCCTTCGTCGGGACGTGGCTCAGCCGGCGATGCCGGCGGCGGCGATGTCTCGCTCGGTGAGCGCGACCTGGCGCTCGTCCTCGGTCATGCCACCCCAGACGCCGAAGGGCTCGCGGATGGCCAGGGCGTGCTCGCGGCACGCAGCCATGACGGGGCAGCTCGCGCAGATCTCCTTCGCGGCGGCGTCGCGCAGGTGGCGGGCCGCGCCGCGCTCGCCGTCCGGGTGGTAGAAGGACTCGCTGCCCGTCTCGCGGCACGCGCCCTCGAACTGCCACTCCCAGTGGTCCGCGACCGGACCTGGCACCTTGTCTGCGTGCGCCATGTCTACCTCCGTGCTCAGGTGCTGCCGAGGAGGCCTGCACCCCCGTCTCTTCTCAGCCAACCTAAGAAGATCGGCGCAAACAGAGGTCGACGAAAAGGTATGGGTTCACCCTAGGAATCAGCCATTTGGTCAGCAATTGGTCAGGTCCGGGAGCGCCTCGGGGGTGGCTTAGGATAGGGAGATGGATTTCGGTGACCCGACCGCCCGTGACCACACCGGGGGCGCGGCTCCCGACCCTTTCGCCAAGCTCGGCCTGACCTATGACGACGTCCTGCTGCTGCCCGGCTACAGCGAGCTGGCGCCCGGCGACCTCGACACGACGAGCCGCCTGACCCGCGAGATCAGCATCAGGACGCCGCTCATCTCGGCGGCGATGGACACCGTCACCGAGTCGCGCATGGCGATCGCCATGGCTCGTCAGGGTGGCATCGGCGTCCTCCACCGCAACCTGTCGATCGAGGACCAGGCCTACCAGGTCGACCTCGTCAAGCGGACCCAGACGGGCATGATCACCAACCCCGTCGTCATCGGCCCCGACGCGACCCTCGACGACCTCGACCAGCGCTGCGGCGAGTACCGCGTCTCCGGCCTGCCGGTCGTCGACGACGCGGGGGTGCTCATCGGCATCATCACCAACCGCGACCTGCGCTTCACGCCGGTCGCCGAGTGGGCCACGACGCTCGTGCGCGACGTCATGACCCCCATGCCGCTGATCACCGCGCCGGTCGGCATCTCCCAGGAGGACGCGACCCTCCTGCTGCGCCAGCACAAGCGCGAGCGGCTGCCGATCGTCGACGACGCCGGCCGTCTCGCCGGCCTCATCACGGTCAAGGACTTCGTCAAGAGCGAGCAGTTCCCCAATGCGAGCAAGGACGCGCAGGGACGTCTGCTCGTCGGCGCGGCCATCGGCTACTTCGGTGACGCCTGGGAGCGCGCGACCACGCTCATCGACGCCGGCGTCGACGTCCTCGTCGCCGACACCGCGCACGGCCACGTCAAGCTGCTGCTCGAGATGGTCGAGCGGCTCAAGAGCGACCCCGCGACCCGCCACGTGCAGGTCATCGGCGGCAACGTCGCCACCCGCGAGGGCGCCCAGGCCTTCATCGACGCCGGCGTCGACGGGATCAAGGTCGGCGTCGGGCCGGGCTCCATCTGCACCACGCGCATCGTCACCGGTGTCGGCGCCCCGCAGATCACCGCGGTCCACGACGCCTCCCTCGCCGCGAAGCCGGCCGGGATCCCGGTCATCGCCGACGGCGGCCTGCAGTACTCCGGTGACATCGCCAAGGCGATCGTCGCTGGTGCCGACACCGTCATGGTCGGCTCGCTCCTCGCCGGCTGCGAGGAGAGCCCGGGCGAGCTGATCTTCGTCAACGGCAAGCAGTTCAAGGCCTACCGCGGCATGGGCAGCCTCGGCGCGATGAGCAGCCGCGGCAAGAAGTCCTTCAGCAAGGACCGCTACTTCCAGGCCGAGGTCACGAGCGACGACCAGCTCGTGCCCGAGGGCATCGAGGGCCGGGTCGCCTACCGCGGCACCCTCGCCCAGGTCGCGCACCAGATGGTCGGCGGCCTGCGGCAGTCGATGTTCTACGTCGGCGCCGGCACCATTCCCGAGCTGCAGGCGAAGGGGAAGTTCGTCCGGATCACCTCCGCCTCCCTCAAGGAGAGCCACCCGCACGACATCCAGGGCATCGTCGAGGCGCCCAACTACAGCGCCCACTGACCGTGACCACCTCCGGGCAGGCGGGGTCCGGCGCTCCCGGACCGCGCCGTCGTGGCCCCGCCCCGGGCAGCCTCCCCTGGTGGCTGATGCAGGTCGTCGGGCTGGCGATGGCCATGGGCCTGATGCTCGTGCTCGCCTTCGCCCTGATGATGCTCACCCGCATGCTCGTCGAGGGCGAGACCGAGCCGGACGCGCACCTGCCGACCCTGCTCGTGTGGTGGGTGCTGTGCGGAGGCTGGCTCCTGTGGCACCTCGTCCGCGGGTCGTGGCGCGAGCTCAGGGCCGAGGAGGTCCACGTCGACCTCGCGGGCAACGAGCTCACGGTCGACCGCTGGTCGCCGCCGCACGAGCGGGAGCGCTTCGCCGAACGGGTCGCGGCCGACGAGCGGGCCCGGGAGCGCGTGGAGGCCCAGCAGGCCAAGTCCCCGGAGCTGCCCCGGCCCCGGCCCGAGCCGACCGACGACGAGCTGCGGGCTGCGGCCGCCCGTCGTCGCGAGGTCGGTCCCGGTCTGCCGGCATCGGTGCGCGCGGGCCGGTGGGCGGTCCCCCTTCGTCGGCTGCGGCTGGTCGCGGCGATCTGCCTCTACGGCTGGTTGCCGGCGATCGTCGTCGGCGCCCTCGTCTCGCCGCTGGTGGGCCGAGTCGTCGCCCGGGAGTGGGCGCTGCTGCCCTTCGTCCTGCTGCCGCTCGGCTGGCTGCTCATGTGGACCCACCACCTGCTCCGGCATCGGTGGCTGCGCACCCGCGAGAGCCGCAGCGACCTCGCCGGGCTCCACCTCGTCACGGCATTCGTGCTCGTCGTGGTCTTCGTCCTCCTGGCCTTCACGGGTCTCGTCATGCGCGACGAAGCGCTCGGGGTCACCCTCATCAGCATCCCGCTCGCTGCCCTGTGCATCTGGGTCATCCGGCACGAGGCGCGGCACCACATCTCCGACGGCTCGGACGACGACGGTCCGACCCCGGACGTCGACCTGACCTTCGTCACCTCCGACTGAGCGTCTCGCGATAGCCCGGCAGGGCTGCCCCGCCGGCATCCGTGCGGTCGACCGAGGTCGCGGCGAGCACCGCCCGGGCGATGGCACGGCTCACGCAGTCGGCTGCCGCGGTCTGTAGCTCTACGACGTCGAAGGGGGTCGGCGTCACCTCACCGGGGGTCGACAGCGCGAAGACCGTGTCGCCGTCGAAGGCCGTGTGCACGGGCGAGAGTGCCCGGGCGAAGCCGTCGTGGGCGACGCCAGCGAGCTTCGAGCAGCCGGCCTTGTCGAGCCGGGCATCGGTCGCGACGACCGCGAGCGTCGTCGCGGTCCCTGCGCGCAGCGCCTGCGCCTCGGTCGCCTGGCGCTCCCAGTGGGCTTGCACCGCAACGGGATCCGGCTCGGGCAGGTCGACCTCGCCCGGCACGAGCAGGCGCTCGGCGAGCAGCCGACCGTCGGGGGAGAGGGGCGAGCCGACGGCGTTGACCGCGACCAGCGCGCCCACCGTCGCGCCCGACGACAGGACGAGGCTCGCCGACCCGGCGCCGCCGCGCAGCCCCCCGGCGCGGGCCCCGGTTCCGGCGCCGACACCCCCTTCGTCCACCGGGCCGTCGCTCGCCGCGAGGTAGGCGACCCGACCCTCGTCGGGTCCCGGGTGGTGGCGCCAGGCGCCGGCCCTGCCGAGGTCGAAGAGGATCGCCGCGGGCACGATCGGCACGACCTCGCCGGGCCCGGGGCCGACCGGCCAGCCGCGGCCCTCGTCCGCGAGTGCGGCGACCACCCCGTCGGCGGAGGAGAGGCCGTAGGCGCTGCCCCCGGAGAGCACGATCGCGTCGACCGCGTCGACGAGGTTGCGCGGGTCGAGCAGGTCGGTCTCGCGGGTGCCGGGCCCACCACCACGCACGTCGACACCGGCCGTGGTCCCGACCGGCGGGACGACCACGGTCGTGCCGGTCAGCCAACCGGGTTCGTCGCGGGTGGCGTGACCGACGCGGACGCCGGGCACGTCGGTGATGGCGTTGTGGGCTCCGGGGCGCATGCCCCCAGCATGCACCCGGTGGCCCGGGTGACTGGTTGACTGGAGCGATGACGACGAGCAGCGAGCCCATCCGCGTCCTCGACGGCCACAACGACCTGCCCTGGCACCACCGCGAGGTCGCGGCCTACGACCTCGAGGCCTGCGACATCGCCGAGTCCCAGCCGCACCTGCACACGGACCTGCCCCGGATGCGCGAAGGGGGTCTGGCCGCCCAGCTGTGGTCGGTGTGGGTGCCGTGCTCGATGGAGGGTGAGGACGCGGTCGTCGCGACGCACCAGCAGATCGACTTCGTCGAGGCGATGTGCCGCCGCTACGAGGAGATGGTGCCGGCGCGCACGGTCGCCGAGGTCCGCGCCGCGTGGGCGGAGGGCAGGCACGCGGCCCTCATCGGCATGGAGGGTGGGCACAGCATCAACGGCTCGCTGCAGCACCTGGCCAACTTCGCCGACCGCGGCGCGCGCTACATGACCCTGACGCACAACGACAACACCCCGTGGGCCGACTCGGCGACCGACGAGCGGGTGCACGGCGGGCTGACCGACCTCGGGCGCGAGATCGTCGCGCGGATGAACGACCTCGGCGTCATGGTCGACCTGTCCCACGTGAGCGCCGAGACGATGCACGACGCGCTCGACGCGACGCGGCTGCCGGTGCTCTTCAGCCACTCGGGCGCCCGTGCCGTCTGCGACCACCCGCGCAACGTGCCCGACGACGTCCTCGAGCGCATCCCGGGCAACGGCGGGGTCGTCATGGCCACTGTCGTGCCGAAGTTCGTCAACCAGGCCCGCGCCGACGAGGTGCTCGGCCGCACGGACGTCGTGCCGGACCCGGTCGCGACGATCGAGCACGTCGTCGCGCACTTCGAGCACCTGCGCGAGGTGGTGGGCATCGAGCACGTCGGCATCGGCGCCGACTACGACGGGGTGGACGAGACGCCGGTCGGGCTCGAGGACGTCGCGAGCTATCCGCGCCTGCTCGGCGCGCTGGGGGAGCGGGGCTGGAGCCGCAGCGACCTCGAGGCCCTCGCGCACGGCAACGTGCTGCGGGTCCTCGAGGCCACGGAGGTCTAGGTCAGAGTCGGCCGTCGGGGTGGACCGTCGAGCTGCGGACGGTCTCGCTGCCGGTGAGGTTCTTCTTCGCCATGGAGGAGAAGCCGGCGATCTGGGAGGTGTACTTCCCCTTCGTGCGGCTGTCGACGAAGCCGGTGGCCGTGTCGATGAACTTGGCGGCCTGCTCGGGGTTGTTGTGCGCCCACTGACGGGCGGCCTCGGCGGCGGTGATGATCACGGCGACGTTCTTGAGCTTGGGCATGCGGGGTTCCTTCCCTCGTCGTGGTGTCCATCCTGCCCAACGACGGGGGCCCGGTGTGGATTCCGGACCCCCGTCGTCGCCCCCTTCGCGGCCTGACCCGGCTGCCGGGCCCGGACCGTCAGAGGCCCATGGACAGGTAGGGGACGTTCCAGCCGGTGTAGCGGTGGGCGACGCTCGGGCTGACGTCCTTCTTGGTGAGCACGCCCATGCGGTACCAGCCGCCGTACTTCCAGCCCGCGGAGTAGGAGACCTGGGTGAAGTCGCCGTCGCGGTCGTTGTCGACGGCCTCGCGCGCGATCATCTTGGGCGCACCGGACGCCGTCGTCGTGCGCTGGTAGCCGAAGTCGGACCAGACCGACCCGTCCGTGACCCAACGCCACCGGTTGCGCGGGTCCTTGAGCGTCGTCAGGCGCCCGTCGCGGTAGGTGATGACCTGGTAGTAGGCGGTGTGGGCACCGAGGTCGGTGAGCACGACGATCTCGTAGCCGTCCACGCCGTCGATGCGCGCCGCCCCGCGGTAGTGCTCGCTCGCCGTCGTCATGCTCCGGCTCGTCTCGGTCGTGGTCTGCAGGCGCTCACCGTCGGCGGTGACCACGCGGGTGGTGACCTTGCCCGACCCGTCGGGCGAGGTCCTCAGGCCCACGGAGTCAGCGGTGCCGTCACCGTCGATGTCGGCGCGGCTGACGATCTTGCAGCCGTCGACCCCGGCGCAGGCATCGGGTGCCGCGCCGGTCCCGGAGTCGGCGGCCTGCGCGCTGCCGGCGAAGCCGGTGGCGAGCAGCGCGAGGGTGATGGCGGTCGTGGTGGTGCGCACGTGCTTCATGTCTTGCTCCCCTGATGATCTGCGGTCCCCTGTGGCTCGCGTCATGTCTCCAGACGTGCATCCGGGGTGGCCGGTTGCGTGGTCCGCCAAAAAAACTTCCGAGCACGGCGAAGGGGGCCGCTCCCGACACCGGGAGCGACCCCCTTCGTCTGGGGTGGGGCAGAGCCTCAGTGCATGAGGACGGGCGCGCTCTCGCCCGGCTCCTCGTCGAGCATGTGGCTCTCCTCGTGCTTGCGCGGGAGGAAGGCCGCGACGACGAGGGTCGCGAGGCACATGAAGGCGGAGACCCAGTAGGTCGCGGCGAAGGCCTCGGCCATGTCGACGCGCACGGCGTGCATGAGCGCGGCCGCGCCGGCCTGCGGGTCCGAGGCGTACTGGCCCATGATCTGGGCGACCTCGGGCAGCTTCGCGAGGAGCTGCTGGACGGCGCCCGGGCTGCTCGCCTTGGCGCTCTCCTCGGCGAAGACCTGCGCCTGCCCGATGAGCGGGCGGTCCTCGAAGCCGCGCGTGAGGACGACCGAGGCGATGGCGACGCCGAAGGAGCTCGCGACCTGCTGGGTGATGTTGAGCAGGGTCGAGCCACGGGCCACCTGGTGGGCGGTGAGCGCCTTGAGCGAGCTCGTCATCAGCGGCATCATCGTCGCGCCCATGCCCAGACCCATGACGAAGAGCGCCGGGATGATGAAGCCCCAGTAGCTCGCGTCGGCGGACAGCTGGGTGAAGGCGAACATGCCGCCGGTGATCAGGGCGATGCCGACCGGCACGATGCGGCCGACGGGGTACTTGTCGACGAGCATGCCGGCGATCGGCATCGTCAGCAGCGCGCCCAGACCCTGCGGGATCATCAGGACGCCGGCCATGGTCGTGCTCTCACCGCGCACCTGCTGGAAGTAGGTGGGCATGAGCAGCAGGCCGCCGAAGAAGGCCGCGGCGAAGAGGAACATCGTCAGAGCGGCGATGGAGAACTGCCGGTTGGCGAGCAGCCGCAGGTCGAGCAGCGGGTGCTTGGGGCGCATCGACCACCAGCCGAAGGCGAGGATCAGCACGAGGCCGGCGAGGGCGGTGCCGTAGACCTTGGGCGAGTTGACCGTGCCCTCCTCGGGGATCGAGGAGACGCCGTAGAGGAAGAGCGCGAGGCCGGGCGACATGAGCAGCAGGCCGACGACGTCGAGCGACTCGGTCGGCTCGGTGTGGTCCTTGGGCAGCGCGATGGCCGCGTAGACGAGCGCGATGATGCCCAGGGGCAGGTTGATCAGGAAGATCCAGGTCCAGCTCGGGCGGCCGAGCCAGTGGGCGTTGTCGATGAGCCAGCCACCGAGGATCGGGCCGCCGATGGGGCCGAGGAGCATCGGGACGCCGAGGATCGCCATGAGGCGACCGATCCGGTCCGGGCCCGCCGCGCGGGTCATGATCGTCATGCCGAGCGGCATGAGCATGCCGCCGCCGAGACCCTGGACGACGCGGGCGCCGATGAGCATGCCGATCGACGGGGCGAAGGCGCACAGCACGGAGCCGGCGACGAAGAAGGCGATGGCGGCGAGGTAGAGCCGCTTGGTGCCGAAGCGGTCGGCGGCCCACCCGGTGAGCGGGATGACGGTGGCCAGGGCCAGCGTGTAGGCGGTCACGGTCCACGCGACGGTGGAGTAGTGCAGCGGCTCCGGGCCGGTCGCGAGGTCGGTCTGGAAGTGCGGCAGGGCGACGTTGACGACCGTGATGTCGAGGATCGACATGATCGAGCCGAGCACGACGACACCGGCGATCTTGAGCACGGCGGCGTCGATCTTGTCCGGGTACTCCTGTGGCAGCGAGGGGTCATGGGTGGATACGGACACAGGGGTCTCCTGGGATGGTGCGAAGGGGGGAGGCGGCGGCCTCGTCGCCACCCTGGTCGCGCGCGGATAGATGCATGCGTCGGCCAAGCAAGTATGCGCCCTCTGGTCCGCAGGGCCAAGCCCTTTAGGCTGGGCGGGTGAACGAGATCGAGATCGGCCGAGGCAAGCGCGGCCGCAGGGCCTACTCCTTCGACGACATCGCGGTGCTGCCGAGCCGGCGCACGCGCGACCCCGAGGACGTCTCCCTCGACTGGCAGATCGACGCCTACCACTTCGAGATGCCGGTCATCGCGGCCCCGATGGACTCGGTGATGTCCCCGGCGACGGCCATCGCCTTCGGCGAGGCGGGGGGCCTGCCCGTGCTCGACCTCGAGGGGCTGTGGACCCGATACTCCGACCCGGAGCCGCTGCTCGCGGAGATCGCCTCGCTCGACCCGGTGATGGCGACCGCGCGCATGCAGGAGATCTACTCCGCGCCGATCCAGCCCGAGCTGATCACCGAGCGGCTGCGTCAGCTGCGCGCCGCCGGCGTCACCGTCGCGGGCGCGCTCAGCCCGCAGAACACCCAGCAGCACTGGAAGACCGTCGTCGACGCCGGCGTCGACCTCTTCGTCATCCGCGGCACGACCGTCTCGGCGGAGCACGTGAGCAGCCGCAGCGAGCCGCTCAACCTCAAGCGCTTCATCTACGAGCTCGACGTGCCGGTCATCGTCGGTGGCGCGGCCGGTTACACCGCCGCCCTGCACCTCATGCGCACCGGTGCCGCGGGTGTGCTCGTCGGCTTCGGCGGGGGAGCGGCCCACACGACCCGCCAGGCCCTGGGCATCCACGCCCCGATGGCCAGCGCCGTCGCCGACGTCGCCGCCGCCCGCCGCGACTACCTCGACGAGTCGGGTGGCCGCTACGTCCACGTCATCGCCGACGGCGGCCTCGGCACGAGCGGCGACATCGTCAAGGCGATCGCCTGCGGTGCCGACGCCGTGATGCTCGGTGCCGCCCTGGCCCGCGCCGCCGAGGCCCCGGGCCGCGGCTACCACTGGGGCGCCGAGGCCCACCACCCCGAGCTGCCCCGTGGCGCCCGCGTCGAGGTCGGCTCCGTCGCCTCCCTCGACGAGGTCCTCTTCGGCCCCAGCCGGGTCGCCGACGGCACGACCAACCTCATCGGCGCCCTGCGTCGCGCCATGGCGACCACGGGCTACACCGAGGTCAAGGAGCTGCAGCGCATCGAGGTCGTCGTCGCCCCCCACCAGCCGAGCTGACCCCGGGCTCGGGCCGGGGTTCGGGGTGCGGCTGACTGCCTCTGCCGTTGCTCCGTACTCTGAGCCTGATGCGGGCAATGGGCGGACGTCGGGCGGGATGACTGCGTACGCCGTTGCTCCGTACGGTGAGCCGCGGCGCAGAGCACGAAGCAACGGCAGAGTGCTGGTCGGCCGGTCGGGTGGGGTGACCTGCGGACCGTCGTACGGAGCAACGGCGTAGCGGCTCGCCGCCGACCCAGGGCGCTGGGCGGGGGAGTTGCGGCTCGTCGTACGGAGCAACGGCGTCGTGGCGTGGCGTCGGCCCGGGCGGCCTCCGTATCGGGGACCGGGGTGGCGTGCGTCTCGCCCACGGGCCACCTCTGGCGGGTCGCGGGGTCCCCGGTTACCTTGGGGTAATGACCTCGGAGATCATCGCTGACCCTGACCTCGACCCCACCGCCACATATGCGGTCGACCCGGGGCGGGCCCGGCGGCTGGCGAGCAGGGTGGTCGCGTCGCCGACGGCCGAGACCTTCACCCGGACCTCGCCGATGACCGGGGGTCCGATCGCGGTGCTGCCGCAGTCCACCGTGCAGGACGTCTCCCGTGCCATGACCGCGGCCCGGGCCGCGCAGCCGCGGTGGGCGGCGACCTCCCACGAGGAGCGACGCCGGATCTTCCTGCGCTACCACGACCTCGTGCTGGCGAAGCAGGTCGAGCTGCTCGACCTCGTCCAGATCGAGTCGGGCAAGGTGCGCAAGCAGGCCTTCGAAGAGGTCATCGACGTCGCGCTCGCGTCGCGCTACTACGCCCGCACCGCGGAGTCGCACCTGCGCCGCCGCAAGGTCGCCGGCGCCTACCCGGTGCTCACCCAGACCCGCGTCGACCACCTGCCCAAGGGCGTCGTCGGCGTCGTCTCCCCGTGGAACTACCCGCTGAGCCTGGCCATCAGCGACGCCATCCCCGCGCTCATGGCGGGCAATGCCGTCGTCCTGCGCCCCGACCAGCAGGGCTCGGTCACCGCGCTGGCCGCCGTCGAGCTGCTCGCCGAGGCCGGCCTGCCCGAGGGTGTCCTGCAGGTCGTGCTCGGTCCGGGTCAGGAGGCCGGCCAGGCGGTCGTCGACACCGCCGACTACGTCTGCTACACCGGCTCGACCCCGACCGGCCGCCGCGTCGCCGTGTCCGCGGCCGAGCGCCTCGTCTCCTTCAGCCTCGAGCTCGGCGGCAAGAACTCCGTCTACATCGCCGACGACGCCGACCTCGACCGCGCGGTCGAGGGCGCCGTGCGCGCGTGCTTCTCCAGCGCCGGTCAGCTGTGCATCTCCACCGAGCGCGTCCTCGTCCACGAGGCGATCGCCGACGAGTTCGTCCCGCGCTTCGTCGCGGCGGTCGACGCGATGACGATCGGCACCGGGCTCGAGTTCGGCTACGACATGGGCTCGCTCGTCAGTCAGAGCCAGCTCGACACCGTCACCCGGCACGTCGAGGACGCGGTGGCGAAGGGGGCGACCGTCCTCGCCGGTGGTCGGCACCGACCCGACATCGGGCCCTATGTCTACGAGCCGACCGTCCTCGAGGGCGTCACCGCCGCGATGGAGTGCCGTGACGACGAGACCTTCGGCCCGCTTGTGGCGGTCTACCGCGTCGCCGACGACGACGAGGCCGTGCGTTTGGCCAACGACACCTCCTACGGGCTCAACTCCTCGGTCTGGACCAAGGACGTGGCCCGTGGCCGGCGCATCGCCCAGCGGATCAAGACCGGCACGGTCAACATCAACGAGTGCTACGCCGCCGCGTGGGGCTCGATGGGTGCCCCGATGGGCGGCATGAAGGACTCCGGCATGGGGCGCCGCCACGGCGCCGAGGGGATCCTCAAGTACACGGAGGCGCAGACCGTCGCGGCGCAGTACCTCCTGCCCATCGCCCCGGCACTGGGCCTGAGCGACAAGACCTATGCCAAGGCCCTGACGGCCGGGCTGAAGCTGATGAAGATGGCAGGGATGAAGTGAACGCAGAGCTGACCACCGACACCGACGTCCTGGTCATCGGATCCGGTTTCGGAGGCTCGGTCGCCGCCCTTCGTCTTGCGGAGAAGGGATATCGGGTGACGGTCCTCGAGGCCGGCCGGCGCTTCGCCGACGAGGACTTCGCCGAGACCAGCTGGGACCTGAAGAACTTCCTGTGGGCGCCCAAGGCGGGGATGTACGGCATCCAGCGCATCCACATGCTCAAGGACGTGATGATCCTCGCCGGCGCGGGCGTCGGCGGTGGCTCGCTCAACTACGCCAACACCCTCTACGTGCCGCCGGAGATCTTCTTCCGTGACCGGCAGTGGGGGCACATCACCGACTGGCAGGCCGAGCTGCTCCCGCACTACGACATGGCGAGCACGATGCTCGGCGTCGTCACCAACCCGTGCGAGAGCGTCGTCGAGGACGCGATGCGTGACGCGGCGCAGGAGATGGGTGTCGCGGACACCTTCCGCAAGACGCCCGTCGGCGTGCTCTTCGGCGCCGACGACTCCGCCGAGGAGCAGGGCCGCACCGTTGCCGACCCCTACTTCGGCGGGGCCGGACCGGCGCGCACGACGTGCACCGAGTGCGGCAACTGCATGGTCGGCTGCCGGGTCGGCGCCAAGAACACCCTGATGAAGAACTACCTCGCGCTCGCCGAGGGCCTCGGCGCGCAGATCGTGCCGATGCGCACGGTCACCCGCGTCGGTGTCGTGCCGGGCACGCAGGGGTCGGACGAGGTCTACCGGGTGCGTCACGAGGCCACGGATGCGTTGGGGGACAAGAGCGCTCGCGTGACCACGGCGCGCAAGGTCGTCGTCGCCGCCGGCACCTGGGGCACGCAGAACCTCCTCCACGAGATGAAGGCCGACGGTGAGCTGCCGACGATCAGCGACTTCCTCGGTCAGTTGACGCGGACCAACTCCGAGGCACTCGTCGGGGCGCTCGCCGACAGCCCGCCGGAGGGGGAGCACGACCTGACGAAGGGCGTGGCCATCACCTCCTCCTTCCACCCCGATGCGGACACGCACATCGAAAACGTGCGCTACGGCCACGGCTCCGACGCGATGGGTCTGCTCACGACCCTGCTCGCGCCCCCGCGCACCGGCCGCGCGCCGCGCTGGGCCAAGCTGCTCGCCGACCTGCCGCGCAACCTGCCGGCGCTCAAGGCGTGGTTCCCGCCGGGGACCCACTTCGCCGACAGCACGGTCATCGGCCTGGTCATGCAGTCGCTCGACAACTCGCTGACGACCTACCTGGCGACCGGGCCGGGTGGACGCCGCCGGCTGACCTCGAAGCAGGGCCACGGCGAGGAGAACCCGACCTACATCGCGTCAGGGCACGAGGGCATCCGGGTCCTGGCCGCCACGCTGGCCGAGCGGATCGGGCGCCCCTTCTACCCGGGAGGCACGTGGAGCGAGGCCTTCGACATCCCGCTCACCGCGCACTTCCTCGGTGGGGCCCCCATCAGCGACTCGCCGGCCACCGGCGTCATCGACCCCTACCACCGCCTCTGGGGCCACCCGGGCATCAGCGTCGTCGACGGCTCGGCCGTCTCGGCCAACCTCGGGGTCAACCCCTCGCTGACGATCACCGCGCAGGCCGAGCGCGCCTTCTCGCTGTGGCCCAACCGCGGTGAGGCCGACGGGCGCCCCGCGCAGGGCGATGCCTACCGCCGGCTCGACCCGGTCCCGGCCGACACCCCGGCGGTCCGCGAGTTCACCCACACGAGCTCGAAGGTGTCGCTGCCCATGCCGGCCGTGCGGAGGGCATGAGGGGCGCCCAGATCGCTCACGTAGCCTGACCGGGTGCTCCGGACCGCCCTTCGACCCCGCTGGCTGGGGCTGCTCGTGGTGGCGCTGGCCCTCGTGGTCCTGGGCATCGTCGCCGGTCGGTGGCAGTGGTCCGTCGCCCACGACGTGGCCAGGGCCGACGCGGTCCGTGAGGTGCAGGAGCGGCCGGTGCGGCCGCTCGCGGACGTCATGGCGCCGCACGAGTCCTTCCCCGACGAGGGGTCGGGCCAGCGGGTCACGGCGACCGGCCGCTACGCCGGCGAGCCGCTCGTCGTCGTCGACCGGCGCTACGAGGGGCAGGCCGTCGACTGGGTCCTCGACCGCTTCGTCGTCGAGGGCACCGGGGCCAACCTCGCCGTCGTCCGGGGCTTCGTGCCGACGGGGGAGGACCCCCCTTCGGCCCCGCGGGGAACCATCGACCTCGTCGGCTCGTTGGCGCCACCGGAGGCCCCCGACGAGACCGGGGGCATCGAGGACGGACAGCTGACGTCCGTCGACATCGCCCAGCTGGTCAACGAGTGGCCGGGCGAGATGTACAACGGCTTCGCCTTCGCGGTCACCGAGGACGGTGGCGCGACGGCCGAGGACCTCGAGCGGGTGCCGCCGCCGCTGCCGGACACCTCACTGCAGTTCCGCAACGTGATGTACGCCTTCCAGTGGTGGATGTTCGCGGTCTTTGCGGTGTGGATGTGGGTGAAGATGGTGCGCCAGGAGGCGCGCCGGGAGCAGGCGGGCGAGCCCGCCAGGGAGTTGGAGGAGTCGACGTGAGCGACGAGACGCAGAGCCAGACGCCGAGCCCGGGCAGGGACGCCCCGAGCGCCGACCCGCGGGCCATCGCGACCGCCCTGGGCGCCTTCCGGGTGACGGCGATCCTCGCCGGTCTGGCGATGTTCGTCCTCATCGTCGAGATGGTGCTCAAGTACGGCATGGGCAACGACGCGCTCTCGTGGTGGTCGCCGGTCCACGGCCTGATCTTCATGGTCTTCGCCGTCGCGACGGCCAACCTCGGCTTCAAGGTCGGCTGGTCCGTCGGCCGGATGATCCTCACCCTGCTGCTCGCGTGCATCCCCTTCGTCGCCTTCGTGGAGGAGCGTCGGGTCGTCCGCGAGGTCACGCCGCTCACCACCTGAGGTTGACGAAGGGGGAGTGCCCTCTCCCCGGTAGCCTGTGCGCGTGACGGAATCCCTGAAGACCTCCCCGGTCCTTGTCGTCGACTACGGCGCCCAGTACGCCCAGCTCATCGCCCGCCGCGTGCGCGAGGCGAAGATCTACAGCGAGGTCGTGCCGCACACGATGCCGGTCGCCGAGATCCTCGCCAAGGAGCCGGCCGCCGTCATCCTCTCCGGTGGCCCCTCGTCGGTCTACGCCGAGGACGCCCCCTCGCTCGACGTCACGCTGCTCGAGGCCGGGGTCCCGGTCTTCGGCATGTGCTACGGCTTCCAGGCGATGGTCCAGGCGCTCGGCGGCACCGTCGAGCGGACCGGGCTGCGCGAGTACGGCTCGACCCGCGCGCAGGTGAGCGACCGGGAGTCCACCCTCTTCAACGGCCAGCCCGCCGAGCAGTCGGTGTGGATGAGCCACGGCGACTCCGTCACCGAGGCCCCCGAGGGCATGCGGGTCACCGCGAGCACCTCCGGCGCGCCCGTCGCGGCCTTCGAGGACGACGAGCGTCGCCTCTACGGCGTGCAGTGGCACCCCGAGGTGCTGCACTCGACCTTCGGCCAGCCGGTGCTCGAGAACTTCCTCGTCCGCGGTGCCGGGCTGAGCCCCGACTGGACCGCGGACAACGTCATCGACGAGCAGGTCGAGGTCATCCGCGAGACCGTCGGCGAGGACCGCGTGCTCTGCGCCCTCTCCGGAGGTGTCGACTCCTCCGTCGCGGCCGCACTCGTCCAGCGCGCCGTCGGCGAGCAGCTCACCTGCGTCTTCGTCGACCACGGCCTGCTGCGGCAGGGCGAGGCCGAGCAGGTCGAGGAGGAGTTCGTCGCGGCGACGGGGGTCAAGCTCGTCGTCGTCGACGCCAAGGAGCGCTTCCTCGGCGCGCTCGCCGGGGTCACCGACCCCGAGGAGAAGCGCAAGATCATCGGTCGCGAGTTCATCCGCGTCTTCGAGCAGGCGGCCCGCGACGTCGTCGGCGAGGGCGACGAGTCCGGTCACCCCGTCAAGTGGCTCGTCCAGGGCACGCTCTACCCGGACGTCGTCGAGTCCGGCGGCGGCACCGGCGCGGCCAACATCAAGTCGCACCACAACGTCGGCGGTCTGCCCGACGACCTGCAGTTCAAGCTCATCGAGCCGCTGCGCGCGCTCTTCAAGGACGAGGTCCGGCAGGTCGGGCGCGAGCTCGGCGTCCCCGACCCGATCGTCGACCGCCAGCCCTTCCCCGGGCCGGGCCTGGGCATCCGGATCATCGGCGAGGTCACCGAGACCAACCTCGACATCCTGCGCCGCGCCGACGCGATCGCCCGCGAGGAACTCACCGCAGCCGGCCTCGACAAGGAGATCTGGCAGTGCCCGGTCGTCCTGCTCGCCGACGTCCGCTCCGTCGGCGTCCAGGGTGACGGCCGCACCTACGGCCACCCGATCGTGCTGCGGCCGGTCTCGTCGGAGGACGCGATGACCGCCGACTGGACCCGCGTCCCCGGCGACGTCCTCGCCCAGATATCGACGCGGATCACCAACGAGGTCGAAGAGGTCAACCGGGTCGTGCTCGACGTGACGAGCAAGCCGCCGGGCACCATCGAGTGGGAGTGACCCTCCCTTCGTCCGTCAGGAGCCGAGGAAGGCACCGCCGAGGCCGCACGCGCAGATGAGCAGCACGGTGGCGACGATGATCGCGATCATCACGCCCAGCCCATTGCGGGACTGTTGCACGTGCCCGATGGAGCCGGTCGTGAACTGGTGCCACGGCACGGCGTAGTAGCCCGGCACCGTCGTGCCCTGATGCACGTCGACCTCCATCGAGGCCTGCCCGTAGCGCCGCATCCACTGGGTGTGCACGTCGACGCGGTGCCGCCCCGGGCGAAGGGGGAAGAAGTTGGGTCCGAAGGTGGCCGGCACGACGTAGCCGTCGATCTGGACCGTCGGCGTCAGCCCCGCGGTGAAGCCGTTGCCCTGCAGCGTGAGCAGCAGCGCCCCGTGACCCGGCGGCGGCTGCATGAAGCTCGCCTGCGGGCCGGAGACCGGCATGACGGGCTGCTGGCCGTGGGGCTGGTGCGGGGGAGGAGGCATCGTCATGGGGCCGATGCTCGCCCATGAGCCGGACGGGCGCCAGTCGGGTCCACGGGCGCTGGTTACGCTGGCCGGGTGAGCAGCAAGTCGGCGATGCGCGTCCTCGAGTGGCTCCTGCGACGGGTCATCGTGGGGCCACCGCTCAAGGCATGGCTGCGGCTCGAGGTCGAGGGCGCCGAACACGTGCCCGAGACCGGTCCGGTGATCATCGCGAGCAACCACCTGAGCTTCGTCGACTCGATGGTCATCCCGCTCGCGGCCGGGCGCAAGGTCGGCTTCCTCGGCAAGGCCGAGTACGTCACCGGCACCGGGGTCAAGGGCTGGCTGAGCCGGCTGTGGTTCGGCGAGTTCGGCGGCATGATCCCCGTCGACCGCGACGACGCGCGGGCGGCCGCACGCTCCATCGAGATCGCCGAGGAGCACCTCGCTGGTGGTGGCGCCTTCGGCATCTACCCCGAGGGCACGCGCAGCCGCGACGGGCGCCTGCACAAGGGGCGCACCGGTGTCGGCCGCCTCGCCGTCGCCTCCGGGGCCCCGGTCGTGCCGTGCGCGCTCGTCGGGACCGACAAGGCGCAGCCGATCGACGCCCGGGGCATCCGCCCGCACCGGGTGACCGTGCGCTTCGCCCCGCCGGTCGACGTCGCCGCCCTCGAGGCGCAGTACGTCAAGGGCAAGCTGCTGCGCGCGATCACCGACGAGGTGATGGACGCGATCGCCGAGCGTTCCCCCCAGGAGCGCTCGGCCGACTTCGCCGACCGGTCGAGCTGACGCGCATGGGGACCGGGCGTGCCCGGCAGTCAGTCGGTCCTTGAGTACGCTGACCCGGTGCTGAAGACCGCAGTCGCCGCATTCGCCGGCAAGGCCGCTCGCCGCGCCGCCCGCCTCCGAGGCGGTGGGTCCGGAGGGTCCGCCCTGCCGGGCCTCGTCGCCGAGAAGATCGACCCCGGCTTCCTCGCGCACGCGCTCGCCGACGTGCCGGGCGGGATCGTCGTCGTGTCGGGGACCAACGGCAAGACGACGACGACCAAGATGCTCGTCGCGCTCCTGCGAGCCCACGGCAAGACCGTCTTCACCAACCCCACGGGCAGCAACTTCACCCGCGGCGTGATCTCCGCGCTCCTCGCCGAGCCGCTCCAGCGCGGCCGGCTCCGGGCCGACATCGCCGTGCTCGAGCTCGACGAGGCGCACGCTCTCCACTTCGCCCGGGCCGTCGCGCCGACGCACGCGCTGCTGCTCAACGTCGCGCGCGACCAGCTCGACCGCTTCGCCGAGATCGACCACACCGCAGGCCTGCTCACGCAGCTCGCCGGCATGACGACGCAGGGTGTCGTGCTCAACCGCGACGACCCCTTCGTCAACCGCATCGCCACGACCGTCGGGCCCGGCATGGACATCGCGTGGTTCGGCCTCGACGCCTCGATCGCCGACCGCCTCGGCGAGCTGCAGGAGCACGACTCCCGCGGCGGCGACGCCTGGCAGCCGCCGGCGCTCACCGCCCGCGACGCCCTCCTGCGGCCGGTCGACGAGCAGCAGCTGAGTGTCGTCTTCGGTGAGCAGGGCGAAGGGGGGACCGTCGGCCCCGTCGAGCTGCGTCAGCGTGGGCTGGCCGCGATGATCAATGCCACGGCCGCGACGGCCACGGCCCGCACGCTCCTCGGCGACGGCTTCCGCACCGAGGCCGCCGAGCAGGCACTGCGGACGGTGGCACCCCCCTTCGGCCGGGGTGAGGTCGTCGACGCCGACGGGACCCCGCTCGAGCTCGTCCTCGTCAAGAACCCCGCGGGGTTCACCGTCGCCCTCGGCACCTACGGCTCCACGCCCGTCGCCACGATGGTCGCGATCAACGACGACTACGCCGACGGCCGCGACGTGTCCTGGCTCTACGACGTGAGCTTCGAGTCCTTGCGGGACAAGGGAGTTGCCGTCACCAGTGGCGTGCGCGGCTGGGACATGGCGCTGCGGCTGCAGTACGACGACGTGCCCGTGGCGACGACCGAGGTCGACCTGGCCGCGGCCCTCGAGCGCTTCCTCGCCGACCACCGCGACGAGCCGAAGCGCATCTTCTGCACCTACACCGCGATGCTCGCGCTGCGCCGCATGCTCGGCGAGCGCTACGACCTGCCCGAGATGGGCGTCGACGCGGACGAGACCCAGGGAGCCCAGCGATGAGTGCAGCCGACCTCGACGTCCCGATCCTCGGTGAGCCGAGCGGGTCCGCGCTGCCCGCCGACCCGGGTGCCGAGGGCAAGGGCGAGATCCACCTCGTCCACCTCTACCCGCGCGAGATGAGCATCTACGGCGACCTGGGCAACACCCGCTGCCTGGCCGCGCGCATCCGCCGGCATGGCTACGTGCCCGTCGTCCACCAGCACCACCCGGGGCAGGACTTCCCCGAGCAGGCGCACCTCGTCGTCGGCGGCGGTGGCCAGGACTCGGGGCAGTCCAAGGTCGAGGAGGACCTCGAGCGGATCGGCGACCGGCTGCGCTCGCTCGCCGCCGACGGCACCCCGATGCTCATGATCTGCGGCATGTACCAGCTCTTCGGCAAGGCCTTCGTCACCGTGCAGGGGGAGCGGCTGCCCGGCCTGGGCATCCTCGACGTCACCACCCAGGGCAACGAGAAGCGGATGATCGGCCCGATCGTGCTGAGCACCGACCACGGTGACGTGGTGGGCTACGAAAACCACTCGGGCTCGACGACGCTCGGGGCGGGGCAGGCCCCCTTCGGCCGGGTGCGGCACGGCATGGGCAACAACGGCACCGACGGCACCGAGGGTGCCGTCACCGGCCACGTCATCGGCTCCTACCTCCACGGGCCGATCCTCCCGGCGAACCCGCGCCTGGCCGATGCGCTCATCGGGTGGGCGGCGGAGCTGGCGACCGGACGGGACTTCGAGCCGGCGTCGCTCGACGACGAGGTGGCGCGGCAGGCGCACTCGCGTCAGGTGCGCCGACTCGTCGGCTGAGCGTCGCCCGCCCCGGCTGCGGCGCTGCGCTCAGGCGTCGGTCGCGGCGCGCTCGTCAGCGCTCGCCTTGGGCATCACGCTCCACGCGACCCAGCCGAGGGCGCCGAGGGGGATCTCCATGAAGTGCGTGAAGATCGAGAAGAGCACGACACCGGCCATCGACGCGGCGGGGTCGGCACCCCACGCGACGAGGGCGGCGGCGGTGCCGGTCTCGGTGACGCCGAGCCCGCCGGGGGTCACGCCGACGGCGGTGAGCAGCCGGCCGATGGCATAGGCGGCGAAGAGCTGGCCGAAGGGCAGCTCGATGCCGGTCGTCTCCGTGCACAGCAGGAAGAGCACGTAGTAGAGGCCGAAGAACCCGACCATCCCGAGCGTCATCTGGAGCCAGCCGGTGCGCACGGTGTCGGCCACGCGGGCCCGCAGCCCCGACAGGCCGTCCTCGACGGTGCTGCCGTGGCCACGGCGCACGAGCCGGACCAACCGGTCGATGCCGCGACCGAGCTGCCGGGCGCCCCGGTCGGTGCCGATGGCCACGGCGAAGAGCACGATGACCGCCGTGCCGGAGAGCACTGCGGCCCAGGCGGCTTCGCGCATCGCAGGCGGCAGATCGGTTGCGCCCCAGGCGAGTCCGACGACGGCGATGATCGGGAGTGCGACGCGGGCGAGGACATTCCACACCCCGGTGACGACGGCCATCGTCGTGACGCTCGCTGCCGAAAATCCCCAGGACTTGGCGATCGAGTAGGTCGCGGCGAGCCCGACGGCGCCGCCGCCGGGCAGCAGGTTGGACACCGACGACCCGCAGACGTTGAGGATGAGGGCGCGCAGGTGGCTCAGTCCCTGCATGGCCCCCGTCATGACGAAGGTGTAGCAGTACAGCCCGGCGACGACGAGACCCATGAAGAGCGCGGCCTTCCACGCCGGCACGGTGCGCAGGACGTGCCACACCTCGCTCCACGAGGTCTTGGCGAAGTACGGCAGCCCCCACCACAGCATCGCGAGGGCCAGCCCCAGGCCGAGGGTCACCTGCAGCCCCCGGACGAAGGGGGAGGTCCGCTTGGTCGCCGGGGTGGGGTCGTGGTCGGCCGGCTCGGTCGTGGCGGTCATGCCAGCCCCGCGAAGACGTCGGTGGCCGCCGTGCCGGGCGCGGCGTCGGGGTCGACGAACCACTCGCGCCCGAAGACGAGGTCGTAGAGCGGGCGGGGGATGCGCACGAGCATCCCGAGGGTGCGGTCGCCGCCGCCGGAGTCGGCGGCCTGGCTCGCGTGGGCGCGCATCGACGCGCGCTTGGCCTTCGCGAAGCGCCGGACCGGGATGCGGTGGGTGATCTCGGCCGACGAGGAGAAGGCGCGGTCGAAGCTGCTGCGGTCGAACTCGGGCGGGAACCGGTAGACCTTCGCGACCAGGTCGATGGCGCGGCAGATGAGGTCGCGGGGGACGGTCGCCCACAGCACCCGCACCGGCAGGCCGCGCTCGCGGGCCAGCTCGGCGGCCCGGGCGCCGACCTCGTGGACGCGCACGTGGTCGCGGTGGCCGTAGCCGCCGTGGGGGTCGTAGGTCGTCAGCACGTCGGCGCGCTCCTCGACGAGCACGTCGGCCAGGGCGGTGGCTGCGTCGTCCACCGGCACGCGGACGAAGCGTCGGCCACCCGGTGGGTCGGGCCACACCTCGGGGCCGCTGCCGCTGTCGGCGTGGCCGAGCTCGACCGTGCGGGCGACGCCGAGCGCGCGAGCGCTCGCGGCCAGCTCCCGGCTGCGGGTGGCGGCGAGCGCATCTCCCTTCGTCCCGAAGGCGCTCTCGTCGGTGAGCCCGAGCGCGCCGTCCGTGGCGACGACGAGGACGACGCGATGACCCTCGGCCGCAGCGCGCGCCATCGTCCCGGCGGTGAGCAGCGCCTCGTCGTCGGGGTGCGCGTGGAAGACGACGAGAGTGCGGGCTGCGGAGTCCATCGGTGAAACCCTCCCACACCCCGCCGTGGCACCCTTGGACGCGTGAAGGTGGCCCTGCTCTCCGACTGCTACCCGCCGCGCACCGGCGGCATCGAGTCCCAGGTCGGGGACCTCGCGACGCAGCTGGTGGCGGCCGGGCACGAGGTCGAGGTCTTCACCGCGACGGCGGGTGGGCCGGGCGCTGGTGGGGCGCGGGTGCACCGGCTGGACACCCCGCTCGCGCTGGGCCTGCCGGTCAACCCGCTCGCGCCACCGGAGGCTCGCCGGGTGCTCGCCGCAGGGGGCTTCGACGTGGCGCACGTGCACATGGGGGTGGTCTCTCCCTTCGCCTGGGACATGGCCGACCTGACCACCGACCTCGGGCTGCCGACGGCCCTGACCTGGCACTGCGTCCTCGACCGGGCCGCGCGCCCGCTCGGCCCGATGATCCGGCGCTGGGTAGACCGCGGAGCGGTGCTCTCGGCGGTGTCCGGCTTCGCTGCGGAGGGTGTGCGACGGGCGGCGAAGGGGGAACCCGTCGCCGTGCTCCCCAACGGCATCGACCCGAGCCTGTGGCGCGCTTCCACACCTCCGATGGCTGAGGAGGCGCGCCAGCGCCGTCTCGAAGCCACCACCCCCACCCGCCCCGTCCGCCTCGTCACCGCCACCCGCCTCGCCCCCCGCAAGCGGGTCGGCGCACTCCTCTCCGTCGTCGCCGCCGCCCGTGGTCGACTCGGTCCGGGAGCCATGACCCTCGACGTCTACGGCGAAGGACCGCTGCGGCCGTGGCTGGAGGCTCGGGTGAGCGCGCTCGGGCTCGACGACGTCGTGCGCCTGCGTGGCCGCGTCACCCGCACGGAGCTCGCGGCCGCCTGGGCTCGCGCCGACGGCTACCTGTCCCCGACCCGCCTCGAGGCCTTCGGGATCGCCGCGCTCGAAGCCCGCACGGCGGGACTGCCGGTCATCGCGCGCGCCGACTCCGGGGTCCGTGAGGTCGTCACCGACGGGGTCTCGGGGCTGCTCGCCCCCGACGACGCCGGGCTCGCCGACGCGCTCGTGCGGATCGTCGCCGACGACACCCTGCGCACCCGGATCGCCGCGCACAACCGGCGCGTGCCGCCAGCCCAGACCTGGGACCGCGTCGTCGCGCTCGCGGTCGACGAGTACCGACGGGCCGGCGCATGAGCGTCGTGGTCGTGGCAGACGGCCCGCACGGCGAGGTCGGGCGCTGGCCGCTCGGGCACGGGCAGGACCCCGCCGACCTGCTCGCCGCGCACGGCTGGGCGGGGGAGCCGACGGGCAGCGGGCTCGTGGGTGACGACGTCGAGGTGCACTGGAGGGTGGCCGCGCTGGACGGGCGCGTACCGTCACCAGCCGTCGTGACGGGCCGCCCCGGCGCCACAGTCCTGCAGCGGCTCGCCGCTTATGCCCTTGTCGTCGACGGGGGGCGGCTGCTCATGTCGCAGCTCGCCGACTGGGTGGGCGGCGCCGGCGGGCTGTGGACGCTGCCAGGCGGTGGCGTCGACCCGGGTGAGTCCCCGGTCGACGGCGTCGTGCGCGAGGTGCACGAGGAGGCCGGGCAGCACGTCGTCGTCGACGAGCTCGTGCAGGTGCAGTCGCGTCACTGGGTGGGCGACGTGACGGCGGGGGAGCGGCACGAGGACTTCCACGCCGTGCGACTGATCCACCGGGCGACGTGTCCGCGACCGACGCCCGCGCACGTCGTCGAGGTCGACGGCTCGACGGGTGCTGCGGCATGGGTCCCGCTGGGCGAGGTGGGGCGACTGCCGCTGGCCGAGATGGTCCGGTTGGCCTGGCCACACGTGCCGGGTGGCGACTCCTACCCGCTGTAGGAGATGGCCGGTCGGTCGCCTACGCTGTCGGCCATGGACGCCCTGCACCTCATCCTCTACATCCTCCACATGCTCGCGATGCTGGCGATCGTCGTCGGCCCTGCCGTCCCCGGGCGCGGTCACCTCGTCCAGGTGTGGGGTGCGCGCCTCCAGCTGCTCATCGGGCTGGGCCTCACCGGCCTCGCCGAGGCGGGCGACGACCCGGTCAACCACGCGAAGATCGGCACCAAGCTCGTCATCATGATCGCCGTCCTCGCCTGCGCCGAGATCGGCAACGCCAAGGCCAAGCGTGGCGAGGCCGCCGCGACCCAGCTCGCCTGGGCCGCCGCCGGCCTGGCGGTCGTCAACGCCGCCATCGCCTTCCTCTGGTAGTCCTTCGCGCGTCGCGTTCCCGCGCGACCTACCGCCCGGTCGCCATGATGCTGTCATGACGACCGTGAGGCAGAGGCTCTGGAGTGCTGGCGGGGCGGGTGCCGTGGCGTGGGCCTTCTACACGTGGATCGGCGTCGCCCGGTACTCGCGGGGAGAGTACGGCAACTACGACCTCGGCATCTTCGTGCAGGCGGCGCACTCGTGGCTGACGTTGGGCCGGCCCTACTCGGACATCAAGGGCATCAATCTCCTGGGTGACCACTTCAGCCCCATCACGGTGCTCTTCGCGCTCGCATACCAGATGTGGGCCGATCCTCGTGCCCTGATCGTCGCCCAGTCGTTGGCACTGGCCCTGGTGGTGGCGATCAGCACGTGGAGCGTCGCGAGGGCGGGTGCCCGGTCCGTGAAGGTCGGTGGCGTGGCCCTGGTGGCTCTGCTCGCGCTCCCGCAGGTGAGTGCGGCCGGGTTCCAGGTCCACGAGACGGCGCTGGGGGCTCCCTTCGTCCTGCTCCTTGCCATGTCGGTGGTCACCGGTGCACGCCGGCCAGCACTCGTCCTGGCCCTGGCCGTCCTGACCATCAAGGAGGACGCCGGCCTCATGGTCGCCGGTGCCGGCGCGGCGTGGTTCCTCATCCATCGCGAGCGCAGGATGGCAGCAGGACTCGCAGGTCTGGGTGCGGTGGGGTTCATCGTGAGCAACGCCGTGATCCTGTGGGTCAACCCGGGTCATCAGAACCCCTATCTCCGCTACTTCACCAGCGGGGACACGAGCGGGGGGGGTCTGACTCTGGAGGAGATCGGACCACGCCTCGTCCCCTTCGTGCTCTACGCGCTGCTGGCGGGGTTGCGCTGGTCTCCGCTGCACCTGATGGCCCTGCCCGGCCTCGCGTGGCGTGCCGTCTCGTCCAACGAGCTCTACTGGTCCGTGCACCTGCACTACGACGTCATCACCGCTCCGGTGGCTCTGACCGTGCTCATCTGCGCGATCGGGCCGTCCAGGAGTCAGCGGGTTGGACGACGGATCCTCATCGCCGCCATGGCCCTGTCCGTCCTGTGGGGTGCCTCCCGCGTGGTGTCGTCACAGACGCCGTGGACATGGCGAGGGGGGATGAGTCCCCACCAGGTCGCCGCTGAGCAGCTGGCCCGCGAGGTGCCCTCCGGCACAGTGATCGTCGCTGATCAGTACCTCGGGCCGACTCTCGTCGACAGCCATTCCGTGCGGATGCTCAGCCAGACGCACGACGCCACAGGGCGATTCGTCCTGCTCCAGCCAGAGCGCGACACGTTGGCGGCGCCCTCGTGTGCCAAGCGACTCTTCATCGCGGACCACGACGTGGTGGGGCGTCGCGCAGACGTCGTGCTGGTCGATCTCGGGGAGCCGCGGCGCTTCCGGCTCCCGGCCTGCCACGAGGAGGCGGAGCGCCGCGCGGCCGAGCCGCGTCAGGGGACGAGGATGACCTTGCCCGTCGTCTGTCGTCCCTCGAGCGCGCGGTAGGCCTCGGCGGCCTCGGCGAAGGGGTAGGCGTGGTGGATCGCGATGTCGAGTCGCCCGGCGGCGATGTCGGCGAAGACCTCACGCCCGCGCATCATCAGCTCGTCGCGCTCGACGATGTAGTGGGCCAGCGTCGGTCGGGTGACGAAGAGCGAGCCGCCCGAGTTGAGCCGCTGCAGGTCGACAGGGGGTACCTGCCCCGACGCCGCGCCGAAGAGCACGAGCGTGCCCCGGAGGCGCAAGGAGGCCAGCGACGCGTCGAAGGTCGCCTGGCCCACCCCGTCGTAGACGACGTCGACACCGGCGTCGGCCCCGAGCCGGCGTGCGGCGGCGGCGATGTCGGCGGAGAGGTCCTCGCTCCGGGCGTAGTTGATGACCTCGGAGGCGCCCCGGGAGCGAGCGATCTCGAGCTTGGCGTCCGACCCTGCGGTCGCGATGACGGTGCCGCCGCGGTTGGTGATCATCTGCGTCAGCAGCTGGCCGACGCCACCGGCGGCAGCGTGCACGACGGCGACGGCGCCCTCCACGACGCGCACGCAGTCGGTGACGAGCGCGTGCGCGGTCATGCCCTGCAGCGTTGCGGCACAAGCGGTCTCGAGGTCGACGTCGTCGGGCACGGGGAGCAGTCGTGTGGAGTCGGCGAGGACGAGCTCGGCGTGCAGGCCCGAGGTCATCGACCAGGCGACCCGGTCGCCGACGGCCACCGATGCGCCCTCGCCGATCGCCCGCACCGTGCCCGCAGCCTCGAAGCCCGCGACGTACGGCGGCTCGGTCGGGTAGATCCCCTCGCGCTGGTAGACGTCGATGAAGTTGACGCCGCCGGCGGCCACCTCGACGAGCGCTTCACCCGGCCCCGGCTCGGGCACCTCCCGCTCCTCGAGGGCGAGGACCTCGGGTCCTCCGTGGCGGGTGACGACGAGTGCGCGCATGGTGGCCATGACCCCAGCGTAGGACCGCCCCGGTCCCTGCCCTTCGAGACGCTCGCCCGCTGCGCGGACTCGCTCCTCAGGACCCGGGTCGCTCTGTGACCGTCTCGACGGGTCACAGCGACCCGATGACCTCGTCGAGCATCGCCTCGGTGAGCCGGCCGGTCTGGGTGTTGTGCTGGCTCACGTGGTAGCAGCCGACGAGCTCCACCTCGCGTCCCTCGGGCGTGCGCAGCACCGCGCGGGAGCCGTGGCCGAACTGCGGCTTCGGCCGCGGCACCTCCCACCCGGCATGCCGCACCCCGGCGATGGTCGCGTCCCACCCGATCGCACCCAGGCACATGATCGAGCGGACGAAGGGAGCGCTCCTCGCCAGATCGGCGTCGAGCCACGGTGCGCACGTCTGCTTCTCAGCGGTCGTTGGCTTGTTCTGCGGGGGAGCGCACCGGACCGGCGCGATGATCCGCACGCCGTCGAGGGTCAGGCCGTCCCCGGCCGCCCACGACTCGGGCTGGCTGGCGTAGCCGGCCCGGTGCAGCGCGGCGAAGAGCCAGTCGCCCGACCGGTCACCGGTGAAGTTGCGGCCCGTCCGGTTGGCTCCGTGCGCCGCAGGCGCGAGTCCCACGATCACGACCGGGGCATCAGGCGGGCCGAGCGCCGGCACCGGTCGCCCCCAGTAGGGCTGGTCGGCGAAGGCCGCGCGCTTGCTCGTCGCCACCTCCTCGCGCCACGCGACGAGACGGGGGCAGGCGCGGCAGACCGAGATCCGCGCGTCGAGCTCCTGGTCGGCCGCTCCCTTCGCCAGTCGTCGCACCTGAGCAGCCGTGCGGGCCACGGGCGTCTCCGCGCTCGCGAGGTCATCCGGCCAGCCGGTCCCGGGCTCCACCGGCGAGGCGAAGGGAGCCCCTGTCACCGGGTGCGGCAGCAGCTCGCTCATGCACCCAACATAGGGCCACCGTGTGGGGCAGACTCGAGCCGTGGCCATCGACGAGACTCTCGCCGCCCGCGTCCGCGCCGACCTTGCCGAGCGCGGCATCGAGTGGGAGGAGAGGAGGATGTTCGGCTCCCTGATCTTCATGGTCGGCGGGTCGATCCTCGTCGGGGTGCGCGGCGGGGGAGGGCTGCTCGCGCGGGTCGACCCGGCCGAGAGCACGGACCTGCTCGCCGATGCCGGCCCGCTCTACGCGCAGGTCGCCGACATGGGTGGCAAGGACATGGGTCCGAGCTGGCTCGACGTCCACCCGGACGCGGTCGCCGACGAGGCGGGACTGACCCATTGGGTCGACGCAGCCCTACGCCGTTGAGCCGGGCGCGGGCTTGCGTGATCGTCAGGTCGTCGGCCGCCAAGCGGTGAGACCGACGGTCACGTGCGCGAGCGGAGTTGCTGGCGCACGTCGCCCCAGTCGAGCGTGGAGTCGGGGTCGGTGGCATCGAGCCCCTCGACCAGCTGCCGGCGTTCCAGCTCGGTGGGGTGGTAGACGGGTTCGCCGAAGTGGGGGCGCAGTTCCTCCATGTGCACCATGCTCAACCTCCTGGAAATCTGCGTCGTCAGCGTGAGCGATCAGTCGCCGGGGTCCGCCGGGCCCTCGTGCCCCGCGGCCTCGTCACGCTCGGCCCACTCGAGCAGCGGCGTCAGGTCGTGCGCGATGTCGTCGATGCTCGCGTGCAGGTCGCCGACCCGCGCGAAGCGCTCCGGCACGGTCGCGATCGTGCAGTCCTGCGGCTCGACGTCGGCGATCTCGTCCCAGGTGATCGGCGTCGACACCGTCCCGCGTGCATTGCCCCGCACCGAGTAGGCGGCCGCGATGGTGTGGTCGCGGGCATTTTGGTTGTAGTCGACGAAGACCGCCGCCGGGTCGCGGTCCTTGCGCCACCACGTCGTCGTCACGTCCTGCGGCGCACGCCGCTCGACCTCACGGGCGAAGGCGAGCGCCGCCCTTCGCACGTCGGCGAACTCCCACCGCGGCTCGACCCGCACGTAGACGTGCAGACCGGACCCGCCGCTCGTCTTGGGGTATCCGACGACACCGAGCTCGTCGAGGACCTCGTGGACGACGCCAGCCACCCGCCGCACCCGGTCGAAGGGAGCATCCGGCATGGGGTCGAGGTCGATCCGCCACTCGTCGGGCCGGTCGACGTCGGCGCGGCGGACATTCCACGGGTGCAGCTCGACGGTGCTCATCTGCACCGCCCAGATGATCGCGCCGAGCTCCGTCGGGCACAGCTCGTCGGCGTGCAGGTCGTACCGCGGGAAGTGCAGCCGCACCGTCTCGACCCAGTCGGGTGCTCCCTTCGGCAGCCGCTTCTGGTGGACCTTGGCGCCGCTCACGCCCTTGGGGAAGCGGTGCAACATGGTCGGCCGCTCGCGCAGCGCCCGCAGGATCCCGTCGCCGACGGCGAGGTAGTAGTGCGCGAGGTCGAGCTTGGTCTCACCCCGCTCGGGGAAGTAGACCCGGTCGGGGGAGGAGATGCGCACGTCGCGCCCCCCGACGTCGAGGTGGACGTCGTCGCCGTGCTCGCCGCGGGCCATGCCCCGAGACTAGGCCAGACGCGCACCCGCCGGCCGATCCGTGACGACGGTCGGCACCCAGTAGCGCCGCTTGCCGACCCGCGAGTCCTCGTAGACCCCGCCGGCGCCCTCGATCGTGGCGCGGGAGGCGGCGTTGTCCTCGTCGCACGTGATGAGCACCCGCTCGTGGCCCATCTCGGCGGCGAGCTCCAGGACCTGGCGAAGGGCGGTGCTCGCGTGCCCCTGCCGCCGCGCCGAGGGGCGCACCGAGTAGCCGATGTGCCCGCCCTGCTCGAGGAGGAAGTCGGTGAGTTCGTGGCGGAAGGAGATCGACCCGAGATAGGTGTCGCCCTCGGCGATCCACAGATAGGTGCACGGGACGAAGTGCGCCGGGCGGGGCGTCTCCGGCAGCTCGTCGGCGCGACGTGCCTGGACGAGTCGGCGGAACTCCTCGGGGTCCTCGAGTCCCTCACGGGTGAAGTCGTGGCCGGCGAAGCCGGTCGTCGGGTCGGCGGCCAGCTCGAGCACGCCGTCGCCGTCACGGTGCGCCCCGTCGAACTCGTCGAGCGCCTCGAGGTAGGAGCGCTGGTAGCGGGCGTCGGGTCGCACGATCTGGGTCATGACGGACACCCTAGGGCGACCCAATCTCCCACCATGTGAATAGGAGTTTGACGCGAGGGGTGCGCACGTGGTGGGCTCTCGGCATGGACCTCTCGACGCGCACCTGGACCCCCTTCGCCGGGGTGCGTCGCCTGCACCTGGACCTCGCGCTCCACCTCGGTGCCCTCTGTCGCTGCTGCGCCTGACCGCAGCCCGCAGACCACCGCACAGAGAGCCGACCCATGTACACGACCCAGTCCACCCCTGTCCGCCCGACGCCCGGCGTCGAGGCCTTCACCCCCGTCCAGCTGCTGCGCCTGACGCAGCTCTTCGCCTCCGACCCGGCCCTGCCCGACACCCTCGGTCCCGACCCCGACCGCCCCGGCGAGCGCACCTGGCGGCTGCTCGCCGACAGCCCGCGCCTGCAGGTCTGGCTCATCCGGTGGCCCGTCGGCGCCGGCACCGGCTGGCACGACCACGGCGGCGCACGAGGCGGGTTCACCGTCGTGCGCGGCAACCTGACCGAGCACACCCGGGAGCGGTCCGTCGAGGCCTCCGAGCTGCACGAAGGGGAGGGCCGCGCCTTCGGCGGCAGCCACCTCCACGACGTCACCAACCTCGGTCGCGAGGTGGCCGTCTCCGTCCACGCCTACAGCCCGACGCTCGCGCAGATGACCCACTACGACCTCGTCGACGGCGTGCTGCGGCCCTCCGGCGTCGAGCAGCGTCAGGCGTGGTGAGCGCGATGGCGACCCAGCACGACGGCATCGACGCCCTCCTCGCCGACGCCCGCTCCCGGCTGACCCGGGTCTCGCCGGTGCAGGCCTGGCGGGAGGTGCGTGACGGCACCGCCCGCCTCGTCGACATCCGTCCGGCGGCGCAGCGGCAGGTCGAAGGGGAGGTCGCCGGCGTCCTCGACCCGTGGGTCATCGAGCGCAATGTCCTCGAGTGGCGGCTCGACCCGCGGCAGGAGGCGTCCCTGCCGGGCGTCACCCTCGGTGACCGCGTCATCGTCATCTGCCAGGAGGGCTACACCTCGTCGCTCGCTGCGGACGCCCTGCGCTCCATCGGGATCGAGCAGGCGACGGACGTCGTCGGCGGCTTCGCCGCGTGGCGCGAGCTCGGGCTACCGGTCGCCCGGCTGCGCGCCGCCTGACCCGCGGTCAGGGTGTCGCCGGGTCGACCGGTGTCGGGTAGGCGCCCTCGGGCACCGGGGCGGCCGCTTCCGGTGTCCGCAGGGTGCGCACCTCCCGTGAGAGCAGGGCGAGCAGGCAGGAGACGAGGATGATCCCGGCGCACACGAGCAGGGCGGTGTGCGCGCCTGCCGGGCGAGGACGAGCGCTGCCTGTGGAGCTGGACCCGGCGGTCCACGTCCCGGTGGCGTCGACGGACGCCGACGACCCGATCGAGGTGCTGTTCGTCGACGAGATGGTCTCCCAGGTCCTGCGCGAGGTCGAGGCGACCGGCGACGAGTCGATGGTCGTGGTGGCGCGAGCGTGGCTGCTGGCGCCGGAGGTCGGCGAGGCGACCAACGTGGAGCTGGTTCGGGTCACGGGCCTGCCGGTCAAGACGGTCCGCTCGGCGAAGACGTCGATCAAGGACATCTTCCGTGGTGTCCTGACGACCCACTACGGGGTCGCGCCCGGGGCCTGATCGCGGCCTTGCCTCGACGCCTCGGGCGTTTGCCGGGCGAGCCCGCCAGTTCGATTCGCCGGGCTGCTGTGGTGCCCATCACAAGTGTTATGGATCTGTGATGTCCATGATCCGCGGACGCCGATACCTTTCTCGACAGTGGCCCCAGGCGGGGCCCTTACTGGGAAGCAAGCAATATGCGTGGTGGGGTTTGGCGTGCCGTGGGGTCGGTAGGGACGACTGCAGCGATGGTTCTTGCAGCTGCGGGGCCGGCGATGTCGCTGCCGAAGGCGGACGCCGTGGCAGGTCCGTACGAGGGTGAGGACAAGGTCGAGGCGGCGCCGGCGGTGCCCTCGACGCCGGCTGCGTCGGTGGCGCAGGCTCCGGTGGCTGCGGGGGATGAGGTGGTCTCGGAGCGGTCGGCGTACAAGCGCTCGTTTGCGACGTCGACGCCTGGGGTGCTGGAGACGCGGGTGTACCAGGCGCCGGTGAACTTCCGCGAGGGCGCTAAGTGGTCCTCGATCGACAACCGCTTGGCGGAGGACGCCTCGGGGACGCTGGCGAACCGTGCGGCGCCCTTCGACCTGGCGATCGCGCAGGGCAGTCAGGACCCGCAGCTGGTCGATCTGGATCTGGGGCGAGGGCGGAGTCTGTCGTGGCGGATGGCGCAGGCAGCGGATGCCCCACGGTCGAAGACTGCGACCACGGCCACGTTCAAGGGCGTGCGTTCGAAGGTTGACCTGCGGCTGCGCTCGACGCGCACGGGGGTGAAGGAGGACATCATCCTGGCGTCGGCAGACGCGCCCCGTACGTTCGACTTCCCGCTGCAGCTGGCGGGGCTGACGCCCCGGATGGCTGGTGGGTCGGTGGAGTTCGTCGATGCTGACGGTGCGGTGGCTGCGGTCATCCCGGACGGGTTCATGACTGATGCTGCTGGTGAGGTCTCCGAGGGTGTGGACCTGTCGCTGGTGGGTGATGGGTTCTCGCACCCTGCGTGTGTCGATCGATGACGCGTGGGTCTCGGACTCGGACCGTCAGTTCCCGGTGACGGTGGACCCGACGGTGCAGTTCACCGCGACGGGCGACACGATGGTCAACGAGGGCAATCCGTCGTACAACTACTCGGGCTGGACCTTCATGCGGGCGGGGCTGTTCGGCAGCAGCCGTCAGCGCTCGTTGGTGAAGTTCAACGTGGACGCCCTCTCGCGCGGGTGGGTGGAGTCGGCGTCGCTGAACCTGTACAACGAGTCGTCGGTCTCGTGCACCCCGTCGACGATCCAGGCCAAGCGGATCGACGAGGCATGGTTGACCACGAGCGTGGGCTGGCCGAAGCCGACGTTGGGGTCGGTCGTGGGGCAGGTCTCGGACGCGAAGGGGGGACCGGGCTGCGCGCCGGGGTACGTGTCGATCCCGGTCACCCAGGCCATCCGTGACTGGAGTCAGGGCACGAAGCCGAACTACGGGCTGGCGGTCACGGTCAACGAGTACGCGACCGAGTCGGCCAAGACCTTCACCACGGTGGATGAAGGCGCCAACGAGCCGTACCTGAAGGTGACGTGGCGGCAGAAGGACCTGGGGGTGCAGCCGTGGTACACCCTCAACAGCGATCAGCTGACCGACCGGCTGCGCCAGCAGGTCAACGTCGCCAACGGCAACCTCGTCCTGGAGGGCGCGGATGTGAACCTGCCCGGGGTGGCGGGGATGAACATGACCGTGGGCCGCTACTACAACTCCCGCGACGACGGCACGGACGTCTTCGGTCAGGGCTGGTCCTCCACGATCGGTCAGAGCATCCGGCTGGTTGTCGAGTCGGTGGACAAGTCGGCCGTCTTCGAGGGGCCGTCCGGGTTCAAGGTCAACTTCACCTACGACGCGGCCACCGGCACGTGGAAGGCCCCGGCGGGGCTGAACGCGACCTTGACCAAGTCTGGCTCGACGTACACGCTGCGGATGAACGACTCCGGGCTGCGCTACACGTTCACCGATGGCAGCGCCCTGGACGAGGTCGAGGACAAGAACGGCAACACCATCAGCTACGGGTACACCTCGGGACGGGTCACCTCGATCACCGACAGCCACGGCGACAAGACCACCGTGGACTGGAACGCTGCCGGCTACATCAGCACGATCACCGACCCTCGTGGCCGCACGGTCACGTACGGGTACTCCGGCTCCAACCTGACCTCGAGCACCGATCAGGACGGCAAGACCACCAGCTACGGCTATGACTCGGCCAACAACCTGACCTCGGTGACCGACCCGCGCGGGAAGGTCACGGCCTACACGTACGACGCGACCGACCGGCTGGCGACGATCACGTGGGCGGACTCGACGACTGCCAAGCCGGCTGTCACCCGCTATGCGTTCACGGCGGACTCCAGCAGTGACCAGAAGGTCAAGATGACCGATCAGCGCGGCAACGTGTGGAACTACACCTTCGACGCCTCGGGTCGTGTCAAGTCGTTCCTGTCGCCCCGGTCGGGCAACCCCGAGACCAAGGCCTACGACGTCAACAACTCCGTCACGCAGTACACGACCGCCCAGGGCGGCACGGGCACCCTGTCCTATGACGGGTACAACGTGACGTCGATCAGCGAGGCCAACGGCGCGAAGTCGACCTTCGACTACCTCGACGGGGACACGAAGAACAAGCCGAGCAAGTACACCGACCCGCGCGGGGTGGGCATCGACTACGACTGGAACAGCCGGGAGCAGCTGACGAAGGTCACGACCTCCGACTCGCAGACCACGATCAACTACCAGTCCGCCACCGACGCGTGCCCCGGCATGCCGTCCTCGAGCAAGGACGGCAAGGGCAACGTCACGACGTACACCTACACCGGGTGCAACCTGACCAAGATCGACCGCCCCGCTCCGGCGGGGGACTCGACGATGACCTACGACTCCAACAACCGCTTGGCCACGGCCACGGACGGCAAGGGCAACAAGCAGACGATCACCTACAACGCCAAGGACCAGGTCACCAAGATCACCTGGACCAAGCCCGGCGCGAGCACCTCCACCAGCAGCGTCACCTACACCTACGACGCCAACGGCAACCGCACCCAGCGCGTCGACGCCCACGCCGGCACGAGCAAGACCACCGCGTGGGGCCTGGATGCCCGCAACCGGGTGACCAGCGAGGACCTGCCGAACGTGGACAACAGCTACACCTACGACGTGGCTGGCAACATGGCCTCGATGACTACCCCGGCCGGCACGACGACGTACACCTACGACATCGAGAACGATCCCGCGAGCGTGACCACCCCGGCGGGCAAGAAGATCTCGATGGGGTACGGCGAGCACGTCAGCGCGTGGATCGACTACCCGGGCGGGGTGCGTGACCGTCAGGACATGGACTCCTCCGGGCGGATCCAGCGGATCTACCAGAACCGGGCGAATCCGGACAACACCTTCACCGCGCTGACCGATCTGAACTACGGGTACACCAGCCCGGGCGGGAAGAAGACCTCCAGCGTCTACGCGGTCGATGACGACACGTTCAACTTCCACGTCGACTACGACTACGACTCCTCCGGGCGGATCACGCACGAGTCGTCGACCAAGAACAACGTCAAGCGCTCCGAGAACACCTACGGCTACGACGCGAACTCGAACATGACCTCGCAGTCCACGTGGATCACGCCCACGCAGACGAACTCGGTCACCTCCAGCTACAACGCCGCCAACCAGCTGACCGCGGTCAGCGGCGACTTCTCCATGTCCCTGACCTATGACGCCAACGGCTCGTACACGGGCGACAACCAGGGCGGTGCCGCGTCGTACGACGAGCGCGGACGCACCAGCGCCTCGACCGCGCGGCTGCCCGACGACGCCACCAGCCAGGACATGACCTACGACGGGGACAGCCAGGTCGAACGCACCCGCGCCGGCGCGACGACCTTCACCAACAGCCTGCTCGGCGTCACCTCGAGCACCACGAGCGGCAAGACCACCGAGTACGTCCTCGCGCCCGACGGGCGCGTCCTGGGCCAGGTCGGCCCGGACGGGAAGAGCTTCTACTACCTGCGCGACCGGCTCGGCTCCATCATCGGTGTGACCAACGAGTCCGGTCAGCGGGTCAACGACTACTGGCACGACCCCTACGGCGGCTACCAAGGCGGCCAGGAACCCAACGCTTCTGCCGGGATCCCGCACGTGCCCTGGCGCTACACCGGCGAATGGGCCGACGGGCACTCCGTCACGAGCAGCACCTACAAGATCGGGCTGCGCTACTACGACCCGATGCTCCACCGCTGGACCCAACCCGACCCCCTCGAACGCATCACCAACCCCGCCAGCCCGGCCGAGTCCCAGCCCTACAACTACGTCGGCTGCAACCCCACCAACCACACCGACCCAACCGGGGCCTACTCGTGGGATGAGTTCGGAGACGATGCTCTGACGGGCCTCGCAGGTATCGCTGGAGGTGCTGTTGGCGGTGGTATTGGCCTTCTCGGAGGACCTGGAGGAGGGATCGCCGGAGCCTATGTGGGAGGCACCTGCGCAGCAGGAGCGTTCGGAGAAGCCTTCGGCAATCCGGGAGCCTCAGGTGGGGATATCGGCGCAGCATGTGCTAGTAACGTCGCCCTTGGGTGGATGGGGTGACCACTTTGGACGTCCCGGTGCGCAGGTTGCAACAGTGGAACGGCGCGGCACGGTTGCTCCGCATCGTGACGCCCGACAAGCAGGAAATCCGCCTCGGCAACGGGGGTGAAGGTTCGGTGTCGGTTTCCGCGCTCGGACAGAGCAAGCTTGTGGTGAAGTCGGGCTTTGCGCGGTCAGTCTGGATGGGCGAGGTGTCTCCTGAGACTCGGTTCGTTGTCGGGTTCCGGGATCCGGTGTCTTCCATTCGCCACCGATCAACAATTGTCATCCTCGATGAGAGCAGCGGACAACTCGGTCGGCCTGGAGCAACTGGATCTGCGGTCTTCGTCCTGCAACTGCTAAGTGCCTTTCTGTTGCTCCTGGCCCTGCGCTTTTTCCTAGACCATGCTGTCGCCGCTGCTGTTGTGACTCTCGGACTGGCGCTCACTACGTTAATCACCGCTGGATTTGCAGCGAAGAGTGTGGATCCTTGATGTTCGGTGATGTCACCCAACGTTGTTGAACCTCACGCCAGCAGATGCGGATCGCGATCGTCGGACGAGAAGAGTATCTACTACCTGCGCGACCGGCTCGGCTCCATCATCGGCGTGACCAACGAGTCCGGTCAGCGCGTCAACGACTACTGGTACGACCCCTACGGCGGCTACCAAGGCGGCCAGGAACCCGACGCCACTGCCGGGATCCCGCACGTGCCCTGGCGCTACACCGGCGAGTGGGCCGACGGGCACTCCGTCACCTCCAGCACCTACAAGATCGGGCTGCGCTACTACGACCCGATGCTCCACCGCTGGACCCAACCCGACCCCCTCGAACGCATCACCAACCCCGCCAGCCCGGCCGAGTCCCAGCCCTACAACTACGTCGGCTGCAACCCCACCAATTACACCGACCCCACCGGTGCTAGTTGGGAGGACGTCGTTGAGTTCTTCGGCTACGCCGGCTCGTGTCTGCAGGGCGGAATGTACGGGGCTGGAGTATTGGGTGGTGCCGCCGCAGTCAGCGTCGTATTCACCCTAGAAGCGCCGATCGCTGCGGGCCTCGGATTTCTAGGCGGTTGCGCGGGGAATGTCATCCTCAACGGTATCGCTGGTACCGGAGCCCCCCCTCTAGGACTCGATCGTGGATAATCATCAAGGAAATCATGCTGACGTTCGACGGTTCATCTTCCTGCTTGTGGCGCTGTTGGTTTGGCTAGTGGTCCAAGCAGTGTTGCCCGAGGGTGGCTGGGCATCTCTGGTTCAGGTCGTCTTCGTCATCATCTGCTGGGGCGTCGCCATCTGGTGGTTCTGGTCGTGGTTCAAAGGACGGATGGAATGAAAGTTCCGATGATTCCGCGAGTGCCCGATCGACCACCCTTTCCTGTCGGCGCTGGCGAGTCTCGGGACCCGATGGGTGATTCCAGGAGAATCGCGTATGCCTCAGCACTGGGAGCCGCCTTGGGGTCCGTGTCACTCGCCTTGCTGGCTCTCCGGTCACATCCAACCGCATTATTCATGTTGGGAGTATCGCTCCTTGGTTGCTTTATGGCGCTCGGAAGTGCGATAGGTGCCATCCGTAGAGTCAGAGCTGGCCGAGGTCTGGTGCAAGGAGATCCGTTGCGCAGGCGTGGTATTGATCCTGAAAGTTCAGTCGACGCCGGAGAGATGCCTCAATAACTATGCGAGGAGGACGTGAGAAACGGGGGCGATGGGAGGACGTTGACGCTGTTGGTGACGAAGTGCGGATTGTTCTGATTGGTAGATGGGTCGCTGGCTTTGGCGTTGTCGTCGCCCTCGGCCTGGTGCTTGTGGTACTGGGAGATTCAACGCTACGAGTTCTGGGGCTTGTGGTCATCAGTTTCAGCTTGGTGATGTTGATTCCGCTGTTGGCCAGCGCGGCAAGTTCTCGGCGAAGGATACGAGAGGGCAAAGCCCTGACCCCTGGCGACCCGTACCGCACCGAAGGAATTGGTCAAGATGATTCGGATGCGCGTTGATGCGCGCGACCGGTCGCGCCGTCGGTCGCAGCGGCGCAGGACGAGTTCGTCGAGTTCACGACGCGCTGGGAAGCGACGTACCCCGCGATGATCGGCATGTGGCACCGCGCGTGGGAGGACTTCGTGCCCTTCCTGCAGTTCCCTCCCGAGGTGCGCAGGCTGGTGTACACCAGTTCTGGGGCGAGGTTGGAGATGTTCGCAGGCAAGCTATCAAGGGTTTTGTTGGTGGGTTCGTTGGTGGCTGCCTGGCCGCTCTCGTGACAGGGCCAGGGTGTCTTGGAGCAGGGCTAGTTGGAGGTGCAGTCGGCTTTATCGGGGCGACTGCCGCAGAGGTCTACGGCCTTGCCCAACAGTGAGAACAGAGGTGAGATTTTTGCGTCGCCTAAGTGTCTTGATGATCGCGATCATTGCTGGATGGCTGGGGGTAGTTGTTTACTCAAAGTTCATTGGTGAAGGTTGGTCGCCGCATTGGAAGTGGCTCCTATTTACAGCCCTGGTGGTCGTTGTTGTGCTTTTGATTCAAAGGCGGATCGATAATCGGGATATGATGAAGTGAGCCACTCTATATTGGGTGGCAGTGGCACGGGTGAACGCCTTCCAATCGGGTCTCTTCCCACCAGACGACGACGAGCCCGACCGGCCTGTTCGCCAGGGTGAGTGTCGCGCTGAGCAGACTGTGCCGTGCGGTCGATGATGGTCGCACGGGCCACGCCTTAGCGTGCCGAGAGCCACCCAGAGATCCGAGCGCCGAGGGCGAAGACCGCCCACGCTCCGGCGGCGAGCGGGCCCACGATGACGCCCGCGTGTTCCTCGTCGCTGAGCAGCTCGGTCATGCGCGCCGGGGTGAGGATGTCCATACCGGTCGCCGAGACCACTGCCTCGTGCGACGTCGCACGGGTAGTGCATGGATGCTTTCACCGGACGCGTGTTCTTCGAGGGGTCGCAGCTGGTCGTCGCCGACGAGCGGCTGCGTGCGCGTCTGGACCGCAAGACGCTCTCGCCCTCGGGTGCTCAGGCGATCGCTTCGTGCCCTTCGCGGTGGGCCGGCGAGAAGCTGCTGCCGCGTCAGGACGACCCGTTCGGTGCTGCTGAGATCGGCACCGCCGTCCACGCGGTGCTGGAGACGCTGTACGGGCTGCCGCCCCACGAGCGGACCAAGGAGCGGGCCTTCGAGATCACGGGGCTGCTGCACGAGCCGCCGCTGATGGAGGGCGTCGTCCCGCCGCCGGACCCGTTCGACCTGCCGCGCTGGCAGGCGGCGGTGTGGGAGAAGACCCAGGGTGTGTTCGACCTGGAGGACCCGGCCGCCGTCGAGGTGGCCGGGCTGGAGCGCGAGGTGCGTTCCCACGTCGCGGGCGTGCCGTTCATGGGGCGGATCGACATGACCCGGCGCGACGAGCAGGGCCGGGTGGTGGTGCGCGACTGGAAGTCGGGCAAGCCGAAGTCGGACAGCCACCGCCGCCGGTACGGCGATCCGCACGGAGACCAGGCGACCTTGTACGACCTGGCACTGGCCAACGTCGACGACGAGGCACCGGCCGGGGTGGAGATCGTCTACACCGGTGAGGGGGTTCTGCACGCCCCGCGCGTCGGCGCCAAGGACCGTCAGCGGGTCCAGGAGCAGTTCGTCGCCTCGTGGGAGGCGATGAAGGCCTCGGCGGCGTCGGGGCGCTTCCCGACGACCGACTCACCGGTGTGAGCAGGGCACTGGCCGGCTGGAGCCGGTTGCGCGGCGCGACCTCGAGAATGATCCTCGACAGGGCCAGCCACAGACCCCGCCGAGGGGCAGGCCGAGCACGTGCGGCACCGCCTCCGCGGCGAAGAGTGCCGCGAAGCGCTGCTCCCGCAGCAGGCTCAGGTCCTCGCGCATCGGGCTCACCGGCGCAAGATGCCCCAGAGGTCGAAGGGGGTGTCACCGCGGCGACGTACTCTGGAGGGCGAGATGAGCAGCCTCTTCGACGACCTTCCCGATGCCCTGCCCGGCGACTGGACCAGCGACGTGTCCGACTCAGGGGTGCCGACCTGGGCGATGAGCGCAGAGGGCCCGACGCGGGCCGCGCACAGTGCCCACCAGCGGCCCCACGAGCGCGACCCCGAGGAGCTCGTGGCGGGGCTCAACCCCGCCCAGCGCGAGGCCGTCCTGCACGAGGGCGGCCCGCTGCTCATCGTCGCCGGCGCCGGTTCGGGCAAGACCCGGGTGCTCACCCACCGCATCGCCTACCTGCTCGCCGCCCGCGGCGCGCAGCCGGGGCAGATCCTCGCGATCACCTTCACCAACAAGGCCGCCGCGGAGATGCGCGAGCGGGTCGAGGACCTCGTCGGGCCCCGGGCGAAGGCGATGTGGGTCATGACCTTCCACTCGGCCTGCGTGCGCATCCTGCGCCGCGAGGCGACCAAGGTCGGCATGAAGAGCAGCTTCTCGATCTACGACGCCGCCGACAGCCAGCGGCTCATCGCCCTCGTCATGCGCGACCTCGACCTCGACCCCAAGCGATTCCCGCCGCGGGCCATGGGGCACCGGATCAGCAACCTCAAGAACGAGCTCGTCGACGAGGAGGAGTACGCCCGCCGGGTCGCGGCCGACGAGGACGCGCAGCAGCCGGGCGGCACCCACCAGGACCAGACCCTCTCGCAGGTCTACACCGAGTACCAGCGGCGGCTGCGCCAGGCCAACGCGCTCGACTTCGACGACATCATCATGACGACGGTGCACGTCCTGCAGGCCTTCCCCGACGTGGCCGAGCACTACCGGCGCCGCTTCCGGCACGTGCTCGTGGACGAGTACCAGGACACCAACCACGCGCAGTACCAGCTCGTGCGCGAGCTCGTCGGCGGGGCGGACGGTCAAGCGCAGGGCGAGCACGCCGTCGAGCCGAGCGAGCTCGTCGTCGTCGGTGACGCCGACCAGTCGATCTACGCCTTCCGCGGGGCCTCGATCCGCAACATCATCGAGTTCGAGGAGGACTACCCCGACGCGCGCTCGATCCTCCTCGAGCAGAACTACCGCTCGACCCAGACGATCCTCACCGCGGCCAATGCCGTCATCGAGCGCAACGAGTCCCGCCGCAAGAAGAACCTGTGGACCGAGTCCGGCTCCGGCGAGCCCATCGTCGGCTACGTCGGGGACAACGAGCACGACGAGGCCTCCTTCATCGCCACGACGATCGACGAGCTCCACGACGAGCACGGCGTGCGGCCCGGCGACGTCGCCGTCTTCTACCGGACCAATGCGCAGTCGCGCGCCATCGAGGAGGTCTTCGTCCGGGTCGGCCTGCCCTACAAGGTCGTCGGTGGCACCCGCTTCTACGAGCGAAGGGAGGTCAAGGACGCCCTGGCCTACCTGCACGTCGTCGCCAACCCCGCCGACACCGTCAACCTGCGCCGGATCATCAACGTCCCCAAGCGGGGTATCGGTGACCGGGCCCAGGCCGCCGTGGCCCAGCTCGCCGACCGTGAGCGCATCCCCTTCGTGGCCGCCCTCGGCCGCGTCGAGGACGCGCCCGGCATCGCGTCCCGCTCCGTGACGGCCGTGCGCGGCTTCACCTCCCTCCTGGAAGGCCTGCGCGAGCTGCAGGAGGAGGGGGCCGGCATCGGCGACCTGCTCGCCGCGGTCCTCGAGCGCACCGGCTACGTCGCCGAGCTGCAGGCCAGTCGTGACCCGCAGGACGAGACCCGACTCGAGAACCTGCAGGAGCTCGTCGGGGTCGCCCGCGAGTTCGACGCGACGCGTGAGGCGACCGGCGAGGTCATCAGTCTCGACGACTTCCTCGAGCAGGTGAGCCTCGTGGCCGACGCCGACGAGATCCCCGACGACGAGGCCGACGACCAGGGCGTCGTCACCCTCATGACCCTCCACACGGCCAAGGGCCTGGAGTTCCCCGTGGTCTTCCTCACCGGCATGGAGGACGGCACCTTCCCGCACCAGCGCAGCCTGGGCAAGGAGAGCGAGCTCGAGGAGGAGCGGCGGCTGGCCTATGTCGGCATCACCCGCGCCCGCGAGCGGCTGCACCTGTCGCGGGCCGCGGTGCGCAGCGCCTTCGGCGCGCCGCAGTACAACCCCGCGTCACGCTTCCTCGACGAGATCCCCGAGCACCTCCTGCGGTGGGAGCGCACCGGTCCGCCGGTCGGCCCGACCCGCTCGACGCGCACCCCGGCCGTCGCCCGCCTCGCGGCCCGCCCCGGCGTGCGCTCGCCCGGCAACCGTCCGGTCATCGCGCTGTCCGACGGTGACAAGGTCACGCACGACAGCTTCGGGCTCGGCACGGTGATCCGGGTCGAGGGCGAGGGCGACAAGGCGATGGCCCACGTCGACTTCGGTGGGGAGGACGGCGTCAAGCGCCTCCTGCTGCGCTACGCCCCCCTCGAAAAGCTCTGAGGCCGCATTGCCGTAGGGCAATGCGGCCTCAGAGCGGACGCAGGTCCCGTCTGACCAACAACTCTGCAAAACCCTAGGGTTTTGCAGAACTGGGCCCGGCTAACCCTGCAGGACCCTAGGGTTTTGCAGGGTTGTGCAGGTGTCAGCTCAGGCCGCGCTCGGCGAGCCAGCCGGAGGGGTCGATGGCGCCGCCGCCACCGGGGTGGATCTCCATGTGCAGGTGCGGGCCGGTCGAGCGGCCGGTGTTGCCCGAGAGGGCGACGACGTCACCGGGGGAGACCTGCTGGCCGACGGACGCGCTCACCGAGCTCAGGTGGCCGTAGCGCGAGACGGTGCCGTCCCAGTACTTGATGTCGATGTAGATGCCATAACCGTCCATGGGCCCGGCGCCGATGACCTCGCCGCTGCTCATCGCCTTGAGCGGGGTGCCCACGGCGGCGGCGTAGTCCTGGCCGGCGTGCAGGCGACCCCACCGCATGCCGAAGGGGGAGGTGAAGACGGCGTTGTCGAGCGGCGTGACCCAGCCCTGGGCGCCGACCTCGGTCGCGGACTCGCCGTCGGCGGTCGTCGCCTCGCCCGTGCCGGCCGAGCCGGTCGTGGCGGACGAGGACGTCGAGGCGGCGCGCTTCTTCTTGGCCGCGGCACGGTCGGCCGCGAGCTCCTTGCGCGCCTTGTCGCGGGCGACCCGCTGGCGCTCCTGGGTGCGGCCCTGGTTCTCGGCGACGGTGGTCGAGGCGGCCTGGCGGCGCTGGGCGAGGCCGTCGGCCTCGTCGGTGGCGGTCTCGGCCTCGGTGCGGGCGGTGTCGACGACCTCGGGGTCGGACAGCAGCGGGGTGGCGCTCGAGGCGGGCGAGCCGCCGGTGACGAAGGCCGCCTTGGCCGAGTCGGCGGCCTGGCTGGCGAAGGGGGAGGACTGCGCGGCGGTCGCACCAGCAGCCGTCAGCACGAGGGTGACGGCGGCGGCGGTCGGCAGCGCGTAGGCGGGACCGAAGCTCTTGGGAAGGCGGGTGCGGCGCTGCTGGGCGCGGCGCTCGGCGCGGGTGGGCGGCCGGTGTCGACCGGAGTACTCGCTCATGGTGGATGACGTCCTTGCAGGGGATCGGACTTCTTCCCCTGGCAGCGGGGACGGACAAAAATTCGTGGTTACCCTAGCGTGACCGTTTCGTTATGCATAACCGGGGGTGCCCCCGGTCACACGCCGACGGCGCGCAGCCTCGCGTCGCCCGCACCGTGGCGGGCCGGTGGGGGCCGTCATGCGGAGAGGTCGGTGACCGAGGCGGTCTGGTTGCCCTCGCTGTCGATCTGCACGAGGCTCGTCGCGATCTTGTGCACCACCGTGGGCAGGATCGGCAGCGACAGGTGACCGATGCCGCGCAGCCGCACGTTGGTCACGTCGACGCCCTCCTGGTGGAGCGATGCGTTGACCGCCGGCACGATCACCTCGTCGGTGTCGGACCAGAAGGCGATGACCCTGGTGCGGCAGTCGGGGGCGGGGCGGTTGAGCTCCTGCATCAGGCCGCTGCCCGGGCGCAGCTGCCGGGTGAGCGAGGTGGGCAGCAGGTAGGCGGCGAGGGTGCCCGTGTGCGGGGCGCCGAGCGTCGCCAGCGTGTGCACCCGCTCGTCGCCGCCGAGGCGGGTCACGTAGTAGCGGGCCACGACGCCGCCGAGGCTGTGCGCGACGATGTGGATCCGCTCGTAGCCGGTCTCCTCGACGATCGCCTCGACCTCCTCGGCCAGCTGGGCGGCCGCGGTGCGCACGTCCTTGGTGCGCACGGAGTAGTTCATGGCGAAGACCCGGCTGAAGCCTCGACGCAGCAGGCCGCGGCGCAGCACGGTGAAGATCGAGTGGTTGTCGGCGAAGCCGTGCAGCAGCAGGATCGGGGTCCCGCTCTCGGCGAGGCCCGCGACGAGCATGCCGCGCTGCACGGGGTTGAGGTGCTCGATGCGGTAGCCGTGGCGCAGGCCGCCTCGCCGCGGGGCGCGGGTGCCGAAGGGATAGAGCGAGAAGTGCGTCGTCGCCCAGACGAGCTCGACGGCGGCGAAGACCATCGCCTGTCGCGTCGCGAGGCAGCGGACCTGGTCGACCACGCCGAAACTCCGGCCCGTCGGCGACTGTGCCGAGCTGCCGTGCTGCGTGGTGCCGTCGTCCGGCTGCTGCGAAGCCATGGTGACTTCAGAGTAACCCCGGTCACGTGTCCCGTGCCAGACGTCGTGACGAGTCCGTGATCACAGGCTCAATCACTTCCTCCGGCAGGGCGAAGGGGGGAGCCGCGCGGGGTCGTGACCCCGGCCGTGCGCGGACCGGGCGTGCTCCCCCTTCGTCCGGGGGCTAGTCTCGTCCCGCACCCCGTTACCACAGCAGAGGACGGAATCACCCTCGTGGATCTCTTCGAGTACCAAGCACGCGACGTGTTCGAGAAGCACGGCGTCCCGGTTCTTGCCGGCGCCGTCGCCACCACCCCCCAGGAGGCTCGAGCAGCCGCCGAGACCATCGGCGCCAAGAGCGGCGGTGTCACCGTCGTCAAGGCCCAGGTCAAGACCGGTGGCCGCGGCAAGGCCGGCGGCGTCAAGGTCGCCAAGACCGTGGACGAGGCCGAGGCGCACGCCGAGGCCATCCTGGGCATGGACATCAAGGGCCACACGGTCCACAAGGTCATGATCGCCCAGGGCGCCCAGATCGCCGAGGAGTACTACTTCTCGATCCTGCTCGACCGTGCCAACCGCACGTACCTCGCCATGTGCTCCAAGGAGGGCGGCATGGAGATCGAGCAGCTCGCCGTCGAGCGCCCCGAGGCCCTCGCCCGCATCGCGGTCGACCCCAACGTCGGCATCGACGACGCCAAGGCCACCGAGATCGTCCAGGCCGCCGGCTTCGACGAGGCCGACCAGGCCAAGATCGCCGACGTGCTCAAGAAGCTGTGGGTCGTCTACCGCGACGAGGACGCGACCCTCGTCGAGGTCAACCCCCTCGTCAAGACCGAGCAGGGCGACATCGTCGCCCTCGACGGCAAGGTCACCCTCGACGGCAACGCCGACTTCCGTCAGCCGGCCCACGCCGAGCTCGAGGACAAGGCCGCGGCCGACCCGCTCGAGGCGAAGGCCAAGGAGAAGGGCCTCAACTACGTCAAGCTCGACGGCAACGTCGGCATCATCGGCAACGGCGCCGGGCTCGTCATGAGCACCCTCGACGTCGTCGCCTACGCCGGTGAGGACTTCACCGGGGGCAAGGCCAAGCCGGCCAACTTCCTCGACATCGGTGGCGGCGCCTCGGCCGAGGTCATGGCCAACGGCCTCGACGTCATCCTCGGCGACGAGCAGGTCAAGTCCGTCTTCGTCAACGTCTTCGGTGGCATCACCGCGTGCGACGCGGTCGCTGACGGCATCGTCGGCGCCCTCAAGACCCTCGGCGACTCGGCGACCAAGCCGCTCGTCGTGCGTCTCGACGGCAACAACGTCGACGAGGGTCGTCGCATCCTCGCCGAGTTCAACCACCCCCTCGTGACCGTCGAGGCCACCATGGACGGCGCCGCCCGCAAGGCCGCCGAGCTGGCCGCGAAGTAAAGGACGACTGAAACAGACATGGCAATCTTCCTCACCGCTGACTCCAAGGTCATCGTCCAGGGCATGACCGGCTCGGAGGGCATGAAGCACACGACGCGCATGCTCGCCTCGGGCACCAACGTCGTGGGTGGCGTCAACCCCAAGAAGGCCGGCCAGAGCGTCGACTTCCCGGGTGGCCAGTCCGTCCCCGTCTTCGGCTCCGTCGCCGACGCGATCAAGGAGACCGGCGCCGACGTGTCGGTCATCTTCGTGCCGCCGGCCTTCGCCAAGTCCGCCGTCGTCGAGGCCATCGACGCCGAGATCGGCCTCGCCGTCATCATCACCGAGGGCATCGCCGTCAAGGACTCCGCGGAGTTCTACAACTACTCCGTCGGCAAGGCCACGCGCCTCATCGGCCCCAACTGCCCCGGCCTGATCAGCCCCGGCAAGTCCAACGCGGGCATCATCCCGGCGGACATCGCCGGCGCCGGTCGCATCGGCCTGGTCTCCAAGTCGGGCACGCTGACCTACCAGATGATGTACGAGCTGCGTGAGTTCGGCTTCTCCACGGCCGTCGGCATCGGTGGCGACCCGGTCATCGGCACGACCCACATCGACTGCCTCGAGGCCTTCGAGGCCGACCCCGAGACCGACGCGATCGTCATGATCGGCGAGATCGGTGGCGACGCCGAGGAGCGGGCCGCGGCCTACATCAAGGAGCACGTCACGAAGCCGGTCGTCGGCTACGTCGCGGGCTTCACCGCCCCGGAGGGCAAGACCATGGGCCACGCCGGCGCCATCGTCTCCGGCTCCTCGGGCACGGCTGCCGCCAAGAAGGAGGCCCTCGAGGCCGCCGGCGTCAAGGTCGGCAAGACGCCGTCCGAGACGGCCGACCTCATGCGCGAGATCATGCAGGGCCTGGGCAAGTAACCAGCCCGACCCCACGACGAAGGGGAGGGGAGACCGCGAGGTCTTCCCTCCCCTTCGTCATGTCCCGGCAGATCCTGACGAAGGCCTGACCGGACCGGGGGGAGATCGTGGGCTGCCGGACACCTGCGTCGCCTAGCGTCCCGGCGGGCCGGATCTCCCGCCGGCCGCCCCCGACGCCAGGAGACCCCATGCCCCGCACGACCACCGTGGCCGCGGCCTTGCTTGCCGCCACCGCCCTCACCGCGTCCGCTGCCACCGCCTCGGCCGCACCCACCCAGGACCGCCCGACCCCCGAGGCCCGCGCGGCCGGCATCACCGAGCCCGGGCAGGCGCAGATGGGCTGGAAGGAGAAGGCGACCGGCCCGTCGAAGAGCTCGAGCGACACCACCGCGGTCACCGCGCCGTCCGGCGTCAAGGGCATCGACGTGTCCAACTGGCAGGGCAGTGTCGACTGGACCGCCCAATGGAACCTCGGCAAGCGCTTCGCCTACGTCAAGGCGACCGAGGGCACCGGCTACACGAGCCCCTCCTTCGCCCAGCAGTACAACGGCTCCTACAACGTCGGGATGATCCGCGGCAGCTACCACTTCGCGCTGCCCAACACGTCCTCCGGAGCCACCCAGGCCAACTACTTCGTCGACCACGGCGGCGGCTGGTCGGCCGACGGCAAGACCCTGCCCGGTGCGCTCGACGTCGAGTGGAACCCCTACGGCAGCACCTGCTTCGGGCTGACCCAGGCGAGCATGAAGACCTGGATCAACTCCTTCCTCAGCCAGTACAAGGCGCGCACCGGCCGCTACCCGGTGATCTACACCAACACCCACTGGTGGAACCAGTGCGTCGGCCACGACACGACCTTCGCGGCGAAGTCGCCGCTGTGGATCGCGCGCTACTCCAGCAGCGCCGGGACGTTGCCGTCGGGCTGGGGCACCTACTCCTTCTGGCAGTACAGCGACAGCCCGATCGACCAGAACGTCTGGAACGGTTCGCTCGACCGGCTGCGCTACTTCGCGAAGAACTGACGTCGCCCCGACGAGGCCCGCACTGCCAACCGGCGGTGCGGGCCTCCTCGCGTGGTGGGGCACACGGTGCTGCTGCGGCGGCGTGGGGGTAGGCTCGGGCTCGTACAGACGTCAGTCGTACGCGTGCTCCGGGGTCGGTGTAATTCCGAGCCGGCGGTGACAGTCCGCGAGCCCGTCCTCTCGAGGCCGGGTTGAGCTGGTGGAACTCCAGCACCGACGGTGAAAGTCCGGATGGGAGGCAGCACGCGACGGCGTGGGCCGTGCCGTGCGGTCACCCTCCCCGGGCGGTCCTTCGGCTGCGGTCGTCACCGGCGACCCCGGTGCGCCCTCGCCGTCGTCACGCCATCGGCGTGCCTCCCTTCGCCCCCGTGGTCCGCGTCGGACCACGGAGAGGCAGATGCAGCAGCAGGTGACCACCGAGCAGGCGATGGCCCGTGCCGTCGAGCTCGCCGCGCGCGGCCTCGGCCGCACCGCCCCCAACCCCGTCGTCGGGTGCGTCGTGCTCGACTCAGCCGGCATCGTCGTGGGCGAGGGTTGGCACGACCGCGCCGGAGGCCCGCACGCCGAGGTCGTCGCGCTCGCCGACGCCGGGGAGGCGGCCCGCGGCGGCACCGCCGTCGTCACCCTC
>ERZ500994.21-NODE-21-length-59594-cov-6.673810_pt1 | contig 59594 bp, 44 predicted proteins | sample MGYA00248878_ERZ500994 | MGnify/ENA primary metagenome ERZ500994 (study PRJEB25958, sample SAMN03398533) | human skin metagenome | study: EMG produced TPA metagenomics assembly of the Human Skin Microbiome Metagenome (human skin metagenome) data set. | reverse complement strand
GGGTCGTCGTTGCCGGCCGTCTCGAACTGGCCACGCTGGTCGATCGCCACGACGCGGTAGCCCTGCTCGGCGGCGGCGGCGAGCAACGCGACGAAGCGGCGCTCGGCAGGGTCGCGCGAAAATATGGCCAGGCAAGCGTGGTGGATCCGTCGCGCGAACAGGTCGCCGTCCTGCAGGATGCCTGCGATCATGCCCGCAACACGGGATGCGACGGGGATATCGCATGGGCCGAATATTGGCTCGGCTTCATCCTTTATGGTCTCGGGGATTCGCGCCGCGCGATCGGTCATCTGAGGGCAGCGGTCAGCGCCGCCGACGTCACGGGCGACGACGCGCTCCGCAACACCGCCATGGCGACGTTCGCGCAAACGCTGGCCGCGTCATGCGACTACGATCGCGCGCTGCCGATCCTCGAGGACGTCATCTCGAAACGTCGCTTGTTCCGCCGGCCCGGCCGCCCCGCCGTGGTGCTCGCCTACACGCTCGCGTGCCGCGCCTTCGTGCATGGCGATCAAGGAAATTTCGACGACGCCTATCGCGATCTCGAGGAAGCCATGGAGGTGCTGGCCGGCGTCGAGCACGAAAGCACCGCCGCGATCCTGACGATCCGGTGCGCCGTCTACATCTGGCAGGGCCGGTTCGAAGAAGCGCACGAACTGGCCCGTCATTCGCGATCGATCGCGGAGCGTATTCGCGCGCGCTACATCTACGTTAACTGCCGGTCTCTGGCGGCATTCCCGGCCTGGTGTCTGACCGGCGAGGACGATCACCTCGACGAGATCGAGATGGCGACGAACTGGCTCATGCAGACCGGGCGCGAACAGTTCAGTTCGCTCAATCATGGTTGGCTGGCGCACGGACGCGCGATGCAGGGACGATGGCGCGAGGCGCGCCGGCATGCGGCGCGCGCTTTCGTGCGGGCGCGAAAAGGAGACCGGCTCGGCGAAGCCATGAGCGCGCGCGCCATGGCCCGGGTCGCCGCACAGGGACACGCGCGTCAGTCCGCGGCGTACTATCTCGGGCTCGCCGAACGCTCGGCGAGACTGCGCAAATCCTCGCATGAGACCGCGCAGAACCAGATCTGCGCTGCGGAACTGGGCCTGCGCGTCCATCAGCAAGCCGATCGCGCGCCGGTGTGGGATACCGTTCAGGGAGGCGGATAGCCGCCGATCTCCACGATGAGGGCGGCGGCCTGGGCCTTGATGGATCCGCTCTGGAGCAGAGCGGCCAGAATGCCCATGAGCGACGCCATGACCATGTCCTGCGCGGGGCAGGCGTGAAATGGCGCGTCGTTCGGCTGTATTGCCGCGACGCGCCTCCCTCCGAAGATAGGGCACACGTCGGGCTTGCCGTCCTCAAGGGTCTGATGCGTCGCCGAGACGAGGCCCAGAATGAGGAAATCGCCAGGCGCGAGCCGATAGCGCCCGAGGCGCTTGCTGCGGACAACTGTCCTGTAAAGCAGGTCCGGCGCCGGACGCAGGCACATCGCCCGCGCAACCGCCGCCTCCAGAGCGCCCTTCGCCTGCTGGAACGACGGCGTCTGTGCGCCTGATGCCCGGCGCAGGCACGCCTGGTTTTCCCAAAGCGTCTTCTCTTTCAGCCATTCGTAGAGGATGCCGCGAAGGGCGCCATTCATGGGCGGCAACATGCCGATCATGTTGCCGATCACGTTGCGGGCCAGCAAATCCAGTTCGGCCGACGTTTGCGTCTTGACGATCTCTCCAGCGATCCTGCTCGTCAGGGAGCCGGGATAGGTGCCGGTCGTCCGCCAATGTTCGACGAGACGCACGGACGCTTCACGGATCGCTTTCCCGTGCGCCTGACCCTTGGCGACGATTCCAGGGCCGGGCTGCGGATAGAACGCGTAGCGCGATGGCGCAATGAAGTCGCCGGGACAGCGGGCGCGTCGTTCGCCCGGTCCGGGCGGATCTGCCGTGGAGGGTTTTTGCCAACCCCAGCCGCCGAGATCGAACTGGCCGGGCGCGCCTGGCGGAAACGCGTCGGGGATTCCGAACCATTCCTTCGCGAGCAGTCCCAGCGCGGGCATGATGAATTCCCGACCGAGATCGAGCTTGAACGACGGGCGATGAATCGCTGAGACAGCGCGCTTGATCCCGTCGAGCACGGTCTTCGCGCTCGCGAAGCCGTCATTGAACGCCTGGTCCGCTTGATAGCGCGAGAAATCCCAGACGATCTGATTCGTCGCGCGCGCCTCGTCGTTGTATCGGTTGCCGGGATCCATCGCCACATAGATGTCCCCGAAGCTCGCGTGGACGCGATTGCCCTGCTCCTGCGACGAGAACGTCAGTTTTCCCCGTCTGCCGCGTCCCACCAGCACCTTTTCGATGAGCTCCGCCGAGCCCACGAGATACACGTTTGGCTTGCGTGTCGCGGATTCCGCGGTCGCTCCCGGCGGCCGCGCTCCTGGAACACGATATATGCCGTGATGGCGATCACGTATGGCCGCCCAGACGGCGGGCCCTTCCGCGAGTTCGGCGGGATCCTTGGCGCAGAAATCTTCGAGCAGGCGTTTCCATTCGGCGTTCCGATCGGCCTTGGGCAGGCGCGCCAGGTCTTCGATGATCCGCTCCCCGGACTTTCTGTCGCAAGGCGGCAAGCGAATCTCGGCACGGGCCTCGGCGAGCTTCTCGATCGCCTTGCGGGCCGGCACGAAGAAATAGGCGCCCCATTCGAGTTTGACGAAGGGCTGTGGAATCGGGGCCCTCCGCAGGGTTCCGTTCCCGAAGAAGCGGAAGGTGCGCGGCAGTGAATCACTGGCGATGCCGGTCAGGGGATCGTTCTGCGCGGATGACAATCGTGTGGCATTGCCGCCGTTCAGCCATCGCTGGATCACTTCGTACTGTTCGGCGATGCTCGCGCAATAGGCCATGAACATGATGCCGCGCGGCTTCTCGTCGGGCGCGCTCGGATCGTAGGTCGGACCATAGGTCATGCCCCGACGCAGAATGCGGGGCGTCTGGCGGCGTTGAAACGCCGTACGGGGATTGGCCCGGCGAATGTGGCTTGCCAGCGGACATCGATCGCCACCCGCATCGCCGGCGTAATCGAAATCGTTCCATCCGGATCCACCTGTGATCAAAGGCCTCCCGTCCCGCTGGCGTCCTACGACGGCGGCATAAATATCCTCGGAAGCGAGATCGGTATTGTCCGTCTGGGTCTTATTCACGAAATCGTCGAGCGCCTGTCTGTTCTGGCTCATCTTTCGTACGACAAGGAACGATCCGTTCGACTGGTAGTCGAAATCGACGGAGTCGACACGATATGCGCCGGCCGGGTCGCCGCGACTGTTCCGATAGCCGACGATGAGATCGCCGGCCGGAACGACGTCGCGGGGCGGCGTTCCCGGGTCTGGCGTGATCGATGGCTGGCTGATCCCGTCGCGGAAACCGAAATGGTCCCTCGGGACACTCCCGTTACTCGTGACGTCGGGACGGAACATCGGTTCGTAGCCGAGCAGATCGATGCCGCACGCCTTCGCGAGATAGCCGATCCGGTTGATCTCGATCGCGAGTCGCGCGAAAGGATTGTCGCTCTGCCATACTTTATCGAGCAGGGCGTTCAGGATTTCGAGCAGTTTGTCGAACGGCGGCAGGACGGGGGCGATCTCCGCCAGCGTCTCCAGCGTCTTCGGTCCGATCTCGCTCTCGATTTCACGCAACGATTTGACGATCTCGTCCTTGTAGTCGTTGAACTCCGGTCCGACGAATGAGATGGAGCCGAGAATACGGAGCTGGATCGCGAAATGAATCTCGTTGAGATTCACATGCGGAAACAACGGATCGTCGACGGGCAGAAAATCGGGCCAGTTGCGTACCGGTAGCGACCATTCGAGCGGATGATGTTCGCGGACGTCGCCAAGCAGCGTCGCGCGTTCTTCAAGTCCGAGCCGGAATTCGTCGGGGAACAGCGCGAGGTCCGTCGTCGCGAGGCCGAGCCGTTCGAGGCCTTTATAGGTGAAGGAGATATTGCAGAAGATGTCGCGGCGCGGCGGCGTCGCGCTGTGGAAGGTTATGTCGTTGTCGACGAGCTGTTTCAGGAATCGCCGGACTTCGGTCGGCGGCGCGTCGTCGCGGATCGTGAAGAGCAGAAACGCGCCGTGCGTGACGGTGCGTCCGGGCGCTGAAAAGTCACCCAGGATGCCCGTCTGGATCTCGCTTTGCGGAAGATCGGGATCGGGGGGCGGCACGGCCGGTGTCGGCAATTTTACGCCATACCAGGCCACGGGCTCGGCATACATCCGGCAAAGCAGCGCGTAGAGCGAACGAAGCGGCTCCTCTCGGAGAGACGGATCCGGTGACCAGTTCGCCAGCAACTCTCTCGTGGCGTGGAGGAGCAGGCGGCCTTCGCCTGCCATCTGGTCCGGCGGGAACCAGCTCGTAAGCTGGTAGAGCACCGACAGCCCCTCGAACGCCAGACGGGCAGTGGTCCCCGCGAGATCGGGATCGGTCGACTCGCGTATGATCGCGGCCTTCTCCTCCGGGTCGTCCGCGATCATTTGTGCGATGTCCACGATGAGCGCGTCCCGATCGGCGCCTTGCGGCACGATCTTCCGTTGCATCTTTTCGAGTTGCGACAGGTAGATCTGGTCGGTCACGGTCAGACCGGATGTCGAATAGAATATTCCGGAATCGAGTTGATGCGCGCGCACCCATTTCGCATATTCGGGGAATGTGCTGTCTTGCGCGAGCTTGTAGCCATCGCAATTGCAGAGCAGCAGGTCGAGGAACGGGCCGAGCGGATCCCAGATCAGCCGCATGTAGGGTTCCCACGGGGCGTCGAACGTGGCGACCAGATACATGTAGCGACGCGGCACGACCGCGCGCGTCGTCTCGTGAGGATCGTCGTCGAATCCGAACAACTCCTTGCCCGCGATGCCGATCCGGAAGTTCAGGAGGGACAGGATGCGTTCGGCGGTGTCGGGAAACGGAGAAACCGGCTCGTGTTCGCGGACGGTGGTGCGCAGCTTGTGGAGCGCTTCCGCGGTCAACTTCAGACGAGTCTCGTAGGTGATGTTCTCGAAGGCGTCGATGAATCCGGATTTGATGGGCGCCCAGATCACGAGATCGCTGATGCCATCGATATGCTTGCTGGTGACAGGATGCTGCATGGTTCCATCCCCCACAAGGCGGCGCGCGCCGCATGAACAGTCGCAATCTGTCGTTCAGTTAGCTCATTACTTAGGGATTGCCTGTAAATACCATAATATCTATGGTATTTAAGTATTGCATCGCCGTCCCATGAGGTCAACGCGGGCTGGGGCGATCATTCGAATCCGACTTCTTCCGGCGTTGTTTGAGCGTCGACCGGTCCGGACAAGAATTTCACCGAGCGGTCTTTCATTCGTCGGAGCCGACAGACGCGCTTCGCGGGCGGGCGGCATCGCTCTCTTTCCAGACGCGCCGGCAATCGATTTGTTGGGGCGTTCCTGGCGTCGAAAGGTCGGCCACCCTGTCGCATACGGAGCGATGACCAGCCTCCCGGTTCGCCTGGATGCGCCATATTTCGACGACATTCCGGAAGGTTATCCAACCAACTGTGCATGTCTGCGAGAGAATTTGCATGAAGAGGATCGGCATGGCAGCCTCCTGAAGCTGGCGCAATCTGGCCATCGACAGGGCGCGCGTCTGTGACGCGTTTCACGCTCGACAGGCCCGGAGCCACGGGCGCGAAAAGGGAAGCCAGGTCGTGACCATCGGCGCTCAGGAGAAGGTGCGGCTGCTCCGATCGATCCCGCTATTTTCGTCCGTCGATGACTCGACGATGAGATTGCTGTCGCACGGCGCGATTCAGCGTTCGTTCAAACGCACGGCTTGCATCTTCAGAAAGGACGATCCCGGCGACGCACTGATCGTGATCCACACAGGCGAGGTGAAGATTTGCGTCACCGCGCCCGAAGGGCGGGAAGTGATCTTCAACATCATGCATCCCGGCGACGCATTCGGCGAAATCGCCTTGCTCGACAAGCGCCGCCGCACCGCCGACGCGATCGCCGCCACCGATTCCGAATTGCTCTTCGTCAGGCAGGCGGATTTCCAGAAGCTGCTCCGCGACGACATGAACCTCGCCCTGAAAGTCATCGACCTCCTGTGCGAGCGGTTGCGGTTCGCAAGCGAACAGGTGGAGGATCTCACCTTCCATGATGCGGCCACCCGGCTCGCCAAACTGCTCCTGCGGCTGAGCGAGCCGAGCGCCACGCAAGCGCCGTTGAAGGTGACTCAACAGGATGTGAGCGACATGGTCGGCCTGTCGCGCGAGATCACCAACCGGCGTCTCAACCAGCTCGCGCGGTCAGGCGCGATCCGGCTTCAGCGGGGACAGATCCATGTGCTGTCGCGTGACGTCCTCATGAGAGTGGCCCGCGTTTCGGTCGTTTAGACCTAGAGCCGAAATCTGTACGCGACCTGCCTCGCATCACCACTTTTCACTCCACGGCCGCAGGACGACCTCGAAGGCCCAGGTCGATCGATGCTGGCGGTGAAGCTGGAGATAAACTTCGGCGATGCGGTCGGGATCGGCCATGTTGTCGTCGCTTGTCACGCCGGCGCGGCGATGCGCCCGTGTGCCGTCAGGCTGGGTCCAACCGACCGCCGCATCGATCGGGACGTTGGCGACATGGATGCCCTTGGGCATCAGCTCGCGCGCCATGCTCTCGGCGAGGCCGGTTTTCGCATGACAGGCCATCGCGAAGGCGGCGCTTTTCGCGAACCCTTTGAGCGTCGCGCTCGCGTTGGTGAAGACGATCGTGCCCCGCGCCCCCGTCTCGGCGGGATCGTTTTCGAGCATAAGTCGCGCGGCTTGCTGGCCGACGAGGAAGGCGCTGAACGCCGCGTTGCGGATTGTCGCGAAGGCGTCCTGCGGATCGGCGGCGGCGATCTCCTTGCCGAAAATCTGCGGAACCCTGCCGTCGATATTATGGACGACGAGGGTCGGACGTCCGAGGTCGCGCGTTACCGCCTCGAAAAGCGTCTCGACCTGGCTAGGGTCGGCGGCATCGCAGGCATAGAGCCGCGCGCCACAATTTGTCTCGAGCTCCCGCAGCACGGGCTTGTCGGGCGTGCGCGCGGCGACTGCAATGCGCATCCCTTCCCGTGCGAACAGCCGCGCGCAGCTCGCGCTGATGCCCGGACCGCCGCCGATGATCAGGGCGACATCCGCAGCCTTGCCGTCAATCGCTGGATTCATGTGTTCGACCTTCCCTATCACGGCGCGTCGCGGCGGAGCGCCGCGAGAATGGTGGACAATCCGACGCTCTGCTGCGCCGGATTAGCTCTCACAGGTTTCGGTGGAACGCCGGCCGTCGTTTTTCGACAAAGGCTCTGACGGCCTCGCGATGTTCGTCCGTCGCGGCGGCCGCGACCATGTTTTCCGCTTCCAGGTCGAGAGCGCTCTGGAACGTCGAAACGGCGGCATGCTCCAGATTCGATTTGATCGCCGCCGTCGCTTCGAATGGTCCTTCGGCAATCCGCCGCGCGATCCCGATGGAGCGAGGCAGAAGCTCGTCCTCGGGGAAGACCCAGTTCAACAATCCGAGCTCGAGGCAGCGCGCTGCGTCCATTCGCTCGGACAGCAGCATCATCTCCTTCGCGCGGGCAGGACCGACAAGGCGCGTCAGGAGCCACGATATTCCGTAGTCGCCGGGCAGTGCGAGATGGACGTAATTTGTCACCAGGAACGCGCTCGGCGACCCCGTCCGCAAATCGCACGCGAGCGCCAGCGCAAGTCCCGCGCCTGCCGCCGGGCCCGGCAGGGCGGCGATCGTCGGCGTGCGCATCCTCAGCATCTTTCCCGTCAGCGTGTCCTGGCGTTCTCTCAACTGCGCGATTTTTTGCTCACGCGATCGCGCGATAGGTGACGGCGACGAACCCATCTCCTTGATATTTCCGCCCGAACAGAACGCCTGTCCGGCGCCTGCCAGCACGATGGCGCCGATATCGGGACTGTCGTCCAGAACGCCGATCATCCTTCGCAGGGCGGGCGTCATGACATCCGACAGCGAGTTCCTTGCCGCGGGTCGGTTCATCGTCAGCGTCGCGACGCGGTGCTCGATCGAACACAGAAGCTCGTTCGTTCCGGTGTCTATGGCGATCGTCGGCATCAGCGCGCCTCCATGTCCGTGATTGAAAACACGCCCGACGAATGGCTTCAGCCCTTGAAGTCGAACACCAGAAGCGTCGACGTCGCGGTTGCGCAGAGCTGTCCCGACCCGTCGTGCAGCGTGGCTTCGGCGAATGCGACGCGTTGACCCATGGAGGTGACGCGGCCCACCGCACGCACGCGGCCACTCCGATCGGTCATGCCGCGCAGGTAGGATACTTTCAGTTCGAGCGTGGTGTGGCCGCGTCCCGGGCCGAGTTGCGTGTGGACGGCAATGCCGCAGGCGCTGTCGAGCAGGGTCGCGGCATAGCCGCCATGGACCGATCCGAGCGGATTGTAGACGCTGCGATCGGGCGAACCCTCGAAGACCGCGTGCCCGCGCTCGACCTCGACGAGTTCGAGGCCGAGCTTCTCGACGAGCGGCGCCTTTCCGCCGCTCGCCTGCATCGCGCGGATCTGCGCGAGACCGTCGAGTTCCTTGATGCGGGGATCATCCATTGCGGTCACCAGGGTTCGTGGAACGGCCGGACTTCGGCCAGGAACGACCAGGCGTCGCGCGGCTGGTGCGCCAGATGGAAGACCTCGCCAGCGATCGACTTCGGCGAGATGAAGAAGTCGTCCCTGGCGTCCGGCATGCGCTCGCGCTGCCGCGGCACGTCGATTACGGCGTCGATGATCAGGTAAGCGACATGAACGCCTTTCGGGCCGAGATCGCGGGCGAGCGATTCCGCCAGGATACGCTGCGCGGCCTTGGTGGGCGCGAAGCCGATGAAGTTCGGCCGGCCCCGCTGCGCCGACGTGTTGCCCGTGACGATGATCGCGCCCTCGCCGGCCGCGACCATCGCCGGGCTGACGATCTTCGCCAGATGGAACAGCGCCATCGTGTTGACGTCGAAATTGTGCTGGAGGACGGAGGGCTGGATCGTATCGATGGTGCCGAACGCGCCGCCGACCGCGTTATGCACGAGGACTTTCGGCATCCCGGTCCTGGAAAGTGCGCGCTCGATCTGTGCGGGATCGCGCACGTCGCATGGCACGGCGATCGAGTCGAGGATCTCCTGCTCCAGCGCCGACAGACGCGCTTCGTTTCGCGCAAGCATCGCGACCCGATAGCCGCCTTCCGCAAAACGCCGCGCGATGGATGCGCCCGTCCCCGGGCCGACGCCCGTGACGACCGCAAGGGGCTTGTCCGCGGGGCTCATGCTGCTTTCTCCCGTCATGTGCGGCCACCGGACGCCACGCTGTCGAGGCGCGCCCGGATTGCTTCGTCCGCACCCGGCCCGGGCTTAAAGAGGATGCGTCCGCGCGGAACGGCGGCGCCCGTCTCGGCGTCGACCAGCGCGAGGACGAGCTTCCGACCGGTCTCGCGATCGACCGTCTCCACCGTGGGCGCGTCGCGGCCGGTGGCGTTCCAGCGGTCGCCCCACTCGCGCAACGCGACGTTGACCTTCCAGAGATCGCGGCCCTTCGCGGTCAGATGATATTCGTCGCGCGGCGGTCGCTCCTGATAGCGCGCCCGTTCGACGATGCCGTGTTCGACGAGGCGCTTGAGTCGTGCCGCAAGGGTCGCGTCGGGAATGCCGAGGCTATCGCGAAGTTCGTCGTACCGGCGCAGCCCGAGGGCGAGGTCGCGGACCACCAGCAGCGCCCATCGGTCGCCGATCAATTCGAGCGCGCCGGCGATCGAACAGGTCATGCCGGCAAATGACTTCAACCTCATCGCGCCATCTTTTACTTCAATAATTGAAGTATCAAATGATGAGCCGGCATTCAATCCCAAGGGAGCAATTTTCTACGCATCCGCGTGAGGCGGCGAGCGACGGGGTCAGTTTGACCCCCCTTCCGACCGTGATCCCGTGGCGATGAGATGCAGGTCGGAATCCGTGCCGGACAGAGAGAACGACGGCGCCTTCCAGCGAAAGCCGCCTACGGCCCGCGACACCCAGCCTTGCGCAATCCCGTTCGGGAAGGCCGCGTCCTGCCCGAATTCGACCGCAAGTTCCGCGAAACGCCGCAAATGACCACCGGATGCGCGCAGCAGCCGGCGGACGGCCGAATGGGGCAGGACGGGACATCCCAAGGCAAAGCCCGTCGCATAGTGCCGGCGCGTGACGAGGAGGGGAACGACGCGCGGCATCGACGCCATCGTGACGCCGAACATCGCGCCTGTATGCTCCGGGCCGAGCACGGCGAGACGCTCCGCTATTCTCTGCAACCGGCCCGCATTTTCCGAAAGGACCGGCTCGACCCGGCTTTCCGCGTCCTGCAGCCAGAGACTCTTGAATTCCATCAGCACGATCGTCTCGTCACGCGGATCGTAGACGCCGAGATCGATGTCCGATAGCAGGCTGCCGTCTGCCTGGTACACATTCTTGTCGACGATCACCCTGAGGTCCGGATGGGCGCGGAATTCGACGGCCAATGCCGCCGGCGCGTCGCCCAGGGCAGCGCCCACCGTCGCGCTGTAGCGTTGCGGATCGAGCTTCATCGCCAGCCGCAACACCATGTCGGGATCAGCGGCGAAGAGCCCGAGCGCGGGCGTCAGCAGCAGCCGGCCGGCATCGATCTCCACGAGGCCCGACAGCATGCGATGATGCAGCGCGATCTTGTTCGGCGGGAGGCTGCGCAGAATCGCCGCGTCGAGGATCGCGTTGACGGCAGCCGGCTCGCAGCCCGTGACTTTGACGGCCAGATCCGCGAGGGCGGCCGTCGACGTATCCACGACAAGATCGCTGACGCTGCCGGGATGAAAACGCCGCCCGTGCGTTGCCGGCGGCAGCGGCGGGACGAAGGCGAGATCCTTTTTCGACGCGGGCGCCGTATCGTCGCGGCGCGCCACCCGATGATGATCGAGAGACAGCGCACTCAGGAATGCGCGCACCCGCACGATATCGCGCCAGCGGGCCGCGCCGATCCTCGTGTCAGGCGGCAGATGCGGCAGCAGGTGCGCGGCCCGCCGCTCTTCGATCTCCATGTAGAGCCGCAGACGCTCCCGGTACGCTTGCTGCGGCGCGTAGATATGCGCGATCGCGTCCGGCGGGCAGCCCCAGACCGGGGGCTCACCGCGCCGGCGAGACGGCAGCGAAGACCGCATGGTCAGAAGATAAGCCATCACGCGCAGGGTGGCATCCGCCTGCTCGCGCTGCGCAATATCCGCGCATTTCGCCATTCGGGCCGCGAGGGTGTGGTCTTCGGCAATTGCAGCCTCGCTCCCGTGGTATGCTTCGGTGAGGTCGTCCACGGTCTGCAATACCGGTCCGAGCATGGTTCCGCGCGGGTCCGCAAAGGTCAGAACGTCGTCGTCCAGCGTCACGTCGATCGCGCCGAGACGGCTGAGATGCCGCAGTTCCTCGAACAGCCGGATTTCATCCGCCAGTTGCAGCAGGTCGCGCGCATGCCGCAGACCGGCCGTGGTGAAGGTGAGCGTGGCCGGAGCGACGGACGGCGGCAGTCTGGCAAGGATCGCGCGATAGGCCAGCAGAAGGCCGCGAATCCGTTCGCTGACGTCCCAACTGCTCCGGAAATCCATGCGGTCGAGTCGCGGCGTCTGCGTTTCGTAATAGAGCGAAAGCGCGTGGAGCGCCGGGGCGCGGCCGGACCAGTGCGCGACGATCAGGCCGTCGAGGCGCTCGCGGTACGCTGCGGCCATCGCTTCGATCCGGCTGCCGATGACCGCGTCCATGGCTGCTGTCTTCGTAACCGCGTTCGTTGACGGTTCCGTCGCGAGCCTAGCGTCGTCGCCCGAGCGGTTCAATTGCGTGCGCCCCGGAACGGACCGTCGCCCCGTTCGTTGAGTTCGCGGTCACGACGCCATATGCATGGCTTCCATGGAAACCCTGGCTGCCGCGGAAAGACCCAATCCCCTGACCTGCGACCGGAAGCCGGGAGGAATGGCCGCGCCGTTCCTGCCGATGAGCCGCGCCGAGACGGACGCGCTCGGGTGGGACGCGTGCGACATCGTGCTGGTGACGGGCGACGCCTATGTGGATCACCCGAGCTTCGGCATGGCCATCATCGGCCGGTTGCTGGAGGCGCAGGGGTTCCGCGTCGGCATCATCGCGCAGCCGGATTGGCAGTCGGCGGAGCCGTTCAAGGCGCTCGGCAAGCCCACGCTGTTCTTCGGCGTCACGGGCGGCAATCTCGACTCGATGGTCAACCGCTACACGGCGGACCGTCGGCTGCGCAGTGACGATGCCTACACCGCCGGTGGCGAGGGTGGCCGGCGGCCGGACCGCTGCACCATCGTCTACACGCAGCGATGCCGCGAGGCGTTCAAGGACGTTCCGATCGTGCTCGGCGGCATCGAGGCGTCGCTGCGGCGCATCGCGCATTACGACTACTGGTCCGACAAGGTGCGCCGTTCGATCCTCGCGGATGCGAAGGCGGATCTGCTGATCTACGGCAACGCCGAGCGCGCGGTGGTCGAGGTCGCGAACCGTCTGGCCGCTGGCGACGCGCCGCGCGAACTCGAGTCCATCCGGGGTGTCGCCCTGTTCCGCCGCGTTCCCGAGCACTACACCGAGCTGCATGCCGACGATCTCGACTCCGCCGACGAGGGCGCTTCCCGCCGCCCCGGCGACACTGTGATCCGGCTGCCGGCCTACGAGCAGGTCAAGGACGACAAGGAGGCCTATGCCCGCGCCTCGCGCGTGCTGCATCGGGAGGCCAATCCCGGTAATGCGCGACCGCTCGTCCAACGTCATGGCGACCGCGACCTGTGGTTGAACCCGCCGCCGATCCCGCTGACCAGCGCGGAGATGGATGCGGTCTACGACCTGCCCTACGCGCGCGCACCGCATCCGTCCTATGGCGATGCGAAGATCCCCGCCTGGGACATGATCAAATTCTCGGTCACGATCATGCGCGGCTGTTTCGGCGGCTGCACCTTCTGCTCGATCACCGAGCACGAGGGCCGCATCATCCAGAACCGCTCGGAGGGTTCGATCCTGCGCGAGATTGAGCGGATCCGCGACAAGACCCCCGGCTTCACCGGCGTAATCTCGGATGTCGGCGGCCCAACGGCCAACATGTACCGCATGGCCTGCAAGGATCCGAAGATCGAAGCGGCCTGCCGCCTGCCGTCCTGCGTATTCCCCGACATCTGCCCGAACCTGAACACGTCGCACGACGACCTGATCCGCCTTTATCGCAAGGTCCGCGAGGTGAAGGGCGTCAAGAAGGTCATGGTCGCCTCCGGCGTGCGCTACGATCTCGCGGTGAAAAGCCCCGAATATGTGAAGGAGCTCGTGACCCATCACGTCGGCGGCCGTTTGAAGATCGCACCTGAGCACACCGAACGCGGGCCGCTCGACAAGATGATGAAGCCGGGAATCGGCGCCTACGACCGCTTCAAGGAGATGTTCGACGCCGCCGCCAAGCAGGCGGGCAAGAAATATTACCTGATCCCCTATTTCATCGCCGCGCATCCGGGCACGACGGACGAGGACATGATGAACCTCGCGCTCTGGCTCAAGAAGAACGACTACCGCGCCGATCAGGTGCAGACCTTCCTGCCCTCGCCGATGGCCACGGCGACGGCGATGTACCACACGGGCGTCAACACGCTGCGCGGCGTGCGGCGCGGAGGCAGCGAGACGGTCGAGGCGATCAAGGGACTGCGACAGCGCCGGCTGCACAAGGCGTTCCTGCGCTATCACGATCCCGACAACTGGCCGGTGCTGCGCGAGGCGTTGAAGCAGATGGGCCGCGCCGATCTCATCGGCCCGCGCCCCGACCAGCTCGTGCCCTATTCGCAGCCGCCGGGCACGGGGAAGGCCGCCGGTACGCAGCGCCCCGGTCGCCGCCCCGGCGGCGCGTTGCGGTTCACCACGAAGGGCGTTCCTTTACGGAAGTGAGCGTTCGCTCAACCGCCGTTTAACGCTTCGCGTTGTGCTGACATCTGTGATGACGCAAACGCATCTCCCCGCTGTATGACGGCGGCAAAAAACCCGTCGGTGCCGTGGCGCGCGGGTGTCAGCGACAAATGTTCAGGATGAGCCGAACCGACGAGTTGCACCGTCGTCTCCCGCAGCGGCACGACCCGGAATGTTGGATGCGCGACGAGGAAGGCGTCGACCTGCGCCTCGTTTTCTTCCGTCAGCAGTGAGCAAGTGGCGTAGACGAGTCGTCCGCCCGGCTTCACGAGTCGCGCCGCGCTCGCAAGAATGCGGGCCTGCTGCGACAGAAGATTGTCGAGGCCCGATCCCTGCGAGCGCCAGCGCGCATCGGGGTTCCGCCGCCATGTCCCGGTGCCGGAGCAGGGCGCGTCGACCAGCACGCGATCGAAGCCGCCTTTGTGCCGCTTCACCCAGCGATCCGTTTCGCTGACCAGGAGCCGCGTCTCGATATTGTGCAGCCCCGCACGGCGAAAGCGCTCGGCCGCGCGTTTCAGCCGCCCGGCCGAGATATCGCAGGCGACGACATGCCCCCGGTTTTCCATCTGGGTCGCGAGCGCCATCGTCTTGCCGCCGGCCCCGGCGCAGAAATCGACCACGCGCTCGCCCGGCCGGGCATCGACCAGCGCGGCGACCAGTTGCGAGCCCTCGTCCTGGATTTCGATCTCGCCGCTCTTCAGCATCGGCAGGTCGGCAAGTGAAGGGCGCTCCTTCACACGGATGCCATGCGGCGCCATACGGCACGCCTCGGCCGACAGGCGGAGATGCCGGAGCGCAACAAGCATGGTCTCCCGCGTGGACTTGAGCGGATTGACGCGGAGATCGAGCGGGGCCGCAGGCAGAAGCGCCGCCATCTCACGTCCGAAAGAGCCATTGAAACGGCGGCGCAAAGGCTCGAGCGCCCAGGGCGGGCATTCGACGCGGACCTCTTCGGGCATGGCCGGATGGTCGATCGTGTCGCCCTGCAGTTTGGCGACCAGCTTGCGCTCCTGTTCCGTCAGAACGGCCGGCGCGAATTTGCGGCCGTTGAACAGGCCATAAATCTCATCGGGCGTTCTGTTCCTGCCGAGAGCAAGCCACGCCAGAAGCGCATTGCGTGGCATGTCCGGATAGTCGTGTCGCGCCAGCCACCAGTCTATCCGCGCTCGATGCCTCAGGAGCGCACAGGACAGATCGGAAATGACGGCGCGGTCCTTGGCGTCGATGTACCGCCTGTTCCGAAACCATGCCGACACGACAGCATCGGCAGGACGCGCGACACCGTAAACTTCGTGCATCAGATCGAGAGTCGCTTGCAGACGGGCAGATGGAGACACGGACACGCAACAGGTGAGGGGAGCGGCGGCACCCTACGCGAAGACATCCTGGCTGGCCATTGATTCACACGCATCGCAGCTCCAGCGCGTGTCGTTCAGCCGCCCTTGACCGCGCCGGCAGTCAGACCGACCACGATCTGGCGCTGCGCCACAATCGTGAGGACGAGAACGGGAAGCGTCACGATCAGGGCGGCCGCCGCCAATGGACCCCAGCTAAGCTGATCGAACGAGATCATATTGTACACGGCAACCGGCAGCGTGCGCGTTTCCCGCCCGGCCAGCACGATGCCGAACACGAAATTGTTCCAGGAGAAGATCACGGCGAGGATCGTGGCGACGGCGATGCCCGGTCGCGCGATCGGCAGGGCGACATGCCAGAAAATCTGCCAGCCGGACGCGCCGTCGATCCGTGCCGCCTCTTCGAGTTCGAGCGGCGTCGTCTCGAAATAGCCGATCATGATCCAGATCACGATCGGCACCGTCACCACGAGGTGGATGATCACCTGCGGCCAGAGCGTGCCAAGCAGGCCCACCCACTGGAACAGCAGGAACAGCGGGATCAGATAGGAGAGCCCCGGCGTGATCCGCGCGACAAGGATGACGACGGCGGCCCGCGCGGCCTTCATGCGCGCGATGCCGTAGGCCGCCGGAACGCCGACCAGCAGGGCCAAGGCCGTCGCACCGCCCGTGACGATCAGGCTGTTGACGAAATAGGTGAAGAAGCGGTTCGACGCGAACACCTGTTCGTAATTCGACCAGGCGATCCTTTGCGGGATGAAGACCGGCGGATAGGACGCGTTGTCGATCTCGTATTTGAGCGACAGCGACAGCGTCCAGAGAAAAAACAGGACGGCCGGCGAGACGACGACGATAACCGCCAGCGTCAGGCCCAGACGATTGAGGATCGTCCGCGCCGTCACGTCGCGTCCGTCAACGAATTCATGCGCTCGCGCACATACAGAAGCAGCGCCGCCAGCACGACGACCAGAATGAAAAAGATCACCGCGATCGCCGATCCGTAGCCGACGTCGTAATAGGCGAAGGCGACGCTGTAGAGATAGAGATTGATGGTCTCCGACGCGGTGCCCGGGCCGCCCTGCGTCATCGCGAAAATGATGTCGAAACTTTTCACGGCGTCGATCATGCGCACCATCGCCGCGATCATCAGGAACGGCATGATGAGCGGCAGCGTGATATGACGGAACGCCTGCCATGCGCTCGCGCCGTCGATCTGCGCGCTCTCGAACGGCTCCGTCGGCATGGCGGCAAGGCCGCCGAGGACGATGAGCATGACCAGCGGCGTCCATTGCCATGTCTCGACGAGCACGAGCGACGGGATCACCGTGGCCGGGTGGAATATCCAGAGCTGCGGCGGGATGCCGACCAGCGAGAGGAGATAGTTCAGGACACCGAGTTGCGGATGGAACATCATCGTCCACACGAGCGCGATGGCCACGGGCGTCGCCATCATCGGCATGATGAAAAGGCCACGCAGGAATCCCCGCGCCGGAAAGCGCGCGTGGAACACGCAGGCCGCCGCCGTCCCCAGCACGAGCGGCAATACGACGGACAGTGCGGTGTAGAGCAGCGTGTGCCACACGGCATCCAGGAACCGCCCGTCCGTCGCGAGCCTCAGATAATTGTCCGCGCCCACGAAGCGAGTCGATGCGCCGACCTTCCATTCGTTCACGCTCATCCAGAGCGTGAACGCCCACGGGAACACGATGACGCCCACGACAACGACGAGCGCCGGTGCGACGAACGGCCAGTAGCCGACCGGCGGTAGCGCCGGTCGCGTCGAGGTCGCGCCGTCGGTGCTCATCCGCGTTCGCTGCGCTCGAGGATTGGCCGGTACTGGTCCGTCGCCTTCTTCAATTCTGTCGCGGGATCGCCGCCGGACAGCGTCGCGGTGACGCCGGCCCCGACGAGGTCGCGGAATTCGGCGACCGGGATCACGACCGGAAGGCCGAACTTGCTGATCTTTGCGGAGCCGACGACGGAGTCGAGCCACTCTTCCGGCATCTTCACGCCCGCCCGCACCTGCGCGTCGTTGAGGATCGAATTGCGGAACGGCACGCCGCCGCCGATCTGCAGAAGCCGGGCGCCCATCTGTTTCGAGATCGCCCATTGGCAGTAGAGGAACGCCGCTTCCTTGTTCTTGCTCGCCTGCGCAATACCGATGCCGTCTCCGTAAGTGGCGGAATAGGCGCCGCCCGGCCCCTTCGGCACGACGCCGTAACCGACCTTGCCGACGACGCGCGAGGCGTTCGGGTCTTCGAGCGGCGGGGCCCAGCCGACGCCATCAAGCCACATCGCGGCGCGCCCTTGCGTGAAGGCGGCCATCGACTCCATCCAGTTGAAGCCGGCGACGCCGGGGGGCGCGGATTTGGTCAGGAGTCGTTGATAAAGCTTCGTCGCGGCGACGGCCTCCGGCCCGTCCGTGAGGATGTCGCCCTTGGCGTTGAGGAACTCGCCGCCGTAGTTGAGGAAGAAGTTGCCCCACAGCGCCATGTTGGCGTTGCGAAGACCGCGTCCGACGAAACCGAATGTGCCGTCCTTCGCATCGGTCAGCGTTTCGGCGGCACGCGCCATCTCGTCGAGACTCGTCGGATAGGCGACGCCTTTCTTCTGGAACAGCTCCTTGTTCCAGTAGAGAATGAAATAGTCGACCGACCACGGCAGCGACCGCAACTCGCCCTTGTCGTTCTTGGCGTATTGCAGGCCAGCGGCGGAGAAATCGCCTTCGACGAGGTCCGGCGAACAGAGCGCCGGGTCTTTCAGGAAGGGCGTGAGATCGGCCAGCCAGCCGGCCTTGTCGAACTGCCGCTTCTGCACATGATAGCTGATATGCGCGACATCGAAGCTGGGACGGCCCGACGTCAATTCGATGACGATCTTCTGCCGCTGCTGCTGTTCGGGAATGATCTCCGACTGCACCTTGATGCCGGTGAGATCGGTGAACTCCTTGGCGTGGCGCTGGAGTAGGTCGCCGCGCGGCCCCTTGATGAGATTCACCTCGAGTTCGGTGCCGGCGAATTTCCTCCAGTTCGGCTCCGCGCGCGCGACGCCCGGCGCGACGAGGCCGGCTCCCGCGCCGGCAAGGACGGCGCGACGTGAAATGGTTGCAGGCATGGTTCCTCCCGTCGAGTGGCCGTGAACCGGCTCATTCTCGAAAGGAGCATCGCATCAGAAGGCGGGGCCGCCAAGCGGCCGGACGACGGATGATCCGCAGCTCGCGATCAGCGATCATGCCGACGTGCTCCTTCCACGAGGGCGAGAGCCCAAAAGCCGATCCCACGATGCGCAGCCCTGCAACCGCATGAGGACCGCGCATGGATCTGGCATGGTCGGACACTCCACCACGTGGGTGACCGCACGTCATGGCGGTCCGTTCCGGACGGCGCGCCGACTTCCGTTGTTTGGAGAATTGCGGGAGGCGTCTTGTTCGCCGTAGAGCTACCGGATTGTCCTCTCGCTCGAGTATGCAGGTGCAGCAGAATACTGGATGGACTTGGCCCGTCACCGTCGAGATTGCGTGATGTTTCCCGACGACGCGAAAGATGGCGACCCTCAACTCGATCTCATGTCAACTTTGTTGACATGATTTCAGTACGTGAAATATTCTGATTTTCTTCGTTGTTTGCAAACATGAAATGGATTTGCATTGGCTCACGAATCTATCGTTGCGATAATTGGGACTCGAAACGAAGAATTGTATATTGAACACAGCATAAGAGGGTTCGTTTCCGACGGTATCGAAGTTATTTTGATAGACAACGACTCCAGCGACAACACCCGACGGATTGCAGAATCCTTTCTGGGCAAAGGTCTGTTGTCGATCCATCATTTGCCTTGGGATGGCTTTTTCTCTCTGGATGCGCAACTCGCGTTGAAGACGGAAATCATCGCAGACGTCCGCCACGACTGGATTATTCATGCCGACTCGGACGAGTGGCTTCAGCCGCCTCCAGGATACGAAACACTTTATGACGCGATTCAAGACGTATCCAGTTCTGGAGCGAACGCTATAAACTTCAATGAATTTGTTTTCGTTCCCCAGCAGGACGACAATTTCGAAAACACGGATTTCCGCAAGGCAATGTTGGCGTATTATTTTTTCGAACCAAACCGGCCACGATTGGTGCGGGCATGGCGTCGCGAAATTGATGCCAGTAATGCGGGATCCGGCGGACACCTTCTGGAGGCATCGGGACGCTTGAAGATCTTTTCGGAAGATTTTATCCTCCGGCACTATATCGCATTAAGTTATGATCACAGCGTGAGTAAATATGTTGGACGCCGGTTCAACGAAGACGAGATGAAACGAGGCTGGCATTTCAATCGCGTAAATATCTCGAACGCAGACCTGATTTTGCGACCTTCCGGATATCTGAAGACTTTGCATCGGTGGGACGACCGGCGCTTCGACCTGTCCAATCCTGCGCCGAAGCACTATTGGCAGTGGTGACGATTATTTTCGTCGTTCGGCGCGGATCGTGATCCGTCTGCCGGTCCTGTAATCGTCCAGATTTGACCAGTCCGTGATTTGTTGCGCCTGCCAATCGTAAGACTGAATGTCAAAGCCAGCGTGATCCAGAATCATAAAAAGCGCCGCTCTGGAAGGCGTGCCTACGAGCGCCTTAGGACGACCAAATCCGACGTAGTCGACAGAATTCCGAGAATCGTCCGTTCGCTCTTCTCGCAAGAGGATTATGGGCTCGGCTGAGTCGGCCACTTCCGTATCGATGATCAGCGCTCTTGTCGTCAAACGACTCGCCTCCAGTAAAAGAGACGCATGTTCATGAGAGTGATACAGAAATCCCAGGCACATTGTCACGTCGACGAACTGGTTGGGGAGCGACGCCATCGTCGGCATGACCAGACCGGTCAAAAACGTGTAGGATGTCGGGCGAATGTCGTAAAATACGAAATTTTCACGCGCTTTTTCTACAAGGTGCGGACGCGCCTCGATTCCAGTTGCGTGAGAGGCGCCTATTTGCAGCGCTCCGAAGGCCCAGCGGCCGTCGTGACACGCCAGATCGAGAACTCGCGCATCTCTCAATAGATCCCGGTTCCAGTCGACGATCGCGCGATAGCGCGCATCAAGTCGGTTCCTGGACTGCACGGTCTCGCTCGTGTCCAGAAAGCGGGGGAAAGAGGCGCAAAATGATCGATCCAAGCTTACACTCCAGACGAATGTCGTCGCTCCGCGTCCAGTAAGCGGGTATATGACGGCTGGGCGCATTTAACACAGCCTTCCCGCTCCAAGGAACGTCGATGCCGGTTGACCCCAGGTCTGTATTGCTGGTCACGCTTGATTCGTGCCGCTTCGATTCGTTCGCGACGGCGCATGTCCCGAATATGAAATCGACCGGAGAAATACATAAAGCGATGGCGCCATCGCACTTTACCTTTGGATCCCATGTATCGATGTTCGTCGGCTTCACCCCCGGTGTGCCGGGCGTCCGGGCCCCCTATGTCAACCCGAAATACGCACGTATATTCAAAGTTGGGCGCGCCGCATCCGCGGGCCTCCAGCCTCCGCTTTTTTCCCTGGACGGTAAAAACATCGCCGAAGGGTTCGCGAAGACCGGCGCAAGGTCCATTGGCACCGGAGCGGTACGCTGGTTTGATCCCACGACGGATACGGGCGCAATTCTACGAAACGGCTTCGATGACTTCTATTACCCGGGTGATTTACACTCGCTCGACAAACAGGTCGCATGGGTGATGTCGCGTATCGCGGAGACTCCCGACGGGCACGTCTTTGTTTTCCTGAATATCGGTGAGACGCATGTCCCATACTTCCACAAGGGGGCCGATTGGGACGGGTCGCACAATCCTTGCATTCCATTCAACCCGGCCAACGATGCTCGCGAATGTCGGCGCCGGCAGATCGCGTGTCTTGAATATGTCGACGCAATTGTGCATCCGCTGCTCGATGCGTTCGCAGACGCCACGACCGTAATATGCGGAGATCACGGGGATTGCTGGGGAGAAGACGGTATCTGGGAACATGGCGTAAGCCACGAAAAGACACTCGAAGTCCCGCTGATTCTTCGCATCGGCAAACATCACCAAGCGGCCGCCCATGTATGATCTTGTAGTCTGCATATATACATGCCGCGAGCATGCGTCATATCTGGAGCTTTTTTACAAGTCTCCGGTGTATGCCTATCTGGCCAGCGCGCCCCGCACCCTCATATTAGAGGTATATGCCGACGAAGTGATTCCCGACTCCAGACTGTCCGGCTCGCAACTTGTTGTTCGTTCGGAGGAAAACTACCACAGACTTTGCTTCAAGACGCTGGAAATGATGCGATTCTGCCTGGCCCGAACTGAATTCGCCCAGCTCTTGAAGATCGATGTTACGACAGTGATGACCACCTTTGAAGGGAAGGCCTACCAGGGTCGAAAGCCGCTGGACCTCGCTGCGCTGACCCATTTTCTGCAAAACGCCTCGCGTGCGACTGATTACGATGGATTCGTGCAATTGAGCAATGTTGCCCGCGAAAACGTTCGGGAATGGGCTGCCAAAAAAGATACGACTGTGAATCTTGAGTTTTTATTTGGCGATGGCGACATTCCGACTTTCTTCAGCGGTAAATGCTATATCGTAAGCCGCCGTTTCGCGGAATTCGTTGTCGCCCATGGAATGCCACTGGCGGAAAAACACGCGGCCTGCGGTATGGGCGCGGCTGAAGACGTGATGGTGGGAACGCTTTATGCGCAGTACGTCGCGCAGACAGGTTTTAACGCTTGATCGCAGTACGATGAACCGTCAGGCCGTTGCGTGTTGCGCGGCGAACGGGACGCAAGACCAGGCTCTGAAGTCAGGTTTAAGCCTTGGACTACGATCGACTTGATTTCCTTGGCGATCTGGATTTGATAGAAGGACTCATGTCAAAGGGGAGCAAGATGATGAACACTGGCAAAGCCCTATGCTTTGTCGTTGGCGTTACGCTGGCGATGATTGCTCCCGCTTACGGCCAGGCGTCCCGCACGTGGGTGTCCGGCGTCGGTGACGATGTGAACCCCTGCAGCCGGACTGCTCCTTGCAAGACCTTTGCCGGAGCAATTTCCAAGACCGCCGCCGGCGGCGAAATCAACGCCCTCGATCCTGCAGGGTTTGGGGCCGTCACCATCACGAAATCCATCACGATCGACGGCGGCGGCGGCGTGATTGCTTCAGTTCTCAATGCGGGAACGAACGGCATCAATATCCCCACGGCGGGAATCAATGTCACCTTGCGCAATCTTTCCATCAATGGTTTCGGGACCGGCCTCTACGGTATCAGCGTCACCAAACCGGCGAACGTCCACATAGAGAACGTCAAGGTTTTCGGACAAAGTCTGATTGGGTTGCGGTTTCAGCCGGACACAGCCGGAACATCAACGCTGGCCGTCACCGACAGTACATTTACCGAGAATGTTGGCGGAGGCATCTTGCTCAGCCCCGGGGCAGGCACTCTGAACGCAACTCTGTCAATGGTAAGAGCGAACCGAGGCACCTACGGCTTGCGCACCGAAACAGGGGCTTCAGTTGCAGTTCAAGGCGGGTTGTTTTCGAACAATACCAACAATGGCGTGATCGCGGTCGGCAATAGCGTGGTCAATGTCGAAGACGCCGTTTCCGCGAACAACGGGACCAATGGCTTCGTCACGGTCAACACCGCCACGATTTCGCTCTCTCGGACGGGAGTCTTCGGGAACGCAACGGGCCTCAACACGGCCGGCGGCGGGTCGATCCTGTCGTTTGGAACCAACCAGATTCTTGGAAATGCCACGCCGGGGAATGCTCCGACGGCCGTATCGAATCAGTGACGTCTCGAGGTGAAGCCGGTTCCTTTTGTTGTCGGCCTCAGCCGATCGGGGACCACGCTGCTCAGAATGATGCTGGATTCTCATCCGGATCTGGCGATTCCATTTGAAACCCATTTTCTACCTGCGCTCTTCGCGCAGGTAGATCCCCCTCTGACAAGTGACATGTTCTTCGAGAGAGTGGTCAGCTCGCCCGGCTGGCCGAATATGGCGATCGCAAACGAACAGTTCCGCCAGCGTCTCGACAACATCGAACCGTTCGATACCGTTTCCGGAGTTCGCGCTTTCTTCCTGATGTGTGCGGAGCGTTTCGGAAAGCAGCGGTGGGGCGACAAGACGCCGGCGTATCTGCATCAGATGACCGAGATACAGGAGCGACTTCCTGAAGCTCATTTCATACACATCATTCGAGACGGCCGGGATGTCGCGGTTTCGCATCGCGGACTTTGGTGGGGACCGGGAGATGACGCAGAAGCCGCAGCGCGGTTCTGGCGCCGCGGCATCGAAAGCGCGCGTCGACAATCCACCGATCTTCGCAAATATCTCGAGATTCGCTATGAGGATCTCGTCAACGATCCTTTCGCTCAGCTGGCGATCATAAGCCGTTATCTCGACCTTGACTACGATCCCGCTATGCTCAGCTATTTTGATCGCGCTGATCGTCTCATCGCGGACATGGTCGAGCCTATTGGCCCTCCCGATCGTCCTAAACCAAGCGTCTCGACGTTTCGCTCGATTCACGAGCGTACGCGGCACCCGCCGGATCAATCCCGAATTGGCCGCTGGCGTTTGGAAATGACAGACGCCGATCAGCAAATATTTGAAACGGAAGCCGGCTCCGTACTGAAAGAACTGGGTTATGAAACGCGGTTCGGGATTTAGCCGCTCGCAGGACCGAAATGAGTATACAGTCAATTTAGCCGACCAGGCAGCGCTCTTACTTTGGTTGAAGTCCCGATGAGATCCAGACCGTAAAGACAAGGGCCATAGGATAGCGATCCAATCAGCGCCTGAAACGCGCCCTATGCCATTTGTGTGCATCGCCAATTATGCGCGACAACGAAGAAAGAGTCGGTCGCCACCCCAGCACAGCGCTCGCCTTGCCTGGATCGGCGACCAACCGGGTTGGATCTCCCGGTCGCCGCGCCGTGTAGTTCTTCACTATGGGATTTCCAACGATTTCCTCGACGATACGGATGACGTCCAGAACTGAACTCCCCTGGCCTGTCCCCAAATTTACAGCTGTCGTTTCGCCACCGGTCGTTAGATATTTGATGCTTTCGACATGCGCGCCGGCAAGGTCCGTGACGTGCGTGTAGTCACGGATCGCAGTCCCGTCATTCGTGGGATAATCGGTTCCGTGGATGTTCATATGCGGACGCCTCCCCATGGCGGCGTCCAGCGCAATGGGGATCAGGTGCGTTTCCGCGACCCGGTCTTCCCCGAGTTCGCCGTCGGGATCGGCGCCGGCCGCGTTGAAGTAGCGCAAACGGATGGATTTGATTCCATACGCTCGCCTGAAGTCGTCCATCATCCGTTCGGCCGCGAGCTTTGTCGTTCCATACGGATTGACGGGATTCAGAGAATCCGTTTCGCGGATCAATTCCACGTTCGGTTCCCCATAGACGGCACAGGTCGATGAGAAGATCAGATTGTTGATTTTCGCTGCGCGCATGGCCTCCAGCAGACACAGCGTGCCGGTGACATTGGTCCGCCAATATTCGACCGGATGCGTGACGGACTCACTGACGACGGCGAGCGCCGCCAGATGGATCACGGCAACCGGTGCATACCGCCGACACACGGATACCAGCGAATCGACATCGGTTAGTTCGGCCCATACGGCAGGCCCCCATTTTACAAATTCGCGATGTCCCGTTGACAGGTTGTCGTAGACGATCGGAGTGAAGCCTTGAGCCCAAAGCGATTTGGCGCAATGTCCCCCGATATAACCGGCCCCTCCCACAACCAGGACATTCTCTCGCAAAATATGCTCCATGCGTCATGCATCGAAGCCGATGTATACCAGACATCGTCTAACAATCGATCCGTCTTTCCCGGTTCTATTTGCGTGTCCGATGATGCGGATAGAGCGGCAAACTGGGCGCGCTCCGGTTCTGTAGCCGGCCGACGGACCCGAGACACGGGCAAACGTCAAACCTCGCCGAGCCGCCACGCGGATCCCCGGACGCGCCCTGCGTCGATCGGCGTCCGACGCCGTACAATCGGGCATCGCCGATATCCGTGGCGAACGTTACCGTGGCGCGAGGACCGCGGATCGCGACCTCAAGCCCTCTGACGCGGAACAGTCACTCTTGCTAGAGTGCCGCGCGTATCGGAGCGATTGTCTACCGACAGACCGAAGCCGTGACGATCGGCAATCGCTTTCGCGATAGAGAGGCCCAGACCCGACCCTTCGATTCCGGGCGAAGCGTCTCTGAAGAACCGTTCGTAAAGGCGATCCTTTGCTTCCGGTGAAAGTCCGGGCCCGGTGTCCATCACTTGAAGGACTGCGCCGGCCTCGTCAACGTGCAGCAACATGTCGACGCTTCCGCCAGCATGTGTGTATTTGAGCGCATTCACAAGAAGGTTTTCGAACAGGGACCGTGTTCCAATATCGATCATCATGGTGGCCCCCGCGTCTCTTGTTTCGGAGAGGCCGAGATCGATCGTTCGCGCTTCCGCCATACGAACGTGATCCGCGATCAATTCAGAAATCAGTTCGCCAATTTCTACTTTGGGTAAGGATACGCTCGCATCGGTATCGGCCCGCGCGAGCTGCAACAATTGCCCGATGAGCATAGACGCCCGCCTGACACCCCCACGCAGTTCGGCAAGGCTGTCCTTGCCTTGATCATCGGCCAACCGCACCGCAATCGCGTCCGTCTGAATCTGGATCGCGGCAAGCGGGGTCCGAAGTTCGTGGGCGGCATCAGCCACCAGCCTTCGTTGCTGCTCGAGAGCCTTTCGGTATCGTTCGATCAGATCGTTGAATGCCGTGGCTGCCTCCTTGAACTCCACGGGGACTTGATCGAGGGGGATCGGCGTCGAGGCGCTTACGCTTCGTTGCGCGAGGTCTCCGCTCAATCGCGAAACGCTCGCGAATGCCCGATTCACGACTATCCTGATCGTCAGCCAGGCGACGGGAATTGCGACGAGAAGGGGGAGCAGGGCCCCGATGGCTGCAAGCACCACGATCTCGTATCGGGCGCTCCAGCGCTGGGCGACCTGGAACGTTTCGCCGTTCGAGCTGGTCGTGAAAACGCGCCAGCCGCGACCGCCGGCTTCGATATCGGCGAATCCGGGCGACGAAAGCGCCGGGACGCCTTCGGGACCGATCGAACGGACCAGACCGTCCTTTTTACGGTACTGGATCGACAACCTGTCTTCCTCCTCGATCCCGTCTATCGCGTCGACGCTTGCGCCGAGCAAATCCGAACTGTGTACAGCGATCTGCAGAAGCTGCGAATCAAGATGCTCGTTGGTCTCCACCATCACGAAGACAGCCGACAGCGCCGCCGCGAACAGACAGAAGACGGCCAGAAATCCAGTGATCCAAAGGATCGCACGCCTCTTCAGCGACATGGATCAATCCTTCACGATAAGCCATCCCGCGCCGCGGATATTGCTTATGATCCCTCTGCCGAACTTCCGGCGGATGGAATGGATCAGGACGTCAACCGCATTGCTTCCGACTTCCTCCCCCCACCCATAGATTTTTTCCTCTATCTGCGCGCGAGATAATATCTTCCCTGCATTCATCGCGAGAGACTCGACAAGCGCAAATTCTCGCGGGGGCAGTATGGCCGTGCGCCCCTGAAATTCGACGGCATGCGTCGCGAGATCGATCGAGATATCTCCAATCACCAGTGTCGTCGTGACATGCCCGCTAGCCCTGCGAAGGACGGCGCGGATTCGCGCGAGCAATTCTCCAAGCGAAAACGGCTTGACGAGGTAATCGTCCGCCCCGCAGTCGAGCCCCTCGATACGATCTTCGATCTGATCCTTGGCCGTGATGATGATGATCGGCGTCCGCAGTCCATGAGACCGCATGCGTTTGAGTATATTGAGACCGGAAACGCCAGGAAGACCCAGGTCGAGGAGAACCAGGGCATGTTCAGGCTCGCGCAGCGTCGACATCGCATCGAAACCGTTTTCGACCCTGTCAACGACGTGCCCTTCCCGTTCCAGGTTCGTCGCCAGGGAGCGCGCCAGCATCGGGTCATCTTCGACTAGCAGAAGACGCATTTCCGGCCATCTCTCATGCGGGGCGAGCTAATTCTGTCGTTAGTCACGGGATTTATACTGTCGCGATCCCGCAGGATGGAATGTATCCCGATGCTCCGCCCATCACCGCAACGAAACGCGAACAATACGCGTCTGCCTCGGTTCAAGCGAGAGGAGCGGGCGGTTCGACGCGTCATCGGCAGCGCAGCCAGCGGCGACGGTTCATCCGCCGTGATTGAGCTGCAGTTGCCAACGACGACGCTGTCGCTTCGTCTTGCCGAAGCCGATCTGCCTTGCCTTTCCGCCGCGGCGCTTTCAGCATACGGGCAATGCCGGCAGCGATCTGACGACCCGCGCGTCAAGCATCCGCTTCCTGCCGAAAAAATCTTTGTCGAACGCTCGGGAGACGACCAGTATGTGGTCGTCTCCGTCACTTTGGTCGGCGGGCAGGTCATCTCTTTCCTCCTACCGATCCGAGGTGAACAGTATGCAAGGCCCGAATACGTGAGGCGTCCGGCCTAAAATGTTGCGGTTGCGGTGAACTGGATCACCCGTCCGGGCGCCATGATCGCGAAGGGCGCGGAACTCATGTAGAATGAGTCGTAATAGGTTCGGTTGAAGATATTATAGACCGCAAACTTGCCCTTGAGATTGTCGCCGACCTTGAATTCCGCGAAGGAGTCGAAGCGCCAGTAGGACGGAAGCACCGTTGGAACGTTGACGAAGGGATTGGCAGCCGTGGGCGCCGGAAAACCCGCTGCATTGAAGGCCGTTCCACCGTTCGCCGTGTAGTAGGTTCCGCCATAGCGTCGCGAATTGTAGACCGCTTGGCCGCCCAGCTCGAGCCATGGCAGGACCTGGTATTTGCTCAGCATGCTGAACGATGCGTGAGCGATCTCCGAAAGAGGCAGGCCGACATTGCTCGGATAAGCGGATTTCAGGACTTTCGTGTTCATAAGGACAAGCCCGCCGATCAGGCTCCACTGATCGGTGATCTTGCCAGCTACTTCCAGATCAATGCCGCGTACCTGATACGCCGCGTTCGCGCTAACGACCGCCGCCGCCCCGGTTCCGGTGATTTCGCGCGCATTGGTTCTCGTTGTCTGGAAAAGAGCGCCAGTCAACAGGAGCCGGCGTTCGAATAGTTCGAATTTCGTGCCAACCTCCACGGCCTTGTTCTTTTCAGGACTAAAAATCTGGGCCGCATAGTTGAGGCCGCCGTATTGCGCGGTCGTACCATCGAGTTCAGCGCCAACCGGATTGGACGATGTCGCATAAGCGCCGTAGACGCTCATGATCGGGATCGGTTTCCAGACCGCTCCGACGTTGAAGTTCAACATCGTCGAGTGGTTGTAGGCGGATGTCTGCCACGCGCTGTTGATGGTCGTCAGATTTTTATTGATCGTTCCCTGGGTCAGATTGATGAAATAGTTCGCCGGCGCGGTCGATCTGATCGTGTAATCGTCGATACGAACGCCGCCGTTCAGGATGATGTAGTCCTGATAGTTGGCGGTGTGAATGAGATAGGCGGATTTAGTGTCGACGCCGATATTGGTCGGTGTTCCCGCAAGCGTCGGCGTACCGGTGAACGGCAATGTGTTGTTGGGAAAGAACGGACTGCCCGTGGTGCTGCCCGTGCCGCTGAAACCGCCGGGGAGAGCTTCGGACCTCAGACCTGTGTAGCTGTCGCGTAGAATCTGCTCGTGTGAAAATTCCATGCCGACGACGGACGTATTGCGAATTGGCCCGGTATCGAACTTGATGACCGCCTCGGTCTGGTTCGCGAATACGCCTACGGTCTGGTACCGGCTCTGCGGATTGTAGCCGATCAGCCCCGTTGCAGGACTGAATCCTTCCGCCAGCGTGCCGACGTAATTCAGGAGCGCGCCCTCCTTGCGGAATTTCGTCGACAGCGAGACGTTCTCGTTGAACTTGTACTCGCCGGCGATCGTGCCGATATCCTGCTTGACCTTCTGGAAGTCGCGATTGATGAAGCCATAGTAAGTATTTCGGTTCACGAGACCTTCCGTGAACGGCCGGTTGATACCCGCGCGCAGATAGGGGACGCCGAAGTCGGGCAAGCCCTGCAGGTCAACGTGGGTGAACGTCGCCGTCAGCGTGAGGTTCTCGACCGGCTTGAAGACGACCGAGCCGTGACCGCCCCAACGGTTGTCGGTGACGTAGTTGCGACCGGCGACACCGCCGGCCTGGTACATGCCGTTCGCGCGCACGGCGAGGACCGGGCTGACGACCTGATTGATGTCGACGGTCACGCGCTTGGAATTGTCGCTCGGCGAACCCTGCACTTCCAGTATACGGAAGTCGTGATCGAAGCTGGCCTGCTTCGTCACGATGTTGATCGCACCCCCTGTCGTGCCGCGACCAGCGAATGAGGAACCGGGGCCGCGCAGGATTTCGACCTGTTCTGTGAAGAAGTTTTCGCGGACACTCACCGCCGGATCACGAATCCCGTCAACGAAAATGTCGTTGCGTGCGTCGAAGCCGCGAATGAAGAAACGGTCGCCGAAAGCATTGCCGCCTTCCCCGGTGCCGAGCGTGATGCCGGCGGTCGAACGGCCGATTTCACGCAAGGTCGTCGCGCCCTTGTCCGCCAGCACTTCCTTGGGAAGGACAGTAATGACGCGCGGGGTGTTGGCGATCGGTTCCGCGAATTTCTGAGACTGAACGCGGTTCACCTTGTAGGGATCGCCCGGCTGGGCATAGGGATTCGCATCCACGGCTCCCTGAGCCAGGATTGGCAAACTGCTCGGGGCGCCGGGGCCAGTGACGGGTTGCGGGGACGTGGCGGTCTGCTGTTTGACCTTTCGGCGCAGGGCCGCCCGCGCGCGGGATTGGGACGGGGTCGGCTTCGGCGCGACGGTGACGGACTTTGGACGTATTCGCGGCGCATCGACGGTCACGGGCGGAAGACTCGATCCGGCCTGCTGTGCTTCGGCCGTCGTCGTGCCGGCTGCAAGAATGGCGGCAGCGGCGACGGTCTCGGGATATGCCGAAGCCGATTTCAGCCAGCCGCGCGTCGAATCCGCATTGCGCAGCGAGCGGGGTTTCTTTGTGCTCATAATTCGACCTCTGTCCGACCTGACGTCATCTCGGGTTTCGTCGTGCATCCACGACGGGAACAGAGTCGCTGTAGTTTTCGTGCTTCAGGGGGTCAAAGGGACATGAAGTTCTTTTAACTGCCTACAAGGCATAACAATTCCACGTCATGCCCTGGATGGATTATTGTATATAATAATTCTAATTAAAGAAGAGACCCGTGATCGGCGAGGTTTGAACGCTTCCGCGCCAAAAAGGGTCGCACCTGAAAATTAGGCATCTTCCGGATTACTGGGCTGTTGCACATTTCCCACTGCATTCGTATTTCCATTGCGCCGCGCCGGACTCGCCACGACGACGGAGTTTTCATTGTCCCGACCCAGCGTTGCTTTGCTGACGCGTAGGTCTCGCTGCGGCTTCTGCCTTGGCGACCGCAGTCTGCTGATCGAGGACATCAACCGGTCTCCGCCAGCCTGAGGTCGGCGACGCGATCGCGCTCGGCATGTGGACCGGACCGCCCCAGGGCGACCGTCTCCCCTTCGCCGGGCTGTTCCACGGGCGCCCGCGGTTCCAAGAAAGCGAAGGCGATCGTGGAAATCCCGGAAGCGCCGGGGGATCACCGTCCGGCCCACCGCCGCCAGGGCGCGCGGCGCGAGAGGCGCGGCCGGTCGACCAGCAGAGGCTGCTGTCGATCGCCTCGCATTTCCAGCACAGGTTCAAGGATATCCGCGACGACGCCACGAAGGATGACGCGGAGAAGGATCCCGATGCGATGCCTCCGCTCGCCGATTTTTGTCCGTACCTTGTCCGACGTCAGCCAGGAATTCCGATTCAAAACGGATGCCTCGAAATCCGATCGGTGGCCTTGCGTCTCTCGAACCGGCAATCGTCGCCTGAGACGCCTCCAGGCCTCGAGTCAATTCAAACGACTCCGGCTACGACTGTTTTTCAGAAAGTGCAAAAGCGGATCTTCTCCCGTCGATTTTACTGTCGGGTGTTGATCCAAGTATCGCTTGGTCGAGAACAAGGGGTGCGGATCACGAAGCTCCGCATAACCAAATTTGTGATAGTGAAATATCGGATTCGTACCGCTCGATGCAACATCGGGATACTGATCGATATACCAGCCGACGTCGAACATGATATTCGGATTGCGCCTTTCCGCCACGCCGTAGCGCATGAAATGCATGAAAGGATCATCTCCGCTTGCAACGACATCCGGATATTTGTCGAGGTAGAAAGCAGAATCAAAGAGGGGATGGTCCGTCGGACGGCGCAGTATTTTCCATGCCAGCTTCCGGACAGCGACGTTTCCCGTGCGAACATCTGAGGCGAGCTTACCTACAAAGCTGTTGCGCCAACGCTTTAGCTCCAGATCCGCAGCGTGGAGCTTGAACCGAAGCTCAATAACTTCCAGGCGAAGCTGCGTATTGGATCGTTCGTGGCTCTCAACACGTCTCCGTTCATTTGATAAGGCGGACTGTTCGATCGCAATGTCCCGAGCCCTATCGACCAAGGCTCGCTGAAGATCACCCACCCTCTGGCGTAGCGATTGCATATCTGACGAATTGCACTTTTCCATCTCATCGCGAGCTTGCACCAAGTCCTGTTCCAGCGTCCTCTCGCGCGCTTCCGCTCGTGACGTTCGATCTCGATAGAGCTCTAGTTGATCCTGAAGGTTCACGATCTCTTCACGCGCCCTCAACAAGCGGATCCAAAGGTCGAGGGCCTCATCGCGTCCCGCGAGTCCTTCGACCTTTATCGAGGCCAGCGAACTATAAGCGGGGACGACGTCTTCCGCCATATTCGAGGCGGAGATGCGTTCATTGTCAACCGCACTTGCCGAGGCGCTCTCATCGGCCCTTTGCGTCGAGGCCACACGCCCCTCCGAGCCCGCTGATACGGACCCTTCAATCGCTTTCTGCCCTCCAAGATCTATCGGATCTTGTTTCCGGCGCCGGCGCATTCTTCAATTAGCCTTCTTCGGGAAAATGGACTTATGCGACAGCTCCCGCTCGGCGTCTATCGCTCATTCAAAATTTCGTCGGAATACGAGGTGAACTGCACCCATTTAACCGGACAGCGGGGATGGTCGATAAAGCACAGGCATAGGTCCATGGATACGTACGCGGCTCATGGCCGCCGTCAAACGCGCAAGCAGTGTCTGCAGCGCGTTTCCGAAAGCAAGCCGCAGCTTGCGGAAAATCGAGCGATCGGCATCCAGATGCGTATCGTCAGAAGCGACTTGCGCCAAGGCCATGAATACTCTCTATTGCCCTACGGCTACATTCAGAGCGCGTGTGTTCAATGATCGAAAAAGCCATAGCTCCGGCCGAAGGGTTCGAATATTATCAGAACACCATCTATTGGAACAATTTTGATGCGATTCAGAATCGGACAAACTTCCTTATTTCCGGCGACAACTCGATCGATTGGATCGGGCACGTTCTGAGAAAGTATGGTTCGTTTGACAAGGCCTTCATGCTTAGTTGCGGGAATGGCTGGGTTGAGCGCCAACTGTTCAGGAATCGGACAATAAAGTCCGTCATCGGCACCGACATCAATGCCGAGCTTCTTCGACAAGCTCGCGCCGCCGCTAGCGAAATCAACATGCCAGCGGTCTACGCAGAAGCTGATGTCAATACTTGCAATTTCAAGGATTTTTCCGCCGATTTGGTTGTCAATTTTGCGGCCATGCATCACGTAGCCGCCATCAATCGTACGACGCAGGCGATGTCCGAGCTGCTTACCCCCGGCGGTACATATATAGGGTTTGACTATGTCGGCGCACATCGGAACCAATACGATAGCGTCACTTAGCTGCGGTGCGTCGAAATAAACCGCCAAATCCCGGAAAAATATCGGATCGCGCTACGTTACCCCCATTTGCCTACGATGCTCGCCACCGATCCAAGCGAAGCTGTGCATTCCGAACTGCAAATATCGGTCCTCTTGCGCCACTTCGATATTCTGGAGATGGCCAATATCGGCGGCGGGATCGCTTACACACTGCTTTACCAAAACAAATTACTGCTGCAAGACCAACATACAGACGAAGGTCTCGATGTCCTTCGCTTCGTAATTAATGAGGACAAGCAATTGCTTTCGGCTCATCCGCTGTCCAATCTTTTTTCGTTTTTTGTCGCCAGGCCAAAGACCAATAAACCGAATGATCTGGAGCTTGCGGAGTGGCAGGCCGAAGAGGATCGCCGGGAGGCGATGTCGATGGTGAATGGAGGTCGGTATTATGCACCCACGCCCCTGGAGACGATCTACAGTGAGTTCTACCGGTAGATCGCGCTCTCGGGCGAAGGGAGAATCTATACAAAAGCGTGAAACACCGCTCTTCCGCTTTTAACTGTTTGCGTTATCGCCTCCTCCTCGGTAGCGCCCCGGATTTTCGCGACGGGATTGATGTCCCACAACGGTGAAACAAACCGGGCGTCTCGAAACCCGACCTTCTCAAGCATGCCGAGGACACAGCTTATGTTTGGTCCCCACCAGTTGCTGCCGTCGCCATTCAGACTGTCGCCTGGATAAAAGGTCGCACAGGGTTCGGGAATGTGCAGCCCATCAACTAAAGTCTCGATCACAACAAGTTCTTTCGTGATGGATTTTACACGTCGCAGATATTCCACCATATCGGGCGCATGATATAGAACGCCGAGGAAGAGCGAAACGTCGAATTCGCCGACCGTGGTCGGAGAGATCTGCTCGACTGGAACATCCGCCGCGACCAGCCGAGATGAACAAATCTCTCTTACGAGATCGAAATTTCCGGGCGCTGTCGTGTTTGGCCAATTCCACGCCAGATGATCGCATGCGGTGACGTGCCTCGCGCCCAAGGCCTCGGCCTGAAAAGCGAAATACCCGTCAAACGACCCAATATCTATAACTGATTTACCATTCAATTGCGGAAGCTGAAGCGCTTGCAGCTTCTTTTCCGACGGATCGCGGCCGCGCGTCGTGCAGTTGTTATGGAACTCGAAACAATGAAACCAGAATCCACGCTCATCCAAAAGGGCTTGAAAACCTTCATCTGTAAGATTTCTCTTACTCATATATTCAGCAGCATTAAGCTTCATGTTGGCCTCCGACAGCAATCGGATCTATCTTTTCCGAATCCAGAAGGCGCCTCCCGTGTTGTTCAAAAATTCGGGATAGTCGCGCTCGATTATCTTTCTATCGAATTTCGCAAAATAGTCATTGAAAAAAACCAACTCCCACTCATCATTCGATGTCAGAAAAGCTCGCAGACCGTATAGTTCGTTCCATGAACGATTGTCATCGACAACCCAAGACCGAGGATATTCGAACGGCCAGAATATATCATGGAAGTGCACGACCACACCGGACGCGATCCGAGGGAGAATTTCGAACAATTCGAAGCAGACATCGCTGCCGGCTTTCATGACGTGTGTAGAGTCGATGAATAATATGTCATTCGCCCTTAAGCGTGTAAACATTTCGATCGGCGTCTTCTGAACCTGATCCGGAATGATATGCACGTTTGCCGGGAGCACTCCCATAACGCTATGCAAGAGATCGGGATAGGGTTCGATAAAATAGACACCGCACTGTCCGGCCAAGTAACGGTCGACAGTATCCAGGGTGCATGCCGACGAGTGGCCGCTCCCGATTTCGACAATTGTCTCAGGCTTGAGAATACGTATCATAGCATGAAGGACGCTGCCGTCACCCCAGGAATATGAATGGTTGTCAAAACAGTACCGGTATCCATCTTGAGGTCCGCCCTGGAAGGGCATGTCCCGAAAAACAGGCAGCATTTGATCCCACGTGTCGCGAAGCGCTTCACGCTCAATTTTGAGGCCCGGTAATGACTCCGGGAATTGATCCAATCGATCCAGAAACTCCGCCCCTTGCTCAGGATCAACGATCGGCGAGTAAAAGTGTCCGGCCGGAACCCAGAGACCCTTCTCCTCTCGCACCGCTGAAAACTCTGAGCTAGCCAGAAACTGCTCGACCAAACTCGTTAGGGATAAGCCCGAACAAAGAGACCGAACAAAATGTTCCCTTGATCGATCGTCCGGCTCCCGCCGAAGAAAGCCGCGATAGAATGCGTCTACAATTTCCTCAGCTTGCTTCGTGTTCACGTCGATCAAACCTGTTTCTCGTCGCAACGGCTCATCTGACGCAGAGCGTCGGAGATCCCCAAGCGGTCGAGAATCTCCCACAAACGATGCCGCAGATTGACAATTTGATAAGTGAGAGAGCTTTGCAACGACAACCTCATTTCTTCTTGTGTCTGAAGGTCGAGGTTTCGCGACAAAAGTAACGACAGCCTCGACTCCAGTTCATCGAGCGTCTTGAAAGTGTATCCCGCGCGCGCTGCTCTAACAATGTCGCCAGGTCCGCCCGCGTCATAGACGATGGGTATGCACCCAGCCCCCAACGCTTGCGCAACGGTCATCCCAAAATGTTCTAAAAATTCTGGCCCTTCTTCGTCCGAACGCCCCAGGCCTGCAGCGTGAACGTAGATCGCTGCGCGGGTATAGGCCTTGCGCACCTCTTCGTGCGTCGCGTTCGTTATAATTTCTATATTGGCAGTTTCTGCAACCTTCCGGATCGAGTCAACATATTCGATGTCGTTGGCCGTTCCAATTAGTAGCAGTTTCCAATCACCCACGATGACCGGGCGCCTCTTCTCCAAGCCAGAAAACATCTCCGCGATCTCAAGCTGGCTTTTCGTGTGGCCCGTCGTAACAAATCTCCCGACCGATAAGATGATTTTTTCTTTCTCATACAGCTTCGATTGATCCTTCAGGACGATATCCGCCGGAATAGTCGGCGACAGGATCTCACCTTGAAACTTGTCGCCCCCCCAAAAATGCCGCATCCAGGAAAAAGTATATCCGGAATTGGCCAAAAAATAATAAGACTGTACAAATTGTGGGCTCGGATTTCGGCTGGGAAAGCTCACGAGAAATAAAGAGAAGCGCGCCAACGAGGGCATCTCATTTTGATAAGCCGAATTCACAAACAAATCATATTCCCTCGTGATGCCGGGGGTCATGCTTCGGACGATCCGCTTGCGATATTTGCTGGTGTCGCGGCCGAAATACGCCCCGACTGCCTCGAGGTCGAAGTCGTCAGTTGATATTAGGTCGACGATTCCGAACTTGGTGAGCTCTTCGGCTATTGTCAGCGCGTGAGACTCGCCTCCGCCGAGCGTCGTCCACCAGGGATTGAACAGCCCGACGCGCGCATTCCGCCCTACCAGAGAGTTGGAATCGATCAAACCTGCGATGTATCGAACCTCGTCGCGTATCTTTGGTATCTCTTGGGCCAATGATCGCTCGGTTGTCGTGCTCTTTGGCTCGCTCATGTAAAAATGACGCAGGTGATTCATGTAATCCTCCGCGTCGCGAATAATCGCGGCGCGCCGGTCTTTATCAAATCTATATTTATACAGTATTCTGTTGCGCAACGTATATCGACGCCAAAATAATGAGTGCTCTACAGTAGTAGATGAATGCTTATGATAAACTATTGCGGCCGGATCGTAGACAATCTGGTGGCCGCCTTCACGAAGTCGGCGCCCGAGCTCGCAATCCTCATAATAGGCGAAAAACTGCCGTGGAAAGAGATCCATACCGCGCAAGGCGTCGCGTCGGATCAGGACAGAACACCCGCAAAACAGATCGACTGGTTCGGAGACGTAATATTTGCCGGAAACCTCAGGCTCGCCAAAGCCTCTATCCAAGGGTTCAAATGGCTCAATCTCGACTGAGCCAGCGTTATTGATGATAAAAAACGCTCCGACCCTTTCCGATCTCGTAAGAAGAAGGCTCGCGCTTGTCGTCGCGCCGGCGGGAGCAATCGTCCGAGGCATCGGCCCTATTTTGACTTGAACCAAAGTTTTCAGCCCCTCGAACGTGAGGGAATAGGGCTGGTCCTGAACCGGAAGATGGATCACGACAACGTACTCAGCTGCGCGGGGCGCGCTGACGATGAGATCGTTCTCATGATCTCCGACTGCGATGAAGTATTTTTGATATTCGAGAGAATTTTTCAGATCATCGGTTCGAAGACCAAAGCGTCCGTCGCTTATCATCTCAAGACGTATAAATTTCGTCCAAAACCGTATTTTGGGCGCTACCGCGGCGATACTGTCGTCTGTCATTATTCTCGACACCATCGCTTCCAGCCAGTTGGCGTCAACGCGAGTATCATTATTGATCAGCGCGATCAGTTCTCCACGAGCATGCCTCAACCCGATGTTATTGGCTTCGGCAAAGCCTTCGCTTGTATGGTTCTCAACGACGAGTTTCGCACCAAGAGTTTTTGCCAGCGCGGCAGAGCCATCAGTCGAGCCATCGTCGACAAGGATTACTTCGAAGTTCCGATATGTCTGAGCGTCCAGACTTTCAAACAGGTCGCGAAGGTGACGTGCGCCATTCTTGTTGGCAGTGATCACCGAAACAAGAGGACTGGGTGACAGAGCCAGTCCCGCATCAAAATCGTCCTCGCTCTGATCGAAAAACTCACGGCGATATTTGACGGCATATGTCAATGGGTCTTCGCCAAGATCAATAACGTCCGGGTTTAGACGTAAAAACTTCCGACTATCGAACGATCTTGACGGCTTTAGCCCGGATCGCCATCCGTGCTGGAGATAGTGAGTGAGCGGATCGCTGCCCAACAGATCCGGGTTTTGGGACAAATAGAACCTTGTATCGAATTCGACACACGGATTTGCCAATTCGTGCCACCCACAGGACATGAAATGGCTAAGAGGTTCGATGCGCGCTTCGGCAACGTCTGGTCGGCACTTCAGGTAGTATGGCACAGAGAATAACGGATGCGGCGACCTTAGCTCGCGCCATCCGCTATTCATGTATTCATACACGCTAACCATATCTTTTGGAAGATCTGGATTGGTAATTGCATACCACTCCGCATCAAAAAGTGGATGAAGTCTGGCCTCGTCTGAAGTAGTCTCGTCATTGGTCTTTGGAGAATCTGTCGACAATTCGTTTTTGCTCACGAAACTATCCCAAATTCCGAAAACCTGCCGTAGCGCCTATCGGTCCTGCACTATCGATAATGATTCAATATATGGGTCCGCGGCCCCAATACAGATCATGCGCGCCTTACCTCCATCGATCTTTAAAGCATATGTGCGGACGCCGTGCCAACCCGCAATCGACCGTCGATAGCGTATTTCGACACCCACGCTACAGTCGGCGGGTCATTGTGGAAACCGGGGCGCGCTGGGATCGGGGCTCGGCGAGCTCACCAGTAACGCTGAGGTGCTCAGAGATCAGGTCGAAGCGAAGTTCGTCGATGGCCTGCGTTCGGTTGCCGCGACGATGTCCATCCTGGAGCTGCAGGAAAAACGGGCCGACTTCGTCAAGCACGTACAGACGACCGTCGAGGCCGACGTCCAGTCCAACGGTCTCGCGCCTGAAGGCGTACCTCTGATGAAGTGCGACCGGAGCGGAACTCCATCGTGCGCGGCGCAGAATTGGCGATCGCGCAGAAGGATCTCGATGCTCGGCAGCAAACTCTGACCATCGAGAGAACGAAGAAGGATGCGGAACGTTGCCAGGAGCTCAATATCGCCAGCAAGTCGGCATCGCCATGGCAACTGGCGTAGCCACCCCTTCGCGCCGCAAAGGTTCAGGCTGGCGGCGACAGAGATGCTCGATCACAATCGATTAGCATGGTTCGACGCAGCTTACCCTCCAAAATTTCCCTCGCACGATGACGATAGGCATTGCGCTCAATCCGACTCGAAGCGAAATCACTACGAGCGTCTTCGTTCGGAAGCCAGGACCTCCCGGTCTCATACTTGAACAGACGTTCGGCATAGATTTCGACATCGAGTTCGGTGGGCATAAAAGTTCGTCAATCGGCGGGTTGCAGCACGGGCGTCTCCAGGGATTCGGCAGCCCTTCGTCGGCTTTTCACGCGCGCCGCACGCTTGCGCCACCAGATCACCACGCCGGTTACGCTCAGCGCCGCTGTCACCAGTCCCATGATCGAGATCAGGATGCGGCCCGGGATACCGAGGATGCGCCCCGAATGGAGTGGGAACTGCGCCTGCACAAAGATGTCAGCTACGGTCCCTTTCCATGGCGTGAGATCGCCGAGCAATCGACCATCCAGCCCGTCGTAGTAGAGCCTCGCCGATCCGACGCCGCCCGCGCCATGGTCATCGCCCGGCTTGAAGAAGCGCAGCTGATAAATCCCATAGCGGTCGGAATAGCTGACGGCGCCCACCGGCGCGGTCCATCCCCGTGCGCGCCCTTCGATCTTAGCCTTCGCGATGATCTCGGCGAAGCCGATCTTCGGTTCGATGGACTGGTTCAGCGGGAGCGGCGCGCGCTGCGTGAAGGGGTTCGGCGACACCGTCGAGACGAGCGACATCGCGGGAAAGAAGAGTTCGCGATAGAGATTCAGCGAAAAGCCCGTGAACGCCAGGATGAACAGCAGCGCCCAGGTCCATAGACCGAAAGCGCGGTGAATGTCGAAGTTGATGCGATAGGCGCTGCCGCTTGTCTTGATCCGCCAGGCGGGCTTCCAGCGCGACCACCAGCCCCGCGCGAGCTGCCGTTCCACGACCGCCGGGCGTACGGGATTGGGGCGGCGGCGTTGCGGAAACGTGAGGTAGAATCCGACAAAGCAGTCGACCATCCAGACGATGGCGACCGCGCCCATGAGCCACATGCCGAGCCGGTCGTTGCCCCACAAGGTCGGTATGTGGAGCGTGTAATGCAACCGGTAGAGGAACGAGATGAGATTTTCGCGTGTGACCGGCCACACCACGCCCCATTCGCGACGTCCTTGTTCCTCGCCTGTCGCCGGATCGAGGAACACCTGATTGTAGCCGGTCCTGAACCGCTCGCCCGTAGCCGGGTCGACGCGCGGCTGCACGAACACGGACAGCGTATCGCCGGGCTCGGGCGTCAGCGTGAAATAGGCGACGAACATGCGCGGGTCGCGCTGCTCGACGAGCCTGACGAGATCGAGCGACGGTTTCGGCGGACCGTCCGTGCGCGCCACCATCAGATGCGGATTCAGCCAGTCGTCGAGCGCGTGATCCCATGAAATCACCGCACCGGTGACGCCCGCGACGAACAGGAACGTCGCGATCGCGAGACCGGCCCAGCGGTGGAGGACGGTGAAGAAAAAGCGCATCGTCTCGTGCTATCCCGCTGTGCTCATCATGCCCCTCGCCGTCGCCCGACGCGCTCGCTCAGAACGAAGCGCTGACGGAGAACCGGACGTTGCGCGGCGTGCCGAGCGCCAGAGTTCCGTTGCCGGTCGAAGCCCAGTAGTTCAGACCCGTCACGTTCTCGACGTTGAGCCGCGCGGTTACGGTCGTATCCGCGAGCTTGTAGCTGTAGCGTGCGCCGAGATCGAGGCGCGTCCATTTCGGGATCGCCTGCGTGTTCAACTGATCGTAATATTGCCCGGCGGTGTAGATCACGCGGCCCGTGGCGGTCAGACCCTGCACGAACGGAATGTCGTACTCCCCGGAGAAACTGACGGCTGCGCGCGGAACGCCCGGCGCCTCCTTGCCGTCGTACTGGCCACCGGCGGTTTTCATCAGCGTACCCTTCATGAGGGAGAAGCCGCCGATGATACGTACCCCCGCGACCGGAGACCCGAAGACGTTGAACTCCGCGCCGCGATTCTGCTGCTGGCCATCGACGCTGAAGATCCGCGTCGATGGATTCGTAAAGCTGAACGCCTGCGTGATCTGGAAGAACGACAGTGACGCGCCGATGTTTCCGAGGTCGACCTTTGCGCCGGCTTCGAGCTGCTTCGACAACACCGGCGGGAAGACCTGGTTGGCATTGATGGCCGCTGCCGGCGCGACCGGACCGATGCCCAGACCTTCCGCATAGCTCACATAGAAAGAGAGCGGCTTGATCGGTCTGAAAACCGCCGCGCCGAGCGGCGTCACCGCAGTCTTGTTGTTGTAGACGTTTTTCAACGGCGTGTAGAAATCGTAGGAGTTCTGGGACACCCATTGATGCCGTACGCCGCCGATCAGGTCGAGGTGATCGTCGAACAGGGTCATCGTGTCGGCGAAAGCGACGCCGTAGAGCGCGACAGTGCCGGGCGTGAATGCCGCCAGCGGTCCGATGACTGGCGGGAGCACCGTGACAGGCGCGTAGATGTTGGATTTGAAGGTCGGACCGGCATTGCTCGCGAACGGATATTCCTGCCAGTAACCGGTTCCTGTCAGCGCCACCTTGTGACGAATGAAGCCGGTATTGAACTCGCCGCGAATGCCGGTTTCGCCGGTCTTCTGCGTTTCCAGGCCGCTCGAGACAGTGGTGGGCTGGTTGATATTCCCGAACGGGTCGGTGATAGTGCCGATCGTGAAGCGGAAGCGTTCGTAGACGCTTGACGTGCCGAACGCGCCGAAGATCGTGAAAAGCGGCGCGATATCGTATTCGGCGCGGGCAAGCACGTAGAGATGGTTCGTGGTCACGAACTCCCACGGCTGCTGGTAATTGCTGGTCAGGCTCGGCGGTCGCGGGATGACGATGCCCGGCAGGATTGCCGTGTTTTCGCTCGCGCCGGTCGATCCGAGATTCGTATAGCCTGCATCGAGCGACGCGCGGAACCTGTCGCCGCGATAGTCCATGCCGAGGGTCAGGCTGCCGCGCCGGAACGTCTGGTTGGCGATCGGCGTTTTTCCGTCTTGATAGATACCGTTGACGCGGACGCCGATCTGGTTCTGGTCTCCATATCGCTGCCCGACATCGAACTGGGCTCCGAAATTTTCGCGTGAAAGATAGCTCACGCCAATTTCGCGCGTCGGGACGTCTCCCGCCCGCTTCGGAACGAGGTTGACGGTTCCTGCGATGCTTCCCGTCGGCGGCAGGCCGAAAAGGAAGGCTGCCGGCCCGTGGAGCACTTCGATGCGTTCGACACCGATCAGATCCGGCCGCCGGTTGTTGGTGATGCCGTATAGACCGTCATAGGCGAAGTCGCGCGAGTTCAGCGTGAAGCCGCGAATTTTGAAATTGTCCTGAAAGCTGAAAGGGCTGACCGTCGCGCGAACGGACGGGTCGTCGACGAGCACGTCGGAAACCAGGATGGCTTGCTGGTCCTTGATCAGCTTCTCCGTGAAGTTGTTCTGCGTGAACGGTGTGCTCATGTAATCGCGATTTCCGAGCATCCCGAGCCGGCCGCCGCGCGCGACCTGTCCGCCCTCGAAAACCGGCGGCGGGTTGCCGATCATGCCCGTGCTCGGGGTCGGAGGAGGCGCCTGAACCGGGGCGGCGACGGGCGCAGCGACGGCCACCGGACGCGTCCCGACGGGAGCGCGCGCGGTTCGACGCACCGCCGTCGCGGCCCTGGAGCGCACCGGGCGGTTCACAACCACGGGCTTCGCGCGCCGGACCTGGCGGGGCGCATCGACTGTGACCGACGGCAAAGGCGTTTGAGCCATCAACGGCTCCGGCGTCAGCAGCGCGATGGAAATCGCGAGCACGCTGGAAACGCCCAGCAGGGGTTCAAGACTGACCGATCGCTTCATTGGCGCGACGTCTGCAACAAACGTCGTCGGAACGCCTATCATCGCCTGATCCTCATGAAATGTTCGTTCATCAACTTAGGCCGGCGATACAGGCGAGGCGCTATTGCTTTCCTGCTCGATCGGTTCATTCTTGCGCGAAACGACAGGCAGTTCGTTCGATGCGCACACGATGTTGCGCTTCAGGCAAAACTATTGAATTTGAATAATTTCAAAATTGGCGGATGACGAATGAACGACACCGACAGGGGCGGTTCACCAGACGATGGCGGTACGCACCCAATTCGGGCTGGCTCAACCGGACGCAGTGCCGACAACACTTTCACGCGGTCGCAGTGTCGTTATCCAGACGGTCGCGTCCGGGAATGGTCGGGACTGGTGTATGGAAACCCCACTTCGGAACAAGCGAGTTCCGGTCTCGTTACGACCGACGATCACAACAGACAGCGATGGCAGCAGCTTGGCTTCTCCAGGGGCAAAACGCTGCGCAGTCGCGCTGGCGACGTCTTCCTGACGCGATCGAACGGCATCGCCTGCGAGTTCGAGAATGAGTTCGATGACCCATCCGCCGTCGGCATTTCCGTGAATCTGTGTTGCGCGGGCGGCGGACTGCTGCGTCGCGCAAGCGATACGCAAAAGAGAGGAGGCGAATATCGCCCAGGCATGATGGATCTGTATCTCCCGGCAAAGAGCGGCTACATCACCGGACCGGATTCGAGCGGTGTAGGCGTCGGCATCCGCGTGAATAAGCTGCAGTGGCTGAGCGCCAATCTCGGCGTGAGGAAACTCGTGGAGGATTGCGATCCCGGGGATTTTTTCCGCGACGCGCTCCTCGAGCAGCTTCTCATCAATGTCGTCACACTCGCGGAAGACAACGCCCTGTCAACGGTTTTTCTGGATCACGCGCTTCATCTCATCATGGCGCGGTTGTTCGATCAGCCGGTCAAAACGCCAGCTGATGGTCGGTCGTTTACGCCACGCGAGCTGCGTCGCGTGTGCGAGTTTATCGACGCCAACATCGGTCACGATATCGGCTTGGCGGAATTATCAGCCTTGGTCTCGCTCAGTCCCGGCGAGTTCAGCCGCCGCTTCCGTGGTAGCATCGGGCTTCCGCCTTATGCGTATCTCAAACAGCAGCGGTTGCGACGCGGCCGCGAGCTTTTGGCGCAATCTACTCTCACTATCGCTGACATCGGACATGCCGTTGGCTATTCCTCGCCGAGCCAATTCTCTAAAGCCTTTCGGAGCGAGACCGGCAAAACCCCGACAGCGTGGCGCCGCGAACGCATTGGATGATTGCCGAGGGGAAGTCTTCCCCCCTCAATGTGCGTCCGATGCGCTGTTGAGCAACGACAACCGCCGGTGGAGCAATCCGACGCCCCAGCAGCCCGTCCGTGCGAAATAACGGATTACCGCCAGCATTCGGTCGCGACGGGGCCCTGCTGATGACAGGGCGGCGATGCGAGATGGGCTGAACGAACAGCTTGGCGAGAATTTTGGGATAGTGGACCGACTAGGCTAGCCTGCCCTCCAGGACATTATTGGGGGCGCAAAATGATCCGCTTTCTCGCACTGACGTTTCTCGCGTTCGGCTCATATCTTTCGCCGGCTCCGGCGCAGAGCGTACCGGCTCAACCGCCCAAAATCTTCGTTGCTTCGACCGGCCTGGATACCAACAGCGGCGCTCGGACTGCGCCTATGCGATCGTTCCAAGCTGCGCACGATGCCGTCGCCGCAGGCGGGGAAATTGTCGTCCTCGACACGGCCGGCTATGGAACGATCAAGATCAACAAAAGCGTGGCCGTCGTCGTTCCTCCGGGCGTCAGCGGATTCGTCACCTCGTCCTCGGGCAGTCCGGCCATCGAAATCTATGCCGGCGCGAATGATTCGGTCACCTTGCGCGGCCTCATCGTCGAAGGCCCCGGCCGAAGCGGAACCGCCATCGGCATCTTTGCAACTGTATTCGGAAGACTCGTGATCGAGGACACGACCGTTCGAAACTTCGATCGCGGGATTTCACTGTTCGGCTCGACCACGCCCCGGCTAGTCGTTCGCGGGGGCGCCATACGCGACACGAATCTCGGCGTTCAGGTTATCGCCGCCGGCTCCAGCCTTCCCATGGCCGTCGTAAGCGAAACGGAACTGACCGGTAACGGTACAGCTTTCGCTGTTACATCGAGCTCCGCCAGCGCACGCGCATTTCTTACGGCGACGCGGTGTCTGGCGACCGACAATTCAACAGTCTTTGACGTAAGCGGTGTAGGCGTCGCCGCCTTTGTCGAAGGCTGCACAATCACCGCAGCGGGAACGGTTTTCAGGACGACCTCGGCCACGATCTACACCGGTCTGACAAATAGGATCGTCGGGTACCAGACACGCGGACCGGCGACGGCTCTCGCCTTGGAATGAGGCGGGGTGGATGCGGACCGGCGGTCTTGCCGTCAACGAGTTCGAGGGCGCGGTGATCCCACGCCGCTATGCGAGACGCCGGACGATCTGATCGGCATTTCGAGCGCCGCGTTACGAAACAGGGGCCGGGTCCGGACGATGAGGATCGTGTAAGCTGATCCGTCGCCGTCATCTACGCGGCAATGGGGGTTACATGAGCACGTTACGGACGATCATCGTCACCAGCGTCATATCTCTAACAACTATCACTCAAGCCTACGCTCTTAACACGCGGACTTGGGTTTCCGGCAAGGGCACGGATGCAGCAGGCTGCGGCCCGATCGCCAGTCCTTGCCGCACGCTACAATTCGCGCACGACCAGACCTCGCCAGGCGGTGAAATCGACGTTCTCGACCCGGCCGGCTATGGATCGATCATCATCACCAAGGCCATCAATATCATGAACGGCGGTGGCATCGCGGGCGTCCTCGCAAGCGCCGGCGGCAACGCGATCACGATCACCGCCGGCTACAGCGACGCGGTGGTCTTGCGGGGACTGACCGTCGAAGGCGCCGGGGTGGGCGGCAACGGCATCGTCTTCAACAGCGGGGGCGCGCTCACGATCGCCAACTGCGTCGTCCAGGGGTTCGCCAAAACAACGGGGACGACCGGATATGGCATCTGGATCAAGCACACGTCGGGTTCGCCAAAGGTCACGATCACCGAGACGACGGCGTCCTACAACGATGCAATTGGCATCGTCGTCAGTCCGAGCGTGAACGGAGGAGGATACTACGCCGTGAGCCGAACGACCGTCTCCCACAACGGCTATGGATTGAGCGTCTACACGGCCGATACGACCGGCGAGTTTCGGGTCTCTGTCACAAGAAGCGAGGCGCTGAACAACAAAGGGTTCGGGTTCCAGTTCTGGGGCTATCCATCTCTAACCCCTCCAACCAACTATTTCTCCGCGATGCTTTCCCATTCATCTGCCCATGGCAACAGTCCCGGAATTTCTATCGGCAATTATGTCTTGCTCGATGTCACTGACGTGGTCGCCGCGCAGAATTTGGGCGTCGATTTCGTTGGGAATGGCGACAACGCTTTCCTTCAAGGCGATGGAACAAATCGCGGCTCCAAGATAACCGTTCATTCGCAAACAACGACGCGATTTTGATGTTCTTCCGGTCGGGGAGAAGTCAGGAACGGGCACCTCGACCGGCGTCGCTTGTCGGCGCGCCGAAGAAAGAGCACTCCGACACGGACCGGGAGGCGCCGTCCGAACGCCATGTCCCGCGCCCGCGCCATGATCGGCCGGAAGGCCGGCGCCGCCGAACCGCCCGGCAATCCCATCGAGCCGATGATTCACGGCGTCGATGATGTCGTTAGTGCGATGAGCAAACCTTCTTGACCAAGATTGTTCCCGAAAGGACAAGACAGACTGCATTCGTGACTATCGGGGCCCATGTTTGGATGGCGAAGCCATGGCTGTCCAAAAGCTGAATCCAAGGCACGTCAGGACATATGTCGACGCGGACAGAGCTTTGGTGTCGCCGGTCCGAATCGTTTTCCAAGCCTGCGGTACGAAGCTGCTTATCGCAATTCGCTTCACCCCGGCCGCTGAATCAGTCGCGACCGGCGTTCGGTGTTGGCGTCAGTCGCCTCTTGCTGCGCTCGCAGGCGGTCAATGAAAATGGCGGAGGCGGTGGCGATGTGTCGTCGCGCGAGGCTCTCGGCAGCTGCGGCGTCGCCAACCGCAATCGCATTGATGATCGCCTCATGCTCATCCCAGATCGTACGGGGCATCTGGTCTCCGTCACGGAGAACTTCCGCCATCACGCGGCGAACAACCGGCCAGTGCTGCGCCGTTGTTTCGCCGATCAGGGGATTGCCGGCCAGATCGTTGACGAAGGCGTGGAACGCCATGTCGGCCGCAATCTGCTCGCCGAGCTTGTTGTCCGCCACCGCCGCGCGGCCGCGCGCGATATAGGGCCGTCCTTCGCGGCGAGCGCGGCTTGCGCCTTCTTCCGCGGCCCGGCGGGCGGCCAGACCGTCGAGCGCCTCGCGTATCTCGTAGAGATTCCGGATCAAATGAAGGTCGAGCGGCGCGACGATCAGCCCACGACCCGGCGCCTCCTTCACGAGACCCTGATTGCGCAGAAGCAGCAGCGCCTGCTGCACGGGCTGGCGTGAGACGCCGTAGGCCTTGGCGAGATCATCCTGGATGAGGCGGGCGTGCGGGGCCAGATCGCCGTTGACGATCTCGGTCACGATCGCATCGACCACCTGATCGACGAGACTCGGTTGATGAACGATCGGACGCATGCGGACCCGCGGGAGCTTGTCCATGCCTATGCGATTCCAAGGTGGGAGGCCACTTGACATTTGAATTCTGAATATGCATTCTGAATTCAGAATGCAACATTGAGAAACTGCATTGACTGTTTTTTCGCCGCGAGACTGAATTTGGCGGAAACAAGGCAGGAGCCGAACGCTCCTGACCTGCGCGTATCAAGCGCATATCCGGGAGCGAAACATCATGACCGCAATCGATCGCCGTACTGTCTTCAAAAGCGTCGCCCTGCTGGGGCTCGCCGGCGCGGGCAGCTTTTCAGCCAGCCGGCCTGTCAGCGCGCAGACCCCGCTGAAGATCAAGTTCGGCAACGACCTGCCGCCCACCCATTCCGTGAACGTGCGCCTGCGCGAGGCCGTCGAGGCCATTGCTGCGGAAACCGGCGGCAAGGTCGTGGTCAGTCTGTTCCCGAACAACCAGCTCGGCAGCGACACCGACATGATCTCGCAGCTGCGCTCCGGCGCACTCGAGATGGCGACGATGCCGAGCACGGTCCTTTCGACACTCGCGCCGACCGCATCGCTGATGGGCGTCGGCTTCGCCTTCCCGACCTATCAGAAAGTCTGGACGGCGGTTGACGGTGAGTTCGGCAATTTCGTCCGCCGCAGCATCGAGAAGGTCGGGCTCGTGCCGTTCGACGCCGTCTGGGACAATGGCTTTCGGCAGATCACCACGAGCACGAAGCCGATCAAGACGCCCGAGGATCTCGCGGGCTTCAAGATCCGCGTGCCGGTCGTACCGCTCTGGGTCCAGATGTTCTCCGCGCTCGGCGCCGCGCCGGTCAGCATCCCGCTGAGCGAGGCCTATTCGGCGCTGCAGACCCGAATCGCGGACGGGCAGGAAAACCCGCTCACGCTGATCGACACGGCCAAATTCTACGAAGTGCAGAAATACTGCTCGCTCACCAACCATGCGTGGGACGGTTTCTGGCTGCTCGCCAGCGGCAAGGTCTGGCGCACCATGCCGAAGGACGTGCAGGACGTCCTCGCGAAACATTTCAACGCCGCCGCGAAGAAACAGCGCGACGACAGCGAGAAGGCCAACGCCGAACTGCAGAAGGTGCTTGAAGGCAAGGGCCTGACCTTCAACACGACGGACGCTGCCGCCTTCCAGCAGGCGCTGGCGAAAACGTCGTTCTACAAGGACGCCAAGGCCAAGTTCGGCGACGAGGCCTGGGGAATGCTCCAGAAGCACGCCAACGTCGGCTGACCGCCATGCATCTCGCGGAAGACGCCAGCGTCGTGCTCGACGCGCCGCCCGTCACACGGTTCGGCGCAGCTCTCAAGCCCGTCGAACGGGCCTTTGACGCCGTCGTGGGCGTCGCCGCGGCGATCCTTGTGGTCGTCGAGATCGTGGTCCTCTTCGCCGGCGTGACGGCGCGGTATCTTCTGCACAAGCCGCTCATCTGGACCGACGAACTCGCTGGTATTCTGTTCCTGTGGCTCGCCATGTTCGGCGCGGTGCTCGCCTTCCAGCGCGGCGAACATATGCGCATGACCGCGATCGTCGGCATGATGTCGCCTGGCGTCCGGCGCTTCTTCGACGTCCTCGCCATCGCGGCGCCGCTCGCGTTCCTGATCCTTGTCCTGCATCCTGCTTATGAGTTCGCGATGGACGAGATCCCGGTGAGCACGCCGGCGCTCGATCTGTCCAATGGCTGGCGCGCAGCCGCACTTCCTGTCGGCATCGGACTGATGCTGATCGCAGCGCTTTTGCGCCTGGCATCGACCGGCAACCTGCGTCTCGTCGCGGGCGCGGTCGCGCTGGTCGCCGCTGGCTCCGGCGTTCTCTATCTGCTCGGGCCGGTGCTCGCGCCGCTCGGCAACATCAACCTCTTCATCTTCTTCGTCCTGATTGTTGCGGCGCTCGTCTTCGCGGCGGTCCCGATCGCCTTCGCCTTCGGACTCGCGACCTTCGCCTATATCGTGCTGACGACGACGACGCCGGACACGGTCGTGGTCGGCCGCATGGACGAAGGCATGAGCCATCTCATCCTGCTGGCCGTTCCGCTCTTCGTCTTTCTCGGCCTGCTGATCGAGATGACCGGCATGGCCCGCGCGATGGTCGGTTTCCTTGCGAGCCTTCTCGGCCACGTCCGCGGCGGCCTGCAATATGTGCTGATCGGCGCGATGTATCTCGTCTCGGGCATTTCGGGCGCGAAGGCGGCCGACATGGCCGCGGTCGCTCCCGTCCTGTTCCCGGAGATGATCAAGCGTGGAGCAAAACCCGGCGATCTCGTCGCGCTTCTGTCCGCGACCGGCGCGCAGACGGAAACCATTCCGCCGAGCCTCGTGCTCATCACCATCGGCTCCGTCACGGGCGTTTCCATCGCGGCTCTGTTCACGGGAGGCCTGCTTCCCGCCATCGTGCTTGGCGTCATGCTGTGCTTCGTCGTGTGGCGGCGCTATCGCAACGACGATCTGTCCCATGTGACGAAGGCGACCGGCGCAGAGATCGGCAAGTCGCTCCTCATCGCCATTCCGGCAATCGCCTTGCCCTTCGTCATTCGCGCGGCGGTCGTGGGTGGCGTCGCCACCGCGACGGAGGTCTCGACCATTGGCATCGTCTATTCGATGCTCGCCGGTCTCCTCATCTATCGCCAGTTCGACTGGCGGCGGCTCTATCCGATGCTGACGGAGACCGCCGCGCTGTCCGGCGCGATCCTGCTGATCATCGGCGCGGCGACCGGCATGGCCTGGGCGCTGACGCAATCGGGCTTCTCCGACGCGCTGGCGAAATTCATGACGGGCCTGCCCGGCGGAATTCCGGTCTTCCTCGCCGTGACGATTGTTGCCTTCATCATTCTCGGCAGCGTGCTCGAAGGCATACCCGCGATCGTGCTCTTCGGGCCGCTTCTGTTCCCGATCGCGAAACAGGTGGGCGTGCATGAAGTGCACTATGCGATGGTCGTCATCCTGGCGATGGGCATCGGCCTGTTCGCACCGCCCTTCGGCGTCGGATATTACGCGGCCTGCGCGATCAGCCGCATCCATCCCGACGAAGGGATCAAGCCGATGATCGGATACATCGTCGCGCTCATCGTCGGCACGATCATCATCGCCGCCGTGCCCTGGATTTCCATCGGCTTCCTCGACTGATTGTCGCCAACGACCAGACCATCCTGAGGAGAGGATCGTGAAAGACCTCCTGAACTTCGGGCAGATGCTGTCCGTCCACGCGCGTCTGTCGCCCGACCGCGTCGGCGCCCGCGACCTCGATCGTTCCATGAGCTTCGCTCTTTGGAACGAGCGGTCCTGCCGTCTCGCCAATGCGCTGCTGGGCCTCGGGCTCGTCAAGGGCGATCGCGTCGCGGTGCTTGCCTATAATTGCGTGGAATGGACGGAGATCTATGCCGCCACCGCGAAGGCCGGTCTCGTCGTCGTGCCGATCAACTTCCGGCTCGTCGGCAAGGAAGTGAAATATATCGTCGAGAATTCGGAGTCATCGGCGATCATCGTGCAGGACGAACTCGCCGGCGTCGTCGAGGATGTGCGGAACGACCTGCCGATCCGCAGCGACCGTTTCATCCGCATCGGCGCGGGGCCGGCATCCGCAGGCTTCCGAGCTTACGAGGATCTGCTCGCGGCGGGCTCATCGCGCGAACCCGACCAGCACGTTCTTCCCGCCGACCCGTGGGTGCTGATGTACACGTCCGGCACGACCGGAAATCCGAAAGGCGCGATCCGCAATCATCGCGGCGCGGCGCTTCTGTCGATGATCACGGAGATCGAGATCGGCGTGCATCGCAACGACGGTGCGCTGCTCGTCATGCCGATGTGTCATGCGAACTCGCTCTATTTCTTCGGCGCCTTCGGCTATTGCGGAGGCACGACGACAGTCTATTCGCGCAAGAGCTTCGACCCGGAACATTGCGTGCGCGTTCTTGGCGAGGGAGGCTCGACCTTTACCTCGCTCGTGCCGACGCACTACATCATGATGCTCGGACTTTCGCAGAAGGTGCGGGAATCGACCAACCTCGATCGTGTCCGCAAGCTGATGATCTCTTCCGCGCCGGCCCGCCAGGACACGAAGCGCGGCGTGATGGAAATGTTCCCGAATTCGGGCCTCTACGAACTCTACGGCGCGACGGAAATCGGCTGGGCGACCATGCTGCATCCGCACGAACAGTTCACGAAACTCGGCTCGGTCGGCCGCGAATGCGTCGGCTCCGCGCCGATCAAGCTGCTGAACGACAAAGGCGAGGAAGTTCCGGACGGCGAGGCGGGAGAACTCTTCTGCAGCAACCCCTATCTGTTCGACGGCTACTGGAAGCTGCCGCAGAAGACGGCGGAAGCCTTCCGTGGCGAGTATTGCTCCGTCGGCGACATGGCGCGTCGCGATAGCGACGGCTTCATCCATCTCGTCGACCGCAAAAGCAACATGATCATTTCGGGCGGCGAGAACATCTATCCGTCCGAGGTGGAATCGATCGTTGGCGGGCATCCGTCCGTGAAAGATGTCGCCGTCATCGGTCTGCCCGACGAGAAATGGGGCGAGAGCGTCCATGCCGTCGTCGTGGTGCATGACGGCGTGACCTTGAGCGAGGGTGACCTGTCCGCCTGGGCGAAGGACCGCATGGCCGGCTTCAAGCGTCCGCGCTCCTATCTGTTCCTGCGCGAGGACGAGATGCCGCGCAACGCCACGGGCAAGATCCTGCATCGCGAGCTCAAGGCGAAGTTCATGTCGTGATGGGTCACGCCCATGTCTTCGTTTGCTTCACAACAGGGATGGCGGAGCGATGAACGCCGTCCTCAATGCGGCCTTGCCGATTTTCGCCCTGATCTTCACGGGCTTTCTGTGCGCGCGGTTCTGGGGGTTCGATCGCGTCGCGACGGACAATCTCAACCGCTTCGCGGTCTATCTCGCGCTGCCGTCGCTGATGTTCATCGCGATGTCGAAGATCACGCCGGATCAGGTGCGGCAGTTCGGCTTCGCGGCGGCTTTCGCGGGCGGCATCGCCGTCACCTTCGCGCTGGGGTTCGCTTTCAGCCGATGGCGCGGACGCGGCACGGCGGCGGCGGCCATCGAAGCGCTCGATGCCGGCTACAGCAATGTCGGCTTCATGGGCATTCCTCTTTGTCTGCTCGCCTTCGGGCCGGAGAGCCTGCCGGCTGCGATCATCGCAACCCTGTTCACGGCCTGCGTGCTCTTCCTCTTCGCGATCGTCCTAATCGAGCTCGATCTCGTTTCGGGGACGAGCGCCGCCGGCGCGATCCGAAAGGTCGGCTTGTCGCTGCTCAAGAATCCTCTGCTGATCGGTCCCGTGGCCGGCCTGTGCGTCGGATTGAGCGGGTTTCCGCTGCCGGTTTCGGTGGCCCAGTTCGCGACCCTGCTGGGCGGGGCGGCTTCACCGTGTGCGCTCGTCTGCATCGGCCTGTTCCTCGGACAGGAGCGCATGGTGCTCGACGACATGCGGTCGATCGCCGCGCTGACGCTTCTCAAGCTGATCGTGCAGCCGGGCGTCACGGCGCTGCTGGTGTTTTACGTGTTTTCCATGCCGTCACTGTGGGCGCAAGCGGCAGTCCTGCTCAGCGCGCTGCCGATCGGCTCCGGCCCGTTCACGATCGCAAAGCTCTACCGCATCGACGCGGCAACGACATCCGGAGCCATTCTCGCGTCGCATCTCCTTTCGGTCGTCACCGTCTCAATCCTTGTCGCCTGGCTGACCTGACAGGTTGGCCAGCCCTCCACCCGCGCATCGCGCCAACGGGAGCCATTCCATGAAAGTCTCGAACGACAGCGCGGCCGCCGTCATTGCCCGCATGCTGAAGGCGCGCGGCGTCAAGCGCATCTTCGCGCTATGCGGCGGCCACATCATGCCGATCTGGATGCGCATCGACGCGGAAGGAATTCGCATCATCGACGTGCGGGACGAACGGTCGGCGGTCCATATGGCGCAGGCCCATGCCGAACTCACCGGTGAACTCGGTGTCGCGCTCGTCACCGCAGGGCCCGGGCTCACCAATGCCGTCACCGGCATTGCCAACGCCCATGTCTCGCGCGCACCGATTCTGGTGCTATCCGGCGGCAATCCGAGGCCGCAGGAAAATCGCGGCGGGTTGCAGGACATGGACGCCACGCAGGTCGTGCGCTCGATCACCCGCTACGCCCGCACGGTGCGCGATCCGGCGCGCGTGCCAGCCGAGCTCGACGAGGCCATTGCCTGCGCACTTGGCGAAGGCGGCGAACCAGGTCCCGCCTATATCGACTTCCCCGTCGATACATTGCGCGCCGCTGTACCGAACGTTCTCGTCACCGATGAGCACGTCTCGCCGAAGCCGCGCGTGATCACGAAACCCGATCCCGAGCAGGTCACTCGGGCTGTCGATCTCCTGTGGGGCGCGAAACGCGTGCTCGTCATTTCCGGCAGGGGCGCGCGCGGGGCCGGCCCTGAACTCGTTGCCTTGCTTGACCGGCTCGGGGCCGTCTATCTTGATACGGGCGAGAGCCGTGGCCTCGTGCCCGACACGCATCCGTCCGTCGTCGGCGCGATGCGGGGCGCCGTGATGACCGATGCCGATATCGTCCTGACTGTCGGCCGCAAGCTCGACTTCCAGCTCGCCTATGGCTCGCCCGCCGTCTTCGGCGATGCGCAATTCGTACGCATCAGCGATGCGCCGGGCGAAATCCGCGACAACCGCCGTGGCGCGGTCGCCATTCTTGCCACGCCAGCCGAGACGCTCCGGGCCATGGTCGAGACGGCCGGAAACCGTCCCTCCGCCGTCGACAGGGACTGGGCCGGCAAGCTTCGCGCCGGCCACGAACAACGTGCGAAAAAACTGCAGGCGTCGAACGCTGCCGCGCCCAACGGCGCGGATGGCAAGCTCCATCCGAACCGCGTGCTCGCCGCGTTGAGCGAGGCGATCGGCGACAATGCCGTCGTCATCAACGACGGCGGCGACTTCCTCGCTTTTGGCCGCGTTGCGCTCAATGCGCCAAAAATGCTCGATCCCGGCCCGTTCGGATGTATCGGAGTCGGCGTGCCTTACGGCGTCGCCGCCGCGCTCGAATATCCGGACAGGCCCGTGGTCGTCGCCACCGGCGATGGCTCCTTCGGCTTCAATGCCATGGAGATTGACACGGCCGTCCGCCACAAGGCGCCGGTGCTGATCGTCGTCGCCAACAACGGCGCATGGCAAATCGAGGTCCACGACCAGACCGTCACGCACGGCAAGGTCGTTGGTACGAAACTGCAGGTTTCGGACTATGCCGCGATGGCGCGCGCCTTCGGGATGCACGGCGAGCGTGTCGAGACGCAGGAGCAGCTTGGCCCCGCCATTGAGCGCGCCCTCGCCAACCGGCCGGCGCTCCTCGACATGGTGGTGACGACGGACGCTGTCTCCTCCGACGGCAAGACCGGACTGGCCTGGGTGCCCGACCTCCAGCCGCTCGCGGCCTGGGACGAGGCCGAGCGAAAATGGCGCGGGGCCGCCTGACCGATGCCGTCGCCGCAGAACCCTTTCGATCTCTCCGGTCGGCATATTCTCGTCACCGGCGGTTCGAGCGGTTTTGGCCGCTATTTCGCGTCGATGCTCGGCGCAAAGGGCGCGTGGTGGCAGCTCCACTGCTTTTGCGATTTTACATCTAACTGAGCCCACATACCTCGCATCCAATGTGAAGGTCCGCTTCCAGGCTAGTCGCCAATTTCCGCAGTTGGCGCTGACCCTACATTATCTAAATTGTCGAGCTGGCGGAACATTAGACCAAGCTCGGTGGCGGCTTCTTGTAGCTGTTGCCGCATCGATGATGCCAAACTTGGTGCGGTGGCGCACTCTGCTATTCCTTGTCTGCAGCAACTCTGACCGATTTTCGGAGATGCGATGCGCCTACGCGCAAGCCATCGACGAACACGTCGAGCATCCGAAGCACGCTGTCCTGCCAGCCGTGCCGGTCATGCATGTAGCACATGCCGATCAGCGCCCGCAGAAGGTCCTCTGGGCCGATGTCGGCGCGGATCTCGCCAGTATCGACAGCCCGCGTGAGCAGCAATCCCACCGCGCGCGTTAGCTGCTCGAGGCTTGATGTCGTCAGGTCGGAGCTCGAATCCACCGCCAGGGCCAACGCCGTGGACATGCCCTTCTTGGTCGCCACGAACTCCACATTCGACTTCAGCCATTGTCGCAGCGCCTCGGACGGGCTCGCTTCATTCATTAGGCTGCCGGCGAGATCACATAAGTGCTGGACCTCACGCCTATACAGCGCCTCGAACAAGGCATGACGGGTGGGGAAATGGCGGTAGAGCGTCCCGATGCCGACCCCCGCCTTACGGGCCACGCCTTCGAGGCTCGCATCAGGTCCTCCCGCACTGAAGACGGCTTTGGCGGCCTCGAGTACCCTTTCGCGGTTGCGAACGGCGTCCGCCCTCGGTTTCCGGCGTGCGGCAGCGCCGCGACCGAGCCCTGCTCTGTCCACCCCTTGAAAAACGGAGGGCCCCTCCGTATTTTTGTTTGAAGCCATTCTACTCTGAATTGGAATCTGAAAATCCCGACCCAGATGAATGGCACAGGAATGGTTTCGTTTCGAGGTCCGCGCAGGCGTGTCCGGATCGAGCGCGAGACTGTCACCGATATCGACGCTCATCGGAGCATTCTTATGCAGAACCCGGCCGTTTTCATGATCAACGGCGTCGAGCGGACAGTACCGCTCAACGATCCTCGCGTCACAATCCTCGATCTTCTCCGCGAGCACCTGCAACTTTCGGGCACAAAGAAGGGGTGCAACCAGGGCGCTTGCGGAGCCTGCACCGTGCTTGTCGATGGGGAGCGTATTAACTCCTGCCTGGCGCTCGCGGTGCAGTACCAGGGGCGCGCCATCACCACGATCGAGGGTCTCGGGCGGAACGGGGACTTGCATCCGCTGCAGCGCGCCTTCGTTGAGCACGATGGCTTCCAGTGCGGTTACTGCACCCCCGGACAGATATGCTCGGCGGTGGGTATGGCGAACGAGGTCGAACGCGGCGTGCCGAGCGTCGTCACACGCGATCTTTGCTCCGATCACGTCACGCTCGATCACGATGAGCTGCGCGAGCGTATGAGCGGTAATTTGTGCCGTTGCGGGGCCTATAACGGGATCGTCGCCGCGGTATCCGAAATTTTCGTGGAGGTCGCGCAATGATCCCGTTCAGCTACGAACGCGCCGACAGCGTGCCGGACGCGATTCGGCTTGCAGGCGCATCTCAGGCTGCGAAATATCTCGGCGGCGGCACCAATCTCGTCGACTTGATGCGCGAGACGATCGAGCGCCCGAGCAAGCTTGTCGACGTCACCGCGCTGTCGAATTGCATCGAAGCGCGCCCGGACGGCAGCCTGCTGATCGGGGCGGGCGTCAAGAACACCGCGCTCGCGGCGGACCGCAATGTGCGCACCCGCTTTCCGGTTCTCGCCCGCGCGATCCTTGCCGGCGCCTCGGCGCAGATTCGCAACATGGCGACCGTCGGCGGCAACATCATGCAGCGCACGCGCTGCGCCTATTTTTACGACGAGGACGGCTCGCGGTGTAACAAGCGCGAGCCCGGCCAGGGGTGCGATGCGATCGACGGCTTCAACCGCTATCACGCAATTCTCGGCGCATCGTCTGCCTGCGTCGCGACCCATCCCTCCGACATGTGCGTGGCGCTGGCCGCGCTCGATACGATCGTACATCTCGACGGAGCGGCGGGATCCCGCACGCTGCCACTGGTCGATCTGCATCGTCTGCCTGGCGATCGGCCCGATCTTGAGACTGACCTGCGGCTCGGCGAGCTGATCACTGCCGTCGAGATACCGGCCCAGCCGTTTGCCGCGCGCTCGACCTATCGCAAGATTCGCGACCGTTCGAGCTACGCCTTCGCGCTGGTATCAGTCGCGGCAGCCATGCAGGTGGAGAGCGGGTTGATCCAGAATGTACGGCTTGCGCTGGGTGGCGTGGCGCACAAGCCCTGGCGTGCCCTGAAGGCGGAGGAAGTCCTGCGCGGAAAGCCGGCAACCGAGGCGAATTTCCGCGCGGCTGCGGAAGCGGAACTCGCCGGAGCCGCGCCGCTCTCGCACAACGCTTTCAAGATCGAACTTGCGATACGCGCGATTATCACCGTCCTCACCGACCTTTCCGGAGATGCCGCATGAGCATCGTCAACGAAGCAAAACTTGCTGTGCAGGGCGCCGTCCAGGCGGTCATGCAGAAAGCGATTGCCCTAGCGCCCGACGAGTGGATGCCGGGCGGCTGGCCCGATCCGCTGATCCGACAACAGCACGGACTGATCGGCGCGCCCATCTCGCGCCTTGACGGGCCTCTCAAAGTCCAGGGCGCGGCGCGTTTCGCCGCAGAGTTCCCGCTGGACGGCATGGTCTATGCCGCCCTCGCTTACAGTACAATCGCAACCGGCAAGATCATCAGCCTCGATACGACCGCGGCGGTATCGGCGCCGGGCGTCGTGTTGGTGATGACGTATCGCAATGCGCCACGCATGAAGCCGATGCCGCTGTTCCTGAGCGCCGAGAAGGCGGTCGGCGGCGACAATCTGCCAATCATGCAGGACGATCACGTCCACTGGAACGGCCAGCCGATCGCGCTCGTGCTTGCAGAAACGCAGGAGCAGGCCGATCACGCCAAATCGCTGATCCGCGTCACCTATGAAGAGAGCGCGTCGACAACGTCCTTCGCTCAGGCGCGTGCGCACGGCACCGAAGCCGGCATGTTCATGGGGCAGCCGCTGAAGCGCGAAGTTGGCGATGCCGAAAGCGCCGTCGCGGCGGCGCCGTACAAGATCGACGCAGTCTACACGACACCGCGCCACAACCACAATCCGATCGAACTCCATGCCGCAACCGTCGTCTGGGACGGCGAGCAGCTCATGATCCACGACGCCTCGCAGGCCGTGGCCCATACCGCATGGTCTGTCGCGCAGGTCTTCGGCATCGACGAATCCCAGGTGCGCGTGACCTCGCCCTATGTCGGCGGTGGCTTCGGCTCGAAGACGTTGTGGCAGCATCAGGTTCTCGGCGCGGCGGCATCGAAGCTCGCGGGGCGGCCGGTCAGGATCGTGCTATCGCGCGAGGGCGTCTATCGCGTCGTCGGCGGACGCACGCTGACCGAGCAACGCGTGGCGATCGGCGCGCAAAAGGACGGGAAGTTCGATGCCATCGTTCACGCTGGCACCGTTGCCATGACACGGCACAATGCGCTGCCCGAGCCGTTCATCCTGCCCAGCATGAGTTCCTACGCGGCCAAAAGCTTCAAGCTCGACGTGGACGTCGCTTACGTTGATATGCTCGCGAACACATTCATGCGGGCGCCAGGCGAGTCGGTCGGTACGTTCGCGATCGAGAGCGCCATCGACGAACTCGCGGTCGAACTCGGCATGGATCCGATCGAGCTGCGTCTCCGCAACGAGCCGGACAAAGATCCGCTGCTCGGAACGCCATTCTCCTCGCGTCATATCGTCGAAGCGTTCCGAACCGGCGCCGAGCGCTTTGGATGGAGCCAGCGAAGCGCCGTCCCGCGCGCTCGGCGCGAGGGCGAATGGCTGATCGGCATGGGCGTCGCGAAGGCGACCTATCCCTATCACCGTATGCCCGGCGGCGCGGCGCGCATCACGCTGACCCGGGACGGTCGCGCGCGTGTGGAGATCGCTGCGCATGAGATGGGCATGGGCACGTCGACCGCGCAGACACAGGTCACCGCCGAGCGACTCGGTCTGCCGTTCGAGAATGTCGACTTTGCCTATGCGGACTCGACCTTTCCCGGCATGGTGCTGGCAGGCGGCTCGCAGCAGACTGCCTCGATCGGAATCTCGGTGATCGCGGCGCAGCGAGTTCTGGTGACGGAGCTTCTTCGTCTGGCCGGCAACGACTCCCCCCTCGCGGGGCTGAAGCCCGACCAGGTCGGCGGCCTGAACGGCGGGCTCGCCAAACTCGACGAACCTGAGC